>Ga0209579_10000505_pt1 | contig 39412 bp, 37 predicted proteins | sample Coa_R1_2_FD_187152 | JGI IMG/M metagenome (GOLD analysis project Ga0209579, IMG submission 187152) | Surface soil microbial communities from Centralia Pennsylvania, which are recovering from an underground coalmine fire - Coalmine... | ecosystem: Environmental > Terrestrial > Soil >...
GTCAACGCCTCAAAGGCCGGCCTCGAAGGGCTGATGCGCGGGCTCGCGATGGAGCTGGCGCCGCACAACATCACCGCGAATTGCGTCGCCCCCGGCTCGATCGACACGGTGCGCGGGGCGTCGGCCGGCGGCGCGCACGGGCGCGGCAGCATCAGCCGCGACATCCCGCTCGGCCGCCAGGGCCGGCCCGAAGAGATCGCCGCGATGGTGCGCTTCCTCGCCGGCCCGGAAGGCCGCTACGTCACCGGCCAGACGATCCACGTCAATGGCGGCATGTTCTTCGGCAAATAACCCCGGGGCCGGGGCGCCTCAATACATGTGCTGGCCGCCGTTGACCGAGAGGGTCGAGCCGGTGATGAAGCCGGCTTCGTCGGCGACCAGGAAGAGGACGGTGCGGGCGATGTCCTCGGCCTTGCCGAGGCGGCCGACCGGGATGCGCGCGACGATCTTTTCCAGAACGTCGGCCGGCACCGCGCGCACCATCTCGGTATCGACATAGCCGGGCGCCACCGCGTTGACCGTGATACCGCGCGCCGCGCCTTCCTGCGCCAGCGCCTTGGTAAAGCCGTGGATGCCCGATTTCGCGGCGGCGTAGTTGACCTGGCCGTACTGCCCGGCCTGGCCATTGATCGAGCCGATATTGACGATGCGGCCAAAGCCGCGCTCGCGCATGCCCTCGATCACCGCCCTCGACATGTTGAAGCATGACGAGAGGTTGGTCTGGATGACCGCGTTCCACTGCTCGAAGCTCATCCGGTGCATCGTCGCGTCGCGGGTGATGCCGGCATTGTTAACCAAGACTTCGACCGGGCCGAGCGCTGCCTCGATCGCCGCGATCCCTTGGGCGCACGAAGCGAAATCGCCGACGTTGAACTTGAAGACCGGGATGCCGCTCTCGGCCGAGAATTGCGCCGCGGTCTTGTCGTCATTGCCGTAATTCGCCGCGACCTTGTAGCCGGCGCCGTGCAGCGCCACTGAGATCGCGCGTCCGATGCCACGCGTCCCGCCGGTGACCACCGCCACTCTGGCCATGCGTTCCTCCCATTCCAATTCCCGTCACCCCCGCGAAAGCGGGGGGTCCAGAGCCCCGTGGCTTTTCGCTTACCCTGGATTCCCGCTTGCGCGGGAATGACGGGAAGACATGTTGCTTTGATGCAGCCTAGCGCGCTAATCGCGCGCGACGCACATCGCAATTCCCATGCCGCCGCCGATGCACAGCGTCGCCAGGCCCTTTTTCGCGCCGCGCCTCTGCATCTCGTAGAGCAGCGTCACCAGGATGCGGGTGCCCGAGGCGCCGATCGGATGGCCGAGCGCGATCGCCCCGCCATTGACGTTGACCTTGGCGGTATCCCAGCCGAGGTCCTTGTTGACCGCGCAGGCCTGCGCCGCGAAGGCTTCGTTGGCTTCGATCAGGTCGAGGTCGGCGGCCGACCAGCCGGCCTTCTTCAGCGCCAGGCGGCTGGCCGGGATGGGCCCCGTCCCCATGATCGCCGGGTCGACCCCGGCCGTTGCCCACGAAACGATGCGGCCGAGCGGCTTCAGGCCGCGCTTCGCCGCCGCCTCGGCGGTCATCAGCACCACCGCGGCGGCGCCGTCATTGATCCCCGACGCGTTGCCGGCGGTGACCGTGCCGTTCTTGTCGAAGGCCGGCCGCAGCTTTGCCAGTACCTCGAACGTGGTGCCGTGCTTGGGGTGTTCGTCGCTGTCGACAAGCGTGTCGCCGCGCCGCGTCTTGACCGTGACCGGCACGATCTCATCCTTGAAGCGGCCCGCCTTTTGCGCCGCCTCGGCCTTGGCTTGCGAAGCGACCGCGAGCTCGTCCTGCTGCTCGCGGGTGATCTGCCAGCGGGTCGCGACATTCTCGGCCGTGGTGCCCATGTGGTAGCCGTTGAAGATATCCCACAGCCCGTCCTTGATCATGGTGTCGACCATCTGCGCGTCGCCCATGCGCACCCCGTTGCGCAGGTGGATGCAGTGCGGCGAGAGGCTCATGTTCTCCTGCCCGCCGGCGACGACGATATCCGAATCGCCGTTACGGATCGCCTGGTAGCCGAGCGCCACGGTGCGTAGCCCCGAGCCGCACACCTGGTTGACCGAATAGGCCGTCGCCTCGTGCGGGATGCCGGCCGCGACCGCGGCCTGGCGCGCCGGGTTCATGCCCTCGCCGGCGGAGAGGATCTGGCCGAGGATGACTTCCGACACCTCGGCCGGCGCGACCCCGCCGCGGCGCAGCGCCTCCCTGATCGCGACTTCGCCAAGCTCGTGCGCCGGCAGGCCGGCGAGGCCGCCGTTGAAGGCGCCGATCGGGGTGCGGGCGGCGCTGGCGATGACGATGTCGGTCATGGGGATCTCCCGGCGTGGATGGGCGGCGCTTCTGTCAGCTTATGTAGGCGAGCGCGCCCTCAAGGCTAGGGGAATTGCGCGCGCAGCCAATCCGCGATCGGCCGCCACACCGCCTCGGGCGCGGCTTCTGAGGTCATCATCCCGATATGGCCGAAGGGCGGCCGCAGCACGGTTGCATCGGGGATCGCGCTCGCCAGCGGCTGGGCCGAGCGCGGCGGCACGATGCGGTCGCGGCTCGGCAGCACGACGAGGGCCGGGACGCGCACCTCCCGCGGCCGCACCGGGTGGCCCGCGACCTGCCATAGCCCGCGGCCCGGGTCGTTGTCGCGATACCACGAGCGGGCGCATTCGAGCGCGACGCGGCGGGCCAACGGCACGCCGTCGTTGATCCAGTCCTCCAGCGCGACGAAGCCCCGTGCCGCTTCGCTCCCGGGGTCGAGCCCGGCGAAGCGGACGAACTTGCGCTCGGCGAGAAACGGGTCGAGCGCCAGGAAGAGGCTCTGGATAACCGGCACCGGCAGCGCCGCGCCGTCGCCGAGGAAGAGCGGCAGCCATTCGACCAGGGAGCCGAGGAGCTGCGCCTGCGCCGGCCGCTCGGCGTGGAAATCCCATGGCGTCGCGAGCAGCGCCAGGGCGGCGATTTCGTTCGGCCGGCGCAACGCGGCGGCGAGCGCCAGGAGCCCGCCCATGCAATAGCCGAGGAGCGCGACCGGCCGGCCGGTCAGCGCCGCGGCGGCCGCAACCGCGGCGTCGAGCGGCCCGCCGATGTAGTCGCCGAGGGTGAAATCGCGCTCTATTCTCCCCGGCTCGCCCCAGTCGAGCACCAGCGGGCGCAGGCCTGCGGCCGCGAGGTGGCGCGCAAAGCTGCGTTCGCGCAGCAGATCCAGGATGTAATAGCGGTTGATCAGCGACGGCACGAGCAGCACGACCGGGTCCGCCGCGCCCACCCCGTAATCGATGAGGCGCGCCGCGCCGTGGCGCCAGCGCACCGGCAGGCGCGGCGGGGCGCGGCGGAAGGGATGCCGGCGATAGGCTTCGAGCCCGTCGAGAAAGCCGGCGGCGCGGCGCCGCAGCAGCCGGTCGAGCGCGGCGGCGACCCGCTCAGGACCGAATTCCTGGATCTCGGCCGCGAGCTTTGCTTGCAGGTCCTCTTTTTGGCCTGGCGCGGCGCTCCACGGCGGCAAGGCGGCCGGCAAGCTCGTCAACCCGGCGCGCGAGCTCAGCCACAAGCCGATCGCGCTCGCCAGGTGCCCCAGCAGCGGCCGCGGCGTCATTCTGCGGTCGAGGCGGGTGGCCGAGGGGCTCATCGGACGGCAGCGCTCCAGCCGCCAGCGCGAGCCAGCGGCGCAGCGGCTCGGCCGCCTTCGGGTCGGCCAGCAGCGCCGTCAGATATTGCGACCACAGCTCGAAAAAGCCGCGCGCCAGCTCGTCGGCCTCGTTCATCCTCGGCACTATACGCGCGCGGCGCGTGCGCTACACGGGCCGGCGCAGGCATTTCGCTTTGATGAGGCAAATCGCAAGATTCGCTGTATTGTCGCAGCGCAGCAATTTGTGTTTTGCGGGACATCCCTGGCATGAGCGAGCCACAGAGCGAGCGACCGGCGGGCGCCAAGCAGCCCACCATCGTCAAGAAATACGCCAATCGCCGGCTCTACAATACGGCGACGAGCAGTTACGTGACGCTCGACGACCTCGCCCGCATGATCAAGGAAGGCGGCGATTTCGTGGTCTACGACGCCAAGACCGGCGAGGACATCACCCGCCCGGTGCTGACCCAGATCATCGTCGAGCAGGAGCAGAAAGGGCAGAACCTGCTACCGATCAGCTTTTTGCGGCAGCTGATCAGCCTTTACGGCGACAGCATGCAATTCCTCGTGCCGGGCTACCTCGAACAGGCGATGGGCGCCTTCGCGCGCAACCAGGAACAGATGCGCGACAGCCTGCGCGCGACGTTCGGGATGTTTCCGTTCGGCCAGTTCGAGGAGATGGGCAAGCAGAACATGAAGCTGTTCGAGGGCGCCCTCAAAATGCTGGCGCCGTTCCCGCGCGACGCGAAGCCGGCCGCGCCCGAGGCGCCGCCGGCCAGCGGCGAGCCGGAGGACCCGCGGCTGCGCCGTCTCGAAGCGCAGATCGAAATGCTGCGCCAGCAGCTCGACGCGCTCGGGCGCGCCGGCGAGAAGCGCTGATCCGCCGTTAGCTGCGGCCGCCGCCGACCCGCTTGATGCCGACGACCCGGCCGCCGTCGACGATCGTTGTTGGCGCCGGGATGGGCTCGGCCAGCCAGGGACGCTCCAACGAGGGGTGCCCGAAATAATAGCCCTGCAGAAAGCCGACCCCCTCGCGCTGCAGGATCGCCGCGTCCTCGGCGCTCGCGACGCATTCGGCCACCGTATGGAAGCCGAACCCGCGGGCGAGCCCCAGCAGGTGACGCAGGAAAACCTGGCTCTCCGGATTGCCGGCGAGGTTGCGGATGAACGAGCCGTCGATCTTGACGGTGTCGACCGCCAGGCTCTGCAGGTGGCGCAGCGAGGTATGGCCGGCGCCGAAATCGTCGAGCGCGACGTGGCAGCCGGCATGGCGCAGCGCGCTGACGAAGCGCGCCGATTCTTCGATGTCGTAGAGCGCCGCGGTCTCGGTGATCTCGACGATCATCCGCGAGGCGATTTCGGGCCGGTTGCGCACCTGCGCGATCAGCGAGCGCAGCCACGGCCGGTCCGCCGCCGTCAGCCCGGAAATGTTGAAGCCGAGCTTGACCCCGGGATGGCGCTCCAGCTCCTCCATGGTCTTTTCGAGGACGTAATGGTCGATCAGCCGGATGAAGCCGAGCTGCTCGATGACCGGCACGAATTCGCCGGCCGAGACGAGGCGTCCGTCGAGCGTCCGCATGCGCAAGAGGCACTCGTAATGATCGACCTCCCGGGTGATCGCCGACACCACCGGCTGAAAGGCCAGCATGACGCGCTCTTCGCGCAGCGCCGATTGCACCTGCTCGCTGATCGACAGGCTGCGCCGCTGGCGCTCGCGCTGCTCCTCGGTCATGCGGTAGTGGGCGTGGCAGTCGCGGCCGGCGCGCTTGGCTTCCGAGAGCGCGCTCTCGGCCCGGGTGATGACGTCGTATGAGGTCAGCCCCTGATCGGGAAAGGCGGCGCTGCCGATCGACACCGTCGCGTATACCGGGCCGCGCTCCGTCGTCACCGGCTTGGAATTGACTGCCGCCAGGATCTTCTCGGCGGCCGAGCCGACGCCGTCCGGCGGGCAATGCGCCAGGACAAGGCCGAAGCGGTCGCCGCCGAGGCGGCCAATTACGTCACTGACCCGCACGCAACTGTCGAGCCGCCGGCCGATCTCGATCAGCACGCTGTCGGCCGCCTCGTAGCCGTAGACGTCGTTGATCATAGTCATGTTGTCGACGCCGACCGAGAGGAACGCCGCCGGGCTGTGCTTGCGCTGGTTGGCGGCGATGATCTGGTCGACCACCTCACGCAGCCGGGTTTTGTTGAAATGCCCGGTCAGCTCGTCGTAATTGGCCAGCCGCTCGAGTCGAGTCTGGTGGGCCTTGCGGTCGCCGAGCGCCCGGATGACGCCGAGCATGGCATGCGGCCGGCCGTCGGCGTCGCGCTGCGCCCGGCCGCGCTCATGCACCCAGGAGAAGCCGCCGGCGCCGTCGCGCAGGCGATATTCGCAATCGAAGCCGCCTTCACCGTCGAAATGCGAGGCGAGCGAGAGCTGCCGGTGCACCAGATCGTCGGGGTGCACGCGATTGGCCAGGCTGCGCCCGCTCGCCAACTCCTTCGCGAAGTCGATGCCGGCGACACTCAGGTCGCCGAACCAGTCGAGGCGATCACCCTCGAGTTCCCAGGTGTAGGCGACATCTCCGGCGGCCGCGAGGGCGGCGGAGAGGTGGCCTGGGAACTCGTCGTTGCTGAGGGGCATCAGACTGTCACCTTGATCGAAGCCGCAGCGGGCTACGGGCCGTAGGGAAGCGGTGACAGAATTGCGCCGATATGTTGAAGAACCCTTAAATGCGATCTATCTCGGCGCCGCATTAGCGAGGGGCGCGTTACTCAGTTCGGCGTGTGCGAGGCAAGAAACGGCAGCACCGCCTGATTGAACTCGCGCGCCCGCACCTGGGTGAAAGCATGCCCACCGCGCGGGAATATCTTGATTTCGGCGGCCGGGATTAGCCGCGCCAGTTCCTCGGAGAAATAGGCCGGGGTGACGAGGTCGTCCTCGGCGCCGACCACCAGGGTCGGCGTCGTGATGCGCGACAATTGCTCGGTGCGGTCGAACGCGAGGATTGCATCGATCCGGCTGGCGGCAATCTCGGTCGGCGGAAAAATCGCCAGGTTCTGCGCCTCGTGCTGCCGCAGCCGCTCGTTGTTGCTGCGAACCCACCAGCTTGGGTAGAGGTAGAGCGTATTGGCCTGGACATAGGCGCTCGGGCCCAGTCGCAGCAGGATGTCCTTGCGCAGCGTGAAGAGCCGGCGGAAATAGGCGTCGGGCTTGGTCCAGGTGGCCGACAGCACGACGCTGGCCAGCCGCTTCGGGTGCTCGATCGCCAGGATCTGCGCGATCGCGCCGCCGGTCGAATGCCCGACGATGTGCGCCCGCTCGATCTCTAAGGCGTCCATCAGCCCGATCACGTCGGCCGCCATGCGGTCGACGGTAAAGCCGCTGCGGGTCAGATCGCTCTGGCCGATACCGCGATGATCGTGGGTGATGATGTCGAAGGTCTTGGCAAAGGCCGCGACCTGGTCCTGCCAGAACGACGCAAACCCGGACAGCCCCGAAACGAACAGGACCGGAAACCCGACGCCCTGCCGCTCGTAATAGAGCGCGCCATCGCCGACCACGATTCGCGGCATGGACCCACCATTGACTGGACGCAGCGTCGGTATCACCGGGCAAGGACGCTGTCAAACGACAACAGAGGCAAGGCGCCCATGCACCAGGCGCTGAGGATGATTTTCGCGGAGCCGGCCGTCGCGGCAGCACAACCCTGCCTAAAATTTGACACATGGAGCCGATCCAATTGTGCTGGCTCCGGCGGTTGCGGGGGTTCGGCGCACCTAGCGGAAGGGTTGGCTCTCCGCACTTGTGTCGAATGCCCGCGAGGCGCGATAATTCGCCTCGCACGTGCGTCTTGCCAACCGCCGGACGCGCGCAGACAAGTCTCGGCACATGCGATTTCATCGAGTGGACCCAGTGATGACCCAGCAGCACCCCGTCCCCACCCAGCCGCGGCCGGAAACCGGCGGCGAAGGCGGCTCGCCCTACCGCGCCGCGGCTTCCCGGCGCTCGACCGGCCGGACGCAGGATGTCGATCGCCATGTCGGCGCGCGCGTCCGGGAACGCCGGATCATGCTCGGGCTGACCCAGCAGCAGCTCGCCGACTTGATCGGCGTCACCTACCAGCAGGCGCACAAATACGAGCGCGGCATCAACCGCGTCTCGGCCGGACGCCTTTACGAGATCGCCCAGGTCCTCAGCGTCCCGGTCGGCTATTTTTTCGACGGGCTCGACGGGCAGAACACTCGCTCAATCAGCCCGCGCGAGCGGATGTGCCTGGAGCTCGCGCGCAACTTCGCGCAGATCCCCAACGAGCGCCACCAGGAAGCGCTGAGCCAGCTGGCCCGCGTCCTCGCGGCAGACTAACCGCCGCGGCCCGCGGCAGTTATGCAGCCAACGGGGCGTAGTGCGGCGCCCCGCCGGCTGCGGTTCATCGGTTACGATCAGATCGGCGGCGGCGAGCGGCGCCCCATCAGGCCCATGACCAGCGTCACGACGAAGACGATCAGGAAGATAAAAAACAGCACCTGAGCGATGCCGGCCGCCGTCGAGGCCACGCCGCCAAAGCCGAACAGTGCGGCGACCAGCGAAATCACCAGAAACACCAGAGCCCAGTACAGCATCGTTTTTCTCCATTTGCGGCGCGGCCCGAAAACCGGAATGAGCGACCCGGGCCAGTCCTTGCCACAAACGGATAGGGCTGCGAGAGCGTTCCTCGCCGGCCTTCAGAAGCCGACGCCGAAGCGCACCCCGACATCGTTGATGCTTTCGTTCTGCTTGGCGAGGCCACCGTTCGACACGTGGTCGATAAACCCGGAAATCTCGTAGACCGCGTTGATGCGATAGCCCAATTCCAAAGCCTCGCGGAACAACACATGCGAGCCGAGGCTCTTGCGGTCGGAGGCCCGGCCGATGATGTCGCCGTCGTTGAAGCCGGGCCCGAAGAAATAGCTGAGCGCGATGCCGTCGCCCGGCTGCAGCAGATTGCTCGCCAGCTGCCAGGTCCACGTCGCGCCGAAATAAGCCTGGTTGGTGAAGCCGTCGGTATTGATTTCGCCGCCGACCGTCGGGCGCGGCTGCACCGCCCAGCGCAGATAATCGGGCACCCCGGCGGCCCACTCATTGCTGACCGGCGACGGCAGGATCAGTTCGGGGTTGATGTCGACGCCGTGCTCCTTGCCGCCGAGGAAATGGACGTCGTGGCCGAGAACGCCGAGCTTTACTTCGCCGTAGGTTAGGTTCTGCGCCCGCGCGCCCGCTGGCAGCAGCGCTGCGGCAACGACGAAGATCACGCCGAGCAGCCATCGGCGATTGCGCCACGCTGTCGCCATTCCCCACCCCATGGAAAACCCCGCCGCAAAACTACAGGGCGGCACCGCGCGACCAAAGCCCTCAGGCGGGGCGGACCGCGGGTCGGCACCCACTGTTGCAGAAAATCAACACCTAGCCGCGCCGGTTGGCGGCGGCTGGCCCCGGCTGCACCAGGAGGACCGGAAGCGGGCCGACGCCGACCGCGATCGGCAGGCGCCCAACGATGTCGCCGTCGGCCTCTACCGGCAGTGCTTGGGCAGCCGAGATCAACGCGCCGCGGCAGCGCACGATCCTGACATCCGGCCGCGCGGCGAGCCGGCCGCGCAGCAGCACCCAGAGGTAGCGCAGCGCGGCGAGGCGGCCGTCGCGCTCGAACAGCACGAGGTCGAGCGACGGCGCGGCGAGGCTGGCCTCAGGCGCGACCACGTAGCGGCCGGCATAGCAGCGGCCTTTCGCTGCGATCGCGGCCGCGGCGCGGTGCTCGATGTCGCCGATGCGGACGCTCAGCTCACAAGGCCGGTATCGCGCCAGGCAAGCGAGGATCGCCCAGACAACGGCGAATCGCCCAAAGTGCCGCTTCAGCCGCGGGTTTACCGCGGCGACCACCGCGGCATCGAAGCCGCTGCTCGCCATCGCCAGGAAAAGCCGCTCGCCGATCCGGCCGGGCCATACCGGCCGCGCCGGGGCCGCCGCGAGCACCGCGGCGAGGCCCTCGGGGTCGCGCGGCATCGCGATCTCGTGTGCCAGCACATTGGCGGTGCCGAACGGCAGCAGCGCGAGCGGCCGCGAGAGGGCGGCGACGTTTCCCGCGATGCCGTTCAGCACGGCGTTGAGGGTGCCGTCGCCGCCGGCCGCGACGATCACGTCGAACTCCGCTTCGGCCTCGCGCGCCAGCCGCTCGGCGTCGCCCGGCGCACCGGCATGGCGCAGCGTGACAGCGCAGCCGCGCCGGCGCAGCGCGGCCACCACGCGATCTAACCGGCGGCGCAACCCGCGCAAGCGCCCGGCCGCCGGGTTGACGATGATCAAGAGCCGCCGAGGCGGCGCGTCAGGCGGCAGGTCGGTAGGCGTCGGTTGCCGCCGCCCCGTCGATCCAGGTGCGGAACCACAATTCGAGCATCAAGAGGGCCCACAGCCGGTTATGGTGGTTGGCGCGGCAGCCGCAATGCTCGGCGAGCAGCCGCTCGACGTATTGCGGGCGCATGAGGCCCCGCGCGCGCGCCGCCGGCGACAGCAGGGTATCGTAGGCCAGCTCCTTCAGTTCGCGCCGCAGCCATTGGTCGATCGGGGCGGCGAACCCCATCTTGCGGCGCCGAAGGATTTCGCGCGGCAGATAAGGCGCCATCGCCGCCTTGAAGAGCGCCTTGGTGGCGCCGCCCGCCATCTTGACGTCGGGCGGCAGGCGCGCGGCCCATTCCAGCAGCACGTGGTCGAGCAGCGGCGAGCGGGCTTCCAGGCCATGCGCCATGCTCGCGACATCGACCTTCACCAGGAGGTCGTCGGGCAGATAGGTGTGGAGGTCGGCCCAGTTGGCGCCGGCGACGAGATCGCCGGCAGCGGCGAAATAGGGCGCCAGCAGGTCTAGCGCAGAGTGCGACAACAAGGGCCGCATTGCCTCGCCATAGCCGGCCGCCTTGTCGGCATCGCCAAAAAAGGCGATCGCACCGGCGTAGCGCCGCGCCGGCTGCGCCGCCGGCGCCGCGAGTATCGCGCCGATCTGCGTCAGGCGCAGCCGCCGGGCGAGGCCGCGCGGCGCCAGCCCGCAGAGCTTTGCCAGCGCGGTGCGGACCGCGTGCGGCAGCCGGTCGAGGCGACCCAGGTGCCGCATCGCCTGGTAGCGCGAGTAGCCGAGAAAGGCTTCGTCGCCGCCATCGCCGTTGAGCGCGACCGTGACGTGGCGGCGCGCCAGTCGCGAGACGTACCAGGTCGGGATCGCCGACGGGTCGGCGAAGGGCTCGCCGTAATGCCACACCAGCTGCGGCAATATCGCCGCCGCGTCGGGCTCGACGACGAACTCCTCGTGTTCGGTGCCGTAGCGCTCGGCGACCATGCGGGCATAGCGGGTCTCGTCGTATTCGGCGGCCGCGAAGCCGATCGAGAAGGTCTTGATCCGCCCGGCGCCGGCCCGCGCCATCATCGCAACGACCGCGCTCGAATCGACCCCGCCCGAGAGAAACGCGCCGAGCGGCACGTCGGCGATCATGCGCAGCCGCACCGCCTCTTCGAGATGCGCGACCAGCTCCTGCTGCAGCGCCGCCGGGCTGGCCAAGGCTTTCGCGGCGCCCGGCGCGGCGGCCGGCGCCGGCAGGTCCCAGTAGCGCACCGGCGCGGGCTCGCGCCAGCCCTCCTCGGCGACATCGACCACCAAATAATGCGCCGGCGGCAGGCGCCGCACGCCGACAAACGCCGTCTCGGGCGAGGGTACGTATTGCAGGCTGAGGTAATGGTCGATCGCGCCGAGATCGGCGAGGCGCGGCAAGCCCGGCCAGGCAAACAGCGCCTTGATCTCCGAACCGAACAGCAAGCCGCCGGGGGTCGCGGCGTAATAGAGCGGCTTTTTCCCGACGCGGTCGCGCGCCAGGATCAGCCGGCGGGCGCGCTGGTCCCACAGCGCCAGCGCAAACATGCCGCGCAGCCGGGAGAACAGCGCCGGCCCCCAGGCATGCCAGCCGTTGACGATGACCTCGCTGTCGCCGCGGCTGCGAAAGCGGTAGCCGCGCGCCACCAGCTCGGCGCGCAGTTCGGCAAAGTTGTAGATTTCGCCGTTGAAGGTCAGCCAGACATCGCCCGCCATGCTGGCGATCGGCTGGTGCCCGGCCGGCGTCAGGTCGATGATCGACAGCCGGGCATGCGCCAGCGCCCCCAGCCCGTCGGTCCACACCCCCTCGTCATCGGGGCCGCGATGCCTCAGCGGCGCGATCATCGCCCACAGCCGCGCCTCGATCTCGGCGCGCGACATCGACCGCTGCGGCAGGACGAAACCGGCGATGCCGCACATCGCTCAGGCCGACTACGCGTCGCGCTGCTGCGCCTGCGCCACCGATTTCACCATGTCGAGAAACTGGAGACGCAGCTGCGGATCGGGGATCGCGTAATAGCAGCGGATCAATTCGATCGTCTCGGCGCGCTGCATGCGCTCGCGCTGCTCGGCCTCGTGCGCGTCGAGCCCGCCGTCGGCGGGCTCGAGATCGCTGAAGAAATAGGCGATCGGTACGTCGAGAATCTCGGCGATCTGCGACAGCCGCGAGGCGCTGACGCGATTGGCGCCGCCCTCGTATTTCTGGACCTGCTGAAAGGTCAAGCCGAGAGCGTTGGCTAGCGTCTCCTGGTTCATCCCGATCAACAGGCGACGCGTGCGGACGCGGGCCCCCACCTGCACGTCGATCGGATCGGGGACGCCGGTGCCGCGCCCGTATAGCGGGACGACGCTACTGTCTTTCGTCGATTTTTTCACAAGGCTCCCTGCCGATTACATTGGCGCGGCGCATCATCGGCCGCGCCGGCGCCGCATGCAACAGCGGCGGCGCGCAAACGCCGGGTCGTCTTATTCGGCGACCGCGGCCGGTTCCTTGATCAGCGCGGCCAGATCGGCTTCGTCGAGGGTTTCGTGCTCGAGCAGTTCGCGCGCACCCGCTTCGAGCGTCGCGCGGTGCGCCCGCAGCAAATTCACCGTGCGGCGAAACGCTTCGTCGATGATTTTCTTGACCGCGTCGTCGATCTCGCGCGCGGTTTCTTCGCTGTAGCTGCGCTCGGTATAGGCCATCTGCGGCTGCTCGCCGCCGAGAAAGCTGCGCTGGCTGCGCTCGTAGACGACCTGCCCGAGTTCGGCGGTCATGCCGTAGCGGGTGACGATGCTGCGGGCGATGTCGCTGACCTTGGCGAGATCGTCGGAGGCGCCGGTCGAGAGTTCGCCGAACACGATGTGCTCGGCCGCGCGGCCGCCGAGCAGCACCGCCATCTTGTTGTCGAGCTCCTGGCGGGTCATCAGGAAGCGGTCCTCGGTCGGCCGCTGGATCGTGTAGCCCAATGAACCGATGCCGCGCGGGATGATCGAGACCTTGTGCACCTTGTCGGTGCCGGGCAGCGACAGGGCGACCAGCGCGTGCCCCATCTCGTGATGCGCGACAACCTCGCGCTCGTGCGGGTTGAGGAGGCGGTTGCGTTTTTCGAGGCCGGCGACAATGCGCTCCATCGCGGCGGTGAAATCAGCGAGCGTCACCTCGTCGGCGCCGCGGCGCGTCGCCAAGAGCGCGGCTTCGTTGACCAGATTGGCGAGGTCGGCGCCGGTGAAACCCGGGGTCAGCGACGCGACGATCTCGAGGTCGACCCCCGCGGCCATGTGGATCTTGCGGGTATGCACCGCGAGGATCTGCACCCGGCCCACCTTGTCCGGCCGGTCGACCAGCACTTGGCGGTCGAAGCGGCCGGCGCGCAGCAGCGCCGGATCGAGGATCTCGGGTCGGTTGGTCGCCGCCAGCAGGATCATCCCGATGCGGGTGTCGAAGCCGTCGAGCTCGCTGAGCAGCTGGTTGAGCGTCTGCTCCTTCTCGTCATGCCCGCCGCCGCCGGGATAGGCGCCACGGGCACGCCCCAGCGCGTCGAGTTCGTCGATGAAGATGATGCACGGCGCCTTCGCCCTTGCCTGCTCGAAGAGGTCGCGCACCCGCGCCGCGCCAACGCCGACAAACATCTCGACGAATTCCGAACCGTTGATCGAGAAGAACGGCACATTGGCCTCGCCGGCGACGGCGCGCGCGAGCAGCGTCTTGCCGGTGCCCGGCGGCCCGACCAGCAGCACACCCTTGGGGACCCGGCCGCCAAGCCGTCCGTAGCGCTCCGGATCCTTGAGGAACGAGACGATTTCCTCCAGTTCGGCCTTGGCTTCGTCGACCCCGGCGACGTCGGCGAACGTCGTCTTGGTGTCGGTCTCGACATAAACCTTGGCCTTGCTGCGGCCGACCGACATCAACCCGCCAAACCCCTGCTGGCTGGCGAAGCGCCGATAGATGAAAATCCACACGCCGGCGAACAGCGCGATCGGGATCACCCACGACAGGAGATCGCGCAGGAAGGTGCTCTCGATCTGGCCGGCGAAGGTGACGCCGTATTTATCGAGCTGCGTGGCGATCTGCGGATCGACCCGGGTGGTGATGAAATCGGTGAAGCCGGTCTTGTCGGGCGTCTTGAATTTGCCCTGGATGTAATTGCCGCTGACCCGCACCTCGGCGACCCGGCCGGCCTTCAGATCGTTCTGGAAATCGCTGTAGGGAATTGTCTGGACCTGGGTATAGGCGGCGAACACCGCCTGGATCGCCATCATCGCGAAGATCGCGGCGATCCAATACCAAGCGTGGTATTGCGTCTCTTTTTTCATCGGCATCGGGGCGCCTCCGCAGCGGCTCGGGCCGCCGGCGACGGCGCGCGCAACCGTTTAGGTAGTGGCGCCACGCCCCGGATCAACGTTGTTCGCCCCCAGGATCGCCCCCAGGGCCGCCGGTGGGGTCGTCATAGCCGCGCCGGCTGCTGATGAAAACCAGCGCCATCAGCCCGACGCCGAGCGCCAGCGTGACCAGCGCCCCGAGGATCAGCGCGACCCAACCGGCGGCGCTGATCCCGACGTCGCCGACATCGGCCCAGAGACCCGCGACGACGACCGCGACGCCGGCAACGGCCGCCGCCGCAACCGCCAGCGCGATCCAGGTCGAGCGCTGCCGCGAGCCTTTCATTGCGCCTTACATCCGTGCCTCTGCTCATGGCACAGTGCGCCGCAAGAGCGCTCATCGGAACGGAGGTTTTCATGCCGACGGAAAGCAAGCATCCCGAGACGGTCGTGCTGCATGCCGGCTACCGCAGCGACCCGACGACCGGCGCCGTCGCGGTGCCGATCTACCAGACGACGAGCTACCAGTTCCGCGACACCGAGCATGCCGCCAACCTGTTCGGGCTGAAGGAACTGGGCAACATCTATACCCGCATCATGAACCCGACGAGCGACGTGCTTGAGCAGCGGGTCGCCGCGCTGGAGGGCGGGGCCGCGGCGCTGGCGCTCGGCTCGGGGCAGGCGGCCTCGATGTTCTGCGTCAACAACATCGCGCAGGCCGGCGACAATTTCGTCAGCTCGACCGACCTCTACGGCGGCACCTGGAACCTGTTCCTCCACACGATGCAGCGGACGATGGGGATCGAGGTGCGCTTTGTCGATCCCAGCGACCCCGAGAATTTCCGCCGCGCGACCGATGCGAAGACACGCTGCTACTACGCCGAGACGCTGCCCAACCCGAAGCTCGAAGTCTTCCCGATCGGCGCGGTCGCCAAGATCGGCCGCGAACTCGGGGTGCCGCTGATCATGGACAACACGTCCGCGCCGGTGATCTGCCGCCCGCTCGACCACGGCGCGGCGGTCGTCATGCACTCGACGACCAAATACATCGGCGGCCACGGCACCTCGATCGGCGGCATCGTCGTCGACGGCGGCAATTTCGACTGGGAGGCGCACGCCGACCGCTTCCCGCTGCTAAACCAGCCGGACCCGGCCTACCACGGCGCCGTGTGGACCCAGGCGGTGAAGCCGATGGGCCCGGTCGCCTATATCATCAAGATGCGGGTGACGCTGCTGCGCGACCTCGGCGCCGCCGCGAGCCCCTTCAACTCGTTCCTCCACATCCAGGGGCTGGAGACCTTGCCGCTCAGGATGCGGGCGCATTGCGCCAACGCGGCCGCGGTCGCGCAATTCCTGAAAAGCCAGCCCAAGGTCAGCAAGGTGATCCACCCGAGCCTGATGGAGGGCGAAGCGCGGCGCCGCGCCGATGCGCACCTGAAGGGCGGCTACGGCGGCCTCTTGGGCTTCGAATTGAAGGGCGGGATGGCGGCCGGGCGGCGCTTTATCGACGCGCTGCAGATGTTCTACCACGTCGCCAATATCGGCGACGCGCGTTCGCTCGCGATCCATCCGGCCTCGACCACCCACTCGCAATTGACCCCGGAAGAGCAGCTGCAGACCGGCGTCACCGACGGCTATATCCGCCTCTCGCTCGGCATCGAGCACGAGGACGACATCCTTGCCGATTTGAAGCAGGCGCTCGACAAAGCGTGAACCTGGCGCTCGACTGGCCGATCGATCTCGCCCTCACCGTCGCGAGCCACGGCTGGGTACATCTGGAGCCCTGGCGCTGGGATCGCGAGACCGGCACGCTCAGCCGCGTCGAGCGAATCGGCGGCGCGCTCGGCATGGTCGCGCTGAGGCAGCGCGCACCGCTGACGCTGGCACTCGAATGGAGCGGCTTTCCGCCTGCCGCCGCACCCGAGATCGTGCGGCGCGCGGCGCGCTGGGTATCGGCCGAATGGGACCCGGCGCCGGCTCTCGCCGGGCTGCGCGAGGCGTTTCCCGAGGACGCGGCGCTGATCGCGGCCGGCGGCGGGCGCCTGTTGCGCTGCTCGACCTTCTACGAGGATTTCCTCAAGACCCTGTTGACCGTCAACACCAGCTGGTCGGGCACCTGCCGGATGAGCGCGGCATTGGTCGCCGAGCCGGGCGGCGGCGCCTTTCCGTCGCCGCAGATGGTCATCGATTACGGCGAAGACCGCCTGCGTGCGGTCGCCAAGCTCGGCTTCCGCGCCCCGAGCGCCATCGCCGCGACCCGCCGCATGCTGGAGGACGGCGCGATCGACCCGGACGGGCACGGCAGCCCCGAACGCCTCGACCACGACTACCTGACGAGCCATAAAGGCATCGGCCCCTACGCGACGGCGCATTGCCGGATGCTGCTGCACGATTTCAGCCGCATCCCGGTGGATTCGGTCGTCGTCGCGCATCTGCGCGAGCGCCACGCCACGACCCCGGCCGAGTTCATCGCCGCCCGGGCCGAATGCGGCCCCTACCTCGGCCTCGGCTACCGGCTGATGCGGCTGCGCGAAAAATTCGCCGTCCCCGACATTGCCGACACCCCGCCCGCCTCGGCGTATTGAGCGAAGGCGCGCCGATGAGCCTCACCCCCTTCGCCGCGATCCTTGAGGCGGCACGCACCCGGCATGGTGCGGCGGCGTTGGAGGCGCGGCTGCCGCGGCCGCGGACGCCGGACGAATTGAAGGCGACGCCCGACGATCGCTACCTGTCGCAGATGCAGCGGCGGATCTTTCGGGCTGGGCTCAAGCATAGCCTGGTCGACGCGAAGTGGCCGGCCTTCGAGGCGGCGTTTTACGGCTTCGAGCCGCGCCGGGTGCGCGCAATGCCGGACGAGGCGCTCGAAGCCTTGATGGGCGACGCGCGGCTGATCCGCCACTGGGGCAAGCTGAAATCGGTGCGCGACAATGCCGCCGCGATGCTCGATGTGGCGCAGGGGCACGGCAGCTTTGGCGCCTGGCTCGCGGGCTGGCCGGGCGCCGACATCGTCGGGCTGTGGGAGGCGCTGGCGAAAGGCTTCAGCCAGATGGGCGGCAATTCCGGCCCGAGCTTCCTGCGCATGGTCGGCAAGGACACCTTCATCCTGACGCCGTCGGTCACCGCCGCGCTGAAGCGGTGGGGCGCCGTCAGCCTCCCGCCGAAAAACCGCGCGGACCGCGCCCGGGTGCAGCAAGCCTTCAACGCCTGGGCCGCCGAAAGCGGCCGCCCGCTATGCCAGCTCAGCCTGATCCTCGCCGCCTCGGTCGAGGATTGACGCCGCCCCACAGGGTGCGGCCGGCCCGTATGCGGCGATAACCAAAAACCGCATTCCCGGCGCAAGCCGGGACTCATTCATCAACCGTTCGCGTGGATGAAAAGTGGGTCCCGGCTTGCGCCGGGAATGCGGAGTTGGGCTCAGTAGGTCGCGATCTCGATCGAATTTTTGTCGGGGTCGTCGATGTAGACCGACTGGATCGTGCCGATCGCGCCGGCGCGCGGCCCCTGCATGCGGATCGACACCCCGCAGGCTTCGACATGGGCGGCGATCTCGGCCAAGGGCGCCTCGGTGATGAAGCAGATATGCGCCGGCATGCGCTTCTCGGCGGTCATTGGGCTCGCGCCGGCGAGGTCGAGGTGGATCTTCTGGTTGCCGAACAAGAGCGCGGCGCGGCCCTCGCCCATCCGCTCGCTGCGCACGCCGAGCAGGCGCTCGTAGAATTCGATGCTGCGGTCGAGATCGGCGACGGTGATGTTGAGATGGTCGATGCGCTCGATTTTCATGGCGGGCCTCGCGGGAGGAAGGAGGCCGCCAGCTTGCCACGCCCGGCGCGATCAGGCCAGGGCGCGATCAGGCCAGGGTGCTCTGGCGCCAGCCTCAGTAGTTCGAGATCTCGACGAGGTTCATGTCGGGGTCGCGGATATAGACCGACTGGATCGTGCCGATCGCGCCGGCGCGCGGCCCCGGCCCGGCGACGATCGCGACGCCGCAGCGCCCGAGATGCGCGACGATTTCGGCGAGCGGCAATTCGGTGATGAAGCACAAATCGCCCGAGCCGGGGGTCGGCTTGTCGGCGACCAGGCCCGGGATGTTGTCGGCGGCGTGCAGGTTGATCTTCTGCTGGCCGAAGCGCAGCGCCGTGCGCCCCTCGCCGAAGCGCAGGACCTCCATCCCGAGCACCCGCGTATAGAAAGCGCAGGTGCGATCGATATCGGCGACGGTCAGGACAAGGTGGTCGAGGCGCGCGATGCTGATCGGCGCTCCCGCAGAGGCCGCCCGGCCAGCGTCGCTCAATCGACCAATCCGACGAGGTATTGCATGCCGCCGCCGATCAGCACGATCGCGATATAGGCGATCAGCGCGACAAAGATCGCCATGCGGACGCCGTAGGACACCGGCAGCGCCAGTCCCACCAGCAACACTAGCAGGATGACGATTGCCAGCTGCTTCTCGGTCATCGCGGTAATGTGTAAAAAATCAGCATGCTATGAACGTTGCTGGGTAATCGTTAATGCTTCGTTAAGTACGCTGCGTCCCGCCGGGGCCGCCGGCGGCCGTCTCGGGTGTGAGTTTTTCAATCGTCCGCCGCGGCCTTGTCGGGCGCCGCCGCCTCACCCGCCGCGTCGCGCCGGGCGGCGGCGCGCAGCTGCAGCAGCGAGGCGACCAGCCCGGTCCAGCCGGTCTGGTGCGCCGCGCCGAGGCCGCGGCCGCTGTCGCCGTGAAAATATTCATAAAACAACAGATGGTCGTGGAAGCCCGGCGCGGTGAAGCGGGCATCGCCGCCGAACACCGGCCGGGCGCCCGCCGCATCGCGCACAAAGAGCCGGCACAGGCGATCGGTGATCTCGTCGGCGACCTCGGCGAGGCTCAGCATGCGCCCCGAGCCGACTGGGCATTCGACCCGGAACTCGTCGCCGTAATAGCTGTGAAAGCGCCGCAGTGATTCCACCATCAGGTAGTTCAGCGGCATCCAGATCGGGCCGCGCCAGTTCGAGTTGCCGCCGAAGATCCGCGAGTCGGAATCCCCGGGCACGTAACTGACGCTGAAGCGCTCGCCGGCGCAGTCGAACTCGTAAGGGTGCCGCAGGTGGTATTTCGACAGCGAGCGGATGCCGTAATCCGAGAGGAACTCGGTCTCGTCGAGCATGCGGTGCAACAGGCACTTCATGCGGTGGCCGCGCAGCAGCGACAGGAGGTGGCGCTCCTCGTCGCTCTCGTCGAGCCAATGCGACACCAGGCGCGCCAGTTCCGGCCGGTGCTCGAAGACCCAGCGCAGGCGCTTGGCGAATTCCGGCAGCTGCGCCAGGAAACGCGAGTCCAGCACCTCGACGGCGCATAGCGGGATCAGCCCGACGATTGAGCGCACCCGCAGCGGCTCCGAGCCGCCGTCGGGGCGCTGCAGCACGTCGTAATAAAACTCGTCCGCCTCGTCCCACAGCCCGTAGCGGGCATCGCCCAGCCGGGTCATCGCCTCGGCGATCAAAAGAAAATGCTCGAAGAACTTGGTCGCGATGTCCTCGTAGACATGGTCGTGCACCGCCAACTCCAAGGCGACGCGCATCAGGTTGAGCGTATACATCGCCATCCAGGCGGTGGCGTCCGACTGGCTGATCGTGCCGCCGGTCGGCAGCGGCTTGCTGCGGTCGAAGATGCCGATGTTGTCGAGCCCCAGAAAGCCGCCCTCGAAGATGTTGCGGCCGCTGGAATCCTTGCGATTGACCCACCAGGTGAAGTTCAGCATCAGCTTGTGGAAGACGCGTTCGAGAAAGGCGCGGTCGCCCTCGCCGCCGCGCTTCTCGCGGTCGATCTCATAGACCCGCCAGGCGGCCCAGGCGTGCACCGGCGGGTTGACGTCGCCAAACTCCCACTCGAAGGCCGGCAGCTGCGCGTTCGGGTGCATGTACCACTCGCGCGTCAGAAGGATCAGCTGGTCCTTGGCGAAGTCGGGGTCGATCTCGGCCAGGACGACGCAGTGAAAGGCGAGGTCCCAGGCGGCGTACCACGGGTATTCCCACTTGTCAGGCATCGAGATGACGTCGGAATTGAAGAGGTGCCGCCACTCGGCGTTGCGGCCGCTGCGGCGCGCTTCCGGCGGCGTCGGCTGCTGCGGGTCGCCGCGCAGCCATTGCCGGACGTCGAAATAATAGTACTGCTTCGACCACAGCATGCCGGCGAAGGCCTGGCGCTGCACCAGTCGCTCCTCCGGGTCGGCGACCCCCTGCTGCAGCGCCTGGTAGAAAGCATCGGCCTCGGCCCGGCGGCGCTCGACGGTGGCCGCGAAATCGCCGAACCCGCCGCCGTCGGCGCTGAACCGCAGCCGCACCCGAACCTGCCCGCCGGGCGGCACGATAAAGCGGTAATGCGCCGCCACCTTGGTGCCGCAACGCGCCGGATTGACCGAAGCGGCCGCGCCGCCGACGACATAGTCGTGGATCGCGTCCTTGGGATAGCCGGCGCGCTGCTGGCCGTAAAGCAGGCCGGTATTGGTGTCGTTGTCGCAGAACAGGAGTTCCGGGGCGCCGTCCAACACCAGACGCATCGGCACGAGGTTAGGGTGCTCGACCGCGACCGCCGCATTACCTTCCGCCGCGAGGCGCGGCTTCGCGGCGCCGGGCTGCCACGACCAGATGTTGCGGGCCCAGAGCTGCGGGATCAGGCGCAGCGGCGCCGAATCGGGGCCGCAATTGTGCGCCGTCACCTGCATCAGGATGTCGTCGATCCCGGCCTTGGCGTATTCGATCTCGACGTCGAAGTAACGCCCGGCGTCGAAGATCCCGGTATCGACCAGTTCGAATTCCGGGTCGGCGGGGCCGCGTCGCCGGCTCTCTGCGACCAGCCGCTGGTAGGGAAACTCGGCCTGCGGATATTTGTAGAGCATCCGCATGTAGGAGTGGCTCGGCGTCGCGTCGAGGTAATAGTAAATCTCCTTGACGTCCTCGCCGTGGTTCCCCTCGGAATTGTTCAGCCCGTACAGCCGCTCCTTGAGGATCGGGTCGCGCTCGTTCCACAGGGCGAGGCCGAGGCACAGATAGAGGTGGTCGTCGCCAAACCCGCCCAGCCCGTCCTCGCCCCAGCGGTAGGCCCGGCTGCGCGCATGTTCGTGCGGGAAATAGGCCCAGGCGTCGCCGTCGGCGCTGTAGTCCTCGCGCACCGTGCCCCATTGCCGATCGCTGACGTAAGGCCCCCAGCGCCGCCACGGCGCGCCAAGCCGCGCCTCCTCGAGCCGCTGGCCCTCGGCGGTTTGCCCAATCATGTCGGCACCTCTCCCCTGCCTGGTGAACGTGCTTCCGCCGCGCCATGCTAGTTGCGGCAGCGACGGCACCTTTGCTTGTCTAGAAAGTCGATAGAATATCCATGGTGCGCTATGCATTAGCCTTGGTCAATATCACCAACCTGCGTTAAAATGATAACTAATGTGACAACTATGTCGTGGCATTGACTAACAATCGGGAAACGCCATGGGAACCTTTCCGGCCGCCGCCAGGCTGCCGCTGCACGTCAGCCGCCGCGCCGCGGCTGCAGCAATTGCCGATTCCGCGCGGGCCGCCGGTGGCCGCGGGTCGCCACGATTATCGGTCGGCGCGCGCTGACGTATCACGTGGACGCGCACCGCCCTCCTGAGTACTACAAGATTGCCGTCGCCGGTAATGGCGCCGAGCGCGAGGCCGCTGGCGCGCCTGCCGCGCCGGCAACTCCACGCGGTCGCCCGGTGGCGATCCGCCGGCGGCTCTAGCCTCCGGCCGGCGCCGCGGCAGCCCAGATGGACAACGGCGACATCCAATGGCTGACGCTCTATGCGCCGGCCGAGCTGATCGCCAACAGCTACCACGTCCTGATGAGGGCGCTCGAAGCCGACCTCCTCGACCGCCTCAGAACGATGCCGCCGGCGTTCTTCGAGGCGGTCATCGTCGACGTGCTGCTGCGGCTCGGCTATGGCGGCGGCCAGCCGCACATGGGCGAGGCGATCGGCCGCTCGGGCGACGGCGGCATCGACGGGGTCATTCGCGAAGACGCGCTCGGCCTCGACATCATCTACCTGCAGGCAAAGCGCTACGGCGAAGGCCGAACCGTCGGCCGGCCTGAGGTACAGAACTTCGCCGGCAGCCTCGATGGGGTCGGCGCCACCAAAGGCATCCTGATCACCACCGGTGGGTTTTCCGCCGCGGCGCGCAAATACGTCACCCACATCCCCAAACGCATCGTGTTGATCGCCGGCAACCAGCTCGTCCGCTTGATGGTCGAGCACGAGGTCGGCGTCAGGATCGCCCATGTCTACAAGATCGGGGCGATCGACGAGGGTTATTTCGGCGAGGCGCCGCCCGCAGTGTTGGCGTTTTCCGCACCCCCGGAGCGCGGCTGCGAGCCCGCCCCGCCCGCCCGGCCGGTGCCCAAGCGGTCGCGGCGCCCGGCGACACCGCGCCTCACCCCGCCCTGGCAGGCCGCGGTGCACCGCTATGGCCAGCGCTGACAGCGCGATTTGCAGCGCTACTCGTCGGCAAAGAGGAGCTGCGCCTCGGGGTGGGTGATGGACGGGTTGAGCCCGTCGAAGCGATGCGTCGCGCGAAGGCGCTCCACCACCTGACGCACATAGCCCATCGCCATCAAGGCGACCGCCGTCGCGGTGCTGGCGCGCGCGACGCCGAGCGCCTCCAATTCGGCGACGCTCGGCAGCCCGGCGCGCACGTTGATGTTGATCGGCGCGTCGAGCGCCTTGACGAGCCGCCCCATCGTCTCGGCGTCGCGCAAGCCGATCGGATAGAAGCAGTCGGCGCCGGCGGCAAGGTAGGCCCGGCCGCGCGCCACCGCCTCGTCGAAGCGGCTGGCTTCGTCGCCGATGTTCTTGATGTAGAGGTCGGTGCGCGCGTTGATCACGATCGGCACGCCGGCGGCCTGGGAAGCTGCGCGCGCCGCGGCGATGCGCGTCGCCGCGTCCTCGACGCCGCGGATCGGCCGCGCCCCTGCCGGATATTCGTCCGTACGCAGGCCGTCTTCGAGGTTCACCCCGACCGCGCCGGCAGCGATGATGTCAGCGATCGAGCGGCCGACCGCCTCGGGCGTCGCGCCGTAGCCAGCCTCGATGTCGGCGGTAACCGGGGTCTCGACGGCCCGCGCGATGCGCGCGGTGGCGGCGACGACCTCCTCCCAGGGCGTCGCCTCGCCGTCGGGATAGCCGAGCGCCCACGCGACCCCGCCGCTGGTCGTCGCGATCGCCGGAAAGCCGGCATCGACGATCACCCGGGCACTCATCGCGTCCCACGCGTTGGGCAGCAGCAGCAGCCGCGGTCCGCGATGCATCGCACGAAACAGCTCGGCCTTGACCGCCTGCTCGGCCTGGCTCATGGCGTCCTCCTCCGGGTTTCTCGGGGGCAGCCTCGGGCGCAACAGGGCGAGCGTCAAGCCTCAGTGGCGCAGCCGCGCCGGGCTCAGCGCCGCCGGGTCGAGCCCCAGCGCGGCGAGGTCGGCGGGCAGGCGCCCGGCCTCGATCAGCGCCGCGGCGCAGCGCGCCAGCCCTTCGGCCGCCTGGATGCCGTAGCCGCCCTGCCCGGCCAGCCAGAAAAACCCGGCGGCGAGCGGATCGAAGCCGACGACCGGGGTTTTGTCGGCGGCAAAGCTTCGCAAGCCGGCCCATTTGCGCTCTACACGATTGACCGCGATCGTGGTGCGCTCGAGAAGGCGCTCGATCGCGATCGCGACGTCGAGTTCCTCTGGCTGTACGTCACCCGGCGGGACCGCCGTCTCGTCGGCCGGCGACACCAGCAGCTTGCCCGATTCGGGCTTGAAATAGCCGGTCTCCGCGGCGTCGATGGTGAGTGGCCAATGCGCCGCGGCGATGCCGGGCGGCGGCGCGACGAGGAGCGCGGTGCGCCGCTTCGCGACGATGCCGAGGGGCGCGAGGCCCGCCAGCGCCGCGACCCGATCGGCCCAGGCGCCGGCGGCATTGACGACGAGCGGGGCAGCGAACTCGCCCTCCGGGGTCGCCGCGATCCACACCCCCGCGGCGCGGGCAAGGCCGGCCGCCGGCGCGCGCGTCACCAGCCGCCCGCCGCGCCGACGCAGCTGGCGCAGATAGGCGGTGTGCAAGCCGTGCACGTCGATGTCCATCGCACCCGGCTCGTAAATCGCGCCGACCACCTTGTCGGGCCGCAACACCGGCACCAGCGCCCGCGCCTCGCGCGCGTCGAGCCGGCGGATCCCGGGATCGAGCGGCGCCAATTCGGCCCATGCCGCGTCGAGCCGGCTCTGCTGCCCGGGCAGCGCGAAAACCATGACGCCGCGCGGTGTCAGCAGCGGATGCTCGGCGAGCCCGCCGGCCCGCTCCTCATAAAACCGGCGGCCGGCGCTGGTCAGGATGCGGATCGCCCGATTGCCGTAGGTTTCGCTGAACAGTGCCGCCGAGCGGCCGGTGCTGTGGTAGCCCGGCTGGTCTTCGCCCTCGAGCACGACGACCCGGGCGGATTCGGCCAGATGCGCCGCCGCCGACGCGCCGGCCATGCCGGCGCCGATGACCAGGATGTCGGCGGTGTGCGCCGGCATCCGGCTCAGTAGAGCCGGGTGCGGTAGCTTTCTTCGGTGTAGCGCTCGGCGGCCTCGACCGAACCGCCTTCGCCGATCTGCTCGGTGATGATGCGCCCGAGCGAGGGGAAATCGCTTTGCTTGATGTGCTTCGCCGGGTTCCACAGATCGGAGCGGATCAAGGCCTTGCCGCAGTGGAAATAGACTTCCTCGGCGCTGACCAGGATGCCGCTGCGCGGCGCCTTGCCGTCGACCGCGCAGGCCTCCAGCAAAGCGGGATCGGTGGTGATCCTGGCGCGGCCGTTGACCCGCAGCGTCTCGCGCAGGCCGGGTACGAAGAAGATCAGGCCGACCCCGGGCGCCGCCAAGAGGTTGGAGATCGTGTCGACGCGGTTGTTGCCGAGCCGGTCGGGGATCAACAGCGTTTCGTCGTCGATGACGTGCACGAAGCCCGGCGCGTCGCCCTTGGGCGAGGCATCGACGCGGCCGGCGGGATCGGCCGACGCGATCACCAGAAACGGCGACAGCGCGATAAATGCGCGCGAATGCTTTTCCAGCCGCGGCAGCTGCTTTTTAACCGCACGCTCGGCCGGCGTGCCGTAGAGCTCGCGGAGCTCGGCGATGTCCTCGATGATATCCACCCTCGCCTCCTGCCAGAAACCGCGCCTACTATGCACCAGCCCGAGAGCAACCTCCAGGCGGAGACGCGCGCGATGGGAGTTGTCGTTGTTCGCGAGGACCGGCCGGAAGGCGGCCATCTGGCGCGCGTCACAATCGACAACCGGGCCAAGCTCAACACGCTGGGCCGCGCCCTGATGGTCGAAATCGTCGAGACCGTCGAGGCGCTCGAGGCCGATGCCGAGCTGCGCCTCGTCATCCTTAGGGGCGCCGGCGAGCGGGCCTTTGTCGGCGGCGCCGACATCGCCGAGCTGGCGGCGCTCGACCGCGACAGCGCGCGCGATTTCATCACGCTGGTGCACCGCTGCTGCGACGGGTTTCGCCGGCTGCCGGTGCCGGTCATCGCCCGGATCGACGGCTACGCGCTGGGCGCCGGCCTCGAACTCGCCGCCGCCTGCGATTTGCGCATCGCCAGCGAGCGCTCGGCCTTCGGCATGCCCGAGGTCAGGGTCGGCATCCCCTCGGTCGTCGAGGCGGCGATCTTGCCGCAGCTGATCGGCCACGGCCGCGCCCGCCGCCTCATCCTCACCGGCGAGACGATCGGCGCCAAGGAGGCGCTCGACTGGGGCCTCGTCGATTGGGTCGCGCCGCCGGTCGAGCTCGACGCCGCGGTCGAGCGCGTCGCGACCGCCCTCCTCGCCGGCGGCAAGGCGGCGCTGCGCATCCAGAAGGCGCTTATCGCCGAGTGGCAGGATCTCTCGACCAGCGCCGCGATCGCCCGCGGCATCGACGCCTTCGCCGAAGCCTACGAGAGCGACGAGCCACGCCGCATGGCCGGGGCGCGCCTCGCCGCGCTCAGCGCCCGCCGCCGGACGCCCGGCTGATGCCGGCGAAGCCGCCGCGCCCCCGCCCGCTTCCGGGGCTTGCCGACATGGCCGGCGCGCCGCCGCATTTCCACGGCCACCGCGGCCGGCTGCGCCAGCGCCTCATTGACGCCGGGGCCGAAAGCCTGCCCGATTACGAGCTTTTGGAAGTGCTGCTCTTCGTCAACGATCCGCGCAAGGACATGAAGCCGCTCGCCAAGGCGCTGATCGATCGCTTCGGCGGCCTCCCCGAGGTGTTGAGCGCCGCGCCTGACGCGCTGCGCGGCGCCGGGCTGCGCGAGCCGGCGGTGGCGCTCCTCAAATCGGTGCGCGAGGCCGCGCTGCGGCTCGGCAAGGCGGAATTGCGCGAACGCGAGGTGCTGGGCTCGTGGGACCGCCTGATCGCCTTCTGCAACGCCCATATTGCCTACGGCCAAGTCGAGGAATTTCACCTCCTCTTCCTCGACCGCAAGAACGCGCTGATCGCGCATGAGCGCCAGCAGCGCGGCACCGTCGACCACACCCCGGTCTATACCCGGGAAGTCGTCAAGCGGGCGCTGGAACTGGGCGCGTCGGCCCTGATCCTGGTGCACAACCACCCCTCGGGCGACCCGACCCCGTCGAAGGCCGACATCGCGGTCACCCACGAGATCGTCGCGGCGGCCAAACCGCTCGGCGTCGTCGTCCACGACCATTTGATCATCGGCCGCGGCCGCCACACCAGCCTGCGCGACATGGGGTATCTGTAGCGGGACCGGCAGCATCGCTAACTTAACGCGCCCCCCGCTTGGGCGCGAGCCTCGCGAGGAAGCGGTCGTGGTCGACGATCATGCGTTCGTGAAAGCCTTCGCCGATCGGCTCCACTTCGTCGCGGCAGCTGACGTGGAAGCGCAGGCGGCGGCCGTCAGCTTCGACCAGTTCGACCGCGGCGGTCACCAGCATGCCGATCGGGGTCGCCGCGATGTGGCTCATTTCGACCCGCGTGCCGACGGTGCGCTGGTTTGGCGCCAAGTGGGGCGCCAGCGCCGCAACGCAGGTCCATTCCGCGAGCGCGATCATCCAGGCGGTTGCGAAGACCGGCGGCATCGAATTGGCGAACCCCAGCAGTACCCCCTGCGCCGGCACCGCCAGCGCCTCGTCAACCGGAATCGTGATGCTGTGGCGCAGGCCAGGGGTCAGGCCGGGCCTCAAGCCCTCCGGCGGCATCAGCCGGTGTATTGCAGGATGGTCAGCCCGTCATTGACGTCGGTCAGGTACATCAGCCCGTCGGGCGCGACGTAGACGTCGTTGGACTGGATGATGCGCGGCCGGCCGGGGCGCGGGTCGACCATGCGCTCGGGCGCCGGCGGCACGAAATGCGCGACCTCGCGCGGGCTGAACGGATCGGCGAGGTCGAAGACGCGGACCCCGGCATTCTGGTAGGTCGCGAAGATCAGCTGCTCGCTGCGGAACGAGCCGGGGCGGTTCTCGTGCAGATTGTGCGGCCCGAACTTGGCGCCCTTGGTGCAGTAATCCTCTTCGGCCGGGGTCGGGAAGGCGGCGATCTGCACCGGGTTGGCCGGTTCGCGCACGTCGAACACCCAGCAGCGCTGGATGCCGTTGGCGCAATTGTCGAGATTGCCCTCGTCGGCGAAGACCGCGAGGTTGCGCCCGGGCAGCGGCAGGGGCGTGTGGGTGCCGCCGCCAAAGGGCGGCGACCAGTTACGGTGGGCGACAAGCTTGGGCGCGGTCGGGTCGCTGACGTCGAGGATCGTCAGCCCGCCGTCGCGCCATGCGGCGTAGGCGAGGTTGTCGGCGACGATCGCGTGGTGCAGCGCGTAGCGCCGCCCCTTCGGCCAATTCGGCGTTTCGCCGCCGGCCGCATGCATGCCGGGCAGCCACCAGCGCCCGACCACCTCGGGCCGGGTCGGCTCCTTCATGTCGATGATCGCCAGGATGTGGTCGGTAAAGCCCTGCCAGTGGCAGGACGCATAGGCGTAGCGCCCGCCGACATACCACAGGCGATGGAGGCCCAATCCATCAACCGGCATGAACGCGATCTCGCGCGGCTCCGCGGGGCTTGAGATGTCGTAGACCCTGAGGCCCGCGGCAAACGCCTTGTCGCGCTTGGTAAAGGTCTCGGTGATCGAGCCTTTGAAGTAATCGTTGGGGTCGCTGTAGCCCTGCAGCACCCAGATGTTCGGCGAATTGACCGTCAGGAGCAGGTCGCCGTGCGTCTGCAGGTGAAAGGCGCGCGAATTGGGCGGCGCCGCGACGAAATTGACCGGCCGCGGGTTCCGCGGATCGCGCACGTCGGTGATCGTAAAGCCATCCGAAAACATATGCCCGACATAGGCATGGCCCTGGTGCACCATGACCTGCACGCCGTCGCCGCGGCCATCCTGCCCCGAGTGGCCGACAAACTCGATGTTGCGCGCGGAAACCGGATCCATCCGCCACCTCCCCAACGACAGCGCACGATGCTACAGCCGATCGCGCCGCGCGTGTCAATTTACGAAGAGCCGCCGTGGCCGGAATGATCGCGCTCCACGCCCTTCGCCCTCACCGCATTCCCGGCGCAAGCGCAAGCCGGGACCCACGGTTCGGCCGTCGCGGGCGCGGATTGGTGGGTCCCGGCTTGCGCCGGGAATGCGGTGGAAAGGATTGCGGGAGATTGAGCGTCAACGGATGCCGCGCCTAGGGGGCGGTCCATTGGGCGAGCGCGGCGAGGGCGCGCTGGCGCGCCGCGCCAACCCAGACATCGGCGTGCGCGGCGCCAGCGATTTCGATCATCTCCTTCGGCTGGTGGGCCGCTTCGTAAAGGCGGCGCGCCTCCGCGATCGGGATGGCGCGGTCGGCGGTGCCGTGGAGGATCATCACCGGCACATGCAACCGGCCGATCAACGCCGCCGAATCGAGCGGGTCGGCCATCAAGAGGCGATAGGGCAGCGGCCAGCCGCGCAATTCGAAGAGCCGCCTGACCGAGGCATAGGGCGAATTGAGCAGCACACCCGCGGCCGGCCGGTCGACCGCGACGGCGATCGCCGGCCAGGTGCCGAGGCTCGCGCCGAACACCGCGATCTTCGCCCGCGGTGCGGCGGCGTGCACAAATTCGAAGGCGGCGCGCGCGTCTTCGCGCAGCCCTAGCTGGCTCGGGCTCCCGGTCGAAGCGCCGTTGCCGCGGTAGTCGATGCCGAGGACGCCGAACCCGTGCGCCGCGAGATCGCGGTAAAGCCCGGCGTAATCGGAAATGACGACGCCCTTGCCGGTCAGCACGAGGATCGCGCCGTGCCCGGCCGGCGGCGGCGTCCACCAGCCGTAGAGGCGCTCGCCGTCCGCCGTCGCAATGGTGACCTCGGCGACCCCCTTGAGGCCGGCCGCGATCGGGCTGAGGCTGCGGCGCTGCATCGGCTGGAACACCAGGCCGCGCTCGTGCTCGACAAACCACAGGCAGACCCCGCCATAGCCGAACAGCGCCGCGAGCAGCAGTGCGAAGCCGGCCACCCCGACGCTGTGCGCGACGCGGCGGCCGCGCGGCATCAAGAAATCGGCGGCGGGAAGATGTGGCGTCCGTCGGGGCCGAGCGGCAGCGGCACGGCGCTCAAAGCCTCGGCGGGGAGGAGCGTGCCGTAAAGGTGCGGGAAGAGCTCGCCGCCGCGCGAGGGCTCCCAGCGCAGCCCCGCGCCGAGCCGCGCCGCCTCGACCGCAATCAGCACCAGCCCCGCCTGCCCGGCGCGGTGCCGCCGCGCGCTCTCGGCGATCTGCGCCGCAGTCGAGAAATGGATGAAGCCGTCGCGCCGGTCGTCGGCGGTGCCGGCATATTCCCCGGCGAGGACCGCCGCCGCCCATGTCTCGGCCGGGCACATGTGGTAGATCAGGCTCATGCAACCAGGGTACCGCAACCGGCGCGGCGAGCGAAGGCGGGTGTGAGCCTGCCCGCGCAAGCGCTCGACGGGGTGCTGGTGCCGCGCGCGGCGGCGCTGGTCGCAGGGTTTCGCGAGGTCGTCTGGCTGTCGCCCGACGGCGAGATCGAGGCGCTCTCACCGGCCGAGGCGCGCCGCCGGCTAGAGGGCGAAACCGCGATCGTGTGCCATGCGCGCGCCGTCGCCCGCCGGCTCGACCTCGCCGGGTTCGCCGCGCTCGACCTCTTGGAATTATTCGCTTTCGTGCGCCCGGCGCGATTCTGCGTGCCGACGCCGCGCGGCCTCGCGGCGGCGCTCGGCCTCGCGCCGCCGCGCACCGCGGCGGAAGCCTGCGTCGCGCTCACCACCGCCGCGCGCGCCCTCTTGCAGGAGCTGCAGGCAGCGGGCGAGCCCGACATCCGCGCGCTCGCCGAAGCCGCCGACCGGGCGAGGTGGAGCTGGGGCCCGGCGGTGCTCGCCGCCCTGCCGCCAGCCACGGACCCTGGGGCGGTGCGCCGCGCCGCCGGCCTGCGCGCCTGGCAGGGACTCAGCGAATGGCAAGAGCGGGCGCCGCCGCCGCCCCCCGGCAACGCCTTGGTCGCCCCCGCGGACGCCCGCCAGCGCCTCGCGCTGCTGCTCGGCGCGGGCGCCGAGGCGCGGCCGCAGCAGGCCGATTACGCGGCCGCGATCGCCGCCGCCTTCGCGCCGCGCGAGCGCGAGGGGGTGCCGCAGGCGGTCCTCGCCGAAGCCGGCACCGGGGTCGGCAAGACCTTGGGCTACATCGCGCCGGCGAGCTTGTGGGCCGAGAAGAACCAGGGCGCGGTGTGGCTCTCGACCTATACCCGCAACCTGCAGAGCCAGATCTCCGGCGAACTCGACCGGCTCTATCCCGACCCAGCGCACAAGCGCCGCCATGTCGTCGTGCGCAAGGGCCGCGAGAATTTCCTCTGCCTGCTCAATTACGAGGACGCGGCGCGCGCCGCCAGCGCCCGCGCCGCGCCGACAGTAGCGCCGTTGGCGCTGATCGCCCGGTGGATCGGCACCACCGCCTCGGGCGACCTCGTCGGCGGCGATTTCCCGGGCTGGCTCGCCGAATTGATCGGGCGCGGCCGGGTCGGCGGGCTGGCCGACCGGCGCGGCGAGTGCATCCATTCCGCCTGCCCGCATTTCCGCCGCTGCTTTGTCGAAAAAAACGTGCGTGCCGCGCGCCATGCCCGCCTCGTCGTCGCCAACCACGCCCTTGTCATGGCGCAGGCGGCGCTCGGCGGGCTCGACGACGCCACCGTGCCGACCCGCTACGTGTTCGACGAGGGCCACCACCTGTTAGAGGCGGCCGATGCCGCCTTCTCGGTGCACCTCTCGGGTCAGGAGGGCCGCGAGTTGCGCCGCTGGCTGTTGGGCGCCGAGACCGGTCGCTCGCGCGCCCGCGGCCTGCAGCGCCGCATTGGCGACCTCGTCGAATCGGACGACGACGCCGGCCCGGCGCTGATCGAGGCGCTGGTCGCCGCCCGCGTGCTGCCGGCCGACGGCTGGCGCGAGCGCGTCGCCGAGGCGCGCGGCCTGCCCGGCTTCGAGAGCCTCCTCGTGCTGGTCCGCCGCCAGGTCCTGGCGCGCTCGGCGAACCCCGACCAGGGCTACGGCAGCGAAGCCGAGGCGCGGCCGCCAATCGACGGGCTGGTCGAGGCGGCGGGCCGACTCGCCGCCGGCCTCGACCGCTTGGCGGCGGCGCTGCGCCGCCTCGCCGCGCTGCTGCGGCGCCCGCTCGAAGACCCGGAAAACCCGCCCGAACCGGGGCTGCGCCAGCGCCTCGACGCGGCAATCCGCGGCCTCGAGCGCCGCGCCGACCAGCAGCTCGCCGCGTGGAGCGCGCTGCTGCGCGACCTTGGCGAACCGCCCTGCGCGGAGAGCGTCGAATGGCTGGCGCTCGACCGCATCGACGGTGCCGAGATGGACGTCGCGGTCAACCGCAGCTGGATCGACCCGGGGATCCCGTTCGCGCGCGCCGTGGCGCAGCCGGCGCACGGCATCGTCGTGACCTCGGCGACGCTGACCGACGGCGAGAGCGACCCCGAGCTCGCCTGGGAAGCAGCCGAGGCGGCGACCGGGCTGCGCCACCTGGCGCAGAGCCCGCGCGCCGCCCGCATCGCCTCCCCCTTCGACTATGCGGCGCTGACCCGCATCTTCATCGTCACCGACCTGCCGCGCGACGATCTCGGGCAGGTCGCGGCCGCCTTCGCGGCGCTGATGACGGCCGCCCGGGGCGGCGCGCTCGGCCTCTTCACCGCGATCGCCCGGCTGCGCGCGGTGCACCAACGGATCGCGCCCGTATTGGAAGCGCAGGGCATATCGCTCCTCGCCCAGCATGTCGACGCGATGGCGACCGCGACGCTCGTCGACATCTTCCGGGCGGAAGAAGATTCCTGCCTCCTCGGCACCGACGCGGTGCGCGACGGGGTCGACGTGCCGGGGCGCTCGCTGCGGCTTATCGTCTTTGACCGGGTGCCGTGGCCGCGCCCCGACATCCTGCACCGGGCGCGCAAGCCGGTCTTCGGCGGCACGCAATACGACGACCGCATCGCCCGGCTGCGGCTGCGACAAGCCTACGGCCGGCTGGTGCGTCGGGCCGACGACCGCGGCGTCTTCGCGATCCTCGACCGGGCGCTGCCATCGCGGCTTCTGTCGGCCTTTCCCGAGGGCGTGCCGGTGGTGCGGCTGCCGCTGATCGACGCGGTCGCCGCGACCGGCGAATTTCTAGGGCCTGCCACAGGACAACAGCCGGCTTGACATGGCGGGCGCGCTGCTGGCTTCTGCGCCGCGGCATGGCAGGCACAGGCTCGCGAGCGAAAGGAACCGCAATGCTCGATGCGCATGGCGCGCTGATCTACACGATGGTGATCGTCTCGGCCGCCGACGGCGACTTGTCCGACACCGAATTCCAGACGATTGGCGACATCATCGGCCATCTGCCGGTCTTTCGCGGCTTCGACCGCGGCTCGCTGCCGAAGGTGCTCAACGCCTGCGCCCAGTCGCTGTCGCGCGAGGACGGGCTCGAAGAGATGCTCCAGGCAATCAAGGCGGCGCTGCCCGCCAAGCTTCGCGAAACCGCCTATGCCGTCGCCTGCGACCTCGCCGCCGCCGACCTCGAAGCGAGCCAGGAAGAGCTGCGCGCCCTCGAACTGCTCCGCCACCGCCTGGTGATCGACCGGCTGACCGCCGCCGCGATCGAGCGCGGCGCCCGCGCCCGCTTCCAGACGCTCTGAGCCCTCTCGGGACGACCGGGTCGCGGGACTAATGCTCCGTTGGGTCGCAGAGTTTATCTTGGGCAGCGATCGTCCGCCGCTTGCACCGAAAAGTCCTCGAGCGACAAGGAGGCGCCGTAGAAACTCAATTGCGGCCTGCAGGGTCGCATCTCAGGGCTGGTAGACAGCGCATCGGGCGCCGAGCGAGCGAACGCTGTCGCACAGCCCTCGCGCCGCGTGCAGCGAATTGGGCGACGCCTCGGGTCGGTCGAGCGGCAGAGCGGAGAGCAGGCGGACCGCCCCGGCGAGGGTATCGTCAAGCCGCACCTGCCAGACAGTTCGCGCGATCCGCAGCGATGGCATGCGGGTCGCGTCAGCTATCGCAGCTAGACACGACCCGCTGTCAATCGACATGCCCGGTGGCGCAACGGAGCGGCGTCCCCAATCCTCGACCGGTCGCCCGGTCACGGCGGCGACGTAAAGGCGGGTCTCGGCGGGCAGGTCTGATTGCGCATCGAGCCATCGCGCGACGCGTCCGCTACCGGCGTTGTACGCCGCTGCGGCGAGCCCTAGGTTGCCGAACCGGGCCGCGAGGTCGGCGAGCAGCCGAGCGGCGTGTGCAATCGCCGATCCCGGGTCGCGCGGATCGGCGAGGCCACGCTCCGCGGCTGTTTGCGGCATGAATTGTGCGACACCCTCCGCCCCGGCGCGGCTGGTCGCGTCGCTGTCGAAGCGGCTCTCCTGCCAGAGCACCCGCGCCAGGAAGGCCGCCGGCAAACGGTTGGCGGCGGCCGCGTTATCGATAAACCGGCAGACGAGTTCCCGGGGCTGCGGCTGGGCCGACGAATGCGGCGCGGCCGCCGCGACGGCCGACAAGCCTGGGATCATCACGAGCGCGACAATCACTCCCAGGGAATTGTACCTCGATCGCATCCCGCGCGCGCTTCCTAGGACCCCGTAACGCCTGCTTCATCAGATCGGGAGATCGCAGCGGCTTACGTCTGATGGGGCGGCGTTGCAAGGATGAACCGATGGCCGCGCCCGCGTCATTAACCGTCTAAGCCACGCTGAGGCGCCGGGCGAACCGTGGCCCGCAGCGGCCCGCCGCAGTTGGCAGCGAATCGCCGGTCTCGATCGACCCCTGACCGACCGGGGCCGAGCCTCGTTCGGGCCCGCTCCTTGCGCTGCCTGCCCGCCGCGCTTACAGACAGGCGCGCATGACCAATTTGTGCCGCTGGCTCTCCCGAGCTCGGCGGGGTGTCGAGGACGGCGCTTTGCTTGACGTAGAGGCTGCGAGTCTCGTTGCGGTGGCGGCCGTGATCGGCAGTTTCCTCGGGGTCGTGGTCCGCCGGCTGCCGGAGGGCAAGCCGATCATCTGCTCGCGCTCGCGCTGCGAATCCTGTCAGGCGGTGTTGGCGGCACGAGACCTGGTGCCGCTGGCCAGCTGGTTCCGGGCGCGCGGACGCTGCCGCCTATGCGGTATTCGGCTCGGCTGGTTCTATCCGGCCATCGAGATCGCGGCGCTGCTGATCGCGCTGATCGCGCTGGCAGTCGACGGCGTGCCGCGAGCCTGGCTCGATTGCCTCTTCGGCTGGTGGCTGTTGACGCTGGGATGGATCGACTGGCGGCACTGGGTGCTGCCCGATGCGCTGACCCTGCCGCTCATAGTTGGCGGACTGGTTACGGCCGCGTTATTCGATCCGGATCATGTGCTCGACCGCGCGTTGGGCGCCGCCCTTGGCTATCTGGCGATGCGCGCGATAGCGACGGCTTATCGGGCGACGCGCGGACGCGACGGGCTGGGTGGTGGCGATGCAAAGCTGTTGTGTGCCGCCGGTGCTTGGCTCGGCCTTGCCGCCGTGCCGCAGACGTTGTTGGGGGCGGCGCTCGTTGCGTTGGCGGCGGTCGGCGGGCTGCGGCTCGGCGGGATTCGGCTGGGCGCCCAATCGGCGCTGCCGTTCGGGCCCTTTATCGCGGCGGCGGCGTGGGCGCTCTGGTTGTGGGGACCCCTGTCGCTTTAACACAATTGAGATTGTTATTAACGAGTTGGTAAGTACGCCGCCCTACGGTCGCGCGCAGGTCGAACGCAATTAGGAACCTTCCATGCCGGGCCACGCCGCCGCCTTCAACCTCAGCGCGCTTGCACCGCAACGCAACCCAACAATCGGCGTCGATACCCCGCTTCCAGTCGGGCCCGCCTCTGCCGACGAGCCGGCGGTGCCGCGAGTGCGGCGCTCGGATCGGGTTGCGGTGCTGCCGTCGGAGCGGCGCCAGGGCGACGTGGCCGGCGCGCACGGTCAGCGTGTGCGGCGCCGTTTGGCGCTCGCCCTCGCCGATACGACCCCGACCCTGCTTCCCGAGCTGTTGCGGTCGTTTTCGCGACAGGCCAGCCATCTGGCGAGCCATCCGGCGAATGCGGTCGACAATAACCCATTCATCATGCGCGAGTGGCTGATCGTCTCGCAGGTGCTGCACGCCGCGGCCCAGACGCTCGAGAACCGTTTCGAGGGATTATTCCTGGGCCTCTGAAAGCATCGCGCCAGGCAGCACGCCGAGCTTGTCAGTCGTCGTGCGCCTGCAAGGCATAGCCGAGGCCGCGAATTGTGGCGATGCGAACCTTTGCCCCGGCGTCGGCCAGCCTCTGGCGCAGATGGTGGACCTGCACGTCGAGCGAGTTTGAGCCGATCTCCTCGTCGGCGCTGTAGAGGCGCGACGTCAGCTGATCGCGATGGATCGGCTGGCCGGCGCTGCGCAACAACGCCTCCAGCAGCGCCAGTTCGCGACGCCGCAGGATCAATGGCCGGCCGCCGACGATGGCAGCGCGGCGGTTTGGGTAGAAGCTCAGATCGGCAAGCCGCAGCGGCTGCTCCTCGTTGACCCGGCCGCGACGGGTGACCACGCGAATCCGCGCAACCAGCTCATCGAGGTCGAACGGCTTGGCCAGGCAGTCGTCAGCCCCAGCCTCCAACAGACCGATCCTGTCGGCCGCGGTAGCGCCCGCCGCCAAAACAATCACCGGAACCAGCCCGCCGTCGCGGCGCAGCCGCCGGACGAGGGCGGACCCGCCGCCATCCGGCAGCGCCAGGCCGAGCAGTACGCAGTCGTACCGCGTCGCCGCGACGCTGGCGGGCGCCTCCTCGCGGCTCGCCGCCTCATCGACGACAAAGCCGTGCCGCGTCAAATGCCGACTGACCAACCGGTCAGCGGATATTTCGTTGGCGATCACGAGAACGCGCATCGCGTCACCACCTGTGCTTGCTGTCTCTATGGTCGACGCCACGCCGCGGCAGATGCGGCGAAGATGCGCTGTTCCGCAGGCCTGTTCAATACAATTTTAGACATGGTTAATATTAACCATAGAAGATCGCGCCCGCCCGAGGTAGTCATCCGGCGTCGACAACTTAACGACGCCACCGACATTACCATCTGTTAACAACGATAGGCGTAGCGCCGGCTGCGCCGCGAAATCGGGTGCGCTGCTTTGGCCATCGGCGGGGAAACCTGGAGTTGAGGAGCGCCGCGGCGGCCCTTGGTTTTCTGGTTACAGGCCAGTTACGCAGCGGATACAGATAAAATTTGGTAAAATTTGGCGCGTTAACGATTAAGTAAGGACGCCATAATGTTGGCCGTGCTTTGTTACCCGACAGCGAGCGGGTCGCCCCCACGGCCCTAAGGCGGTCAATACCCCGACGGCCGCGGCGATCCGGTAACGATTTAGGGGCTCTGCGCCCGCCGATCAATGACGATCGGGTGGGTTTGGGTGCGCCCTGGAGAGAGTAGAATGTTGCATGACGCGGTTCGCTGCGCGCTTTCCGGCCCCGATGCCGGCAATTTGAGCGAAAAAAAGATCGAATTGGAAATGGCCCGGGCGCACATGACGGCGCGGCCGGGTCCGTTCAGGGAATGAGCAATTTGCGTTCGTGAGCCGCCGACTCGCCACCCGCCAAACCGACAATTTGAGACAAATGTTAACAACCAGTCCCAGATCGACCCGGCAGGGCCGCCGCCTTTCTCCAGGCGTCGCGGCCTACATCAGTGTGCAGATCGCCCAGGCAAACCCCCAATCGGGAGTTATTTAGATGTCCCTCATCGATCCGCTCGTCACGACCGACCAGACGGACTACGCCCCGGGCGAAACCGCGACGTTCACCGCCTCCGGGTTCGGCATCGGCGATGATCTGCAGTTCACCATCACGGTGATCGACCCGACGACCGGCGCGACGCTGTGGTCCGGCCCGACTTGGGATGTCATCGACGGCGGCGCCGGCGATCTGAGCAGCCTCGGCGGCACGGTGCAGACGCAGTTCCAGTTTACCTGGGCCTATGCCGGCGCGACGGTACAGCTGAGCGTCACCGATCTGACCAATCCCAGCGAAAACGCGACGACGGTCTTCACCGACAAGCCGGTCCCCGAGCCCGACCTGGCCATCACCTACGCCTCTACTCCGCTCGACCTGTCTAATAGTGGCGGCATCACGCAAACGACCGGTGCGGGAGCGATCTGGGGCGCCGAAAACAGCCCGATCGATGCCAACACCTCGACGCTTGTCAAAGGCGGCACCGGCGTCTTCAATACCTTCTCGCGGGTCGACGGCGGCGCCAATCCAACCGAGCAGGGTTACAATAGCGACGGCACGCTGCAGTACGACGAGGTGGCGTCCATCCACACGCACAGCATCCAGCTCGGCACGCTCGAAAAAGTTGACGCAACCGGCAGCGTTAATCCTAACCCCAATCTCAACGTTTATTATGACTTCTTGCTCGACGTCAACCAGTCTGGCAGTTCGCCGTACATTTCGCTCGATGGCCTGCAGATCTTCACGGCCTCCAGCCCCACTCTGCACATGTTTACGGCGTCGCCCAACCCCGATGGCGGGACGGCGGGCACCTTTACCGATCCCGGCAACAATGCCGTCTTGCGCTATGATTTGGACGGAACGAACAACGGCGGCGGCGGCCCGTACACCGTCTACATAAATTCCGCATTTGGCTCCGGCAGCGGCCAGGGCAACAATAACGCCGCTGACGTCGTCGTGCTGATTCCGAGCGCCGATTTTGCCACCGCGCACGGCAGCGACTATGTCTACCTTTACTCGGCCTTCGGCTATCAGGGCGCCGACCCCAGCGGCAGTTGGCAAGCCGTCAGCGGCTTCGAAGAATGGGGCGCGGTTGCGACCAACGTTCCTGGGCTCAGCATCACCAAGAGCGTCACCGGCATCTTGCACTCGGGAAACGACCCGGCGCTATTGCCGCCCGGCGACGCCGACGGTGCCGGCGACGTGATCGACTATTCGATCACGGTCAGCAACACCGGCAGCGAGACGCTGACCAACGTTACGATCACCGACCCGCTGACCGGCTTCTCGATCGATGTCGGCACATTGGCGATCGGCGCCAGCACGACGGTGACCGATAGCTACACGGTAACACAGGCCAACATGAATAACGGCGGCCTGATCACCAACGTCGCGACCGCGACCGATGATCAGCTCGACAACGTATCTTCGACGGTGTCGACGCCGGTCGACGCGGATGCTGCGCTGAAGGTGACAAAAGCCTATACCACGCAGCCGAGCGACGGCACCGACCCGAACGGAGCGGCGGGGGTGGTCGATCACGCCAGCCAGGTGATCGATTATACGATCGTCGTCACCAATACCGGCAATGTGACGCTGACCAATGTAACAGTCAACGACCCGCTGACCGGCCAGTCGGTCGATGTAGGCACGTTGTTGGTTGGACAGAGCGCCACTGTCACCGACGCCTACAATAATTCAACCCTTGAGCAGAACCATCTCGACAGCGGCACGGCGATCACCAACACAGTGTCGGCGACGAGCGACCAGGGCGCCAGCGCGACCGCGGCGGTAACGACCCCAGTCGACCCCGATCCGAGCTTGACCATCAGCAAGAGCGTGACGACGGTGGTGCACGCCGCCTCGGACGTGATCACGACGCCGTTGCATGTCGACGGCGCC
>Ga0209579_10000507_pt1 | contig 39372 bp, 34 predicted proteins | sample Coa_R1_2_FD_187152 | JGI IMG/M metagenome (GOLD analysis project Ga0209579, IMG submission 187152) | Surface soil microbial communities from Centralia Pennsylvania, which are recovering from an underground coalmine fire - Coalmine... | ecosystem: Environmental > Terrestrial > Soil >...
GCAAATGCCTTCACCCAATTGCGCAGTTGTGTCGGGTGCACCTTCAGGTCTTCGGATGCCTGCGCATACGAGACTCCGCGGTCTCTGATCAGCCGCACCGCCTCAAGCTTGAACTCCCGCGTAAACCTTCGTCTCTCCATGGCTCACCTCCGGTCCCATAAAAACACCTAACTCGGTGTCTGCGGAACCGGGTGCAGGCCAATCGAACGAATACGCATTGCTGGTCTGGGCCTTGTGGCCTAGGAACCGCTCGATCCGCTTTATGTGGCCGGCCTTCTCAAGCTGCGTCAGTATCCGCTGGATCTGCCGTGGCGTCTTATCCATTCGCCGCGCAATCGTTTCCTTGGCTGGGAACGGGTTTTTGTTCGCTTCCCACCAATGCTCGATGAGCTGGACAAGAACGTTGAGCTGCGAGGGATTGAGCTTTAATTTCGCCTGGGCACGCAGCAGCAGACTTGGCAACGTGGTGTAGCCGAGCTTGATGACGGCCGGCGTCCATTTGTCAGCCGCGCGTCGGAGCTCCTTCTTCTCGACAGGAAACTTTACGACGTTCTCAAGATCGGGTGGGTTGGTCGGTGTTTGCATCCGCGACATATGAACCCCTGAAATTGAGGTATCAAGCGGTCGAAGGCCGCGCTAGGGAGACAGAAATGTCTCGGGCCTCTACATGCTACTGCGTACTGGGCAATGTGTGACTGTTCACAACTCCATGTTTGTTCCTAGGACAGTCGTGACCCCCCATACCCAGTCAGGAATGTCTCGGACGGGAGACATGTAAGTCTCCCTGAATTTTTGAAAAGGCCAACATTCGGATTTGTATCGAGCCTTAACCTCACACCCTCTCCACAAAACTATCCACCACCCGTTTCTCCCCGGCCCGGTCGAACTGGATCGTCAGCTTGTTGCCGTCGATCGCGGTGACGTTGCCGTTGCCGAATTTCTGGTGGAAGACGCGGTCGCCGAGGGTGAAGGCTGAGACCGTGCCGGTGGATTTGGCCACGAGCTCCCCCTCGATGGTCATCGGCAGGCGGCGGGCGGCGCCGCCGACTTCGGCCCGCGCCCGCCACGGCGAGGGGAACGTGCCGTCGTCGAGGCCGTCGCGATTTTCCTCCGGGCCGTAACGCGTTTCGCTTTCGGCAAAGCCGCCGGCTTTTTTCGATTGCGCGCGCTGCCAGCCGGGCGTGTTGTAGCTCGAGCCGAACGAGGTGGCGGCGTCGAAGCGCGAGGCGCCGAAGCTGCCATAGCCGCCGAAGCCGCCTTGCGTTTCGGTGACCTCGACATTGGCTTCCGGCAGTTCGTCGAGGAAGCGCGACGGGATGTTGGTCTGCCACAGGCCGTGCATGCGCCGGTTGGTGGCGAAATAGATCTTGGCCCGCTTGCGCGCGCGCGTCAGCCCGACATGGGCGAGGCGGCGTTCCTCCTCGAGGCCGGCGCGGCCCTGGTCGTCGAGCGTGCGCTGGTGCGGGAACAGGCCTTCCTCCCAGCCGGGCAGGAACACGGTGTTGAATTCGAGGCCCTTGGCCGAGTGCAGCGTCATGATGTTGACCGCGTCGGCATCGGCGCCCTTCTCGTTGTCCATCACCAGCGAGATGTGTTCGAGAAAGCCTTGCAGGTTCTCGAACTCCTCCATGGAGCGGACCAGCTCCTTCAGGTTCTCCAGCCGGCCGGCGGCGTCGGCGGAGCGGTCCTTCTGCCACATCTCGGTGTAGCCGGATTCGTCGAGGACGATTTCGGCGAGCTCGTTGTGCGGCAGCGAGTCGCGCTGCTTGCGCCAGCGGTCGAACGCGTCGAGCACGCCGCGCAGCGAGGCGCGCGGCTTCGGCTTGAGCTCGTCGGTCTCGACCATGGCGCGCGCCGCTTCGGTCAGCGGCACGCGGCGCTTCCTGGCATGGTCGTGCAGGAGCTGCACGGTGGCGTCGCCGAGGCCGCGCTTGGGCACATTGACGATGCGCTCGAAGGCGAGATCGTCGGCCGGCGAATTGACCACGCGCAGATAGGCCAGCGCGTCGCGGATTTCGGCGCGCTCGTAGAACCGCGGGCCGCCGATGACGCGATAGGGCAGGCCGAGGGTGACGAAGCGGTCCTCGAATTCGCGCATCTGGAACGAGGCGCGGACCAGGATGGCGATCTCGTTGAGCGCGTGGCCGCCGCGCTGCAACTGCTCGATCTCCTCGCCGATGGCGCGGGCCTCCTCCTCGGAATCCCACGAGCCGGTGACGGCGACCTTCTCGCCGAGCTCGTCGTCGGTGCGCAGCGTCTTGCCGAGCCGGCCTTCGTTATGGGCGATGATGTGCGAGGCGGCGGCGAGGATGTGGCCGGTCGAGCGGTAATTGCGCTCGAGCCGGATCACCTTGGCGCCGGGAAAATCGTGCTCGAAGCGCAGGATGTTGTCGACCTCGGCGCCGCGCCAGCCGTAAATCGACTGGTCGTCGTCGCCGACGCAGCAGATGTTTTTGGGCGCGGGGGACGCGCTCGCTTGATCACCTCCCCCTGAAGGGGGGAGGTCGGCCCGCGGCAGCGGGCCGGGTGGGGGTGAAATTGGCTGCGGCGCTATCACCCCACCCCGCTCGCTTTGCTCGCGACCCTCCCCCTCCAGGGGAGGGTGAACATTTGTCGCCGCGCTCCGCTGCGCCAACAGCCGCAGCCAGAGGTACTGCGCCACGTTGGTGTCTTGGTACTCGTCCACCAAAATGAATTTGAAGCGCGACTGATATTGCCGCAGCACTTCGGGCTGCTCGCGGAACAGCCGGATGCTTTCAAGCAGCAGATCGCCGAAGTCGGCGGCGTTGAGGATTTTCAGCCGCTCCTGAAACGCCTTGTAGAGCTTCAGCCCCTTGCCGTTGGCGAACACGGCGGCTTCGCCGTTCGGCACCTGATCGGGGGTGAGGCCGCGGTTCTTCCAGCCGTCGATCAGCATCGCCAGCACGCGCGCCGGCCAGCGTTTCTCGTCGATGTTTTCGGCTTCGAGCAGCTGCTTCAACAGACGGATCTGGTCGTCGACGTCGAGGATGGTGAAATCGGACTTCAGCCCGACCATCTCGGCGTGCCGGCGCAAGATCTTGACGCCGATCGAGTGGAAGGTGCCGAGCCACGGCATGCCCTCGACCACGCCGCCGACGATCTCGCCGACGCGGTGCTTCATCTCGCGCGCCGCCTTGTTGGTGAAGGTGACGGCCAGGATCTCGCCGGGCCGGGCGCGGCCGGTGGCGAGGATGTGGGCGATGCGCACGGTGAGCACGCGGGTCTTGCCGGTGCCGGCGCCGGCCAGCACCAGCACCGGGCCGTCGAGCGTCTCGACCGCGAGCCGCTGTTCCGGATTGAGCCCGGCCAGATAGGGCGCCGGCGCCGCCGCGGCGCGCGCGCGCGCGGCAATGCCGCCGGCGGCAGGCGCCGGCGCTTCAGCCGCTTCGATGTGGCGCTTCAATGGGTCAGCCAAGGTGCCCAGTATCGCTGATTCTCATGCGCACAAGATGGCACCTGGAAGCGGCTTTTACGAGGCTTTGTGCGGCCGTCATTGCGAGCGGGAGGGAAGCAATCTAGCGCAAAATTAGTCCGCCCCTCGACTGCTTCGTCGCTCCGTTGCTCGCAATGACGCATCAGCCACCCCGCTCGTCCCCGCGAAAGCGGGGACCCAGAGCTGGATTCCCGCTTGCGCGGGAATGAGCGGAGTATTCCGTTGCGCTGCGCCACGCCCGGGAAACGAGCCCCGTCACTTCATATACTTGTCCACCAGCACCTTGGCGTCGGCGCGGTCCTTCTTCAGCAGCGCCGCGAAATCCTCGGTCGAGCCGGCGACCTGCTCGAGGAAGTTCTGGTCGGCGAAGGCAGCGAACTTCGGCCCGCGGAAGATCGCCAGCAGTTCGTCATGCAGGCGCTTGACGATCGGGGTGGGCGTGCCGGCGGGCATCGCCACGCCCCAGAAGATTGGCCCGCCGGGGAACGTGCCGAAGCCCGACTCGTTGAAGGTGGGAACATCGGGAAGCTGCGGCGAGCGCTTCGAGGCGCGCAGCGCCAGCACCTTGATCTTTCCTTCCTTCAACTGGCTGGTCATGTTGCCGACGCCGATCTTGGCGGTGTCGATGGTGTTGCCGAGCAGCGCGGCGATGATCTCGGCGCCGCCCTTGTACGGAATGGCGACGAGATTGGTCTTCCAATGTTCGTTGAGCCATTGCCGGAACGCGTCGGTAGTGGTGCGCTCGCCGAGCGTGCCGTAGTTGAGCTTGCCGGCTTCCGCCACCGCCTTGGCGTGCAACTCCTCGACGGTGTTGACGTGCAGGTCGGCCGGCGCCATCAGCCCTTCCTCGACATGATACATGTCGATCACCGGCACGAAGCTGTCGGGATCGTACGGCAGGTTGGGAACGGTGAGCGGGTTGAACGACATGGTGTCGGGGCTGACCACGCACAGCGTGTAGCCGTCGGGATCGGACTTGGCGCATTCGCTGCCGCCGAGCACCATGGCTGCACCGGGCTTGTTGAGGACGACCACCGGCTGGCCGAGCCGCTCCTGCAATGCCTGCGCGGTCAGGCGCGCGGCGACATCGGTGATCGAGCCGACCGAGATCGGCACGATGATCTTGATCGGCCGGTTCGGGTAATCGTCGGCAAAGGCGGCTGCACTGCTCGCCCCGGCAAAAAAGAGTGCAATGAGAAATCTTGTCATGACATTTCCTCTCCCGTCTCAGTCCCCGAAGCTGTCATCATCCGCGAAGGCGGATGATCCAGTACCCACCGCCATATCGGATGCGCTGGTGATTACTGGATGCTCCGCCTTCGCGGAGCATGACAGTTTATGGGCTGTCATCCCACTACCACTTCCCCGATCAGCCCGGCGTCGTATTGCGAGAAGAACAGCCGGCCGCCGCCGAGCGCGGTGATGCAGCGCGCGCCGCTGTTCGGCGTTGGAATATCGTATTCGCCGCGCACGGTGCCGTCCGGCGCCATGCGGCCGATCTTGTTGGCGAAATTCGCGGTGTACCAGAGGTCGCCGTCGGCGCCGACGGTGACGCCGCGCAGCGACGCATTCGGCGTCGGCACCGGATGCTCGGTGATGCGGCCGTCGCGGTCGATGCGGCCGAGCGCATTGGTCGAGGTCTCGACGAACCAGATGCTGCCGTCGGGATGGGTCACCATGGCGCGCGGCTGGCTGTCGTGGCTCGGTATCGGGTACTCGGTGACCTTGCCGTCCATGGTGATGTGGCCGATGCGATTGCCGGCCGCCTCGCTGAACCACAGCGCGCCGTCGCGGATGACGAGCGACAGCGGCCGCGCGCCGAACGAGATGCCTTCGCCGAATTCGGTGATCTCGCCGTCCGGCGTGATGCGGCCGATCTTGCTGATCTCGGATTCCGAAAACCAGACATTGCCGTCCGGGCCGAGCGCGATGCCATCCGGTCCGGCATAGGGCGACGGCAGCGTGAATTCCGTGAGCTCGCCCTTGGGCGTCATGCGGCCGATCCGGTTCACAGCCTTCTCCGCGAACCACAGATTGCCGTCGCCGCCGGTGGTGATGCCGATCGGCGTCGCGGTCTTGGCCGGCAGCGCGAACTCGGTGAAGCTGCCGCGGTCCGGATCGAGCCGGCCGATTTTCGCGGTGCCGCTTTCGCAGAACCACAGCGCGCCGTCCGGTCCCTCGACGGCGATGTAGGGTTTGCTGCCGTCGCTCGGAATTCGGTGTTCGCGGATCGTGACCATTCAAATGCCCTCAGTCTTTGTTCGGCATGGCAATGCGCCGGCCGGCGCCTTGCGGGATCGGCAGCGCGGCGTGCGCTGATTTCATGCGGGCGAGGCGCGCGGCAATCTTGGCCGGAAAGGCGATGGTTTTTCTCGCGGCCATGTCGACGTGCAGCGCCATGTTTTCGGAGGTCGCCGACAGCCAGTTGTCCTCGGCGTGATGCAGCTCCTCGAAATAGTGCAGCCTTTTGGCGTCGAAATCGAGCAGCCGGAATGTCACCCGCACCGGATCGCCGGCATGCAGTTCGCGCAGATAGCGGACGTGGACCTCCGCGGTGAAGCAGGAGTGCCGGGTCTGTTCGACATAAGCGAGGCCGCAGCCCAAGAGCTCATAGACCTCGTCGACGGCACGATCGAACAGCACATTATAATAGGCCATGTTGAGATGGCCGTTGTAGTCGATCCAGCCAGGCTCGACCCGCATCACCGAAGACACGAACGGCGCGGCGATGGCGGCTTCCGGCTCGGGGCGGCTCGACATGTTCACTCCCTGTGCCGGAGTCCATGCCGCCGGCGAAGGCCGCTGGCAAGGAGCAATTTCGTGCCGTCCCGGTTCGTGTCCCGGTTCATACAATCTTGCGTGACGTGCTAACGTCGATCCTTCGCCATACTGCCGCAGCGCAAATCCGGGATCGCCGCGCCGTGCCTGCCAACGCTAAAAACATCCTCTTCATCATGTGCGACCAGCTGCGGTGGGACTATCTGTCCTGCTACGGCCATCCGCGATTGCAGACGCCGAACATCGATGCGCTGGCGGCGCGCGGCGTCCGCTTCACCCGCGCCAATGTTCAGTCGCCGATCTGCGGCGCCTCGCGCATGAGCACCTATACCGGCCGCTATGTGCATTCGCACGGCGCGGCGTGGAACGGCTTTCCGCTCAAGGTCGGCGAAATGACCATGGGCGATTACCTGCGCCCGCTCGGCATGCGCACGGCGCTGGTCGGCAAGACCCACATGGAAGCCGACGTCGAGGGCATGGCGCGGCTCGGCATCGATTCGGATTCGATCATCGGCGTGCGTGTCGCCGAATGCGGTTTCGAGCCCTACGAGCGCGACGACGGCCTGCATGGCATGGGACCGGACGGGCCGCGCTACTCGCCGCGGCGGCCGCGCTACAACAGCTATCTCAACGACAAGGGCTACGGCGGCGAAAATCCGTGGCACGACTGGGCCAATGCCGCGCAAGGCGAGGGCAATGCGCTGGCGTCGGGCTGGGCGATGCGCCATGCGCGCAAGCCGGCGCGCGTCCGCGAGGAGGATTCCGAAACGCCCTACATGACGCGGCGCGGCATGGATTTCATGCGCGAAGCCGGCGGCGCGCCGTGGTGCCTGCACCTGTCCTACATCAAGCCGCATTGGCCCTATATGGCGCCGGCGCCCTACAACGAGATGTATGGACCGGACGATGTCATTCCCGCTGTGCGTTCCGAGGCCGAGCGGCGCGATCCGCATCCGGTCTATCGCGCCTTCATGGAGCACGACGTCAGCAGGACATTTTCCCGCGACGAGGTCCGCGCCGAGGTGATCCCGGTCTACATGGGCCTGATCAAGCAGATCGACGACCAGATGGGCGTGCTGTTCCGCTTCATGGAGGAGGAGGGGCTGTTCGACAACACGATGATCGTGTTCACGGCGGATCACGGCGATTATCTCGGCGACCATTGGCTCGGCGACAAGGATTTCTTCCACGACGCCTCGGTGAAGGTGCCGCTGATCGTTTACGATCCGTCGCCCGCGGCGAGCAAAGTGCGCGGCAGCGTCTGCGACGAGATGGTCGAAGCCATCGATCTCCTGCCGACCTTTCTCGAATTCGCCGGTGGCGATCCGGCGCAGCAATCGCACCGGCTCGAAGGCCGCTCGCTCATACCGCTGCTGCGCGGCGAGCGGCCCGCCGCCTGGCGGCCGTTCACCGTGAGCGAATACGATTACGGCATGATGCCGGCTGCCGCCGCACTCGGTGTCGCGCCGCGCGACGCGCGGCTGTTCATGATCGCCGACCGGCGCTGGAAGCTGATCCACGGCATCGGCTTCCGGCCGATGCTGTTCGACCGCGCCAACGATCCCAACGAGCTGCAAGATCTGGGCGCCGATCCGAACCATGCCGGCGAATGCGCGCGCTTGTCAGCGGCGCTGGCGCAGTGGGGGCTTCGCGTCTCGCAGCGCACCACACGCTCGGAGCAGCAGATCAACAACGCGCGCGGCAAGGCGGCGCGCCGCGGCATTTTGATCGGCGTCTGGGACGAGGCCGACATTCCCGCCGAGCTGTGGAGCGGGTATCGTGGGGACAAGACGTGATGGGGAGTAACGCCGTGCAAGGCTGGCGGCCGTTATGGCTCGGGTTCGCCGCGATTGCTGTCGCGCTGTTTGCGTGGCCGGTGCAGGCGCAGATCGGCGCGCCGCCCATCCGCATCATCTTTCCCTTCGCCCCCGGCGGCTCCGGCGATGCCGTGTCGCGGCTGATCGCCGCCAGGATGAGCGACGCCCTCGGCCGCCCCGTCATCGTCGAGAACCGCACCGGCGCCGACGGCCGTATCGGCATCAGGGCGGTGAAAGAGTCGGAGCCCGACGGCAATACATTGTTGTTGACGCCGATCGCGCCGATGTCGGTCTATCAGCACGTCTACGCCAAGCTCGATTACGATCCGATCAAAGACTTCGCCCCGATCAGCGAAATCGGAACTTTCGATTTCGGTATTGCCTCCGGGCCGCGGACGAACATGACGAGCTTGAAGGACCTCATCGCCTGGGCGAAGGCCAATCCGACGGAGGCGAATTTTGCCATCCCCGGCGCGGGCACGCTGCCGCATTTTCTCGGCGTCATGCTGGCGCGGACGGCCGGCATCGATTTACACGCGGTGCCTTACCGCGGCTCCGCAGCCGGGCTTGCCGACCTGATTGCGGGCCACATTCCGATCGAGATCACGACAACGAGCGATCTCGTGCAAATGCACAAAGATGGACGCATCCGGATCCTCGCAACGTCCGGCAAACAGCGCTCGCCATTCCTGCCCGATGTGCCGACATTGCGTGAATCCGGCTACGACCTGGCCGCGACCGGCTGGTACGGCATATTCGCGCCGGCGAAGACGGCGGCCGATATCGTCGAACGGGAGAATAAGGTCGTCGTTGACGCGGTGCGCTCGCCGGAGTTCAAGGATCGGGCGCAAATATTCGGATTGCAGCCGACCGGGACGTCAGCGGAGGCGTTTGCCCATATCGTACAGGACGATTCCGCATTGTGGGGTCCGGCGGTCAAGGCGTCCGGTTTCAAATCTGAGGAATAGTATTAAGTATCCGCAATGGCATCGGTTGAAGCGAAAGAACGCAGCGCGGCGGAGCGGAACTCGGCGGAGACCGTCATCGCCGCGCTCGCCGCCCGTTATGGCAACCGTCTTGCCACATCGCGGGCGGTGCGCGAGCAGCACGGCCACACCACGACCTGGATCGTCAATCAGCCGCCGGACGCGGTGATCTTTCCGCAGGCCACCGAAGAAGTGCAGGAGATCGTCCGGCTGTGCGCGGCACACCGCGTGCCGGTGATCGGGTTTGGCGCCGGCACCTCGCTTGAAGGCCAGGTCAACGCGCCGCGCGGCGGCATATGCCTCGATTTCCGCGATATGAACCGCGTGCTCGCCGTTCATTCCGAGGATCTCGATTGCGTCATCGAGCCCGGCGTGACGCGAAAGCAGCTCAATGAGCATTTGCGCGACCAGGGCGTCTTCTTTCCGATCGATCCCGGCGCCGACGCGTCGCTGGGCGGCATGGCCATGACCCGTGCCTCGGGCACCAATGCGGTGCGCTACGGCACCATGAAGGACAATGTCCTGGCGCTCAAAGCCGTGCTGGCTAACGGTGAAGTGATGACCACCGCGCATCGCGCCAGGAAGTCGTCGGCGGGTTACGACCTCACCCGGCTGATGGTCGGTTCGGAAGGCACGCTCGGCATCGTCACCGAATTGACGCTTAAGCTGTCCGGTATCCCGGAAGCGATCTCCGCCGGCGTCTGCCCGTTCCCGTCGGTCGAGGCGGCGTGCAACGCGACGATCATGACCATTCAGTCCGGCATCCCGGTCGCGCGGATCGAATTGCTCGACGCGTTGCAGGTGCGCGCGTCCAACGCCTATTCGAAGCTCACACTGCCGGAAACGCCGCTGCTGCTGCTCGAATTTCACGGCTCCGAGTCGGGCGTTGCCGAACAGTCGCAGCGGTTCGGCGAAATCGCGCAGGACCTCGGCGGCGGCCCGTTCGAATGGGCGACCCGCGCCGAAGACCGCAGCCGGCTCTGGCAGGCGCGGCACGACGCCTATTGGGCGCAATGCGCTTTGCGGCCCGGCTCCCGCGCGCTGGCGAGCGACGTCTGCGTTCCGATCTCGCGGCTTGCCGAATGCGTGACCGAAACGCAGCGCGACATCGCCGAGAGCAAACTGCTCGGCCCGATCGTCGGCCACGTCGGCGACGGCAATTTCCACGTCGGCATCCTGGTCGACCTCGACGATGCGGCGGAGGTGAAACGCGTGCATGAGTTCCTCGAACGCCTGGTCGAGCGGGCGCTGGCGATGGACGGAACCTGTACCGGCGAGCACGGTGTCGGCCAGGGCAAGATGCAGTACCTCCAGGCCGAACTCGGCGAAGCGGCGCTCGCCAGCATGCGGGCGATAAAACGCGCCCTCGATCCCCTCGACATCATGAATCCCGGCAAGATCGTCGCGATCTAGGGCGCGGATTCATGAAATCGCGATGTCTGCTATTGCGGTGCCGGGTAAAGCGGACAGGGAATTGAGGTCAGAGAATGTCGGCATATGACCCCTCCTACCTCCAACAATTACCGCAGCGCAAAAGAGCCATTCGATCAATGCAGGCTCACCCGTGAGGCGGCGCCTTGGTAATCATCGAGGGTGGCGAGGGCGACGCAGCTGCCGCTGCTGGCGAGAGCACTAACGTCAGCCAGGCATTCCAGCCAGATGGCCGCGCCGCCGCATCGAATTCGCCGTAGCCCTTGAGATTGATATAGCCCTGCATGTTGCCGATCGGAAAAATGTATCCGATCTGCGGCCCGATCCCGGCGACCCGCGATTCGAAGCAGCCGACACGGTCGCCGGAGCCGCTGTCGCACGAGAGCTGATCGTAGAGGTAGCCGACTAGGCCAACCTGTACCTGCTGGGTCAGAAACTGCGACGCGCCCCAATCGAAGTGCATGTCGACGCCGTTCTGATACTGCGTCGACTGGTTCATCAGATTGTAAGTGAAACCGAGCACGCCGGAAAATTCGCGTCCGGTCTGCGGGTTGAAATACGTATAACCGCCGCCAGCATCGATCGCACCATGCCCGATGCCGATATTCGCCAAGCTGGAGGCGCTGTAATCGCCGACCGGCACATCGCCGGTAATATATGCCATGTAGCTGTTGACGCCGCTGTTCCAACGCAGTGAGAACTGCGGATACAAATCCCCAAAACCCGTCGTTGAGCCGCTGAGGCTGTCAGATCGCGGACCGAAAGGTATGCCGCCGACCGTGCCGGAAATCGTTCCATTAATGGTGGTGCTCGTGTTGCCATATATTCCCATCAGGCTCACGGCGGCCTGGCCACCGAAGACCGGCGTTGCGAATGTATAGCTTGGAGCAAAAATGCCGAGATCGCCGGTGGCATGCAGGCTGGCGTTGGCGGTCGCTGACAGATTCACGGGCAAGTTTCGGATCTGAAACTCGCGCGAAAGGAATACGTCGCCGCCCGCGGAGACGGTGGTGTGATAATAGATTGATACTACCGACCATCCAGGTTGCTGCGGAACAGCCGCGAGACTTCCGTAAAAGCCGGGAAGCCAGTAGCTCACCCCACCTTCGTCCGCGAAGGAAATCCTTGGCATTGAGAAAGCGACCGCAAGCGAGAGCGCTCCGCACAAAAAAAATCTAGCTCGAACTGAACGGTAACGAGTAACAGGCAGCTCAATACCTAAAAATGCCGCGGTTGGCTTCATCTTTGCCTCTCCATCCTGTCATTCAGCACGGCGTCCGACCGTGCCGCGACCCCAACGAACTCTCCTATGCGAGCAACTCAGTGTCTCTAGGCATTCGGCCGCGTTTCACCGAAATGGTTCGTCCGTTGCAAAAAAGCCGCATGGTTCAAGTTCACTGCCTCTACATTTGCTCGGCACCTTGAGACACAGCGATAATCTGCGACTACACTGTCTCAGCGCAACCCGCCGTGCGGGATTGTCGGCCGAAAACACGAGGGACGCCCATGGGACTAAGTAAGAGGTCACTCCTGCTCGGCAGCGCGTGTGTCAGCGCAGCACTGCTAGCTGCTTTGCCAGCAGAAGCGCAGCAACAGAAACCCAATGTCATTTTCATTTTGGCCGACAACGTCGGCTATGGCGATTTAGGCCCCTACGGCGGCGGCGAGCTGCGGGGCTACGCGACACCAAATGCCGACCGGCTTGCCCGCGAGGGGCTTCGCCTCACGCAGTTCCTTGTGGAGCCCTCATGTACCCCGTCGCGCTCGGCGCTTATGACCGGTCAATATTCGATCCGCAATGGACTATCGCTGGCCGCCATACCGGGCACCCCCAATACGCTCTCGGCGAATGCCTACACAATGGGGCAGTTGTTCAAGGACGCCGGCTACGCGACGGCAATCTTCGGCAAGTGGCACCTTGGCCGTGAGCCGCAGAGCCTGCCGGGCGCGCACGGGTTCGATGAATTCTATGGCATTCCACCGGACACCTCGTGGAACGACGAGTTGACCGTCTCGTTGATCATGGCGACGCATTCCATCGATGCGCCCGAGAGCGCCTTGATCGAGAAGGGGCCATGGCTCATGGAGCAGAAGGCAGGCGGCCCGATGCAGCGCGTCAAGCCATTTACGCCCGAGGTGCGCGCCGAGATCGACAACGACCTAACCGACCGCTCCATCGCCTTCATCAAACAGCAGCAAGCGGCGGGAAAGCCGTTCTTCCTTTACTTTCCGTTCTCCATGGGGCACGCGCCAAATACTCCATCCAAACAATTCGCCGGTAAATCGCGCATCGGCAACTACGGCGACAAGATGATGGAGGGTGACTATCACGTCGGGCAGATCCTCGACACACTCAAGGAACTCAAGATCGAGGACAACACTATCGTGGTTTTCGCATCGGACAACGGACCGTCTGGCTGGATACTTCGCGAGCTTGGCAACCTGGGCACGCCCGACATGGGCAGCCCGGGTCCCTTCCGCGGCGAATTGGGCGAAGCGACCGAAGGCTCGATACGGACTTTCTGCTTTATCCGTTGGCCGGGGCAAATCGCGCCGAACACGACCTCTTACGCGATGTTCTCCATCATGGACTTCCTGCCGACTTTCGCGTCGATCCTCGGCGCCAAGCTGCCCGCAGATCGTCCGATTGATGGCGTCGATCAGACGGCGGTGCTTCTCGGCAAAAGCGCGACCGGAAATCGCGAAACGCTCCTCTCGTTCGTTGGTTCAGAGTTGGTCGCCGTGCGATGGAAACAATGGCGCATCTATTTCAAGGACATGAAGCTGACGGGAACCGGCCAGCAAATGCTGGGCGGGATATTCGAAGATAGCTCGAATCTATCCTATCCAAAGGTCTACAACGTCGAAATGGACCCGCACGAGGACCTCAACGTCGGCGGCATCAACCTTTGGCCGATGCAAGAGGCGTTCAAGTCGGTCAACGCATACTTGGCATCCGTCAAAAAGTACCCGAACCCGCCTGCAATAAATTTCACAAATTTTGGCGGGGGCGACTAGGCTATACGCTCCAAATCCCAAATGGCGAAAACACTTGCCGTCTTGCCGGATTGCAACTATGCGCGCCGACCTTCCGGCTTCAAGTCCGCTATTGAGGGCATATCTGCCACAGCAGCCAGTGATCGGGGCGACAGCTGCAGCCAATGATGGAGGCGGCAGCTGCAGCCGATGATCGGGGCGGCAGCTAAAGACCCATAACGGACTTCCGCCCTAATTGTGATACAGGCTCGTAATACGATGCTTGCGGTTGCGCGATCAGAGGTGTGGCGGAATGAAACGAACTACTCAGACGATTGCTCTCGTATTGCTGTCTGCGGCGGCGGCAATGCCCGCATGGGCACAAGGTCAGCCTGCACCCAAATACTCGGCCAAGGTGCCTCCCTACATAACGACGCCTGACACGGTGCAGACGCGGATCGGCACGCTGAAATTCTTCGACGGCCTACCAGATCAAGAAACTGTTCAAAAGGTTTACGATAACCTTGACTTTACACGTGGAGTCGAAGCGTTTCTCAGTGGCGTGCCCGCTGCGTCCGTGTATGCGGCGTGCGAAGGACTCAACCAAGCAGGCATCGTACGGAACGGCGGCATCGGTATAACTGAAGATTTGATGGACGCGCGCTCGCTGTTCCTGACTCCCAACTCCACCACGGTTTATGTCTTCTTTTGTGTGGACCTAAAAGACGGACCGGTGGTCGTCAACGTCCCGCCGGGCGTTCTCGGTCCGGTTGACGACGCCTATTTCCGCTTCGTGACAGACGTAGGGTTGACAGGCCCGGACGCGGGTAAAGGCGGCAAATATCTGCTCGTCCCGCCGGGCTACACCGGTGACCTGCCCACGGAGGGCTATTTCGTTACGAAGTCACCCACTTACGGCAATCTGGTATTCTTCCGGGCGTTCGTCGAAAACGGCAACATTCCTGCTGCAGTGAGGAGCGTCAAAGCCAAGGCGCAAGTGTATCTGCTATCTGCTGCAAACAACCCACCACCGACGACCTTCGTCAACACTTCGGGCCTACAATTCAACACGATCCACGCGAACACCTTCCATTTCTACGAAGAAATCAACGCCGTCATTCAACACGAACCGGCGGACGCCTTCGACCCGGAAATAGCCGGAATGTTCGCCTCGATTGGCATCAAGAAGGGCCAGCCATTCGCGCCCGACGAACGCATGAAGGGCATTCTCACCGACGCTGTCGCGGTTGCTAACGCAACGGCGCGCGCAATTTCCTTCGCACCGCGCGACGAGCGTGTGAAGTTCTATCCTGACCGGCAGTGGGGCACCGCGTTTATCGGTGGCGCATACGACTTCATGAACAACGGCGAACGCATGCTCGACGCTCGCACGATGTTTCACTATCTCGCCACCGGCATCACGCCCGCGATGGCCTTTTCGAAGCCGGGCACCGGCTCGGCCTACGCATTTGCTGCGCGGGACTCGCTGGGCCGCTATCTCGACGGCAGCGCGACTTACAAGATTACGCTTCCCGCGCCGATACCTGCGGTGCAGTTCTGGTCGTTCACGGTCTACGATGGGCAAACGCGCTCAATGTTGGAGACCGACCAAAAACTCGCGGGCTTAGACAGCAACAAGCCAGACATTAAGAAAAACACCGATGGCTCGGTGACGGTTTGGTTCGGCCCGAAGGCTCCTACGGGACTGGAAAGCAATTGGGTGCAGACCATGCCGGGCAAGGGCTGGAATTCACTGCTACGCCTCTACGCGCCGTTGGAACCGTGGTTCGACAAAAGCTGGAAGCCGGGCGATTTCGAGCGCGTCGATTGATGTCCGTTGTTTGCCGATACTGTGAAAAGGCCCATCTTTTCGAACGGACATAATGCGAAATTTTTATCGCCACCCTCGTTTTTAGTTTTTCAACAGCATCGGGAAATAGCGGACACGTCGGGTTTATGAGTGCCCGGCTTGGCAGTACCTCCAGGCCGAGCTCGGCGCGGCGGCGCTCGTCAGCATACGCGCGATCAAGCACGCCCTTGATCCCCTCGACATCATGAATCCCGGCAAGATCGTCGATTTAGGCTAGCCCGAATACTTATAAGTTCGGTTCCGGCACCGCGGTCGTGGATGTCCGCTTGGCCCCCGAAAGCTGTCGCGCCCGTCGCCGCACGGGGTGGCCGCTAAGGGCCACAAGCTGACGTGGGCAGGTGCAGCAAAAATTGCGGCTATTAGTGCAACCCGCTTACCCGCGCATGAATCCGGCGAGCTCCGCCGACCGCAGTGCCGTGTCGACGTAGCCGAAGGTTCCCTTGTCCTTCAACTCGCGCGCGGCGGCGACGAGCCCGCCCATCGCGGCGCGATAGAGCGAGCCGGCGAGGCTGATGCGACGCACACCGGCCGCTTCCAGCTCGGCAACGGTGAACGACATGCCCGGAATACCGGCCATGAAATTGAACGGCTTCGCGATCGAGGCGCACACCGCCTTCACGGACGCGAGGTCCGGCAAGCCCGGCGCCATCAGCACGTCCGCGCCCGCCTTCTCGTAGGCCTGCAGGCGCTTGATCGCGTCGTCAAGATCGGTGTTGCCGTGCCGGAGGCCTTCGGCGCGCGCGGTGAGCATGAACGGAAATCCGAGCTTGCGCGTCGCTGCCACGGCGGCGGCGACGCGCTCGGTCGCCTCGCCGATGTCGAACAGCGGCTTGTCCTTCCGGTTTGTCGGCGTGAGGTCCTCGATCGTCGCTCCGACGAGGCCTATGGCTGCGGCGTGGCGATAGGTCTCGGCCACGTCATTCACGGTGGCACCGAAGCCGTGTTCGAGATCCACCGAGACCGGAAGATCGGTCGCGTCAACGATGGCGCGTGCGTGCGCGAGCACCTGGTCGCGGGTGATCCTGCCGTCGCGCGTGCCGTATGCGCCAGCGGTCGCGTAGCTGGAGGTGGCGATCGCTGAAAAGCCGAGGCCCGCCAGAACGCGCGCCGATCCCGCGTCCCAGGCGTTGGGGATGACGAACGCGCGCGTCCCTTGATGGAGCGCGCGGAAAGAATTGCCTTTGTCGAGTTGAGTGACGGCCATAACGTATTCCTCCTTCGTTGTGTCGCACGGACGGAGGCCCGAAAACACAAAGGCCCCCGCCGCTGCCGGCAGGGGCCTTCGTGATCTGATAGCAGATTAGCTTAACGCATCCGCATATCCCACGGCCCCGCCGAAAGGCGACGCGCACTGATACGGCGGGCGCGGGCGTGGTGCGAACTGTCCATGGACAGTTCGTCTGGCCTTTTACAGTCCGTGTCAATGAAAAAAACGCACCGATCGAACGGATCGCTGCCGTTGCAATTTGCCGCCGCCCGAGGGATGCCCGCCGGCAGTGCTCTACCGTCAAACAGCCAACGCCCGGCTTGCGGGCATTGCCGCCGATAACGGTACAGATTGCCACAGCACTTGGTCCCGCGCTGAATGAGCCCGGTGCACTGCAACGGCCTAGCACCGTCCATGTCAGCGAAGGGCATTCGCGAATAAACCGCTTCCCGCCGCCGTCAATCAATGTCCGCTATGTCCCTTTCGCGACCGAATCCTGCATTGCTGCGAAATGACGCGAAGGGCCAATAAGCGACATTGGCCTCGCGGCGCCCATACCCCGTTCACCGCAGCCCTGGAGCCCGGGCTAACGCCGCTTCGGTCTGATCGACCAGTTGCCGCATGATTTCCGCAACCGTCAGGATCTCTCTCACGCCGCCGGCAGTCTGGCCCGCCCACACCAGTGTTTCTCGACGCTGTCCCCGCCGAAGCCTCTCGCCGATTTCCGCCCAAAGACGTGCGCCATTACGCCGAGCTTCATCTCGTTTCATTCCCCATTCATCCAGAAATGGTGTGCGCAGGGTTCTCCCGACGGTGCCGTATCCAACAGTACCCGGCACTGGAATGATGTCGTTGATGACCTCCGCTTTCACGGCGTCCTCGGAGCGCGCCTCGATGATCGCCTGCTTCCAATCGTCATCGATCGGCGACTCTTGGGAGGCAAGGAAGCGGGTTCCCATGTTGACGCCGACGGCTCCCAGCATCAGGGCCGCAGCAATACCCCGCCCGTCATAGATACCACCCGCAGCAACAACCGGAACCGGCGACACAGCATCCACGACCTGCGGCACGAGCGCCATCGTGCTGATGGTGCCACCATAACCGCCGGCCTCGGTGCCTTGCGCGATAATCACATCGACCCCGTGTGCGGCTGCCTGGATGGCCTGGGCGACCGTTGTGACCTGCAGCATGACGCGAGACCCCACGTCATGGGCCTGGCGGATCAAATCGCCCGGATCGTCCAACGCGAAGGAAATGACGGCAGGGCGCGCTCGCAAGGTGTGCCGAAAGCTCTCAACATCCAAGGTTTGCGGAATGTGATTGATCGCGAAGTTGCGGTTGGTCAGGGTGGGTAATAGGTCAATGTCCCGCTTGACCACGTCGGCGGAGCGAAATAGTGACCCAACGCTCCCCAGCCCGCCTTCATTGGAGACCGTGGCGGCGAACTCAGCCGACGTGGCACCCGCGCCCATCCCTGCCAGTATAATCGGTACATCGATGCCGAGGAGATCGCAGAGCCGCGTCCTGAGCATGGTTCTCGTCCTCAATCGTTTGATGCGTTATCTGGAACGTTGAATTATTAGCACAACGCCCGGACGCGATCATTCAAGGGCAAGCACAACTTGAATTGCCAATCATCCTTTCGGCGTCACAACGACCCGTTATGGGTCATCAACTGCCGCGTTCAAAATGAATGGGCGCGGCAGAAAGACTCCTGGTCGCGCCAGTCATAGCGTCTCGCGGCCGAAGTATCCCCGAAAGCCGCCGCGCCTGAGGGTCGCAGACCAGCATTTTGAGGCGTGATATTCTTACCGCTATCGCATCGGGGCGAGACAATGGCCATCGGCATCGGAAGGCGGCAATTCATATCCGCACTTGGCGGCGTGTCCATCGCATGGCCGCTCTCGGCACGCGCGCAACAACCGGGCAGGCTGCCCATCGTCGGCTACCTCGGTCCGAGCAGTCCCGAGAACACGGGGCCGAATACCGCAGCTTTCTTGCAACGGCTACATGTTCTTGGTTGGGTCGAGGGACACACCATCACGATCGAGCATCGCTGGGCGGAAGGACGACCCGAGCGCGTCGCAGAGATCGCCGCCGAGTTCGTCCGGCTCAGAGTCGACGTCATCGTCACGACAGCGACCAACGATGCGATCGCGATGAAGCAGGCGACTTCGGTCATCCCGATCGTATCCGCAATTATGGGGGACCCGGTCGGCACTGGCTTGGTTGCAACCCTTGCGCGGCCTGGCGGCAATGTCACCGGCCTGTCGTTGCAGTCGACCGATCTTGCTGGCAAGCGGCTCGAATTGTTGCGCGAGGTTGTTCCCGGTTTTCACCGGCTGGCGATATTGGTCAATCCTGATAGTCCAAACGTCAGGTCGGAGCTACCCGAGGTGCAGGCAGGGGCGCGCAGGCTCGGCTTCGACACTGCCACATTTGAAATCCGGCGCGCTGAGGATATCGTGTCCGTATTCGAGGCGCTCAAGAGTTGGGCGGATGCGCTTTATGTTGTCACTGATCCGCTGGTGTTTACTAACCGGATTCGCGTCAACACCTTGGCGTTGGAGGCACGGCTGCCGACAATTTACGGCTTTCGGGAGTCCCTGCAATCGGGAGGGCTGCTGTCCTACGGACCGAATTTACCGGACCTGTACCGGCGCACTGCCGAGATCGTCGATCAAATTCTGCGCGGCACCAAGCCGGCCGACATTCCGGTTGAGCAGCCAACCAAGTTTGATTTGGTCGTCAACCTCACCACCGCGAAGGCGCTCGGTCTCAGGATACCAGAATCGTTCTTAGTGCGCGCCGACGAAGTGATAGAGTAATCCTTTCGCAGCACGGCAAATCTTGATGACGAAACGCCGTTGTGGGTCATGAACCGCCGCGCCGATCATTGGCTGCCTTCATCCAATACCTGCCGCGCCTAGCTGTGCCTGGGGCGTCAGCTAAGGGCTATTGTCATTCGATCACATGATCGGCGCGCAGCACGCTTGAGTTGTCGCTTGAGGAATTGAGACGTTCGCAAATCATATTTGGCATCGGGGGGAAATCATGAGACGACGGGAGTTGCTTAGCCTGCTCGGCTACGCAGCAGTGGCACATCCGCTCACAGTTTGGGCGCAGAATTCCGGAAAGCCAAAAATCGGAGTGCTGATTGTCGCGAATGCTGAACCGTTTTCCACTTTGTTTCGACAAGAACTCCAAAAACTTGGCTACGTCGATGGCCAGAATGCTCAAATCGAAATTCGATCTGCCGGCGGGAAACCGGCGGTCCTTGCCGATCTGGCGGCAGAGTTGGTCAGCCTCAAAGTCGATCTCATTGTTGTAAATCAAACCCCGGCAGTAGAAGCGGCGCACCGCGCGACGAGTAATATTCCAATCGTAATGTCTCCAGCAGCCGATCCCGTTGCCGCCGGTCTCGTTGCTAGTCTCGCTCACCCGGGCGGAAACATTACGGGCTTGTCCTTTACCAGTCCAGAACTGCAGGGAAAGAATTTGGAACTCATGCGTGAAGTGCTGCCGTCGATTCGACGAGTGATGTTTCTCGGCAATGCATTAGATGCGATGGTAAATTCGTTTTATGATCAACTTCAAACCGCGGGCCGTTCTCTTGGCATCGAAACACAATCCATTACGATCCACGGTGTTGAGGAACTCGAGCAAGCCTTTGATGCAATAGGTAATCAGGCAATCGATGCGATGATGGTTCAGCCCAGCATTCCTCGCAAAGCCGTCATTGATTTAGCGTTGAAGTATCGTCTTCCGGCATTTTCGCCCAATAAGCAGTTTGCGGAAGAAGGGGGCCTTTTGTCGTATGCCGGCAGTCTCGCTGACGTGTACCGCAAAGCCGCATTTTATGTTGACAAGATTCTGAAGGGGGCTAGGCCCTTCGATTTGCCGGTCGAGCAACCCACGGTATTTGAATTAGTCATCAATCTCAAAACCGCGAAAGCACTTGGCCTCAATATTCCGCCGACATTATTAGCTCGTGCCGACGAGGTGATCGAATAAGGTTTTTGCAGTGCGGCAATCGCCGGTAGAAAAGCGTCGATAAGGGTCATTAACTGCCGCGCCGACCATCAACCGTCCGTGGCAGGTTTACCGCCGAAAGCGGACTCTAGACCCCGCTCGCGGCGCGGACGTTAGGGGCCATGTGCGATATTCCCGAAGGACGTAAGGGTAGTGCGGCCCCCGGGATATAATGATCCCGATTTCGGCAAACTCGCCCGTTTTGTCGTACCTCGGGAGTAAAACCCATGCTGCAAAATCCGCTCACTGATGCGATCGATGCGCTTACGGATACAGGTTTTCCGAAACCGGCATTTTGGTTTCTGCTGTTTGGCTGCGCGATGGCGGCTACACTTGTCTGGCGCAGCGAACCGTCGCAACGCTCGATCGCGGATGCCGGCCGCTGCCTGCTTCGTGTCATCGTGGGCTCGATGTGGTGGCAGCAGTCGCTGTGGAAGGTACCCCCGCACTACGACTGGGGGTTGATCCATTGGATGCAGGAAATGGTCGAGCACGGCTCGATCCAACTGCAGAGCGACCTCGTCCGCGACATCGTGTTACCCAACATCGCGATATTCGGGCCGCTGGTGTACGCGATCGAGGTCGCGATCGCCGTTTCGCTGATCCTTGGATTGTTCACACGACTGGGTGCATTGCTCGGCGCTCTGATGGCGGTCAACTTGTGGCTTGGGCTTTACAATGCGCCCGGGGAATGGCCCTGGACCTATATGTTCCTGGCCGTCATTCAGCTCATTTACCTGATCGATCCTCCAGGACGGAGCCTCGGCTTCGATGCAATTCTTTGGCGGCGCAGAGCGACCCGCCCGGGAGGATCAATTCCGCTCACCCTCGTCGCCTGAATGGCACGCACCGGTCACCTCAGATCCCGAGCGAGCGCTTCCAGCACACGCAACGCCTCATCCGCTCCCTGCGCTTCGCCCTTCTCGAAATCCTGACCGGCGAGGCCCATGGTATTCGTCACATGAGCAAGGCAAAGCACGCTGCGGCCCTGTTCGCGGGCAAACGTGTAGAGCGCGGCAGCTTCCATTTCGACTGCGAGAATACCCTTGGCGCGCGCCGCGGCAATCGCCTGGGCGGTTTCGCGGAACGGCGCGTCGGTCGTCCAGCTCGGACCGACATGGACGGAGACACCGGCCGCATGCAACGCCCGCTTCGCCGTATCTATCAGGTCGGGATTGGCCTCGGCAAAAACGTCAGGGGCGGCATAATGATAACTTGTCCCCTCGTCGCGCAGCGCCCGATCGATAATCACGAAATAGGGTGGCGGCCCCGCGGACACGATCTGACCAGCCGAGGTCACGCTGATCAGCAACTGGCATCCGCAGGCAAAAAGCTCTTCTGCGACCAATACTGCAAAGGGCGCGCCGACGGCGCAGCCAACAATTCCGACGCCCCGCCCAGCCAGGGCGAAGCCGTAAAGAACGGTATGATAGCAGGGCCATGTCTCGACGGGCCGCGCCTCGCCGCGGCCCTTGAGGTACCGCACGATGTCTCCGTCGGGATCGAGCACGCAGACGGGCGGTACGTCGGTGGCGGGCAGCCCCTTCTGCCGCCGCGCTTCGCGCAGGAGGGCAGCCGGCCCGAACACCGACGGTGCGCCTGGGTCCTTATTGTCGAGAATGGGGGCTGATGACATATACGCTCCTAACGGTGGCGGACGGTCGTTATGACTGCGATTGAAAGACAAGCCCACTGGCAGAACGTTTACCAGACCAAGGGCGAGCGCGACGTCAGCTGGTTCCAGGAAATGCCGACGATTTCGCTCGACCTCGTTCGGGCGACCGGAGTAGGTCCTGACGCGTCAATTGTTGATATTGGAGGCGGTGCGTCTCGACTTGTTGATGCCTTGATCGCCGAGGGCTTTCGCTCGCTTAGTGTGCTCGATGTTTCTGAAAAAGCATTGGCTACGTCGCGGGAAAGGCTTGGTCCGAAAGCTGCGAACATCGAATGGATTGTTGCGGATATAACCGGATGGCAGCCCGGTAAACTCTACGATCTTTGGCATGACCGGGCTGCGTTCCATTTCCTGACTGCGCCAGCCGACCGCTCTGCTTACGCCGCGTGCATACGAATCGCGGTGGGTCCAGGCGGACACGTTATCATCGGCACATTTGCGCCGGATGGGCCGGAGCGATGCAGCGGCCTACCTGTCATCCGTCATGATTCGGGTTCGATCGGAGAAGTGCTCGGTCCCTCGTTCAAACTTATTGAAAGCCGACGGCATGACCATCTGACGCCCGGCGGCACCGCACAGCGGTTCCAGTTCAGCCGATTTCAAAGGCAGGCGGGATAGCTGATGTTAGCGAAGGATCAAAAGCGCCACTGCCGAGGTTGGATTACGATCTCTGCTCTGGGCCGACAGGCGACATTCCGCAGAACGATTTGATATGCAAGAAGCCACCGGAAGCGAGGCGCCCAGCGATCGCGCCTGTCGATACAGACATCAGCCTTATCGACGTAACTGCATCGGCGGACACGGCACGGAGCCGTAAGAGCAGAATACACAGCAGTCGCCGCGCTTGGGCTGCAGCCTGGTGCCGCATCCGGTGCACACATAAAAGAATTGGCAAGCGTCGGTCGGCATCGTTTCCATTTTCGCGATGCCGCACTTAGGACAGGTGATGACCGATATAAGGATCATAACGAGACCTCCGCCCGTCTGTGGTTTGCTGATTGGCTTTTGCCTGCGCCCGTTCAATCGTTACAGATGCAAGACAGCTAAATCACGATGCATAGCCTCGCTTGAGAAGCATGTTTGCGGCACGGTCGAACTCGTTGGCCGTCGGGACAGCGAAACCGAGCGCATCGGCGTATGGCGTCATCAAGCGCTCCTTGGCGAGGCATATCATGGACGTCCACTCCGGCGGTAAGGCTTGCCGCAGCCACCAGCTGAAGCCAACATCCTCGTTGGGTCACTCACGTCGATTTGTGCGCGCTTGGAGTTCCACTGTTCATCGCTGGCGCTCAGCGCGCGATGTCAGCCAGGGTCGAGAACTGCCGCACCGGCAATAGACAGGCGCGGCAGTTGGGCCGCCGATAACGGACGCGACGCCGATCGAACTGAGCGGCAGCTAGCGGCCAAAAGCCGACATTCGCTTTCTTATTCGATTGCTTCGTCAGCACGCAACGAAAGTGAGGTTGGGATTGCGATGAGGTTACCCGCGCGCGCCGATCTTGTCCTGCGTTTTGGTCTCGAAATCACCGGCGTCATGGCGCTCGTGCAACTGTTCTTCAGGCCGCCCGCTGGTGCGGTTGACCATTCGCCCGCGCTTGACGGCCGGGCGCTCGCCGATTTCTTTTGTCCAGCGTGTCAGGTTCTTATAGTCGTGCGTCTGCAGGAACTTGCGCGGGTCGTTGTAGGAAGCGCCATTCAGCATGCCGTTGCCGTACCACGGCCAGATCGCCATATCGGCGATCGTATATTCGTCGCCAGCGATGAATTGATTGCCCGCAAGCTGCCGGTCGAGCACGTCGAGCTGGCGTTTCACCTCCATTGAAAAACGGTCGATGGCGTATTTGATCTTCACCGGAGCATAGGCATAGAAATGCCCGAAGCCGCCGCCGAGATAGGGCGTTGAACCCATTTGCCAGAACAGCCAGTTCAGCGCCTCGGTGCGCTTGCCGCGATTCTTTGGCAGAAAGGCGCCGAATTTATCCGCAAGGTAGAGCAGGATCGCGCCGGATTCGAACACGCGTTGCGGCGTCTGCTCGCCATAGTCCATGAGCGCCGGGATTTTGGAGTTCGGGTTCACCCCGACAAATCCGCTGCCAAACTGGTCGCCCTCACCGATCCGGATCAACCAGGCGTCATAGTCCGCCCCGCCGTGACCGGCGGCCAGCAATTCCTCCAGCATGATCGTAACCTTGACGCCATTGGGCGTCGCCAGTGAATAGAGTTGCAGCGGATGCTTTCCGCGCGGCAACTTCTTCTCATGCGTCGCGCCCGCGACAGGGCGATTGATATTGCGATAGCGCCAATTGGGACTGTCATCCTTCTCCCAGACCCAGACTTCCGGCGGCGCGTATTCAGGTGTGTCAGTCATGTTGGGCTCGCGTTTGTCGCTCGACAGGTTCGCCGAATGCATAGAGCGGCGATCGTGGCCTGTCCAATCATGGTTGTGGGGGTTGTCATGTTATGCGGCGGCTGCCCACCCGAGCATCCAAGAAATGCCCGCCGATGTCGCTGCTGGGTCATCAACTGCCGCATCGATCATAAATCCTCGCATTGGCGGCGGAGGGCAAGTGGCGAATTCTCTGGACAGCCACACGGGCGCGTTACGGTCATTCCCGATGCATATTCGCCTGAACATAGATTTGCCCCGAACGTAGGCCACACGCGGCGCTTGAAGCGTGCAATCGGCGCCGACCTCCTTTAGGTTTCCGCAACGCGGGATTAGCACCGCCGATTAAGGTCCGCCCGGAGACGCCGTGCAGACGACGCTGCTCGGATTAGCCATTGCGATCATCCTGGCGCTCATTGCCGCGCTGGTTGCGCCGCTTGTGGTCGACTGGAACCGCTATCGCCCCGCGTTCGAGGACGAGGCGGGACGCCTAACCGGACTGAGCGTGCATGTCGGCTCGATCGACGCGCGCATCCTGCCGACACCCATCATCAAGCTCCGCAATGTCGAGATCGGCGAGGCTGGCGGCGCCCCGCAACTGCGCGCCGCCTCGCTCGAGCTCGAGGTGCGGCTTGGCCCGCTGGTGCGCGGCCAGATCGAGGCCACCGAAGCGCGTCTCGTCGCGCCGCAGTTCACGCTTGCGTTCGACGGCTCCGGCGCGATCGCGCTGCCTAGCGGCTCGCGGCCGTTCCGTCCCGAACAACTGTCGATCTCCCGGCTCAGCATCGAGGACGGCAGCATTGTGTTCGCCGATACGACGTCCGGCGCGCGCGCCGTGTTGCAGAAATTCTCGTTCGACGGCGATGTCCGTTCGCTGGCCGGGCCATTCAAGGGCGAGGGCGCATTCGTTGCCGGAGACGAGCCCTATGCCTATCGCATATCGGGCGCACAGGCCGACGATAACAGCGGTTTCAAAATCAGGCTCGGCGTCGATCCGCAGAATTATCCGTTGACGACCAGTGCCGAAGGCACGCTCGCGTTCGATCGCAATGTGCCGCAATTCGCCGGCACATTCGCGCTGACTCGGCCGGTCGGTGTCGCGCTGTCGAACGGCCAGCGCGTGATGAGCGATCCGTGGCGCGCGACCGGATCGATCAAGGCAACGCCGGCTTCGGCGGCGGTGCAGGACATTGCCTTTCAATATGGACCGGACGAACGCGCCGTCAATTTCAGCGGCAAGGCGGACTTGACCTTCGGCCGGCATCCGCATTTCGCAGGCGAGCTCAAGGCGCTTGAAGTCGATGCCGATCGCGCACTCGCCGCACCCGATGTCACGCACCAGCCGCCGCTTCTCATCGTCAAGAGTTTCGCCGAGGCGTTCGTGGCGGCCGCGACACCACCGATGCCGGGCGAAATTGTATTCGGTGTCGATGGGTTGACCGTCGGCGGCACCACCATTCAATCGCTGTACGGCACGATGCGCTTCGACGACGGCGGCTGGAGCCTGCAGGGGCTCGAACTTCGCGCGCCCGGACTGACCGACGTCAGTGTGAGCGGCCGGCTCCAGCCGACAGCGCAAGGTCTCGCTTTTACCGGCCCCGCGGCGTTGCAATCGGCCGATGTCGCGATGCTGATGGCGTGGCTCGACGGACAAAGTGGGTTGCCTTCGGGACAAACCGGTACGTTCAGTGCTCGCGGCGATGTCAGCATCGCGGGCGATCGAATGGCGGTGGATCGATTGACCGCACAACTCGATCGGGAAAGTCTTGAGGGCAAGTTCGCCTATTCATGGCCCGTCAGCGATCGGCCGGCCATCGTCGAAGCCGACCTGCATGCGACCAAGCTCAATGTCGATGCCCTGGCGGCGTTTGCGACGTCAGCCTTCGGCGCCAATGGTTTCGCATTGCCGCGTGCCGGTTCGTTGGCACTCGACATCGGCCAGGCGACGGTTGCCGGCGTCGATGCGCGCGCGGTCAGGGCGCAGGTGAAATTCGACGCCGGCGCCCTGCAGATCGAGCACTTGTCCATCGGCGCCGTGGCCGGAGCCGCACTCGACGTCAATGGCCGCATCGACACCCTCTCGGGTCAGCCAAGCGGACGCTTCACCGTCGATCTCGATGCCCGGGAGCTTGCCGGTCTGGCGGCGATCGCCGGCAAATTCTTGCCGCAGACCGCGAGCTTGTCCCGGCGCGCTGCCGATCGCCTGTCGCCGGCGAAGATGCATGCCGTCGTCACCGTCGTGCGCGCGGCCACGGGCAGCAGCACCGGCATGCTCGATCTTAACGGGCAGTTGGGCTTGATGCGGCTTGCGCTCAAGGGTGAGGCGGATGGCGAGCCGTCGCGGCCCGATGCGGCACACCTGCATATCGACAGTCGGCTTGATGCCGACGACGGCACGGCGCTGGCGACTTTGTTCGGCGTCGATCGGTTTCTCGGCGTCGACCAGCTTCCCGGCCGCGCGACTCTGATCGCGGACGGCCCAGCGAACGGTGACATTCGCATCGACGGCGAGCTGGCCGCCAGCGGTCTCGATGCCGCGGTTCGTGGCGCGCTGCGACTGCGCGGCGACACGGCGCCGAAGGCCACGCTGCAAATGCTCGCGACCGTCGCCGACCTGCGGCCGCTCCAGCAAGCGATGACCGGGGAGGCCGGCGACGCTGTTGCAGTCTCCGCACGCGCCGCCCTCGCCATGTCCGGAACCGATCTGTCGTTCACGCAGATTGCAGTTGCCGCCGGCAAAGCTTCGGCAACGGGACGTCTCGCGCTCAATCTTGCCGGTCCGCCTGCGATCGACGGCGATGTCACGGCCGATAATGTCGACGGCGCACGGATCGTTGCGATGCTGTTGGGATTGCCGCGGCAAGCGGCGCGAACCGCCGCGCCATGGTCGAGCTCGCCGGTGGGCGCCGGCGCCTTTGCCGCAATGACCGGCGCGGTGACGTTCAAGCTCGATCATGCGGCTTTCACGCCGGCGTTTGCGGCGAACGATCTCAAGGGCGTGATGCGGTTTCGCCCGTCGGAAATCGCTTTCGACAATCTCGACGGCAATCTCGCAGGCGGCCGCGTGAGCGGCCAGGTTTCGTTCCGGCGCAACGCCGACGGTCTCGTCGGTCACGGTCATTTCGAATTGGCCGATGCCGATGCGGCAACGCTGCTGCAAGCCGACAAGACGGCCATCGCCGCCCGGCTGGCGCTCAAGCTCGACGGCGACAGCATCGGTGCGAGTCCGGCCAGTCTGGTCGGCGCCGTCCATGGCAGCGGCTCGGTAAGCTTGAGCGACGCGCGTCTCGCCGGCCTGGACGCCGCGGCATTTCCGGCGGCGATGCGCGCGGCGGATCAAGCGAATGCAATTGCGCCCGCGAAAATGCAGGCCGCCGTGAGCGCGGCGCTGGCTAGCGGCCGGCTCGTGGTGCCGCAAGGCGAAGCAGCGATGACCATCACAGGCGGCAAGATCGGCGTCGCCAATGTCACGCTGCGTGCCGAGGACGGCAGCGCGCTGGCGCTTGCCGGCGCGCTTGATCTCGGTAGTGGCATGGTCGACGCTCGCTTGACGCTGTCGGCCGACCCGCCGCCTCACGCTTTGATTCGCGCTCGGCCGGAAATCGCGATCACGCTCGGCGGCCCGCTCGCGGCGCCGGTCCGATCGTTGGATATTTCAGCGCTCATGGGCTGGCTGGCGTTGCGCGCGGCCGAGCTTCAGACGCGCCGCCTGGAGTCGCTGGAAGCCAATACGCGAAAGGACGTGATCGGCCGCGCCATCCGCTCCGACTTCGCTGCTGTACGCGCCGCGCCGCGCGGGACGCTTGTCGAATACGGCATTGCGCCAAGCGTGTCGGTCCCGCCGCAAGGCAAGCCCCGGCTGGATCTGCTGCAACCGCAATTGCCGTCCGCGGCCGATGCAAGCGCGGTAGGCCAGATCAAGCCACAATCCGCGACGCCACCGCTGCCTGCCGCGCCACGCACGGCAGGTCCCGACAAGCATGCGCCGCTCGATCTACTCCGGCCGCAGAATTGATGTCGCGAGCTGAGGCACCATCATGATGTCCCGGGCCGGTTGCTCGATTTCGGCGTGGCCGTTGGTCCGCGCCTGATAGTGGCTCAACACGAACAGCCGGATGGCCGACGACAGATTGCCGTGCGGCCGGCCGTTATCGATGGTCGCGACCAGGTCCGACAACGTCATGTGCCGGCTGACCGCGATATCCTTCAGCCCTTTCCAGAAGGCGTCCTCAAGACTGACGCTCGTCTTGTGGCCGGCGATGACGATCGAGCGCTTGATGACTGGCGACTTCATTGCCCATCTCCCGTTTCGACCCGGTGCTGGTCGAGGCTTCTTTGGGCTTTGTCGCTGTCCGACCGCGTTTGGGTTCGTTCAGCCTTTGTCCGGCCATAGGAGAGCCGGTTGCCCGCGGCGACTTGCTCGGCTTGGCGGCGTTTCTGCCGCTTTCGCGCGTTGCGAAGATTGACAAGATCGCCCATCAGATGCTCGGCGGTAACCAGGTAGTGTGGATTGAGGCCATCCAGGCCAGCGAGGTCTGCAAGTAATACGCCGGTACAGGGGGACTGGATCACGCCAACTGGGAGGCTACAGGGCCTCGAAACCAGAGTGCCGGACGGAAGTGTGACAATACCGGCCGCGTCGGGCAAAACACCTTTCCTTGAGCAATAGACTATGTCCAGAATAGCCTCCGTAAAGCTGAGGAACTATTTCGTTTGTAGCCATGTAACGGCAGCTAATACTATTTTGAGTCTGACAGTATCCACGGGGTATTGCTGCGTAGGGCCTTGGTAATCTCCTGGAGAACGCTACGTCACGTCATAACTAACCCCGGACTGCGCATCGGAGTTCGGTATAGCGGTAGCGTCTGCCGCACACGAAATTGTTATCGGTGGCTTGGCAATGCGCGTTTGGACGATTCCACGCCCAGTATCTGTAAAATGACGGACTCTCCCTGGGGCAGCGCGGCGTTTGCGCTCCGCCTAGGGATCGGGGTGCGTCATCTGCGCCGGCCGCACCAGGCGGTCGAACTCCTGCCCCGAGACGAAGCCAAGCCCGATTGCTTCCTCACGCAGCGTTGTGCCGTTCTTGAGTGCAGCTTTGGCGATTTGCGCAGCCTTGTCATAGCCGATGTGAGGCGCGAGCGCCGTGACCAGCATCAGGGAGTTCTGCATCAATGCGCGGATGCGCGGCTCGTTGGCGCGGATGCCCGTGACGCAATGATCCGTGAACGAGTTCGCGGCGTCGGCGAGCAGCCGGATCGATTGCAGCGCCGCGTAAACGATGACCGGCTTGAACACATTGAGCTCGAAGTGGCCTTGGCTCGCCGCCACGACGACTGTGGTGTCATTGCCGAACACCCTGGTGCACACCATGGTCATGGCTTCGCACTGGGTCGGATTGACCTTGCCGGGCATGATCGAGGAGCCCGGTTCGTTCTCCGGCAGGAGCAATTCGCCGAAACCGGAGCGTGGCCCGGAGCCGAGAAAGCGAATGTCATTGGCGATCTTGAACAGATCTGCGGCCAGCGCGTTGAGCGCGCCGTGAGCAAAGACCAGCGCACCATGCGACGCCAGCGCCTCGAATTTATTCGACGCGCTGACGAACGGCAGGCCGGTGATCGCCGCGACTTTTTTGGCGAACGCCTTAGCGAAAGCGCGCTTGGCGTTCAAGCCGGTGCCGACCGCGGTGCCGCCCTGCGCCAGCGGATAAAGCTCCTTCAGCCCGGTTTTGAGGCGCGCGATGCCGGACGTCACCTGTGCGGCGTAGCCTGAGAATTCCTGACCAAGGGTGAGCGGCGTGGCGTCCTGGGTGTGGGTCCGGCCGATCTTGACGATGGAATGGAATTCCCTGGTCTTCGACTTGAGCGCCGCCTGCAAATGCGCAAGCGCAGGCAACAGGCGCTGCGAAATTTCCTGCGCTGCCGCGATATGCATAGCCGTCGGGAAGCAGTCGTTCGACGACTGGCTCATATTGACGTGATCGTTGGGATGGATCGGCGATTTCGCACCGCGCTTGCCGCCCAGCAGTTCATTGGCGCGGTTGGCGATCACCTCGTTGACGTTCATATTGGTCTGGGTGCCGGAGCCGGTCTGCCACACCGCCAGCGGAAAATGATCGTCAAGCTTGCCGTCGGCGATTTCCTGCGCCGCTTGCACGATCGCTTTGGTCCGGCGCGCGTCAAGCGAACCGAGCGCCAGATTGGTTTCCGCTGCGGCGCGCTTGACGATGGCGAGGGCCCGGATGACCGGGCGCGGCATACGCTCTTCGCCGATACGAAAATTATTGAGCGAGCGCTCGGTCTGCGCACCCCAGTAGCGGTCCGCCGCCACTTCGATCGGGCCGAAAGAATCGGTTTCGGTGCGGGTCTTCACTTCTTCCTGAAACGGTCGAGCCGCACCACTTCGGCGCCGCCGCCCGTGCCGTCCGTTGCGGGCTCCGGCGCGGGAGCCGGCAGGGCCTCGGACTTGGCCGGCGCCGGCAGGCTTGGTTCCTCGCCTTTGGCAGCCGCGCCGGCATCGTAAGCCGCCGCCTGATTTTCCAGTGACTCGAACTGCAAGCCGAACTGTACTGCCGGATCGAAGAATGCCGTCACCGCCTCGAACGGCACCACGATGCGTTCCGGTACGCCGCCGAACGAAAGGCCGACCTCGAAGGCATCGTCGCCGACCGCAAGATCCCAGAATTGATGCTGGAGCACGATAGTCATGGCAAGCGGATATTGCGTCCGCATCCGCTCGGACAGCCGCACGCCTGGCGCCACGGTATTGAAGGTGATCTTGAAATGATGGTCGCCCGGCAGCCCGTTCTTGGCGGTATCCGTCAGCACGGTGCGCACGACGCCGCGCAAGGCCGTTTGGGCGAGAAGGTCGTAACGGATGTGATCTTCGGGCATCAGTGATCAGGCATCAGGAATCAAGCGACAGATAAGAGGTGAATCATAGAGGTCCAGACTGATTCTGTCTCTGATTCCTGATCACTGATTCTTGGGAAAGTGGAGGCTTCTGTTGCCAGGTGCCTCCGAACCCCGCCTGACGGAGCTTAACCCGTCAGGGCTTCAAGTCGGTCTTTCGAGCCGCTTACGCGGCCAGAGCAACCGGAGCATAGTTGTCATTGGCAACTATGGAATTGGCCCGATAACGCCGGAACCATCTCGAGCAAAAGCACGTCCTTTAAGCCCTCGTCGATCCTATTTCGACCCCGTGATGGTGGAGTCGCCGGGTACCGCCCCCGGGTCCGAAAGGTTTATTACGACGGCCGTTTATCGCCATAGCCGGCTTGCGCCGGCACCAAGGAATATAGGCATAAAAGGTTGCCGAAAGAAGAGCGGCGATTTGGCCCATGAAGCACCAGTGAAACTCCTGTCAGGCGGGCAATCCGGCGTCGACCGGGCGGTGCTCGACGCAGCGCTGGCGCGCGGCGTCGGCTACGGCGGTTGGTGTCCGAAAGGCGGCTGGGCGGAGGATTTTCCGACGCCGCCCGGCGTGCTGGCGAAATACCCGCATTTGAAGGAGACGCCGCTCGCCGACCCGGCGCAGCGCACCGAATGGAACGTACGCGACGCCAATGCTTGCATGATCGTGCTTGCAGGCGACAGCTTCGAGGTCTCCAAGGGCACGGCGCTGGCACAGGACCTTGCGCACCGTTACCGCAAGCCACTTTTGGTCGCGAACCTTGCCGGGCCGGAGCCGCTGGAGCAGGCGGCGCTCTGGCTGCGCTTTCAGCGGCGCCGCGTGGGCGCCGGACTTGCTCTTGCCATCGGCGGCCCACGCGAAAGCGAAGCGCCCGGCATTTATGCGCGCACCGCTGAATTTCTTCAGTTGCTCCTCGGCGCGGAATTCAGTGCGTAACCGCCGCGGAAAAAAGCCCGGCTGCTTTTCCATCACGAAAAAGTCTCGCGCCTATTGCGGCTGGTTGTGGTCCGTCATGCATTCGCCGTAGACGTCGAGCTGGGTCGTCTGCTAGGTCGAAAAGCTGTATTTACTTGCCTCGACGCTGCAATCGTGAATCGCCGCGTCCCTTGCCGGGGTCTCAGCGACCGGGCCGGCCGGACCGGGTCCGCGCACATCGGAATCTTGTGCAAAGGCACTTCCGCCTGCGGCCGTCGCGAATGTCACCAAAGCAACCGCGAGGTATTTCTCCATTGTAAATTCTCCTGCTCTTGCCTCGATTGTCAACGGCGCAGCTGAATGTCAGTTTCTATGTCACAAAAATTTTGTAGCGGAACTTGCCTGTCAGTTTTTATGTAACGAAATTTTTTAACGGAACTAAGCGCTGCATCCCGGTAGGTACGTCGCCGCCGATTTTGCTTCGGTGCGCCTCTCGTGGCATCAATGCAGTGGCAGTGTGAACAAGTGTCTGGCCGTACGGTCGAAGCGGCGCTAAACGACTGTCATGACCGTCCCGCCGCCCGCCGAATCTCCGCGGCCTACTCCGTCCGAATTGTTCATCGCCTTCGCCACCATCTCGCTCTATGGCTTCGGCGGTGTGCTGGCGTGGTCGCGGCGCATCATGATCGAGGACCGGCGCTGGCTGACGCCCGAGCAGTTCAACGAGACCTACGCGCTGTGCTCATTCCTGCCCGGTCCGAACATCGTCAATTTCTCCGTGATCTTTGGTTCGCGCATTCGCGGGCCGCTCGGCGGCCTGATTGCGCTGGCCGGGCTGCTGGGGCCGCCGATGGTGCTGGTCATCATCATGGCCGTGCTCTACGCCCATTACGGCGACCTGACGCAAGTGCGCCGCGCGCTGATCGGCGTCGCGTCGGCGGCGGCTGGGCTGTTGATGGCGACGGTCGCCAAGATGGCGGGACCGTTGTTTCGCAACCGCGCCGTCGAGCAGCCGCTGGTCGCGATCGCGACCTTTGGCGCAATCGGCATCGTGCATTGGCCATTGCCGCTGGTGCTTGCCGTGCTGCTGCCGGTGAGCATCGGATTGGCCTGGGTGCGGCGATGAAGGAATTGGGCGGCACGCTCACGACGCTCGCCGGCTTTTTCGCGCTGATGTCGCTGTTCGCAATCGGCGGCGCCAATTCCGCGGTGCCGGAAATGCATCGCTACGCAGTGGACGTTCAGCACTGGTTGACCGATCGGCAATTCGCCGACACCTTTGCGCTGGCACAGCTCACGCCCGGGCCGAATGTCATTATCGTCACCCTGATCGGCTATCACGTCGCCGGCCTGCCCGGCGCGCTCGTCACTACGCTCTCGATGTGCGGGCCGACCTGCATGCTGGCGTTCTTTGTAGGCCGCACGTTCGACCGCTTCCGCGGCGCGGCCTGGCAGTCGGCTTTGTCGGGTGGTCTTGTGCCGGTGACCTTGGGGCTGACCGCGGCAAGCGCCACCGTGGTGGCGACGGCCGCCGATTACAACTGGGCCGCCATGGCGGTGACGCTGGCCACCGCGGTCATTTGCTATTTCGTGCGGATAAATCCGGTATGGATGTTCGCGGCCGCGGCCGCTCTCGGGTTGGCCGGCGTGATCTAAGCGGTCCACAGCGGTCTTGCGCAGCCTTCGTCGGCCGCTCATTTGACGGTAAACTCAGCTTCCGACTCGGCTGGAACCGGCGATGCGCCAATATCTCGAACTGATGGAAAGGGTGCTCGCCGAGGGCGCGGAAAAGCACGACCGCACCGGCACCGGCACGCTATCGGTGTTCGGCCATCAGATGCGATTCGCTCTCAACGACGGCTTCCCGCTGGTCACCACCAAGAAGCTGCACGTCAAGTCCATCATCTACGAACTGCTGTGGTTTCTGCGCGGCGATACCAACGTCAAATACCTCAACGAGCACGGCGTGCGCATCTGGAACGAATGGGCCGACGAGAACGGCGATCTCGGTCCGGTCTATGGCAAGCAATGGCGCTCCTGGCCGACGCCGGACGGCGCGACGATCGACCAGATGAAGGATGCGGTCGAAACCATCCGGCGCAATCCGGATTCGCGCCGCATCATCGTCACCGCCTGGAATCCTCCCGACCTGCCGAAGATGGCGCTGTCGCCGTGCCATTGCCTGTTTCAGTTCTACGTCGCGGAAGGCCGGCTGTCGTGCCAGCTCTATCAGCGCTCCGCCGACGTCTTTCTCGGCGTGCCGTTCAACATCGCGTCTTATGCGCTGTTAACGCTCGCCGTGGCGCAGGTGACGGGGCTTAAGCTCGGAGACTTCGTTCACAGCTTCGGCGACGCGCATCTTTACCTCAATCACCTCGAGCAGGCGCATCTGCAGCTGTCGCGCGCGCCGCGTCCGCTGCCGAAGCTGACGATCAACCCGGCCGTGAAAGATCTGTTTGCGCTGCGCTACGAGGATTTTTCGCTCGAAGGCTACGATCCGCATCCACACATCAAGGCCGCGGTCGCGGTGTAAGGATGAACATCGTTATCATCGCCGCCGTTGCCGATAACGGCGTCATCGGCCGCGGCAATGCGCTGCCGTGGCGGCTGAAGTCGGACATGCGGCATTTCCGCGCCCTGACCATGGGCAAGCCGGTGGTCATGGGGCGCAAGACCTTTCTCTCGATCGGCAAGCCGCTCACCGGCCGCACCACAATCGTGGTCAGCCGCGATCGCGGCTTCGCCGCTCCCGGCATTGTCGTGGCGCCAGGCCTTGATGCGGCGCTCGCCGTGGCGCGCGGCGATGCGCTTCGCCGCAATGCCGACGCAATCGCGATCGCGGGCGGCGCCGAAATCTACGCGCAGGCGCTGCCGCTCGCGGCGCAACTCGCCATCACGCATGTTCATAAAGCGGTCGAGGGCGATGCCCATTTCCCGGCCATCGATCCCGAACTGTGGCGGGAAAGCGGACGCGCGACGCCGCCGCGGGCCGCCGAGGACGAGGCCGATTTCGACTTTGTAAACTACGAGCGCCGATCCGGCGCGTCATAACTGCGCGTTGTAAGGGGCACTGCGCTCCCCTATAACCCCGGCAAATGGACCGGCCGGCTTGCCGGAGTCCGAGGAGATTTCCATGCCGTGGAGCAACCAATCCGGCGGCCCGTGGGGTTCCGGGTCGAAGGGACCGTGGGGCTCGGGACCACAATCGCCGGGAGGGCCGCGGCCGCCCGATCTTGAGGAATTCCTGCGCCGTAGCCAGGACAAATTGCGCTCGCTCTTGCCGGGCAATTTCGGCAGCCGCGGACTGGTGCTCCTTGTGCTCGTCGTGATCGCGCTGTGGGGCTTTTCCGGCTTCTTTCGCGTCGAGCCCGATGAGCTCGGCGTGGTGCTGCGCTTCGGCAAATTCGTGCGCGAGGTGCAGCCGGGTTTGAACTATCATTTGCCGTATCCGATCGAGACCGCGCTGACGCCGCAGGCACTGCGCGTCAACAAGGTCGACATCGGCATGCGCGTCGCCGAGGACATGCGCCGCGGCACCACCGTCCGCGACGTGCCGGAAGAAAGCCTGATGCTGACCGGCGACGAGAACATCGTCGACGTCGATTTCTCGGTGCTGTGGAAGGTCAAGCCGAACGCGGTCGGCGATTACCTGTTCAACGTGCAGGGGCCGGAAAGCACCGTGAAGGCGGTCGCCGAGAGCGCCATGCGCGCGGTGATCGGCCGCTCGAATATCCAGCCGATCCTGACCGGTGCGCGGCAGACCATCGAAACGGCGGTGCAGGAGCTGATGCAAAAAACGCTCGACGATTATGGCGCCGGCATCACCATCCAGCAGGTTCAGCTTCAGAAGGTCGATCCGCCGACACAGGTCATCGACTCGTTCCGCGACGTGCAAGCCGCGCGCTCCGATCTCGAGCGTGCGCAGAATGAGGCGCAGACTTACGCCAACCGTATCGTTCCGGAGGCGCGCGGCCGCGCCGCCAAGATCATCCAGGATGCCGAAGCCTATCGCGAGCAGACGGTCGCCGAGGCCACCGGTCAGGCGTCGCGCTTTTCGCAGGTCTACGAGCAGTACAAGAAGGCGCCCGATGTGACCCGCCAGCGTATGTATCTCGAAACCATGGAACGCATTCTCGGCGGCACTGACAAGACCATCATCGATACCGGAAGCGGCGCGCAGGCCGGACCGGGGGTCGTGCCCTACCTGCCGCTCAACGATCTGTCGCAAAGACGTCCGCAACCGCTGCCGGCGACGCCGTCGGGCAGCACACCGCCATCGGGAGGCTCGCAATGAGACTAGGCCTCGTCGGCGGCGCCGTCGCCGTTTTGCTGCTGTTGTGCCTGATCGTCGGCTACAGCACCTTTTTCACCGTCTACCAGACCAGGCAGGCGTTGGTGGTGCGGCTTGGGCAACCGGTGCGGGTCATTACCGAACCGGGTCTCAATGCCAAACTGCCGTTCATCGACAACGTGATCTATATCGACAAGCGCATCCTCAATATCGAGCAGCCGGCGCAGGAAGTGATTGCTTCGAGCCAGGACAAATCGAACGCCGGTGTCGCACAGGCCGGCGAACGGCTCGTGGTCGACGCCTTTGCGCGCTACCGCATCACCGATCCGCTGAAATTCTATCAGACCGTCGGTCCGGACGGCGCCTCTACGCAGCTCGCCATCCTGCTCAACTCGGCGCTGCGGCGCGTGCTCGGCGCGGCGACGCTTGCGGATGCCGTGCGCAACAAGCGCGAGGAACTGATGGGCGAGATGCGCGATCAGCTCGACCGCGACGCGCAGCCGTTCGGTATCCATATCGTCGACGTACGCATCCGTCGCGTCGATCTGCCGGAACAAAACAGCCAGGCGGTATTTCAGCGCATGCAGACCGAACGGCAACGCGAAGCGGCCGAATTCCGCGCCCAGGGCAGCCAGAAGAGCCAGGAAATCCGCGCCAAGGCCGATCGCGACGTCACCGTGCTCACAGCCGACGCGACCTCGCAATCCGAGCAAATCCGCGGCCAAGGCGACGCCGAGCGAAACCGTATCTATGCCGAGGCCTTCGGCCAGGATCCGGATTTCTTCGCCTTTTATCGCTCGATGCAGGCTTACGAGCGGAGCATGCTGCATACCGATACGCATCTGGTGCTGCGGCCGGATACCGAGTTCTTCCGCTTTTTTGTCGACCCCTCGGGGAAGATGCCGACGGAGGCAACTGGACCTTCCCCGACTCCATCGGTTCCTGGCGCGCCGGTGACGGCTGTGCCGCAGCGATCGAGCAGTGCCGCGAAATAGCGTTTTGAGCGAGATTGGTTCGCGCCCGATGCACGACTTTCTCGCCGCGCTCGGTTTGTTTTTTGCGATCGAGGGCATCCTTCTCGCGGCGTTTCCAGGCGGCGCCAAGCGCGCCATGACCACCATTCTCGAGATGCCGGATCTCCCATTGCGTATTGCCGGCATCGTCTCGGCGCTGGTCGGAGTCCTGATCGTTTATATCGTGCGCGGCTGAATACCGTTTGGTTCTGGCCGCTTTTCTGCCCAAATCGGGCCCATAGGTGAGGGTGCACCGCGTTTGGTCTTGCGCCAGGGCCGCGTCGGGGGCACTTTCCTAGCCAAATCGAGTCCTTTCAGGAGCGCTGACATCCATGTCTCGCCATTCCAGTTCCCGGCCTCTTTGGCTGATCGCGGCGCTGTCGGCGGCGGTATTCGTCCTGCCGGCCGGGCCTGCGGCGGCGCGAGGCCCGGAGAATATTGCCGACGTTGCCGAGCAGGTGATCGACGCCGTGGTCAACATTTCGACCTCGCAGAAGGTCGACGCCCGCATCACCGGCATGCCCGACCTGCCGCCCGGTTCGCCGATGGAGGAATTCTTCGACGAATTTTTCAAGAAGCATCGCGGGCAGGGTGGCGGCGGCGACAACGGCGGCGATGACGCCGACAAGACGCCGCACCGGATCAGTTCGCTCGGCTCCGGCTTCATCATCGATCCGACCGGTCTGGTCGTGACCAACAACCATGTCATCGCCGACGCCGACGAGATCAATGTCATCCTCAACGACGGCACCAAGCTGCCGGCGCAGCTCGTCGGCAAGGATTCAAAGGCCGATCTCGCCCTGCTGCGCGTGCATACCGATCATCCGCTCAAGGCAGTGGCGTTCGGCGACAGCGACAAGCTGCGGCTCGGCGAATGGGTGATCGCCATCGGCAATCCGTTCAGCCTCGGCGGCACGGTGACCGCCGGCATCGTATCGGCGCGCAACCGCGATATTCAGTCGGGCCCTTACGACAATTACATTCAGACCGACGCCGCCATCAACCGCGGCAATTCCGGCGGCCCGCTGTTCAATCTCAACGGCGAAGTCATCGGCATCAATACCGCGATCATTTCGCCGTCCGGCGGCTCGATCGGCATCGGCTTCGCCGTGCCATCCGATACCGCGATGCCGGTGCTCGATCAGCTGCGGCAATTCGGCGAGGCGCGGCGCGGCTGGCTCGGTGTGCGCATCCAGCAGGTCACGGACGATATCGCCGAGAGTCTGAGCATCAAACCGGCGCGCGGCGCGCTGGTTGCCGGGGTCGACGACAAGGGCCCGGCCAAGCCGGGCGGCATCGAGGCCGGCGATGTCGTCGTCAAGTTCGACGGTCACGACATCAAGGAGATGCGCGACCTGCCGCGCATCGTCGCCGATACGCCGATCGGCAAGCAGGTCGACGTCGTCGTCATCCGCAAGGGCAAGGAAGAAACCCATCAGGTCAAGATCGGGCGGCTTGAGGACACCGAGAAGGTGGCGTCGAACGACACCAAAAAGGACGCGGTGCCGGATCAGAAATCGACCGTGCAGAAAACGCTCGGGCTCGAATTGTCCAGCCTGACCGATGATGTGCGCAAGAAATTCAAGATCAGGGACAGCATCAAAGGCGTCGCCATCACCGGCGTGGACC
>Ga0209579_10000508_pt1 | contig 39310 bp, 29 predicted proteins | sample Coa_R1_2_FD_187152 | JGI IMG/M metagenome (GOLD analysis project Ga0209579, IMG submission 187152) | Surface soil microbial communities from Centralia Pennsylvania, which are recovering from an underground coalmine fire - Coalmine... | ecosystem: Environmental > Terrestrial > Soil >...
CGGCGCTGCCCCGCGCGATCGCGAGCGTTGCCGCGCGCCGAAAGAAAACCTCCTCCATATCTTCCCCCTAACCGGAAAGTCCCATTATGTGGAACGCTTGTTTGCCGGTTGACTTTAGCATGCGATGGAAAACGGTGCCAGAGATGTATTTCCCGAACCGGTGCGACGATTCGCAACATCGTGCCGGGAAATACATCTCTGGCACCGTTTTCCATCGTGCCGGGAAAGTACATCTCTGGCACCGCTTTCCTATTTCACCGCGCCGAGCGTCAACCCGCGCACGATGAAGCGCTGACCAAGAAACATCAGGATGACGGCGGGAACGGTCGAGATGACGGCCGCCGCGGCCATCTGCGCGTATTGAATCTCGTATTGCTGCGCGAAGCGCGCGATCGCCACGGGGACCGTCGCCGTTGCGCGCGACGTGAGCGTCAACGCGATCGGGAACTCGTTCCAACTGAAGATGAACGCGAGAATGCCGGCGGCGATGAGTCCCGGCAGCGCGAGCGGCAGCACGATGCGGCGAAACGTGTCGAACGGCCCGCAGCCGTCGACTTGCGCCGCCTCGACGATCTCCGGCGGAATCTCGCGCAGGAACGTGCGCATCAGCCACACCGTCATCGGCAGGTTGATCGTCACGTGCGTCAGCACCAGCGCGAATCGCGTGTCATAGAGGTCGAGCTCGCGGAACGCGACGTACCACGGCCCGAGCAGCGTGAGCACGGGCACCATGTGAAACACGAGTGTCCATGCGAGAAAGCCGGCGCCGAGCCACGCCGGCCAGCGAAAGCGATGCAGCGAATACGCGGCGAGCGTGCCGGCGATCAGCACGAGCGCCGTGCTCGTCGACGCAACGATCAGGCTGTTCGCGATGTTGCCGGGAAAATCGGAGCGGCGTCCCGCGAGCACATCTACATAGTTCGAAAGCGTCGGCGTGAACGGAAACTGTCCCGCGTAGATCGCAATCTGGTGCTTGAACGATGCGGTAAGGATCCACAGGAACGGACCGATGATCGCGAAGAGCGCGAACGCGACGCCGACGCGACTCGCGATGCCGCCGCGAAACACCTTCGAGCCGCGCGTCGCAACGTCCATGCGTCAGCTTTTGCGCCCGATCGCGAGCGCCGCGCGCCGGCTCACGAGCAGGAAGGCAACGATCGCGCCGATCACCGCGAGCGACAGCAGCGCGCCGTAACCCAACCGGTTCTGCTCGAAGAACACCTTGTAGAGATGCAGGTTCACGAGCTCGGTCGACGTGCCGGGACCGCCAGCGGTCAGCAGAAATACTTCGTCGAACACCTTGAACGCGAGGATCGCGCGAAACAGGAACGCGACAACGATCGCGGGCCGAAGAAGCGGCAGCGTGACGAGCCGCGTCGTCTGCCAGCGGCTCGCGCCGTCGACGTGCGCCGCCTCGATCAGATCGGGCGGGATGCCTTCGACCGCTGCGAACAGGATCAGGAAGACGAACGGCACCCAGTGCCAGATGTCGACGACGATGACGGATGCGAGCGCGATGCTCGTCGATCCGAGCCAGTTGACCGGCATCAATCCGACGGCGACGAGCGCCTGATTGAAGATGCCGAAATCGTAGTTGTACATGAGCTTCCACATGCTGCCGATCGCGACCGGCGGCACGAGGATCGGCAGAATCGCGAGCGTCCGCACGATCCGCTTCGCGCGCGGCAATCCGGCCACCGCGATCGCGAGCGCGACGCCGAGGACCATCTCGAACGCCACCGACACGGCGACGAACACGACGGTGTTGACGACGGCCGGGCGCAGCACGTCGTCGCTCGCGAGCGATTCGAGATTGCGAAGCGGCGTGAACGTCCAGACTTCGGCGCCGCGGACGAAGTCGATCGTCGACACGCTCATCCGCATCAGATTCAGAAGCGGATAGAGCGTGAGCGCGGCGAAGATCAGGATCGCCGGCAGCAGGCTCCAATAGCGAAAGCTCGCGTTGATCGCCGCACCGATGCCGCCGCGTGGCTGTCGTTGCGCGCGCGACGCCGACGTAAGGCCCGCCGCATCGCGCATGAACGGTACCGTTACGTGGCGATCGTTTCGCCGCGATCCTTGGCTACTCCGCCAGCGCCGGCAGCATACCGGTGTGCCGGTCGTTCTTCTTGAAAAGCGCCTCGATCTCGCGCGCCGCGGTGTTGAGCGCCTTCGCGGAGCTCATCTCGCCGATCAACGCCTGGTTGAGACGCAATCCGAGAATCTGCTCGACCTGCGCGCCTTCGGCGTAACCCAACTCCTGTCGCGCGAACTTCATCGTTTCGAGATACGCCGGCATCCATCGGTACTTCGGATTCTTCACGAGATCGGACGTGTAGACGTCGCTGCGGTTCGGAATCCCGCCGGCTTCGGCGAACGCGCGCTGCGCGTCATACGTGAGGAACCAGCGCGAATACGCGAGCGCGGCCTTCTTCTGCGCGTCCGACGTGTTCTTCGGCACGACGGCGTTCCAGTTGCCGATCACCGCGCCGTGCGCGCCGCCAGCACCCGCGGGCAGCGGCTCGGTTTCCAGCTTTCCGACGACGGCAGACTTGTTCGAATCCTCGAAGCCTGCGAACGCCGCCGTCACCACGTCGCCAAGCGCCGACTTGCCCGTCGCTAGCAACTGAATCACGTCGCCCTGTCCGAGCGAACCGTAGTTGGGCGGTCCGCAGCGCTTCAGCAGATTGATGTAGAGGTCGAGCGCGGCCTTCGCCTGCGGGCTGTTGATCGTGACCGTGTAATCGCCCGCTTCGGGATCTTTCACCACGTTCGCGCCTTCGGCGAGCATGAGGCTTTGCCAGTCGTAGCGGATGCCGTTGCCCTTCTCGCCGCGCGCGACGAAGCCGTACATCGACGGCGGCTTCGCGAGCTTCGTGCACGCCGCCATCACGTCGTTCCACGTTTTCGGCGGCGCGATGGCGGCCTGCTTCAGCACGTCGCTGCGATAGTAGAGAAGCTGCACGTTGCCAAGCGGTGTGTACGCCATCAGCTTGCCGCCGTTCGCGGTGCGCCAGCGCTTCTGCACGTTCCAGTAGCCCGAGTCGCCGTAGGTCAGCACTTCCTTCGGCATCGCAAACGACGGATCGATGTCGGTGAGCGGCGAAAGGAACCCGCCCTCGTAGAACTCGATCGTCCATTGCGTATCGAGCATCATCAGGTCGTACGGGCTTTGCCCCGAGCGAGCCGCGTTTCGCGCCTTTTCGAGAATGTTCCCGAACGGCGTGACGTCGAGCTTGATGTGGTTGCCGGTCTGCTGCTCGTACAGGCCGACGACCTTCTCGTACGCCGGATACCAGGGCGTCGAGCCGATCAGGATCGTGATGTCGGGCTGCTTCCCGACGTCGAGAAACGCCTTTTGCGCGAAGGCGGACATGGCGAACGCGACCGTTGCGGCCGCGACGATGCCCACCACCCAGTTACGAGGGATCAAAGCGCCTCCTCCTTCGCTGTCTGCGGAATGTTCGTACCGATGCCGTAGCGGCCGTAAATCTCCGCGGGCGCGTCGTGCGCGCGCAGCGCTCGCTCGATGCCGGCATGGAATCGCCGCTCCAGCTTGTTGTCGCGGAACGGTCGCTGCTGCGGTGGATCGGTCGCGAGATCGTACAGCGTGGTGCCGACGCCGGGATCGAACCGCTTGTCGTCGTGAATCGGAATGCGGCGCGCGTCCTTCAATGCATCGATCTTGAGCAGCGGCATGCCCTTGGTGAAATCGAACGGCGGCACGAGCTTGCTCGTCTTCATCTCGGCGGCGCTGAAGAGCGTGTGCAGGTGCATCGGCATCAGCGTGTACTCGTGCAGCCCCGGTGCGTACAGGTCCTCGGGGTAGAGGTAGTACGTGTAGCGCGCGTCGGTCGCGCCGATCGGGCCGCCGAACATGCCGAAGATGCCGATGTCGCGCTGCGAACGATCGGCGTCGAGCAGCGGCAGCACCGAGCGCGCGCGCACCTCTGCCGGGTTCGGGATGCCGAAAAGATCGAGGAACGTCGGCATCAGGTCCATTGTCTGCGTCAGCGCGCGCCGGCGCCCGCCGGCTCGCTCACTGAAATCGGGATGGTGCACGATCAGTGGGATGTGCGAGATCTCGGTGTAGTACGGCTGCAGGTTCTTGCCCCACCAGTCGTGCTCGGCGAGCAGGAATCCGTGGTCGGTCGACAGCACGAGCGCCGTGTCGCGCCACAGATCGTGGCGATCGAAGTAATCGAGCAGAAGGCCGAAATAGTGGTCACACGCGGCGACGAGCGCCGCGTAGTTAGCGCGGATCTCGGCGATTTCGTCCGCGCTGTCGGTCACCTTCTCATACATCGGCCAGTCGAGGATGCCGCCGGTCCAGCCGGTCTCGTACTGCTCCTTGAACCGCGCGGGCGCGTGAAACGGCTCGTGCGGGTCGAAGCATTCGAGCATCAGGAACCAGTCGTCCGCGCGATGATTGTGTGCGAGGAATTCGAAGCCGGACGCGAAGCAGCGCGCGAGCGGCAGGTCCTTCTCGTCGATCATGAATTCGTGATTGATCGCATGCTGCAGGCGCTTCCAGTTGCGCATGTCGAGGTCGTAGTGCTTCGCCGCGTACTTCGCGCGAAGCCGCTCGATCGGCGGCTGCACCAGCGCCTTCCATGGATCGTATTCGTTGCCGCGGATGAAATCCCAGGTGCGAAAGCGGCCGTGGTACGTCGAGCCGCCGTCCTCGAAGTAGTGCAGATGGTCGCTCACGAGATGCGTGTGGATGCCGTGTTTCCACATCTCTTCCGGAAACGAATTGTCGAACGGCTCGAGCGGACCCCAGCTTCGGTGCATGAAGTTGAGCCGGCCGGTGTGGAGGTCGCGCCGCGCCGGCATGCACGGAAGGCTCCCCACGAAGTGGCTTTCGAAGGTGACGCCGCGCTCGGCGAAGCGATCGAAGTTCGGCGTCCTGACCCATTGCGAGCCATAACATCCGAGTGCGTTGCGGCATAGCGAATCGAATAGAACGAAAACGGCTTTCATCGTCCGTCCCGGCAGTAGCCAATCGTCAAGTTTGGCACCGGCGAGCTATCCTGTAAAATGCCTCGTTCGATTCGTACGATAACTTGAGGTTATGCCGCTCCTACGCAATGCCGCGCTGCTCCGGCATTTCCTCGTCGTCGCCGACGCGGGTTCGGTCAGCGCGGCGGCCACGCGTCTCGGCGTAAGCCAGCCGGCGCTCACGAAAAGCATCCGACGCCTCGAAGCGCACTACGGCCTGCCGCTCTTCGAGCGCAAGGCGCGCGGCATGGCGCTGACGCCGCTCGGCGAAACGCTCCTTTCGCATGCGAAGCTGATCGACGCGCAGTGTCGATTCGCCGATGCAGAAATGCACGCGTTCACGAAGGGCGCGGGTGGTCGCCTTCGCATCGGCGCGGGACCGTTCTTCGGCGCCACCGTGCTTCCCGCGGCCATCGCTCGCGTGCAGCAGCTCCTTCCGAACCTCGAAGTGACGCTCGACGTCGGCGTCAACACGGTCATCCATCCGCGCCTTGTCGCGGGCGATCTCGATATCGTCGTCTGCGCGCTTCCCGATGCGGAAGCGTTGCCGCCCGGCATCGACGTGCATCGCTTCTTCGACCTCACGATGCGCGTCATCGCCGGCTTCGATCACCCGCTCGCAAAGCGCCGCCACGTGAAGGCGGCCGATCTCGTGCGCTATCCGTGGGCGCTCTACCAGCGTGATCGCGAGATCATGCACAAGCTTCTGATCGCGCTCCGTGCCGACGGTGCGGAGCCTCCACGCGTGATGGTCGAGTCGAGCTCGGTGCTGGCCGTGCTCGAGCTCCTGAAAAGCGGGCCGTACCTGTCGTGCATCGCCGACGCATTCCTGCGCGTGCGACCGGACAGCGGCGTACGCGCGCTCGCCTACCAGCGCGACATCTGGAGCTGCCCGTCGGGCGCCCTTTATCACCGGACGCTTCGCCGCTTCGCGCCGCTCGACGCACTGATCGGCGCGATCGACGGGATCAGTGCGCGCTTTCCGCGTGCGGGCACGGGCGCGCTCGCGAGGACGCGCACGAACGCGATATCATCGCAGCCCGCGCTCGCGCCGGCGCCATGATGCCCGGCCGGGCGCGTCGAAACATTCACCGCGCATGAAAAACAACATTCGCTTCGCGAAGGACCGGCCGCTCGACATCGTCTGTCTCGGCCGGCTCGGCGTCGACTTTTACGCGCAGCAGATCGGTGCGCGGCTCGAAGATGTCACGAGCTTTGCGAAATACCTCGGCGGCTCTTCGGCGAACACCGCGTTCGGTTGTGCGCGCCTGGGTCTTCGCGCAGGAATGATCTCGCGCGTCGGCGACGACGCGATGGGGCGTTTCCTGACCGAGACGCTCGCGCGCGAGGGATGCGACGTCAGTCACATCGGCGTCGATCCGTCGCGTTTGACCGCGGCCGTTGTCCTCGGCATCGAGGACAAGGCGACGTTCCCGCTCATCTTCCTGCGCGAAAACTGCGCCGACATGGCGATCGGGGACGCCGAGATCGAGGAAAGCTACGTCGCGACGTCGCGCGCGCTCCTGATCACCGGCACGCATTTCTCGACGCAATACATTGCGGGCATCTCGAACCGAGTGCTCGATCATGCGCACGTGCACGACGTGCGAACGGTGCTCGACATCGACTATCGGCCGGTTTTGTGGGGACTCGCGAAACGCGGCGACGGCGCGACGCGCTATATCGCATCGGAGAGCGTCACTGCCCATCTGCAGCGCATGCTGTCGCGCTTCGACCTCGTCATCGGCACGATCGAGGAATTCAACATCGCCGGCGGCAGCGGCGACATCATGGCGTCGCTTCGCGAGGTGCGGTGCCATACGAACGCGGTGCTCGTCGTCAAGCGCGGACCGATGGGCTGCGCGGTGATCGACGGCACGATTCCCGAGTCGCTCGAAGCGGCGTTCAACGGCAGCGGCGTCGAGGTCGAAGTGCTGAACGTTCTTGGCGCGGGCGATGCGTTCTCGGCAGGTTTCATGTCGGGATGGGTGCGCGGCGAGCCGTACGATGTGTGCGCGCGTTACGCGAACGCGTGCGGCGCGCTCGTCGTGTCGCGCCATGGCTGCGCGCCGGCGATGCCGACGCGCATCGAGCTCGACTACTTTCTCGCCAATGCCGCGCGAATTCCGCGGCCCGACCGCGACGCGACGCTGACGCGCCTTCATCGTGTCACCGCGCCGCGCACGCCGCGCGGCGAAGTGCTCGCTTTCGCGTTCGATCATCGCAACCAGTTTTTCACGCTCGCGCAGCGGGCAGGTGTCGACGAATCCCGCATCCCAAGGCTCAAGCAATTGTTCGTCGATGCTGTCGCGCATGTCGAGGCGAAGCGCGGCTTGCACGGACGCGTCGGGTTGCTGTGCGATGATCGCTACGGGCAGGACGCGCTGAATGCGGCGACCGGTCGCGGGTGGTGGATCGGCCGGCCGGTGGAGCTGCCGCGCTCGAATCCGCTCGTGTTCGATCGCGGACGCTCGATCGGCACGACGCTGCTGAGCTGGCCCGCCGAGCACGTCGTCAAGTGCCTGGTCCAATACCATCCCGACGACGCCATCGACAACCGCCTCGAGCAGGAGGCGCAGATCCGCGCCCTCTACGATGCGGTGCAGTCGAGCGGCCACGAGCTGCTGCTCGAGATCGTGCCCCCGAAAGCGCTGCCGCGTTCACCGGACACCGTGCATCGCGCGCTGAAGCGTTTCTACAACCTCGGCATTTATCCCGAGTGGTGGAAGCTCGAGCCGATGGCGCCATCGCAGTGGCGCGACATCGACGCGCTCATCGCCGAGCGCGATCCATACTGCCGTGGCGTGCTGATTCTCGGGCAGAGCGCCGCCGTCGACGCCCTGGCGCATGCGTTTCGCGATGCGCGAGACAGCGCGAGCTGTCGCGGTTTCGCGGTCGGACGAACGATCCTCGAGGCGCCGTCGTCACGCTGGCTCGCAGGCGGGATCGACGATGCGACGCTCGCGCGCGAAGTGTCGACGACGTTCGAGGCGTTGATCGACGCGTGGCGTGAGGCACAAGGGTGAAATTCGGGTCCATGGAAATCGGTGCCAGAGATGTATTTCCCGGCGCCGCCATCGCATATCGCTGCACTTCTTCGGGAAATACATCTCTGGCACCGATTTCCCCATGACCCGCACGATCCGCCTCACGACGGCGCAGGCGCTGATCCGCTATCTCGCCGCGCTCTGCGTCGACGACGACAGCGGCGCGACGCGCCTTTTCTGCGGCGTCTTCGCGATCTTCGGTCACGGCAACGTCGCCGGCATCGGCGAGGCGCTCTTCGCGCACCGCGACGTGCTGCCCACGTATCGCGCGCACAACGAGCAGGCGATGGCGCACGCGGCGATCGCATTCGCGAAGGCGCACATGCGAAGGCGGATGATGGCGTGCACGACGTCGATCGGACCGGGCGCGACGAATCTCGTGACCGCCGCGGCGCTCGCGCACGCGAATCGGCTGCCGGTGCTGTTTCTGCCCGGCGATATCTTCATTACGCGCGCGCCGGATCCCGTGCTGCAGCAGATCGAGGATTTCCACGACGGCACCGTCTCCGCCAACGATTGCTTCAAGCCAGTGTCGCGCTATTTCGATCGCATCGCGCATCCGGCGCAGCTTCTGACCGCGCTGCCGCGCGCGATTCGCACGCTGACCGATCCCGCGCTGTGCGGCCCCGTCGCGCTCGCGATGCCGCAGGACGTCCAGGCGATGGCGTACGACTATCCGAGCGATTTCTTCGACCCGCCGCCGATTCGCTTCGATGCCGCGCCACCGATTCCATCCGAAATCGACGAAGCGGCGACGCTCCTTCGCCAATCGAAGCACCCATTGATCGTCGCCGGCGGCGGAGTGCTGTACGCGCACGCGTGCGGCGTGCTGAAAAGCTTCGCGGATCGACACGGCATTCCTGTCGCCGAGACGCAAGCGGGCAAGGGTGCGCTGCCCTGGGACGATCGGATGCAGCAGGGCGCGATCGGCGTCACGGGATCGCCGGCGGCGAACGCGCTCGCGAAGGATGCCGATGTCGTGATCGCCATTGGCACGCGGCTGCAGGATTTCACGACCGGCTCGCATTCGATGTTCGGTCGTGCGCAACTCTTGTCGATCAACGTCGGCGCGTTCGACGCGCAGAAGTGGCGCGGACTAGCGGTTCGCGCCGACGCCGCATGCGCGATCGAAGCGCTTTCGAACTCGCTCGCCGATTGGCGCGCGGAAGCGGCATGGACCAGGCGCGCGGTCGACGGAGGGCGCGCGTGGCGCGACGACATCGCGCGGATCACGGGACAGCGCGCGGTCGAGCGGCCCTACGAGGGCGATGTCATCGGCGCGGTGCAGCGCTCCGCGACCGATTCGCCCGCGCACGACATCGTCGTGTGCGCGGCGGGCTCGCTTCCCGGCGAATTGCACAAGCTCTGGCGCACGTCGGTGCCCGGCGGCTACCACGTCGAATACGGCTACTCGTGCATGGGCTACGAGATCGCCGGCGGCATCGGCGTCAAGATGGCGCGACCGGGGCGCGAAGTGATCGTGCTCGTTGGTGACGGCAGCTACCTGATGATGAACTCCGAGATCGCGACATCGGTGATGCTCGGCACGAAGCTCGTCGTCGTCGTGCTCGACAATCGCGGCTTCGGCTGCATCAATCGCCTGCAGCAGGCATGCGGCGGCGCGCCGTTCAACAATCTGCTCGAAGACTGCATCCGAACGACACCCGAAGCGCCGAAGATCGATTTCGCGGCGCACGCGGTTGCGCTCGGCGCACGCGGCGAGAACGTCGCGAACATCGCCGGGCTCGAGCAGGCGCTTTCGCGCGCACGCGCGTCGGATCGAACGTACGTCATCGCGATCGAGACCGATCCGAATCGTGCGACGGACGAAGGCGGCGGGTGGTGGGACGTGGCGGTGCCGGAAGTGTCGTCGCGCGCGAAGGTGCGTGAAGCGCGCGAGCGCTACGACGAGGCGCGGAAGGAACAGCGGCCGTGAGCGTGATTCGGCCGGGCTTCAAGGTCCGCATCGGCATCAATCCCATCTCGTGGAGCAACGACGATCTGCCGTCGCTCGGTGGCGAGACGCCGCTCGAAACCGCGCTCGCGGAAGGTGCGCGGATCGGCTACCAGGGCTTCGAGCTCGGCAACAAGTTCCCGCGCGAGCCGCAGGCCCTGTGTCGCGTCCTCGCTCGCCATGGCCTCGAGCTCGTCTCAGGCTGGTATTCGGGCCACCTCGCGCGCGGTTCCATCGACGACGAGATCTTGGCAGTCAAGTCGCATCTTTCGCTTCTCGCCGAATGCGGCGCCAAGGTGATGGTGTATGGCGAAGTGGCGGACAGCATCCAGGGTGCGCCCATGCCGCTGTACAAGCGGCCGCGTTTCGTCCAGGCGCAGCAATGGCGCGACTACGGGAAACGCGTCACGGAGTTCGCCCGCCGTACGCTCGATCGCGGCGTTCGCCTCGCCTATCACCACCACATGGGCGCGTACGTCGAGACGCCCGACGATGTCGATCGCTTCATCGAGAACACCGGCGATGAAGTCGGCCTCTTGTTCGATAGCGGTCACATGACGTTCGCCGGCGGCGATGCTGTCGCGATGCTGCAAAAGCACGTCGCGCGCGTGTGTCACGTCCATTGCAAGGACGTTCGTCCGAATGTCATCGCGCTCGCGCGAAATCGTGACTGGAGCTTTCTCGAAGCGGTGATCAACGGCGCGTTCACCGTCCCCGGCGATGGCGTGGTCAGCTTCCCCGCGCTGATCGACATTCTTCGTCGCAACGGTTACTGCGGCTGGCTCGTCGTTGAGGCGGAGCAGGACCCGGTCGTCGCGCCCGCGTACAAATACGCGGAAATGGGCTATCGATATCTGTCGCGACTCGTCGACGGGAGCGCCAAATGAGTTTGCTCGTGAAGGCCAATCGCGAAGGCCCCGACATCGTCCGCGTCACGCCGCGTACCGCCGGCTGGCGCTATGTCGGCTTCTCCGCGCATCGACTGCGCGACGAAGAAACGGTGCGAATCGACCAGCCCGACGATGAGTTGTGCGTCGTCGTGCTGGGCGGGTCGGCAAGCATTCGCGGCGCGGGGCAGGCGTGGTCGCGGATCGGCAAGCGGCGCGACGTCTTCGATGACATGGCGCCTTACGCGGTCTATTTGCCGAGTGGCGACGGCGTCGAAGTGAGCGCGCACGGCAGCGCGGAGATCGGCGTCGCGAGCGCATCCGGCAGGGGCAGCGGCGCAGCGCGGCTGATCGAGCCTTCGAGCATGAAACGCTTTTCGCGCGGCACGGGGCTCAACACGCGCCATATCTGCGACATCCTGCCCGAAAGCGAACCCGCGTCGCATCTTCTGGTGGTCGAGGTGCGCACGCCGAGCGGACACTCGTCGAGTTATCCGCCGCACAAGCACGATGCCGACAATCTGCCGCAGGAAAGCGCGCTCGAGGAGACGTATTACCATCGGCTCGACCCGGCGCAGGGATTCGCGTTCCAGCGCGTATACACCGACGATCGCTCGCTCGACGAATCGTTTGCCGTCGAGAACCACGACGTCGTCATGGTGCCGCGCGGGTATCACCCGGTCGTCGTGCCGTACGGTTACGAGTCGTACTATCTGAACGTGATGGCGGGACCGAGGCGCGAGTGGCATTTCCGCAACGATCCGGCGCACGAATGGATACTTTCGAGCGGAGCATTCCGATGATCGAAGTCGCACTGTTCGGCGCGGGCCGGATCGGCAACATCCACGCCGGCAACGTCGCGCGCGACCCTCGCGCTCGATTGAGGTACGTGATCGACGTCGACCGCAAGGCCGCCGAGGCACTCGCAGGCAAACATGGCGCGCAGGTCGTCGACGCTGATCGCGCGTTCGCGGATGGCGGCGTGCGTGCGGTCCTGATCGCCTCGTCGACGGATACGCACGCCGACCTGATTCTTCGCGCCGCAAAGGCATCGAAGGCGATCTTCTGCGAAAAGCCGGTCGATCTCGCGCTCGACCGTGCGCGCACATGTGCGGAAGCGGTGCATGCCTCGGGCGTCCCGTGTCTTATCGGCTTCCAGCGTCGTTACGATCCTACGTTTGCATCGCTCAAGCGCCGTATCGAAGAAGGCGAGATCGGCGAGCCGGAAATGCTCGTCGTGACGAGCCGCGATCCGGGCGCGCCGCCGGTCGACTACATCAAGCGCTCGGGCGGCATCTTCAAGGACATGCTGATCCACGACTTCGATATCTTCCGCTGGATCCTCGACGACGATGCCGATACCGTATACGCGACCGGAAGCTGCCTCACCGATCCGGCGATAGCGTCCGCGGGCGACATCGATGCAACGGCCGTCACGATCCGCACGCGAAAGGGACGCCTCGCGCAGATCAACACGATTCGCCGTGCCGCCTATGGATACGACCAGCGCTTCGAAGTGATCGGCGCCAACGGCTTGCTGCAGGCGGGCAACCATCGGCCCACCGAGGTCACGCTGTGGTCATCGGGCGCGATCACGTCGGACAAGCCCGAGCATTTCTTCCTCGAACGGTATCGCGCCGCGTACGCCGCGGAGATGACGCACTTCTTCGACGTCGTCGAAAAGGGCGTGCCGCCGCGCACGTCGATCGACGACGGCGTCGCCGCGCTCGCGCTCGCGGAAGCCGCCACGTCGTCGTGGCGAGAGCAGCGCATCGTCAAAGTGTGAAATTGTCGCGATGACCTCCCCACGCCTGCGCATCGGCATTGCCGGCCTCGGCCGCATGGGCCGCCGCCATGCCGAGAATCTTACGCACCGAGTGTCGCAAAGCGAGCTCGTTGCCGTATGCAGCCCGGTGCAGGACGAGCTCGAATGGGCCAGGCGCGACCTTGGCGTAACGCAGTGCTACACCGACTACGCGGCGATGCTCGCGCATGCCGAGATCGATGCCGTATTCATCGTCACGCCGACCAGCCTCCATGCGCAGCAGATCGTCGATGCGCTGCGTGCGCGCAAGCACGTCTTCTCGGAAAAGCCGCTCTCGCTCGACGTCGCCGAGTGCCGGCGGGTCGAGGCGGAAGCGGCGCTTTCACCCGATCTCAAAGTGATGATCGGCTTCGTTCGCCGGTTCGATGCGAGCTATCGCCGTGCGCATGCATGGATTCGCGACGGCCGCATCGGCCGGCCGCTCACGGTGCGCTCGCACACGCTCGATCAGAACGATCCGAGCGGCTTCTTCGTCCGCTATTCGCAGGCGAGCGGCGGCATCTTCGTCGACATGAGCGTGCACGACATCGATTCGGCGCGCTGGCTGCTCGGTGTCTCCGATGTCGCGCGCGTCTTCGCGAGCGGTCTCGTGGGCATCCACGAAGGGCTGCGGGAATGGAACGACGTCGACAACGGCGTGGCGACGTGCGAATTCGTCACGGGCGAGATCGCGACGATCTACGCTTCACGAACGATGGCGCACGGATTCGAATGCATGACCGAGGTGATCGGCACGAAAGGCCGAATCACGGTCGGCGGCGATGCGCGGCTCGATCACGTCGTGATCTCCGATGCGCACGGTGTGCGTCACGAATGCACGCCGACGTTCTTCGAGCGCTTCGAGGATGCGTTCCTGCGCGAGGACAGCGAGTTCGTGCGGGCGGTGATCGAGGATCGCACGCCGCCGCTCACGCTACGCGATGCCACCGAGGCGACGCGGATCAGCCTCGCGATGCGCCAGTCGCTGCTCGAGCGGCGCGTGGTGTCGTTGTAACGCCCGCTACTTCTTCCTGAAATCCCCGGCGTACGCGAACGCGATATCGGCGGGGATCACGTACTTGCGCAGCGCCGCTGTCGCCGACTCGGGTGTCACGGCAGCAATCTCGCTGTCGATCTTCGCCGATTCGGCCCACGTGCGGCCGAGATATTCCTGCGCGACGAGACCGCCCGCGACGGCGTCGTCCTGCGCGCGCGTGATCCGCCGTTCCTCGAGCAGGCCCTTCCTGGCCGCGTCGATCTCCTGCTTCATGAAGCCGCCGTCGCGAGCGCGAGCGATCTCCTCCGCGGCCGCGTTGCGCACGTTGTCGAGGTTCTGCGGCGCGAAGATCGCATATACCAGAAACGTGCTGTTCTCGTCGATCGACGCGGGCTGCAGGATCGTCCCGACCGCATAGGAGAATCCGCCCTTGACGCGCACGCGCTGGAAGATCCGCGAATCGGTGTCGCCCCCCAGCACGCGATTGGCGACGAGGAGCGCGGCGTAATCGGCCGACTGGTCGTTGAGCGGCATCGACAGGCGGCCGAACATCGCGGCGTTGGCCTTGTCGGGCGTGTCGAACGTCATCGGGGCCGACTTCGTGGAGTAGAACGGGTGCGGCACGCGCGCGTAAGGCGCCGCGCTGTGGAAGCCGCCGAAGAGCTGCTCGAGCAGCGGTCGCACCGTGGCCACGTCGAAGTCGCCGACAATCGCCATCTCGGCGTGCGACGCGCCGTAGAACTTCGTGTAGAACGCCTTGACCGCATCGAGATTCGTGGCGCGCACGCGGGCGATCTCCTCGTCGATAGTCGGCGTGTAGCGCACATCCTGCGGCGGATAGGGATTGCCAGCGCGCGCCGCGGCGCGTCGTGCGAGCGCGCTTGGATCCGTACGGCTTTGCTCGAGCTTCGTCAGGAGCTCGCCGCGAAGCTGCTCGAATTCCGAGGGCGCGAACGCCGGTTCGCGCAGCGCCTCGGCGGCAAGCCTAAGGACGTCAGGCACGTTTGCGCGAACCGTTGTCGCGCTCAAGGACACCGTGCCGCCGCCTCCGCCGACATCGAGCTTCGCGCGAAGCTTGTCGAGCGTGTCCTCGAACGCCTGGCGATCGTGCTTTGTCGTGCCGCGCTCGAGCATCGCCGCGGTAAGGGTCGATGTCGGTGACGTATTCGCGAGCGATTCGACGTCGCCCAGGTCGAGGCGGATCTCGATCTGCGCGGTTTCGCCGCGCGTCTTCTTCGGCAGAAACGCGACCTTCATGCCGTTCGACAACGCAAAGCGTTGCGTGCGCGCTTCCAGATTGGCAGGCGTCGGATCGAACGCCTCGCCGGCGGCGACCGCGGCCTCGCCCTTGTAGTTGCGCACCATCGCCGGGACGTTCATCGGCGCCGCGAGCGGCGCGCGATCGGGCTTCGCTTCCGGTACGAACAGCCCGACCGTCAGGTTGGACGACTTCAGATATTCGATGCCGACGCGCGTCACGTCGGCCGGCGTGAGCTTGTGCCACTGGTCGCGATGGATGAAGAACAGGTGCCAATCGCCTTCGCCGATGGCGTCGGCGATCGCCACCGCGAATTGCTGCGGATCATTGACCGTGTCGTCGAAATCCTTCTGCGCCTTGATCTTCACCCGCTCGAGCTCCTCCGCCGTGACCGGATGTGCGGCAACGTCGTAGAGCGTCGCGAGCATCGCGTCGCGTGCGGCATCGAGCGACTTGTCGGGAGGCACTTGCGCCCAGAAGATGACGAAGCCCGGGTCGTGCAGCGCGAACATCCAGTTGTCGACGGAGCTCGCCTTCTTCGTTTCGACGAGCGCCTTGTAGAGACGACCGGCCGGCTCGACCGTCATGATGTCCGCGAGCGCCTCGAACGCGGTGGTGTCGGGGTTCGCACCTTGCGGCAGATGGAAGAGCGCGCCCACCCATTGCGTGCTCGCGACGCGGCGCACGGTGACCTCGCGCTGGCCGTCCTGCACCGGCTCCACCGTGTAGAACTTCGGCAGCACGCGCGCGGGCTTCGGGATCGCGCCGAAGTATTTGGCGATCGCGGTCAGCGTCGCGTCGGGATCGAACTTGCCCGCGATCGTAAGCACTGCGTTGTCGGGCTGGTAATACTCGGTGTAGAAGGCACGCAGCTTCTCGAACGGTACGTTCTCGATGTCGGAGCGCGCGCCGATCGTCGGTTTGCCGTAGTTGTGCCAGTCGAACGCGACAGCCGCCATCCGCTTCCACAGCACGCTCTGCGGCTTGTTCTCGCCGCTTTCGTATTCGTTGCGAACGACCGTCATCTCGGAGTCGAGCTCGGCCTTGGTGAACGTCGACTTCGTCATCCGTTCCGACTCCATCATCAGCACCCAGTCGAGCGATGACGGGTCCGCCGTGAATGTCTCGAAGTAGGTCGTGCGGTCGTACGACGTGTTGCCGTTGAATTCCATGCCGCGCCGACCGAGCTCGGCGAACACGCTCGGGACCGACGGCGTGCCCTTGAACATCATGTGCTCGAGCAGGTGCGCCATGCCGGTCTCGCCGTAGTTTTCCATCCTCGAGCCGACCTTGTACGTGACGTCGACGGTTGTCGTCGGCTTCGTCGCGTCGGCGAATAGCAGGATCGTGAGACCGTTGGCGAGGCTGTACTGGTCGACGCCCTCGACGCTCGGCCCCTTGGTCACGCCCGGCGGCAATGCGGCGAACGCGGCGGCGGGGACGAGGGCCAAAAGGAGGACGAGGCGGCGAAGGGTCGCGGCCATGGCATGGATCAGAGGACAGGGGACAAAGGACAGGGGCGACGGGTTTCTTGGTGGAGCGGCACTTGCCGCTGTATCTGTCCGCGCTTGCCGGATCGTTGAAGCGGCGACGATGGGACAGCGGAAGCAGCGCGAAAGTGCCACGGTTGACGTTTACGTAAACGTCATGATAGCGTCCGCGAACGAGGCCGCTTGGTAAGCTTGGCCTCATGGCAGCCTTCGATTCGCGCGCCTTTGGGAAAAGTCCCCGATGACCGATCTCTCGACCCGCAAGACGCTCGTCTACAAGCCGCTCGCGAAGGTGCGCTTCGTCACCGCCGCGAGCCTTTTCGACGGCCATGACGCGTCGATCAACATCATGCGGCGCATCCTGCAGGCGAGCGGCTGCGAGGTGATCCACCTCGGGCACAACCGATCGGTCGACGAGATCGTCACGTGCGCGATCGAGGAGGATGCGCACGGCATCGCCGTGTCGTCGTACCAGGGCGGACACGTCGAGTTCTTCACGTACATGCTCGATCTTCTGCGCGAGCGTGGCGCTTCGCACATCAAGGTATTCGGCGGCGGCGGCGGCGTGATCGTCCCGGCAGAGATCGATGCATTGCACGCGTATGGCGTGACGCGAATCTTTTCGCCGGAGGACGGGCAGAAGCTCGGTTTGCAGGGCATGATCAACGAGATCGTTGCCGCGGCCGACGTCGACCTGACGCAACGCATTCCCAAATCGGCGGACGCGCTTCGTCAGGGCGAGCGCTTCCGCCGAACCGGCGCGCTCGCGCGCACGATCAGCGTCCTCGAGGCAGGCGTTGCGCCCGACGCGTTCCGGCGTGAGTTGCACGAGGCGGCGGCCGGGACGACCACGCCGGTGCTCGGCATCACCGGAACGGGAGGCGCGGGAAAAAGCTCGCTCGCCGACGAGCTCGTTCGGCGCTTGCGGCTCGATCAGCGCGATCGCATGCGAATCGCGATCCTGTCGATCGATCCGTCGCGACGCAAGTCCGGCGGCGCATTGCTTGGCGATCGGATTCGCATGAACGCAATCGGTACGCCTCAGATCTACATGCGCTCGCTCGCGACGCGCGATGCCGCGAGCGAGATCTCGGACGCGCTGCCCGACGCGATCGCCGCATGCAAGGCCGCCGGATTCGATCTCGTGATCGTCGAGACCTCGGGCATCGGCCAGGGTGACGCCGCGATCGTGCCGCATGTCGACGTGTCGGTGTACGTGATGACGCCGGAGTTCGGCGCCGCGTCGCAGCTCGAGAAGATCGACATGCTCGACTTCGCCGATTTCGTCGCGATCAACAAGTTCGACCGGAAGGGCGCGCAGGATGCGCTTCGCGATGTGCGCAAGCAGTACCAGCGCAACCACGAGCGTTTCAACGTTGCGCCGGACGAGATGCCGGTGTTCGGCACGATCGCGTCGCGCTTCAACGACGACGGCGTCACTGCGCTCTATCAGGCGATCGCGAGCGCGTTGCGCGAGCATGGCCTCACGATGGACAACGGCGCGCTTGCTGCGACCTCGACGCATTTCTCGACGAAGCGACAGGCCATCGTGCCGCCGGCCCGCGTTCGCTATCTCGCCGAAATTGCCGAAACGGTCCGCGGCTATCACAAGTCGGCGGAGCGGCAGGCGAAGATGGCGCGCGAACGGCAGCAGTTGAACGCTGCCAAGGCGATGCTGGAAATGGGGCCAGGCTCGATTTTCGATGGTCAGGCGAAAATCGAGCCTGGCCCCATTTCGGTGTCCGCCCCTGCTTTGGTGGCACTCGACAAGCTCATCGTCGCTCGCGACGCGTCGCTCGATCCGCGCTCGAAGAAGCTTCTCGCGATGTGGCCGCGCACGAAGGCCGCATACGCGGGCGACGAATACGTCGTGAAGATTCGCGACAAGGAGGTCCGCACGGCGCTCACCACGACGTCGCTGTCGGGTACCAAGGTGCGCAAGGTCGTTCTGCCTCGCTACGAGGACGATGGCGAGATCCTGCACTGGCAGTTGACGGAGAACGTGCCCGGCAGCTTTCCGTTCACGGCGGGCGTCTTCGCGTTCAAGCGCGAGAACGAGGATCCGACGCGGATGTTCGCCGGCGAAGGCGATGCATTCCGTACCAATCATCGCTTCCATTTGCTCGCCGACGGCATGCCGGCCAAGCGACTTTCGACGGCGTTCGACTCGGTGACGCTGTACGGGAACGACCCGGATCGACGCCCGGACATCTACGGCAAGGTCGGCAACTCGGGCGTGTCGATCGCCACGCTCGACGACATGAAGGCGCTCTACGCCGGCTTCGATCTCTGCGCACCGAACACGTCGGTGTCGATGACGATCAACGGGCCGGCCCCGACGATCCTCGCGATGTTCATGAATACCGCGATCGACCAGCAGCTCGACAAGTTCGCGGCGGACAACGGTCGCGAGCCGACCGATGACGAAGCGGTGAAGATCCGCGAGTGGACGTTGTCGACGGTGCGCGGCACGGTGCAGGCCGACATCCTGAAGGAGGACCAGGGGCAGAACACTTGCATCTTCTCGACGGAATTCAGCCTGAAGGTAATGGGCGACATTCAGCAGTACTTCATCCATCACAGCGTCCGCAACTTCTACTCGGTGTCGATCTCCGGCTATCACATCGCCGAGGCCGGCGCGAATCCGATCTCGCAACTCGCGTTCACGCTCGCGAACGGCTTCACGTTCGTCGAGGCGTACCTCGCGCGGGGCATGCATGTCGACGATTTCGCACCGAACCTGTCGTTTTTCTTCAGCTATGGAATGGATCCCGAGTACGCGGTGATCGGCCGCGTGGCGCGGCGGATCTGGGCGATCGCGATGCGCGAGCGCTACGGCGCGAACGAGCGCAGCCAGAAGCTCAAGTACCACTCGCAGACGAGCGGACGCTCGCTCCACGCGCAGGAGATCGCGTTCAACGACATCCGCACGACGCTGCAAGCCTTGATCGCGAGCTACGACAACACGAATTCGCTCCACACGAACGCGTACGACGAAGCGATCACGACCCCCACCGAGGAGAGCGTGCGGCGCGCGATGGCGATCCAGATGATCATCAACCGCGAGTGGGGCCTCGCGAAGAACGAGAACCCGAACCAGGGCGCGTTCGTCATCGAGGAGCTGACCGATCTCGTCGAAGAAGCCGTGCTGAAGGAATTCGAGGCGCTCTCGGAACGCGGCGGCGTGCTCGGCGCGATGGAGACCGGCTATCAGCGCGGCCGAATCCAGGACGAATCGCTCTACTACGAGCGGCGCAAACACGATGGCAGCTATCCAATCGTCGGCGTCAATACGTTTCGCAATCCACACGGCGATGCCGCGCCTAAGAAGCTCGAGCTCGCGCGCTCGACCGAAGAGGAGAAGGAGTCGCAGCTCGCGCGTCTCGCCGATTTCCATGCGCGGCACGCGAACGAGGCGCCGGCTGCGCTTGCGCGACTGAAGCTGGTCGTGATCGACGACGGCAACGTGTTCGAGGAGCTGATGAGCACGGTGCGCGTCTGCTCGCTCGGCCAGATCACGAACGCGCTGTTCGAGGTCGGCGGGCAGTACCGGCGCAGCATGTAGCGTCCGGACGCAGGACATCGGCCGAACGGTCGATGGCGCTATACTCGTTTGGTCGTCATCCTCCAGCGGATGTCGACGCTCGCCATCGATACCTACAAGCTCCTGACGGCGCTCAAGCGAACCGGCAAGAGCGCCAACTTCACTGCCAAATGAGATCGCCAACGCGGTCGATGTCGCGCAGGAAGGCGCTGAGCTGCTGATGAAGTCGATCTTCGAGACGCGCATGGCTCGCCTCGAGGCGTGGTTCGAGATGCTGCGCGCGCAGATGAAGGCCGAGTTGAAGGCGGAAGTTAAGTCCGGCCTTCTCCAGAATCTGACGTGGCTTTCGGGTATCGTGCTCGCAAGCAACGGGATGGTGATCGCGTTGCTCGCGGCTCGCGCACGCCGTTTGATGGGGACGACAGTCCAGTCGAGCACGATTCCGCTCACGACGCTCGCATTTCATCCCCGATGAAAACGACGTCGAGACGACGCCCCGCGGAGATCGACGTCCATCCTCTGACACCCGAGCGATGGAACGACCTCGTCGCGCTTTTCACCGGACCCGGCAGCAGGCAGGTTCGCTGGTGCTGGTGCATGTACTACCGTCGTTCCGGTCGCGCCAACGTACCGGCCGGCACCAGCTACGGCGACTACAACCGCGAAGCGCTCAAGTCGCTCGTGGACGCTGGAACCGTTCCCGGTTTGATCGGTTACCGCGACGGCCAGCCGATCGCGTGGGTATCGCTGGGTCCGCGCGACGATTACGCGAAGCTCGCGCGATCACCGGTGATGAAGCCGGTCGACGAGAAGCCCGTGTGGTCGGTGATCTGCTTCTATACAGCGCCTAACGCGCGCGGCGAGCACGTTTCCGAGGCGATGCTCGCTCGCGCCGCCGATTACGCGCGCGACAACGGAGCGACGCTGCTCGAAGCCTATCCGGTCGATGCGTCCGCTCGCAAGAGCGACGACTCGATGTGGTTTGGCGCGAAGGGGTTCTACGATCGCGCGGGCTTTCGCGAAGTCGCACGCCGCAAGCCGACACGACCCGTTATGCGCAAAGCGCTGCGTTCCAGGACCACGCGTTAGCGCATTCGATCGGCTTGCGGCTTTCGCGCCGTATCGCGATCAACGCCGTGATGCGATCTTCCAGTTGTCGACGTAATGCAAAAGCGCGCTCGCATCCGGTCGCGGCTGCGCGAGCGCGACATAGCCATCCGGCCGGATCAGGTACGCGGCGTCGCGTCCGAAGCCGGCATCGCGCATCGAATCGCGCCATGCGAACGCATGAAGCGCGAGTGCCCGCTGCCGACACACTTCTGCCACCGCACTTTCCGAATCACCGTAGACATGCACCTGCCAGTCCCGCGTCGACAGTGTCGCGTGGTTGTCCTCGCCGGGCGCCGCCGCCTCGATCCACGGCAGCCGGTCGCCCGCGTGCACACGTCCCGCGGCGCCGCTGCTCAGGACGCTGTGGCGATACTCGATCGCAGTCTGCGAGACAGTGCGGAACATGAAACGGCGCGCGGCTCGATGCGTGAAGAGCCTGGGAAGCAGATGCGGAACGACGCGCAGGCGAACGAAACGTGCGATCGGGCCATCGCTGGAGGCGAGTTGGAATGCGCGATCGGTCGATGCGATCAGCCGACGAGCGAACGCGATCCGTTCGGGTTCGTACGTATCGAGCAGGCGCTCGCTGCCGCCATTGCGAATCACGCAGGCAAATTTCCAGGCAAGATTGACTGCGTCGCCAATCCCGGTGTTCATGCCCTGGCCGCCGACGGGACTGTGGATGTGCGCGGCATCTCCGAGCAGGAACGCGCGGCCGAATCGAAAGTGCGCCGCGACGCGGTGGTGCACGCGATACGTCGAAAACCAGTTGACGCGGGCCACCGCGATGCGCAGGCGATCGATGACGTCGTGGCTGACGTCGCTCCATTGCGCATGCGGCGCGCCTTGTTCGTGCTGCATGGTTTGCCCGTCGATCGTTCCGACCAGGCGCGCGGATGCATCTCCCTTCATCGGAAACACGGCGAGGAGGTCCGCCGCATCCAGCGCCACATTCAACTCGCCGTTCATCACCGGGCCGGTGGCCGTCACGTCCGCGACGTAGAAGAGGTGCGAGTACGTGCCTCCAGGAAAACCCGCCGCGAGCGTCTCGCGCACGGTCGAGTGCGCGCCGTCGCAACCCGCGAGAAACGCGGCTTCGCATGTCTCGTCGCGTCCATCGCCATGGCGAAGCTGCGCGACAATGCGATCTCCGCGGTCCTCGAAACCGTGAAGCTCGCAAGGACGTTCGACGCTCGCGCCCGCCTCGCGAAGCTTGTCGATCAAAAGCCGCTCGTGCTCGTCCTGCGGGAAGATAAGCAGGAACGGAAAAGCCGTGACGCCCTCGCCGAGGGGGCCAAGATCGACGCGCGCGATATGCTGTCCCCCGACCCACAGGTTCAGCGTTGCGAAGCGCACGGCTGCAGCGACCACCGAGTCCGCTATCCCCAGTTGACGATAGAACTCGAGCGTGCGCGCATGCACGACAAGCGCGCGAGACGTCGTTCCGGGCTCGGCTGCCTTGTCGACGATGCGGATGCGAACGCCGCTTCGTGCAAGCCATAGCGCGAGGACGAGGCCGGTCGGGCCGGCGCCCGCGATTAGGATATCGACGTCCGGCATGAATGTACGCGACGAAAGCCGCCGATTCTACGGGAGTGAACGATCGGTTCGCACGCGTGCCCAACGCGCGAGGGCAATAAGGCAGGGCAATCGCGGTTCGCCGGCAGTGCGCCGGGAAGCGGTCGGCATCGGCGCGAGACGAGTCGCGTAACATGCCCGGCATCGCGTCCGGCCGAGCGTTCGGGGGAGCGGCCGGTGCGGAAGACGCGGACATCATCGAAATTTCGACGCGAGATGAGCGAATCGACGCGCTGGGCGTTTCCGCCCGAGCTGCAGCCTTCGGCCGACGACGTGGACTTCGATCTCGCGCGGGCGTTGAACGCGGTCGTCGCGTTGCGCGTCGAGGTGGCCGAGGACGCGTTCACTGCATCGATCCTCGGCACCGAACGCGTCGGCAACGGCGTCGTGATCGGCGACGATGGCGTCATCCTGACGATCGGTTACCTGATCACCGAGGCCGAGTCGATCTGGATCACGACGAACAGCGGCGTCGTCGTTCCGGGCCACGCGCTCGCCTACGATCAGGTCACCGGCCTCGGCCTCGCGATGCCGCTTGGCAGGCTCGACGTGCCGGCCGTGCCGAGGACCGATCTCGATACGGCCGAGGTTGCCGGCGACGTGTACGTGATCGGCTTTGGCGGGCGAGCGCATGCGCTTCGTGCAAGGGTGTTCGCGCGTCGCGAATTCGCGGGCTACTGGGAGTATCTGCTCGACGACGCGCTGTTCACGACGCCGCCGCACCCCGAGTGGAGCGGCGCTGCGTTGCTCGACGGGCATGGGCGACTCGTCGGCATCGGATCGCTGTTCGTCCAGGAAGCGGATGGCGACGACATCGTGAAGGGCAACATGTTCGTGCCGAGCGAGTTGATCGATCCGATCGAGGACGACATGCGAAAGCTCGGCCGCGTCGACAGGCCGCCGCGGCCGTGGCTAGGCATCTACACGGCGGAGACGAAGGAAGGCATCACGATCCAGGCGCTCGCGCACGAGGGACCGGCGGAGCGCGCGGGCATGCATCTGGGTGACGTCGTTCGCGACGTCGCTGGCGCGCCGGTGAGCGGGTTGGGTGACTTCTACCGCAGCCTGTGGATGCAGGGACCGGCCGGCACCGGCATTGCGGTCACGGTCGCGCGCGCGGGCAATCTCAGGGAGCTCAACGTGCAGACGATCGATCGCAACACGCTGCTCAAGAAGCCGCAGCTGCAGTAGCCCGGTGCAGGGTCGGACACCAGACTCGCCGGAAATTGGTGCCAGAGATGAATTCCAATTACATCTCTGGCACCAAATATCACGGCGTCGCGTTGGCCGTCGCCTCGACCGCATGCTGATAGTCCCAGCCGCCGCCCAGCGCCTTCGCGAGATCGACGAGCGCGAGGCGCACGTCGCGCGCCGCGAGGATCTGCTCCGTCTGCGCCTGCAGCAACTGCCGTTGCGCATCGAGCACTTCCAGATACGGCGAGTAGCCGGCCTTGTAACGCAAATCGGATAGATCGTAGGCTTCCTGCAGGTTCGCGCGACGCGTCGTCTCCGCGGCGAGCGCGGTGCGCGTCGTGTCGTTCGCGGCGAGCGCATCGTGCACGTCCTTGAACGCCGACTGCACGGTCTGCCGGTACATGACAGCAAGCTCATCGCGGCGCGCCTCCGCGATGTGCACGTTCGCTTCGAGCGACTTGACGATCAGAAGCGGCTCGACGAGTCCGGCGGCGGCCGACCAGATGAAGGCCGGTCCGCTGAACAGGCGACGCAATGCGCCCGATTCGGTGCCGAGACTTCCCGTCAGCGTAAGCGATGGCAGGAAGTCGCGGTGCGCCCGATCGATGCGAAGGCTCTCCGCCACGATTTCCTTTTGGAGTTGGCGGATGTCGGGTCGCTGCTCGAGCACGTTCGACGGCAGCCCGGCCGGCACGTTCGGCACGGCGAGCAGCTTGTCGAGCGACGGCTCGCGCGCGACGTTGGGCGTGAACACGTCGCGCGGAGAACGGCCCACGACCACCGCGAGCGCCGACTCGAACTGATTCGCGGCGCGCTCTGCCGCTGCAATGTCCGCGGCGACCGCATCGCGCTCGGCCTTCGCTTGTGAAAGATCGTAATCGCCGATGACGCCCGCCTGCGCGCGATCGATCTGCAGCGCGACGCTCTGCTCGCGGAGCTTCAGCGTATCGCGCAGGAGCTTAAGCTGCGCGTCGGCGGCGATCAGGCCGAAATACGTTTGCGCGACCTGCGCGACGACTGCAGTTCGCACGGTTTCGCGCGCGTATTCGGTGGCAAGCAGATCGTTTTGCGCGGCAAGCGTGGAGATGCGGTACTTGCCCCACAAATCGACCTCGTACGACGCGTCGACGCCGACGCGGAAGTCATTGCCGGTCGCGAAGAATCCGGGAGGCAGCGGATTCGTTCCCACCTGCGTCGAGCGGCTGCGTTGCGCATTGCCGCCGATCGTGATGAGCGGCAGAAGATCGGCCTGCGCGAGCTCGACCTGCGCGCGCGACTCGCCAATTTTCGCGATCGCGAGCTTGAGATCGAGATTGTTCGCGAGTGCTTCGTCGACAAGCGCCGTCAGCGCAGGCTCGTCGAACTCGGTCCACCAATGCGAAAGCTCCAGATGCTCGATCGTGGGCTTGGGCAGATCGACCGCGGGGGGCGCCGTCGGCGTCGTCGTGCACGCGCAAAGCGCGGCCGCGAGCGCCGCGATCAGCGCGGTCCTGCGAACGGTGCAGGGGAGAGGTGTCGTGGATCGCTTGCGCATCTTCAATCGTCTCCGTGCGCCGGGATCGGCGGATGGCCCGGCGTGTGCGGCACGTGGCGGGTCGTTCCGCGCGCGTGCTTCACCTCGCCCACGAGCTCGTCGTGGCTGCGCTTCTCGACCAGTCGCCGTTGCGCGATCACGCGATAGAACAGCGGCACGAAAAAGATCGCGAGGAACGTCGCGGCGAGCATCCCGCCCATGACGCCCGTACCGGTCGAGTGACGTGCGCCGGCACCCGCGCCCGTCGAAATCGCGAGCGGGGTGACGCCGAGAATGAACGCGAGCGAGGTCATCAGGATCGGTCGGAAGCGAAGCCGCGCCGCTTCGATCGCCGCGGCGGAAGGCGTCATCCCTTCGTGCGTCTTGATCACGGCGAACTCGACGATCAGGATCGCGTTCTTCGCCGCAAGCCCGAGCAGCGTGACGAGCCCGATCTGGAAGTACACGTCGTTCGTAAGTCCTCTCAGGTGAATCGCCGCGAGTGCGCCGAACGTTCCGAACGGCAGTGCGAGCAGCACCGACAGCGGCAGCGACAGGCGCTCGTACTGCGCGGCAAGGATCAGGAACACCATCACCACCGCGAGTGCGAGCGAGAACGTCGCGGCGCCGGTCGACTTCTTCTCCTGATACGACGTGCCGCCCCAGTCGTAGCTGAAGTCGCTCGGCAGCGTCTCCGCCGCGATCTTCTCGAGCTCGGCGATCGCCTGGCCGGAGCTGTAGCCGGGCGCGGCCTGCCCGAGGATCTTCACCGCGGGCAGGTTGTTGAAGCGATCGAGCGCGTCGGGTCCCGACGAATACTTCACGGTCACAAGCGACGACAGCGGAATCATGTCGCCCTTCGCCGAGCGCACGTAGACCGCGCCGATGTCGTCGGGACGACTTCGGTAACCGGGTTCGGCCGACATCAGCACCTGCCACGCGCGGCCGTACTTGTTGAAGTCGTTGATGTAGTAGTTGCCGAGCGTGGCCGACAGCGCCGCGAAGATGTCCGAGATCGGGATGCCGAGCGCCTTGGCCTTCTCGCGATCGACGTCGATGTGAAGCTGCGGCACCGTCGCGCGCCACAGCGTCTGCGCGCGTCCGGCAAACATCGGATCGGCGTTCGCCTTCGCGAGGAACGCGTTCTTCACCTCGTCGAGGCGCTTGGCGCCGCCTTCGCCGTGATTCTGGATGTAGAACTCGAAGCCGCCCGCGGTGCCGAGACCGAAGATCGGCGGCGGGTTGAACGCGAGCACGATCGCTTCCTTGATAGTCGCGGTCTTCGCGAACAGCTCGCCGACGAGTTGCGAGGCGGTGACCTTTCGCTCGTCCCAGGGCTTTTGCGTGACGAAAATCGTCGCCGCGTTGTTGCGGAAACCGCCACCGATGAAATCGAAGCCGGTGAATGCAACGATGTCCTGATTGTTCGGGTTCGAGCGGATCGCGGCCGCGACTTGCGAGACGACCTTGTCGGTGCGCGTAAGCGTCGCGCCGTCGGGAAGAATCACCGCGGCAATATAGAAGCCTTGATCTTCGTCCGGCACGAGGCTTCCGGGCGTCGTCCGCCAAAGCCATGCGGTGATCCCCACCATTCCGAGGAACAACACGATGCTCAGGATCCCGTGACGGAGCATGAAGATCACGCCGTCGTTGTAGCGACCCGTGACACGCGTGAACCAGTCGTTGAACCACGCGAAGAAGCGGTTCGGCGGCTCGTGGGGCTTGAGGATCAGCGCCGAGAGCGCAGGCGACAGCGTGAGCGCGACGAAACCGGAGATCACGACCGACAGCGCAATCGTCACCGCGAACTGGCGATAGAGCTCGCCGGTCAGGCCGCCAAGGAACGCGATCGGCACGAACACCGCCGTCAGCGTCAATACGATCGCGATGATCGGTCCCGTCACCTCGCGCATCGCCTTGAGCGCCGCGTCGCGCGGCGCGAGCTTGTCCTCGCGCATGTGCCGCTCGACGTTTTCCAGCACGACGATCGCATCGTCGACGACGATGCCGATCGCGAGCACCATCGCGAAGAGCGTCAGCGTGTTGATCGAGTAGCCGAGCGCATAAATGCCCGCGAAAGCCCCGATCAGCGAGACCGGCACCGCCGCGAACGGAATCACCGCCGCCCGCCAGCTTTGCAGGAACAGGTAGACGACGAGGAAGACGAGGATCATCGCCTCGCCGAGCGTCTTCAGCACTTCGCGAATCGACACCTGCACGAAGCGCGTCGTGTCGTAGGGCACCGAGTAGGTGAGTCCCTCGGGGAAGCGCGTCGCGAGCCGCGCGACTTCCGTGCGCACGCTTTGCGCGACGTCGAGCGCGTTCGCACCGGGAGAGAGAAAGATGCCGACAAGAGTGGCGTCCTTGCCGTTGATGCGGCCGATGAACTCGTAGTCCTTCGAGCCGAGCTCGACGTTCGCGATGTCGCCGAGGCGCACCGTCGATCCGTCCGGATTGGCGCGGACGATGATCTGCGCGAATTCGGAAGGCTCGGTGAGCCGACCCTGCGTCGTCACCGTATAGACGAGCGCCTGATTCGCGGGCGCCGGCGATTGGCCGACCTTGCCCGCGGCGAATTGCGCGTTCTGCTCGTTCACCGCCGCGATCACATCGGACGGCGTCAGATGCAATTGCGCCATGCGATCGGGCTTGAGCCAGATGCGCATCGCATAGTCGTGCGCGCCGAAGATCTGCACGTTCGTCGTGCCCGGCAACCGCTTCAGGTCGTCGAGCACGTTGAGGTTCACGTAGTTCGACGTGAAGAGATCGTTGAAGCGCCCGTCGGGCGAATAGAACGCGAGCACCTGCAAAAACGACGAGCTGCCGCGCTCGACGGTCACGCCCTGTCGGCGCACTTCCTCGGGGAGCCGCGGCAACACTTCGTTGACGCGGTTATTGACGTTGACGGCCGCGATGTCGACGTTGGTGCCGATGTCGAACGTCACCTGGATCTGCACGATGCCGTTGGACGCCGATGACGAGCTCATGTAGATCATGCCCGGCACGCCGTTGATCGAGTTCTCGATCGGCGAGGCGACGGTCTGCTCGAGCGTTTGCGCCGAAGCGCCCGGATACACGGCCTGGACCGTGACGACCGGTGGCGCGATCTCGGGATACTGCGCGATCGGAAGCGACCGCATCGCGGCGAGGCCCGCGAGCACGATGAACGTCGCGAGTACGATCGCGAAGATCGGCCGGTCGATGAAAAAGCGCGAGATCATGAGGTTCCCTGGTCGCTATTGCTTGCGCGTCTTGTTGTCGACGGCGGCTTGCGATGGCGCGGCGTTGCCGTTCGCCTTCGCGGCATCCTTCGCACCGCCACTGGCTGCGCCTTCCTTCGCGCCCGCCGGATTCGACGTTGGCGGATCGGCCCCCGCAGCACCGGCCGGCGGTCCGCTCTGGCCGCTTCCCGGTGCGCCGCCCGCAGACGGGCTGCCGATGTTGATCGGCGCGCCGGGCATGAGCTTGGCGATGCCGTCGACGATCACTTCGTCGCCGGGCTTGAGTCCCGACTCGATCACCCACTCGTTCGCGGCATTCGCGTCGACCCAGTCGCCGACGACGACCGGACGCGGCAGCGCGACGTCCTTGCCGCTCTTGTCCTTGCCGACGACGTAGACGAACTTGCCCTGCGGGCCGTCGAGCACGGCAACCTGCGGCACCGCGATGACGTTGACGCGCTTGGCGCCGCGCAGGACGACGCGCACGAACTGCCCGGGCTTGAGCGCGTTGTCCGCATTGGGAATTTCCGCGCGCATCTCGTACGTGCCGGTCGACGGATTCACGCGCGTGTCGGCGAAGTTGATCTTGCCCTGCTTCGGAAACGTCGAGCCGTCGGAAAGCTTCACCGTGACGTCATATGCGTTGTCCTTCGGCAGTTGGAGCAACCCCTCGCCGACCGCCCGGTTGAGCCGAAGCTGCTCGTTCTCGGAGATGTTGAACACGATCCAGATCGGGTCGGTCTGCGAGATCGTCGTCAGCAGCGTCGTGTTTTGCGTCGCGAGGCTGCCTTCCGAAACCTGCGCGCGACTGGTGAGACCGGAGATCGGCGCCACCACGCGCGTGTAACCGAGGCTCAAGTCGATCTCGGCGAGCTTCGCCTGCGCCGACTTCACGGCCGCGGCAGCGAGATCTGCGGCCGATGCGGCATCGTCTGCTTCCTTCTGGCCGATGGCGTGGCGCTCGGCGAGCGGCTTCAACCGTGCGTTTTCGCGGTCGGCCTGCGCCTTCTGCGCCTGCGCCTGTGCGAGGGCCGCGTTGGCCTGGTTCACCTGCGCCTGGTATTGGCGCGGATCGATGACGAACAGCGTCTGGCCCGCCTTGACGAACGAGCCTTCCTGGTAGAGGCGCTTTTCGATGATGCCGGTAACGCGCGCGCGCACCTCGACATCCTTCGATCCCCACGTCTGGCCGACGTACTCGAACGCGACGGGGAAGGTCTGCGGCGTCATCTTCTGGACAGTCACCGCGGCGGGCGGGAATCCATGAAAGCCGCCCTCCTGCTGCGGCTTTCCGCACGCGGCGACGACGGCGACGGCAAGGATGGGCAGATAGCGGAACGATCGACGCAGGGCGGCGGACATCATCGGGCTCCCGGAGGCTTTTGCGGCGCGGATTGCTGCGGTGCGCCTTGTGCAAACCGCAAAGGATACATACAATCGCGACTGTTTGTAAAGGTATGATCCTTGCAAGATCGGATACGGGCTGCGGCATTGGCGCCGCGGGGGTCGGAGGGGCGGGTGGCGAGACGGACGAAGGAAGACGCGGCGATCACGCGCGAGCAGTTGATCGACGCCGCGGAGCGGGTGTTCCGCAAGCGCGGGCTCGCGGGAAGCACGCTGGCCGAGGTCGCGGCCGAGGCGGGCGTGAGCCGCGGCGCGCTTTACTGGCACTTCCGCGACAAGTCCGACCTATACGCCGCGATGTGCGAGCGGGCGACGCTGCCCCTCGAGAACATGCTCGAGCAGGCGGCGTCCATCCCGCATGCCGATCCGATCGGATCGCTTCGCGATCTTGCGATCTGCGCGCTGACACGCCTCGCGCGCGACGCCAGGGCGCAGGCCGTGTTCGACGTCATGTTCCACAAGTCGGAACGCACGTCGGAGCCCGCGACGGTCGCCGAGCGTGAGCGGCGTGAGCGCGGGCACTGCCTGGTACAAGTCGAGCGGCTGTTGATGCAGGCCGTGACCAAGGGCCAGCTTCCGGCCGACACCGATACGGCGCTCGCGACGCGCGCGTTGCACGCGTACATGGAAGGCGTCATGGATCAATGGGTGCTCGATCCGTCGGCCTTCGATCTGGGCAGCGCCGCGCCCGCGCTGATCGACGTGATGTTCGGCGGCCTTTGCGCCGCGCCGCCGCGTGTATCGCGGGCGAATCGTGCGGTGCCCGAAGCAAGCACGAAGCGGCCCGAGCGTGCGTTGACGGCGCAAACGGAGCCGACCGCCGACGAGGCATAATCGCGTCGTCGATTCGAGGGACGCGGCAAGCATGCAGATCGAGCGCGTCGGCGTCGTGGGCGCCGGGACGATGGGCAGCGGTATCGCGCAGGCCTGCGCGGTCACGGGTATCGACGTGGTCATGGTCGACGTCGCGCAGACCGCCGTCGACCGCGGCCTGACAACGATCGACGCGAGCCTCGAGCGGCTGCAGAAAAAGGACAAGGTCACCGGCGAGGCGCGCGCGGCGGCGCTCGCCCGCGTGCGCGGCGCCACCGACTATCGCGATTTCGCCCATGTGGCGCTCGTCATCGAGGCGGCCACCGAAAACCTCGATCTCAAGCTGCGCATCCTGAAGGATATCGATGCGCTCGTCGACGCGCACGCGATCCTCGCGTCGAACACGTCGTCGATCTCGATCACCGCGCTCGCGTCGGTCGTCTCGCATCCCGAGCGTTTTCTCGGCATGCACTTCTTCAACCCGGTGCCGATGATGGCGCTCGTCGAATTGATCCGCGGCTTGCAGACGTCCGACGAGACCGTCGACGCTGCGCGATGCTTCGCCAAGCGCCTCGGCAAGACGCCGATCGTCGTCAGGAACAGCCCGGGATTCGTCGTGAACCGGATCCTGTGCCCGATGATCAACGAGGCGATCTTCGCGCTGCAGGAAGGTCTTGCGTCGGCCGAGGACATCGACAGCGGCATGCGCCTCGGCTGCAATCATCCGATCGGTCCGCTTGCGCTCGCGGATATGATCGGCCTCGACGTGATGCTCGCCGTGATGAACGTGTTCTACGCCGATTTCAACGATCCCAAATACCGGCCCGCGCCGCTTCTGAAAGAAATGGTCGCCGCCGGGTATCTGGGACGCAAGACGAAGCGCGGGTTCTATCGCTACGATTGATCTTTCGGACGTGCCATGGGAGGAAAAAGGGCCCCTTTTTCATCGCTAAGGAGGATGAGCATGGGAGCAAGAACGCCTGAAGCGATCGACACGCTGTTCACCGAAGCGCTGAACCGCCACGACATCGAGGCGCTTCTCGCCCTCTACGAGCCGAACGCAGCGCTGATGCCGTCACCGGGCAAGGTCGTGACCGGCACGCCCGCGATCCGCGAAGCGCTCGCCGGATTTCTCGCCGCGAAGCCGCACATGACGCTTACCGCGCGCACGCTCGCGCAAAGCGGCGACATCGCGCTCGTCAGCGCGCACTGGCAACTATCGATGACGGGCCCCGATGGAAAGCCGGCGCAGATGAACGGACAAAGCGTCGAAGTGGTGCGACGGCAGCCCAACGGGGAATGGCGCTTCGCGATCGATTTTCCGTTCGGCGTGGCCGCGGAGAGCTGAGCTATTCCGGCGGCGCGGCCGCTTCGGCCGAGGCCGGCTCGTTCGTGCGCGCCGATACATAGACGGTTCCGCTGAAGCTCGCGACGAGCGTTGCATCGTCGCGCGTGACGTCGACGCGATAAGTCGCGAGCTTGTTGCCGCGCGCGATCTCGGTGGCGCGCGCCGTCAATACGTCGCCTTCTCGTACGCCGACGTGAAAGGCGATGTGCGCCTCGATCCCCGATGCGGTCGTGCCGTGCGAGTTCGACGCGAGGCCGAACGCGGCATCGGCGAGCGCGAAGATGGCGCCGCCATGGCAGCCGCCGTTGAAATTGACGTGATGCGGGGCGATCCGCAGCCGGGTCGTCGCGCATCCCGGGCCGCCGCCGATGCATTCGATGCCGAGCGCGCGAACGAACGGATCGCGTGCGGAAAGACGCGCCACGCGTTCGCCGTTCGCGTCCGCGTTTCGTCGTGCGCGCAGGCGCTGCCCTCGCCCGTGCCTGTCCGCGTGCGCGATTGCCGCATCGACCAGTTGCGCGATGCCATCGCCGCGGGTCGCGATAGTCGTCAGCACCGGAACGTCGCTGCCGCCGCGACGCAATCGCAGCATATCGGCGAGATCACGTCGCGTTGCGTCGGCGCCCGGCACGTCGCCCTTGGTCACGACGAGCACGTCGGCGATTTCGAGAATGCCCGCCTTGATCGCCTGCAACGCGTCACCGAGTCCGGGCGGGCAGGCGACGATGCGCGTATCGGCGAGATCCGCGATCGCGACTTCCGACTGTCCGGCACCCACCGTCTCGACGATGACGACATCGAAGCCGGCTGCGTCGAGAACGTCGACGACGCGGTCGGTGCGCCGCGCGAGGCCACCCGCATGTCCGCGCGTCGACAGCGACCGGATGAAGACGCGGTCGTGGCCGCCGTGCTCGCCCATGCGTGCGCGATCGCCGAGCACCGCGCCGCCCGTGATCGGGCTCGACGGATCGACGGCGACGACACCTACGCACAAGTCGCGCGCGAGCATTTCGCCGAGGAGCGCGTTGATCAACGTCGACTTGCCCGCGCCGGGCGGCCCCGTGATGCCGAGCACGCAGGCGCGACCCAATTGCGGCGCGAGCGCGCGTTGGAGATCGTCCGCGCCCGGCGCGTCGTTCTCGAGGGCACTGATCGCGTGAGCGATTGCGCGCCGGTCGCCCGCGAGGAGCCGCGCGGTGGCGGGCGGTTCGTCCCTGCGCACTGTTACACGATCGCCTGCACGTGGCCGAAGCCCAGCTCGCGGCGCAGCGTCGCGCAGATCTCGCCATGCGTGCACCCGGCCTCCGCCGCGGCGATCACGTGCTCGAACACGTTGGCGGTCGGTGCATCGGCGGCACGCGCGAGATCGTTGAGCGCCGTTGCGACGGCGGCCTGCGATCGCGCCGACTTCCACGCCGCGAACGCCGCGAGATGCGCCAGCACGGCGTCGTCGTCGATCTTTTGCACCCGGGGACGATCGCTCGCCCCCTCGTCGACGCGATACGCGTTGACGCCGACGACTGTCTGCTCGCCGCTTTCGACCTTCGCCTGGAATCGCTGCGCCGATTCGCCGATCAAGCGCTGCACGAGACCGCTTGCCGCCGCTTCGTACATGCCGCCGACGTTCTGCACGAGCGCGAGGTTGCGCAGGATTTCCTCCTCCATTTGCCCGGTGAGCGTCTCGACGTAGTAGCTGCCGCCGAGCGGATCGATCACGTCGGTCAGGTGCGCCTCCTCGCGCAGGACGTTCTGCGTGGCTACGGCAATACGCGCGCCGTATTCGGTGGGGCAGGAAAGCACCTCGTCGTAGGCGTCGGTGTGCAGCGATTGCAGGCCGCCGAAGATGCCTGCCATCGCCTGCACGGTGACGCGCGCTACATTGTTCAGCGGCTGCTGGCGCGTGAGATCGGCGCCCGACGTTTGCGCATGGAACTTGAAGCGCAGGCTCCGCTGATCGTCGACGCCGTAGCGCTCGCGCAGGAGCCGCGGCCACAACCGCCGTGCGGCGCGGAACTTCGCCACTTCCTCGAAAAAAGAGAGCGAGATGTCGAAGAAGAACGTGAAGCGTGGCAGGAACGCTGCAGGTTCCATCCCGCGCGCGATGCAGTCATCGGCGTTCTGCAGCGCCGTCGCGAATGCGAACGCCACCGCCTGCGCCGGCGTCGCGCCCGCCTGCTGCATGTGCTGGCCGACGACCGACATCGGATTCCAATGCGGCACGTGGCGGACGCAGAAGTCGATGTGATCGGCGAGGATGCGCCGTGCGCCCGGCAGCGCGATGCGGAAGAACATGTGGTTCGCGACGTAGTGACTCAAATAGTCGCTCTGGTTCGACGTGCCGCGGATCGACCCGAACGAAACGCCGCGGCGACGCGCGACGGCGAGCATGAAGGCGAGCAGGGTGAACGGCGACGGGTCGTTCATCGCGCACGACATCCGTGCGATGTCGACCCCGGCGAGGCACGTGTCCATGTGATCGGCGGTATTCACGACGACGCCGCAGGTGCCGAGGAGCTCGACGTCGACTTCGTCCATGTCGTAGCCGCGGAACACCGAGTTGCACGGGATGAGCGACACCGCGGTCGCGCCGTGCTCGATCAACGCGCGAAGCCGAGCGTTGTACTCGGCCGGCGTGCCAAGGCCGATCAGTTGCCGCTGCGTCCACGTGCGCCCGCGATGCATCGTCGCGTAGATGCCGCGCGTGTACGGTTCGTGCCCCGGGTAGCCCAGATCGATGTCATCGCGCGCGCCGTTCCAGTCATCGCTGGTGTAGAGCGGCTTGATTGCGATGCCCGAGCGGTTCTCGCACGCGCGGTCGTTTGCGATGTGCTCGGCGTATTCGCGCCTCCATTGCTCGAACGCGTCGGCAGGCGCGAGCTTTGCGGGATCGAGCGGTTTGTTCATGCGGAAGCCCTCCACGTCACGCTTCGCGCGTCGCGAAGCGCCGGCACGATCGAGCGGATGTAGGTCGCGATGTCGTCGAGCGACGAGCCGGGATGGAAGACGCGCGAAACCCCGGCCTCCAGCAACGCGGCCTCGTCATCGTCGGGCACGATGCCGCCGACGATCACTGCGACGCTCGCGACATCGGCATCGCGCAGCGCGCGCATCAGCTTCGGCACGATCCGATGATCGGCCGCGAGCGACGAGATCCCGATCACGTCGACGTCCTCCTCGATCGCCAGCTTGACGACCGCGTCGATCGATTGCCATGGCGGCGTGTAGATCACCTCCATGCCGGCGTCGCGCAGGTGCGCCGCAACGACGCGGCTGCCGCGGTCGTGACCGTCGAGGCCGATCTTGGTGACGAGCACCTTGGGGACGATGTTCATGCGGTTGCAGGCTCCGTGGGTCGCCGCAGCAGGGCGACGAAGTTGCGGGCGATGGCGCGTGGATCGTCGTGACCCGGCCGATACCACGTCTGCGACCAGTTGAGCGCTCCGAGCAGCATGAGTCGAAGCGTGCGCCGGTCGACGTTCGAGCGGACGGGGAGCGCGTCGATCAGTTCGACGAACATGCGCTCGTAACGATCGCGGAGCGCGGTCAATCGCGCCGCGATCGCGGGAACGTCCGCCGGGCGCACGCGGATCACCACCTGCGCGTAATCGCCTTCGGCGAGAAGGGCTTCGAGATGGGCGACGCACGCGGCAGTCAGTCTCTGCCACGGATCGACGCGCTTTGCGATCGCCGCGCGCACGCGCTCGGTGATGCGCGCGACACCTTCCCCGTACACCGCGGCGAGCAGATCCTCCTTCGCCGCGAAGTGGTAGTAGAGCGAGCCGGGCAGCATGTCGATGCCGCGGACGACATCGCGGATCGTCGTGCCGTGGAAGCCGCGCTCGCCGAAAAGGCGCGCAGCCTCGTCGAGGATCAGCGGCAACCGGTTGTCGGCGCGCGGCGCGCGCGCGGGGGAGGCCATGGCGGGTGTAAACCAAACAAGTGTTTGTTTTGTACCCCTCACGGCCGGCTTGGTCAAGCGCGGCATGCCTGTGGCGGCGGCCGACCCGGGGAAGCCCGAATCGCGGGACGTTCCTATAGAATCGAGAAGCGATAGCGCGCCGGTCTTCAAAGAAGCGTGCGACGATCGCGAAAGCCCTGCGAGGAGGAGATGACGAGCGCGCTCGACACCTTCCCGCGGCTTCTGCTGCGCAATGCGGCGGAGCGCGGCGATCACCCGGCCGTCCGGGAAAAGGACCTTGGCATCTGGCAGACCTGGACGTGGCGCCAGGTCGCCGACGAGGTTCGCGCGCTCGCGTGCGGGCTCGCCGCGCAGGGCTTCCGGCGGGGCATGCATCTCGCGATCATCGGCGACAACCGTCCACGGCTGTATTTTGCGATGGCTGCCGCGCAGGCACTGGGTGGCGTACCCGTGCCGATGTACCAGGACGCGCCGGCCGGCGAATTCAGCTACGTGCTGAACGACGCCGAGATCGCGTACGCGGTCGTCGAGGACCAGGAGCAGGTCGACAAGCTGCTCGACGCGAAGGCGAAGGTATCGACGCTCGCGTACATCTATTTCGATGACCCGAGAGGATTGCGAAACTACGAAGGGCTCGTCTCCATCTCGAAGTTGCAGGCGCTCGGACGTGAATACGACGCCGCGCATTCCGGCTTCTTCGACGCCGAAATCGCCGCGGGACGTCCCGACGACGTGTGCGTGATGCTGTACACGTCGGGGACGACCGGCAAGCCGAAGGGCGTATGCCATACGCACCAGGCGTTCATCGTCGCGGGCGGCGGCGCGGCCGAGTTCGACGGCCTCACCGCCAGCGACAGCATGCTCTCGTATTTGCCGATGGCGTGGGTGGGCGATCATCTCTTCTCCTACGTGCAGTCGATGATCACCGGATTCACGATCAACTGTCCCGAGTCGGGCGATACGGTGCTGACCGACATGCGCGAGATCGGTCCGACCTACTACTTCGCCCCGCCGCGCATCTTCGAGAACCTGCTGACGCAGGTGACGATCCGCATGGAGGACGCGAGCGCGGTGAAGCGGTGGTTGTACGCTACGTGCATGCGCGTTGCGAAGCGGTGCGGCGCCGAAATCCTCGAGGGCAAGCGCGTGTCGTTCGCCGACCGCGTCCGTTACGCGCTCGGCGACTTGCTGGTCTATGGGCCGCTTCGCAACATGCTCGGGATGTCGCGGATTCGCGTCGCTTACACGGCCGGCGCGGCCATCGGGCCTGATCTTTTCCGCTTCTACCGCTCGATCGGCATCAACCTGAAGCAGCTCTACGGCCTCACCGAGACCTGCGCGTATGGCTGCCTGCAACCCAACGGCGCCGTGCATTTGGAAAGCGTCGGCCCGCCCGCGCCGGGCGTCGAATTGAAGATCGCCGACAGTGGCGAGGTGCTGCTGCGCGGCGCGATGCTGCTCAAGGAGTATTACAAGCGACCTGACGCAACTGCGGAATCGATCGATCCCGACGGCTGGTTTCACACAGGCGACGCCGGTCTGATCGATGCGCGCGGGCACGTGAAGATCATCGATCGCGCGAGGGACGTCGGCAAGCTCGCGACCGGCGCGATCTTCGCGCCCAATTACATCGAGAACAAGCTCAAGTTCTTTCCACACATCAGGGAGGCGGTCGCGTTCGGCGCCGGACGCGACTACGTGTGCGCGTTCGTCAACATCGACATGGGCTCGGTCGGCAACTGGGCCGAGCGACGCGGCATTCCCTACGCGGGCTATGGCGATCTCGCCGCGAAGCCCGAGGTGTACGAGCTCGTGCGCGGATGCATCGAGCAGGCGAATGCGGACCTCGCGACCGAGCCCGGTCTTGCCCATTCGCAGGTGCGCCGCTTCCTCATCCTGCACAAGGAGCTCGATCCCGACGACGACGAGCTCACGCGTACGCGCAAGGTGCGCCGCGGATTCATCGCCGACAAGTACGCGTCGCTGGTCGACGCGCTCTATGCAGGGAAAACGGTCCAGCATGTCGACACGGCGGTGAAGTTCGAGGACGGCCGAAGCGGCATCGTCTCGGCAGACCTTCGCATCGAGGACGCCAAGGTGCTGCCGACGCAGACCGCAAGGGCTGCTTAAGGCGAAACTCGATGGCGTCGATCCCAGCGCAGGTCGCTCCCATGAGCGCCGCGACGCGCGAAACTCCGCCGTCTCCCGGCCGCATCGGTGCAGTGATCCTCGGCGTCGACCACATCTCGCTTCGCTTCGGCGGCGTAAAGGCGATCTCCGATGTGTCGTTCGAGGTGCGCGAGCACGAGGTGCTGGCGATCATCGGTCCGAACGGCGCGGGAAAAAGCTCGATGCTGAACGTCGTCAACGGCGTCTATCACCCGCAGCAAGGGAGGATCCGTTTCAAGGGCCGAGAATTTCCGGCGATGACACCGCATCGTGCGGCGTCGATGGGCATCGCGCGCACGTTCCAGAACCTTGCGCTCTTCAAGGGCATGACGGTGCTCGACAACATCATGACCGGGCGCAACCTGCGCATGACGACCGGCATTCTCGCGCAGGCGCTTCGCGTCGGGCCTGCGGAACGCGAGGAAATTCGCCACCGCGAGGTGGTCGAGCACATCGTGGACTTTTTGGAAATCCAGGCGCATCGCAAGACGCCGGTCCGGCGCTTGCCTTACGGCCTGCAAAAGCGCGTCGATCTCGGCCGCGCGCTCGCGTCCGAGCCGGACGTGCTGCTGCTCGACGAGCCGATGGCCGGCATGAACGTCGAGGAGAAACAGGACATGTGCCGATTCGTGCTCGACGTCAACGAGCAGTACGGCACGACGATCGTGCTGATCGAGCACGACATGAGCGTGGTGATGGACATTTCCGATCGCGTCGTCGTGCTCGACTACGGGAAGAAGATCGGCGACGGCAGCCCCGACGACGTGCGGCACAACCAGGCGGTGATCGACGCGTACCTCGGCGCTGCCAGATGAACGACCCCCACGCTCGCTCCTACGATCCTCGTGCTTCGCACTCGGCTGTTCGCCCTCCGGGCGGCCCGTCGGGCTCACGCGCTCGCTGCCCGGAGGGGGGAGTCAGCCGCTGGGGGCGGCCCGGCGCGGCTCACCGACGATGACGATTCCCCGCTACGTTCCGGTCGCGGTGCTCGGCGTTCTGCTCGCCGCAGGGCTGATCGCGCCGCTCGCCACCGGCGAAACGGCGCCGGGCTTCTGGGTG
>Ga0209579_10000510_pt1 | contig 39220 bp, 35 predicted proteins | sample Coa_R1_2_FD_187152 | JGI IMG/M metagenome (GOLD analysis project Ga0209579, IMG submission 187152) | Surface soil microbial communities from Centralia Pennsylvania, which are recovering from an underground coalmine fire - Coalmine... | ecosystem: Environmental > Terrestrial > Soil >...
TCGTGGCCGGCGTGCTCGTCGGGACGATCGCCGGCTTCTTCGGCGGCTACGTCGACGGCGTCCTGATGCGCGTCACCGACGTGGTGCTGGCGATTCCCGTGTTCTTCCTGACGGTGGCGTTTCTCGCGCTGTTCGGCCCGAGCGTCGGCCGGCTGATCTGGATCATCGGCCTGACCGCCTGGCCGCCCGCGGCGCGGCTCGTGCGGGTGGAGGTACTCGCGCTGCGCGCGCGGGACTTCGTCACGGCCGTCCGCGCGACCGGCGCGTCCAACACCCGCATCATCGTGCGGCACCTCTTGCCGAACGTCGTGCCGGTGATCGTGATCTCGGCGACGCTGCGGGTCGGGCTGGCGATCCTGACGGAGGCCGGCCTGAGCTTCCTGGGGCTCGGGGTGCAGCCGCCGCAGCCGAGTTGGGGCAACATCATCGCCGACGGCCGGGAGTATCTGGGCGTGGCCTGGTGGGTGTCGTTCTTCCCCGGCCTCTGCGTGTTTCTCGCGGTGATGGCGTTCAATCTTGTGGGCGACGGGCTGCGGGACGCGTTCGATCCCCGGCTGCAGATCTAACGGCGGCCGGGCCGGCCCCGGCAAACTCCACCAGCGCGGCCATGGCCTCGACGGCTTCGGCACGGTCTAGGCCGCCCTGCCGGACGAGCAGCCGCCAGGTCTGGAAATCAAGGGCAAGCCTGAGGACGGCGCGGATGAGCCTGCCGCCGCGGCGCCCGAGCCGCCACCCACGCCCGAGCACCGCGAGCATCTCGTCGCGATGCTTGAAGAACGCCATGCCGATCGGCGGCCCCATCACCTCGGCATCCCGCAGCACGTTCGTCATTATTTCCTCATGGCGCGCGTAATAGGCGTAGGCCGCGTTCAGTCCGATTCGAAGCCGCTCCTGAGGGTCCGCGACGGCGCGCCACGGTCCCGGTTCGGGGAGGGGGTTGAGCGCACGATACCGCTCGCTGCAGGCCTTGAACACCGAGAGCTCGTCGGGGAAGTGGCGGTAGAGAGTGTGCCGCTGGACGCCCGCCCGTTTGGCGATGGCGCTGATGCTCGTGCGGGCGGGCCCGATCGTCCGGTGCAGCTCGACGGTGGCGTCCACAATCCGCCGCCGCGTGTCCTCCTGCCGCGCGGCCCGGGCCCTGAGCTCGTATTTACGCGGCATCGGATATCACTACACAGACATGTGTTCTCATTATTGACACCATCCCGCCTTCATGCTAGCATGCGAGACGTAATAAGGGAACAGTATTGTACTGTGATTTGTTCCGGACGCCTCACCGGAGGAGCCATCGATGGCGCATCGTGGTTCGGAGGGTGCCCTGAGTCCGGCGCCGCTGCTGCAGCTGGCAACGGCGCACTGGGCCTTCAAGACGTTCGCGGTGGCGAATGAGCTGGATCTGTTCACGCGGATGTCGGGAACGCCGGGGACGACGCCCGAGCAACTCGCCGAGGACGCCGGCATCGAACACCGTCCGGCCGAGATGCTGCTGACAGCCTGCGCATCACTCGGCCTGCTGACGAAAGAGGGTGGACGCTACCGCAACAGCCCGCTGGCCGAGGAGTTTCTCGTCCGCGGGAAACGCTATTATTTCGGCGGCTTCGTCCGGATGCAGGACCGGCTTATCTATCCGGCGTACGCCCGGCTCGGCGATGCCGTGCGCCAAAACCGTCCGACGGCCTACGATCCGGAGCGGCAGACGTCGATGTACGAGACCGCCGATCCGGCCATCATGGAGAGTTTTTGGGGGGCGATGCACTCGCTCTCCACGATCACGGCCAGCGCGCTGGCCGACGCGTTCGATTTCCGCCCCTTCCGCCGCCTCCTCGACGTCGGCGGCGGCTCGGCCGCCTTCGACGTGGAACTCTGCCGGCGGTACCCGCACTTGGGCGCGACCGTGTACGATTTGCCGTTGATCGTCGAGATCGCCCGCCGCAACATCGAGGAGGCCGGCCTCGGCGATCGGATCGGCACGGTCGCGGGGGACTTTTTCAAGGATGAGGCCCTGCCGGAGAACCACGACGTGATTCTCCTCTCCATGATTCTGCACGGGGAAAGTGAGGCGAGCAATCGTGAGATCTTGCACAAGTGCCGCGCGGCGCTCTCACGCGGCGGGGTTCTCCTGGTGAGCGAGCTGCTCGTCAACGACGACAAAACCGGGCCGCCTCCCGCCGCCCTCATGAATATGACCATGCTGGTGGCCACCGAGGGAGGCCGCAATTACACCGCGGCCGAGTACGAGGCGATGTTGGACGAGGCAGGTTTTCGCAGGATTGAAACGGTGCCGTTGAACGGCCTCGGCGCCAACGGCCTCATCGTCGGGCACGCGGCCTGACGTCGGGCCCGCCGCGCGGGCGGCCGCGGATCGGATCGCCGGGGAGGGAGCGGGTTCCGCGCCGCTCCCTTCTCGTTTGTGCAGGTCAAATTCTCTCGGCGGCCGTAACATCACCGACAGTCCAGACGAGGAGCGCATCGCGATGAGCCGGACGATCTTGCGTGGAGCCCGCGTCTTCGACGGCACCGGACGCGGCGCTCCACAGCGGCACACCGTAGTGGTCGAGGACGACCTCATCGCGGACGTGCTGCCCGGCGACGCGGCCGGAGACGACGGGTCCGCCCGCACGATCGATCTCTCGGGCCGCACGCTGCTGCCGGGGCTGATCGATCTGCACGTGCATCTCGGCTGGGGTACGAGGGCGGCGGTGCCGAACGTGGCCGCGGTGGCCCTCGCGGCGGCCCGCAACGTACGGACCGCCCAGCTCGCCGGGATCACCTGTCTCCGCGACGTCGGCACGCAGGGCGGGGTAGGCATGGCCGTCCGGGACGCCGTGGCCCGCGGCGACCTGCCGGGCGCTCGCGTGTATCCGTGCGGCCAAATCATCTGCATGACCGGCGGCCACGGCTCCGAGCCGCCGGCTCCCCCGGGCACGGCGCGCGAGGCGGACGGCCCGGACGACTGCCGGCGGGCGGTGCGGGAGCAGGTCCGGGCCGGCGCCGACTGCATCAAGGTGACGACGAACGGCCCGCTCAACGTGGTGGAGTTCACCCAGGACGAGATGGACGCCATTGTCGACGAGGCGCACCGGCTCGGCCGCCGGGTGGCGTGCCACGCGTCGCTGCTCGAGTCCACCAAGATGGCGATCCGCGCGGGTGTGGATACGATCGAGCACGGCTGCGACCTCGACGAAGCCACCGCCCGCGCCATGGCGGACCGCGGGATCACCATGGTGCCGACGCTGCTCGTCTTGAAACTGCTCATGGACCGGTGGGAGGAGTACAAAGCGGTCCCGATGATGCGGTCGATTCCCGTCCGCGCGAAGCGCGCCGCGGAGAGCTACCAGATCGCGATGGCGGCCGGGGTCACGATGGCGGCGGGTACGGACATCTTCTTCGGGCTGGGCAGGTTCGAGTCGCTGCCGGAGGAGCTCGCGCACATGGTGGAGTGTGGCATGCGCGCGTCCGAGGCGCTGGTCGCCGCGACGCGGCACGGGGCGGAGGCGCTCGGCGCCGCCGACCGGCTCGGCGTGATCGCCCGGGGCAAGGTGGCCGACCTGGTCGCGGTCGACGGCGATCCCACGGCCGATATCGCGGCGCTGCGGCGCGTCTCGCTCGTCGTGCAGGGAGGACGGGTGATGGCGGGCGGCGGCGCCTGACGCGGCCGCCCGCCGGCCTCCTGGAGGAGCGTATCGCGCGGCGGCGTACCCCATGGCCATGCGCATCGACGTGGCGGCGCACGTTCTCCCGGCGCGGTATTTCGCGAAGCTGAACGCGATGCCGGGATTCTTCATGGCGAAGCGCATGAAGGGCATCCCGTGTCTGTTCGATCTGAACGTGCGGTTCCGCATCATGGACGGCTTCGGGGAGTACCGGCAGGTGCTGTCGCTCGCGCTGCCGTCGATCGACCGCCTGGGCTCGCCGGAGACCACGCCGGGCCTGGCCCGCGTGGCCAACGACGAACTGGCCGAGCTGGTCGCCGCGCACCCCGACCGCTTTGCCGGCGCCTTCGGCGGGCTGCCGCTGAACAATCCCGACGCCAGTCTGCGGGAGCTCGAGCGGCTCGCCGGACATCCCGCGTTCGTCGGCGTGCAGATCTACTCCAACGTCGCGGGACGGCCGCTCGACGAGCCGCCGACGCTTGCGGTCATCGAGGAGGCCGCGCGGCGGCGGATGCCGGTCTTTCTTCATCCGGCGCGCGCGCCGGCGTTCGCCGACTACGTGACGGAAACCCAATCGCGATACGACCTCTGGCAGATCTTCGGCTGGCCGTACGAGACGACGGTGGCGATGGCGCGCCTCGTCTTCACCGGATTGTTCGACCGGCACCCCGATGCGGTGATCGTCGCGCATCACTTCGGCGGGATGGCGCCCCATTTCGTCGGCCGCATGAACGGCGGGTTCGAGCAATTCGGCACGCGGGGCGCGGAGGGACAGACCGAGACGCTGCCGGTGCCGCTCGCGCATCCGCCGGCGTGGTACTTCCCGCGCTTCTACGCCGACACGGCGCTCTTCGGCGCGGCCCACGCGATGCGCTGCGGCCTCGCGTATTTTCCGCCGGAGCGCGTGCTGTTCGGCAGCGACACGCCGTTCGACCCCGAAGGCGGCGCCCGCTACATCCGCGACACCATCGCGGATCTCGACGAGAGCGGCATCTCCGCGGACCGCCGCCGGATGATCGACGAAGGCAACTTCAGGCGCCTCGCGGGCGAGCGCGTGCGGGCGCGCGCGTCCTCGTAAGACCGGCGGACTCGCGCTCGTTCCCCGCGGCGCCCCAACGATGCCTCGCGTCGTCCTGCTCGGCCTGGCCGTCCTCGACCACCGCATCTGGGTGGACACCTGGCCGCCGGTGAGCGGCCGGACGCCGGCGACGGCCTACGTGGAAGATCTTGGCGGCGGGGCCGCCGTGGCGGCGGCCACGGTGGCGCGTCTCGGTGGTACGGCGATTTTCGCCGGTCCACGGGGCGGGGACCCCGCGGGCGTTCGCGTGGCGGCGGCTCTGGAATCCTACGGCGTCGATACCCGGTTCATGAGCGTGGCGGCGGCCGGCAAGACGGCCGTCTCGTCGATCGTGATCGTGCCGGGAGGGGAGCGGTTCATCTGCGCGTACCCGGGCGAGGCGCTGCACGATGACCCCGCGTGGGCCCCGATCGCGGCCCTCGAAGGCGCGGGCGCGGTGTTGGTGGACAGCCGGTTCCCGCGCGCGGGGCAGGCGCTCGCCGCCGCCGCGCGGCCGGCGGGCGTTCCGGTCGTGATGGATTTTTCCGATGTCGACACCGCGGAGACGCGGGCGCTGGCGCGCGCCGCGACCCACGTCGTCGCGGACGAGGAGATGGCGCGGCAGGCCGGCGGCGCCGGCGCCTTACTCGAACGGCTGCGCGCGGACGGCGTGTGGGGCGCGGTTACCCTCGGCGCGCGGGGCGTGGTGCACGACGGCGGCCGGGTGCCGGCGTTCGACGTGGCCGCCCGCGACACCACCGGCGCGGGGGACGTGTTTCACGGCGCGTTCACGCTGTCGCTGGGCGAAGGATGCGATCCGGAGGCGGCGCTGCGCTTCGCGTCCGCCGCGGCCGCGCTGCGGTGCGAGACGGGCGGCGTGCCGGACAGGACGGCGGTCGACCGGCTGTTGGCGGGTGGACGGGCGGCCCGGGACGGTTAGGTGAGGGCCGCCTTCGCGGCCGTGGGCCTGGCCGGCGCCGTGCCGGCGTACTGCTCGGCGAAATAGCGCTCGCACGCCGTCACGCCCGCGCCGAGCGGGACCGGGACGCCGGCCATGGTACACGCCAGCTCGGTGCCGGCGAGCGTCGCGAGGACCTCGAGCTCGTTCAGCGCGCCGAGGTGCCCGATCCGAAAGACCTTGCCCTTCACCCGGCCGAGCCCGACGCCGAGCGAGAGGTTGAGCCGCGCCGCCGCGGCACGGACGACGGCGTCGGAGTCGACGCCGTGCGGGACCACGACCGCGGTGAGGCTGTTCGAGTACCACTCCCGGCGCGCGCACAGGTTCTCGAGGCCCCAGGCCGTGACGGCGCGCCGTACGCCCTCGGCGAGCCGGCGATGGCGTTCCAATACGTTCGGCAGGCCCTCTTCGAGCAGCATGCGCACGGCTTCACGCAGTCCGTACAGCATCAGCGTCGCCGGCGTGTAGGGGAAGTAGCCGCGCTGCATCTCCCGCACGACGGGGCGCCAGTCGAAGAAGTACCGCGGCAGCGTCGCCCGCTCGCCCGCTTCGAGGGCGCGCGGGCCCGCGCACAGCACCGCCATACCCGGCGGCAGCATGAGCCCCTTCTGCGTCCCGGTCAGCGCGACGTCGATCTTCCACTCGTCGAATCGTAGGTCGATGCTGCCGAGGGCGCTCACGACGTCGACGAAGTAGAGCGCGGGGTGCCCGGCCGCGTCGATCGCCGCGCGGACGGCCGCGAGATCCGTCGTGACGCCGGTCGACGTCTCATTGTGCACGACGAGCACCGCGCGGTACCGGCGTTCCCCGTCGCGCGACAGGCGGTCGCGCACCTGTTCCGGCGGCACGGCCTCGCCCCAGGGCACTTCGACCGTCTCGACCGTGAGCCCGAGCCGCCGCGCGCACTCGGCGTAGAGCTGGCTGAAGTGGCCGTTGACGAAGGCGAGCACATGGTCACCGGGGCTGAGCGTGTTGACGAGCGAGGCCTCCCACGCGCCGGTGCCCGATGCCGGGTACAGGACGATCTCGCCCCGCGCCGTGCCGAACACCTGCTTCAATCCCGCAACCGCTTCGTGCACGACGGCGGGAAGATCGGGTCCCCGGTGGTCGACCACGGCGCGGTCCATCGCGCGCAGGATGCGCTCGGGGACGTTGGTGGGACCCGGGATCTGCAGAAAATGACGGCCGGCCATGATGCGGTTCGACTTCGCAGGCCGGCCGGGCGTTCCCTGCGCTGACTTGGCCTTGCGGCGGGTAGCCGCCGGCTCCGGGGCCCCCCGAGGGGAAACGCTTCGCCGATCCGCGAACACGTCGTCTACCGCCACGGTGGAAGACTGACCAGGGGAGGGCCGCGATGCGCGTCGGCACCGGGGAGCACACGTACGAGGTTCAGGACAACTGGGGCAGGCTGCCGGACGGCTGGTCGTACCTCGAGGTCTCGGGCGTGGCGGTGGACCGGCAGGACCGCGCCTACGTGTTCAACCGCGGCAAGCATCCGGTGATCGTGCTCGACCGCGACGGCGCATTCGTCGGCTCGTGGGGCGAGGGCGCGTTCACGCGGCCCCACGCCGCGACGATGGCGCCCGACGATACGCTCTGGCTCGTCGACGACGGCGACCACACGATCCGCCACTGCACCCTGGACGGCAAGGTGCTGCTGACAATCGGCACCCCCAACAAGCCGGCGCCGAAGTGGAGCGGCACGCCCTTCAACCGGCCGACGCACGTCGCGCTGGCCGCGGACGGCTCGCTCTACATTACCGACGGCTACGGCAACACGCGCGTGCACCGATTCACCGCGGACGGCAGGCATCTCGGGTCGTGGGGCGAGCCGGGCACCGACCCGGGCCAGTTCAACCTGCCCCACAACGTCGGGGTGGACCGGCAGGGCCGCGTCTACGTCGCGGACCGCGAGAATTTCCGCGTCCAGATCTTCGACGGGGGCGGCCGCTTCGTCGGCCAGTGGAACAACCTGTACCGTCCGTGCGGCCTGTACGTCGACCGCCAGGGCGACCAGGACCGCATCTACGTCGGGGAGTTGTGCTCCAGCATCGGGGTCAGCGAGGGGATCCAGAACCTCGGCGCCCGCCTCTCGATTTTCGCGCCGTCCGGCGAGCGGATCGCGCGGATCGGCGCGCCGCTGCCCGGAAGCGGCCCGGGCGAGTTCGTCGCCCCGCACACGGTGGCCGTCGATTCGCGGGGCGACGTCTACGTCGGAGAGGTCTCGTACACGATCCGCGGTAAGGGATTGACCCCGCCCCGCGAACTGCGCAGCCTGCAGAAATTCGCGCGCGCGAGGTAGCGCCGATCAGACACTTGGCGGCGGCCGCGCTCGTAGCGCTGCTCGCGGGCGGGACGTCGTACGCGGCAACGGCGCACCAGATCGTGCCCGGACAGGGGATCGGAGCCGTCGCCCTCGGGGTGCCGCTCGCGCGGGCCGCGGCGGCGCTCGGTCCCTACAAGTCCAGCGCGGTGGTGGTCGACGGGCCCGCGCGGCTGCGCGAATACCGGTGGTATACCAGTCCGGCGCACGACGGCTCTGCCGCGGCGAGCGGGTTTGCGGTGACGTGCCTTCCGGACGGGCGGATCACACAGGTTAGCGTCCGCTACCTCCCGGCGTACACCACCGAAAAGAACCTGCACACGTCCGGGCCCGGGGGCGTGCGCGGGTCCGCGCTGCTCGGCGTGCAGCTGGCCATGGGGTCGCCGGGCGCGGTCACGCTCGGCGAGGCCGGCATGCGGAAGATGGAGTACGGCGGCATCCGCTTCTGGGTCGATACGACCACGCAACGGGTGGCGCGAATCGACGTGTTCTAGACCAACACCGGCCTCGGCGCGTCAGCCGGCCCGGCGGATCTCCGGGACGTCCTCGCCCCGGAGCGCGGCGAGCCGCATCCGCCGCTCCACGAGCAGGAACTCGCGAAACAGCACTTCCCACTCCTCGAACGCGACGCCGGTGTGCCGGATCGTGCGCTCGATGTCGTCGAGCGCCGGCAGGGCGACCGCCGCGGGCCCAGGGACCTCCGGCCGCTTCTGTGCCTGCGGCGCGGGCAAACGATGCGCCTCCTGCGCCGTGTGGGCGCGCCAGGCTTCGCGAAGCCGGTCCTCGATCTCGTTGGCGTCCCGCGTCCAGGTCAGGTAGGCCGGGGTGAAGGGCAGCATTTCGGTGAGCAGGGCCTGGACCGCGGTCACGCGCCGGACGTGCCCGGTGATGACGATGTCGAACGGGTGTACCGTCACTTCGAGGCCGGCGCCGGCGAAGGTCGCCAGGTCGTGCGTCACCATGCCGGCAACCGTCCCGCCGATCAAGAGCACCAGCATGCGGATCGGTCCGCTGATGAGCGGACTCGTCGGCACCCGGCGCACGCCGATGCCGCCGCCGGCCAGGACGCCCTCGATCTCCCGGACTACCGCGTCGTAGTGCGCGGCGTGAATGACCACCGGCATGTGCCGCGTGGTCCAGCGGTGCAGCAGCGTCCGTACCTGGGTGACGGGGGCGATGAAGGCGGTGACGATCAGCGTGACGGCCATGCCAAGCGTGTAACGATAGCCCGGGAGCAGCTCCCGCGCGATGTTGGCCGCGCCGCGCGGCCGGTACGGCGGATCGATCAGAAGCAGCGCAGCGGCACCGACGACCAGCGGAATCGCCGCGGCGGCGGCAAGCATCGCCACGCGGATCCAGGCCTGGTTCACCCACGGCGCCAGGGTCACAAAGGCGAGCAGGAACGCCGCGAACGCGGGCCACACAATGCCGGTGATCGCGACCAACCAGACGACCGACCCGAAGGCCATGGTCGTGACGATGATCTGGCGCTGCTGCGGGATCCGCCCGAACAGCAGCACCGTGGCCCATCCCAGCGCCGTGTTGGCGACGCGTCCCAGCGACCGCAGGGCGAGTCCGATCAAGACTTGGAGGATGGCCACATCGAAGTTTATACCCGGCCCCGGGCCGCCGACGAAAACGAGATCGGATGCGCCGGAGGGAGAACGCGTCGCCGCGACAAAGACGGTGGGACCCTTATACGGGGCGCGCGCGCAGACAGGCTTGCCTGCGCCGTGACAAACGAGGAGGGCTGGCCGTGGCTCAGGATCGGGACAAGGGGGACGCAGTGACGCGGATCACGCGGCGCGGACTGTTGACCGTGGCGGCGGCCGCCGGGGCGGGACTGGCCGCCGGAACCGATCGGGGGGCGCCGGGATGGCTGGGCGGGACCCGGGACGCGGGGATCGCCGCGGCGGCGGCGCGGCGCGGCGGCACGCTGCGGATCGCCGAGATCGGCGAGCCGCTCACGCTCGACACCGTGGCGACGACGGCCGACCTCACGTCCACGATCACGCTCCCGGTCTTCGAGGAGCTCTTTATCTTCGACGCCAACTGGCGGATCCAGCCGCTGCTCGCGTCGTCGTATAACGTGAGCAAGGACGGCCTGACCTACACCATCACCCTCCGCAAGAACGTCCCGTTCCACAACGGACGCGACGTGACGCCGGCGGACGTCGTCGCGTCACTGAACCGCTGGGGCCGGGTCAGCCCCCGCGGCCCCTCCGTCTACCAGAACGTGGACAGCGTGCAGCCGTTGGCGGACGGCGTCGTGATCAAGCTGAAGCGTCCGTACGCGCCGCTGCTGGCGTTTCTCGCGCTGCCGAACGGCGCCGCCGCGATCATGCCGCGCGAGATCGTCGAGGCGGCCGGCACCAGCCCGCTCAAACAGTTCGTCGGGACGGGCCCCTACCGCTTCGTCGAGTGGGCGCCGGACCGCTACGTCAAGCTCGCGCGCTTCGATCACTACGCCGCGCGCAGCGAGCCGGCGAACGGATACGCCGGCCGGCGCGAGGCATGGGCGGACGAGGTTCTCTACTATCCCGTCTCGCAGGTGGCGACGCGGATCGCCGGGGTGCAGAGCGGCGACTACGACGTCGCCGACGGCATCAACCAAGATGCCTACGCCTCGTTGAAGAACGACCAGCGGGTGGTCCCGGAGATCATCCGGCCGGGGTCGTTCCTCACGTTTTTCTTCAACAAGAAGCAGGGCATCATGACGAACGAGAAGCTGCGCGAGGCTGTCCTGGTCGCCCTCGACATGCAGCCGATCATGTCGGCCACCTTCGGGAATCCGGACCTGTACTCGCTGTACCCGAGCGTGTACCCGAAGGGGACGCCGTGGTACACGACGGCGGGCTCGGAGTGGTACAACGTCCACAACGTGGCGCGGGCCAAGGAGCTGATGAAGGAGGCCGGCTACTCCGGCCAGCCGGTGCGGTGGCTCACGACCCAGCAGTACGACTACATGTTCAAGAGCACCGTGGTGGCGACGTCACAGCTGCAGCACGCCGGATTCACGGTCGACATGCAGGTGCTGGAGTGGGCGGGCGTGCTCGACCACCGCGGCAAGCCCGCCGACTACGACCTGTTCACCACCTCGCACGGGTTCGTGCCCGATCCGGCGCTGATCACCGTGTTCAGCTCGGCGTACCCGGGGTGGTGGGACACGTCGACGAAGAACTCGCTGCTCGGCGAGTTCACGAGCGAGTCCGACCCGGCCGCCCGCGTGAAGACGTGGTCCAAGCTCCAGGCGCTCATGTACAAGGAAGCGCCGATCGTCCGGCCCGGCGAGTTCTACACACTGATGCTGCGGAGCCGGGCGCTCGAGACGTTCCGGGCCTCGTACTGGATCGTGCCGTGGAACGTGGCCGCGGTGAAGTGATGCCGGCCGCCGGTCGGCCGGCTGTGATGTAATCAACGCCGGCTAACTCGTGCTCTCGTACCTGACGGGACGGCTGGCGGCGCTGCTGCCGGTGCTGCTGGTCGTCGCGGTCGTGGTGTTCATGCTGATCCACGTCACGCCGGGGGACCCGGCGCGCGTGCTGCTCGGGCAGGATGCCACCGCGGAGCAGGTGGCCGCGCTGCGGCACGATCTCGGTCTCGACCGCCCGCTGCCGCTGCAGTTTGCGCTGTGGATCGGCCGCGCGGTTCGGGGCGACCTGGGGCTGTCGTTCTTTCTGCACCTGCCGGTGACGACCGACATCGTCGAGCACGCCGGCCCGACCGCGATGCTCTCTCTGCTCGGGCTCGGCGTGGCGCTCGCGATCGGGATTCCCGTCGGCATCGTCTCCGCGGTCTTCCGCAACTCGTGGCTCGACCAGGCCAGCCTCGCGCTCGCGATGCTGGGGGCGGCGGTGCCCAGTTTCTGGCTGGGGCTGTCGCTGATCGTGCTGTTCGCGGTTGATCTGGGATGGCTGCCGTCGTCCGGGTACCGGCCGCCCGGCGCCGGGCTGGGGCTGAGCCTGCACTATCTGCTCCTGCCGGCGCTGGCGCTCGGGCTGCCGAACTCCTCGCTGATCATCCGGTTCACGCGCAGCAGCCTGCTCGACGTGCTCGGCAACGACTACATCCGCACCGCGAGCGCGAAGGGCCTGCCGCGGCCGCGCGTGATCTTCAGGCACGCCATGCGCAACGCGCTCGTGCCGATCCTCACCGTGATCGGGCTGACCTTCGCGGCGCTGATGGGGGGCGCGGTGGTGACGGAGACGGTGTTCAGCCTCCCCGGCATCGGGCAGTTGGTGGTCTCCTCCGTGCTGCGGCGCGACTACCCCGTGATTCAGGGCGTGGTGCTGCTGGTTGCGACGATCTACGTCCTCGTCAACCTGGCCGTCGACATGATGTACTTCGTCGTCGATCCGCGGGTCCGGTATTGACGGCGGCGGACCAAACCGCGCGTCCTTCCGTGGTGCCGGCCGGCATGCCGGTCGCCGGGGGCCGGTTCGGCCGTCGCGGCCCGGTCGCCCTGCTCGCGCGCATGGTGCGGCGGCGGCGCATCGTGGCCGTGGGCCTCGTGCTGCTGCTGGTCGTGCTGGGAGCGGCGCTCCTGGCGCCGCAGCTCGCGCCGTACGATCCCATCGCCCTCGACGTGCCCGCGCGCCTCGCCGCGCCGGGCCACGCGCATCCGTTCGGCACCGACGAGTTCGGCCGCGACATCCTCAGCCGGACGCTGTATGGGGCGCGGCTGTCGCTCGCGGTGGGCGCGCTCGTCACTGCGCTCGCGACGACGGCCGGCATCGCCGTGGGCCTGATCGCCGGGACCAACCGCCGGGCGGACCGCCTCTTGATGCGGGTGATGGACGGGCTGATGGCGTTCCCGGATATCCTGCTCGCGATCGCGCTCATGGCGTCGCTGGGCCCGAGCGCCCGGAACGTGGTGATCGCGCTCGGCTTCGTGTACACGCCGCGCGTCGCGCGGATCGTGCGCGCCTCCGTGCTGGTTGTGGCCTCCCAGGAGTACGTCGAGGCCGCCCGGGCGTTGGGCGCGCCGGTCGCGCGCATCCTGCTCCGCCACATCCTGGTCAATACGGCGTCCCCGGTGATCGTCCAGGCGACGTTTATCACCGCGTACGCGATGCTCGGCGAGGCGGCGCTGAGCTTCCTTGGGGTCGGTATTCCGCCGCAGATTCCGACGTGGGGCGGGATCATCAGCGAGGGGCAGGTGTATCTCCGCCAAGCCTGGTGGATCAGCATCTTCCCGGGGGCCGCCATCGTGCTCAGCGTGTTGAGCCTGAACCTGCTCGGGGACGGCCTTCGGGACTACCTCGATCCGCGCCTCAGGTACTCGTGACCGGCCCGCGGCGCACGGTGTACAGGAGACCCGGTGATTCTATGGAACGAACCTCTGCGACGGGCGGGCCGTATTTTCAAAGGCTTGTGCGCATCAGATCCAGGGGGGTGGACGATGGCACGAACGACGTCCAATAGCAGGATGACCCGGAGACAGGTACTCGCCGGTGGTCTCGCGCTCGGCGGAGGACTCGCCGGGCTCGATCTCGTTCGCGGGACCGGGCTGCCGGAGGCGTTCGGCGCCGCGGCGGCGCCGAAGCGCGGCGGCATGTTGGTGGCCGCGGCCGAGGTGGACCCGGTCAGCCTCGATCCGCATACCAACTCCAACTTCTCGTCCGCGCAGGCCTACGAGCACATCTACGAGAGCCTCACCGGCTACAACGACAAGAACCAGATCGTCCCGATGCTGGCCGAGAAGTGGGAGACCCAGAACGGCGGCAAGACCTACATCTTCCACCTGCGGCCGAACGTAAAGTTCCATAACGGCCAGACGATGACCGCCGATGACGTGAAATACACCGTCGACCGGATCGTCGATCCGAAGACCGCGTCGCCCTGGCGCGGTTGGTTCGACACGATCGCCGAAACCAAGGTCGTCGACCCGCTGACGGTTCAGATCAACCTCAGCGCGCCGTATCCGGGCCTGCTTGGATCGTTCGCCGGCATGCGCGCCTCCGGCATCATTCCGAAGGGCCTGGCCGAGCGCGACAATCTCAAGATCCACGCGGTCGGGACGGGGCCGTTCAAGCTCGCTGAGTACGTCCCGCAAGATCACATCACCTATGCGCGGCACGGCGACTACTGGGACAAGCCGCTGCCGTACCTCGACGGCATGACGTTCAAGATTCTCACCGAGGAGAACGCCCGTCTCGCGGCGCTGCGGGCCGGACAGATCCAGTACGCGTCAGTGAGCGCGCAGGGTGAAGCCCAGCTCAAGGGCGTGCCGGGCGTCTCCATCCTGCGGGGTCTCGTCGCGAACGTGACGCTGCACTACATCAACGTCGCCCGAAAGCCTCTCAACGACTGGCGCGTCCGCAAGGCGATGCGCATGGCGGTCGACACGAACGAGGTGATCCAAAAGGCGGCGTTCGGCGCGGCGGTGCCGTCGGGCCCGATCCCGACCGGCTACGGCGATTGGTACGTGCCGGCCAATCTTCTGCCGTACAACAAGCCGGACATCGCGGGCGCGAAGAAGCTGCTCGCCGAGGCCGGCTATCCGAACGGCGGCTTCCGCGTCACGCTGCTGTGCTCGCCGCAGTACCCCGAGTATGTGGCGACGACGCTGGTCGTCCAGGACAGCCTGAAGAAGCTCGGGATCGACGCCCAGGTGCAGCAGATGGAGTGGGGGGCGTTCGTCGCCGACCACAACCGCGAGCTCGTGACCCACGGCCAGGAGGGCGGGGAGATCTTCTGCTCGGGCAACACCTTCCGGCCCGATCCGGACGGCTACATCTATCCGTATTTCTACAGCAAGGGGCCGATCAACGACGGCGGCTACACCAACCCGAAGCTCGACCCGCTGATGGTGCAGGCGCGCTCGATCTTCAACCACGACCAGCGGAAGAGCCTGTACATTGAGATCCAGAAGACGCTGCTCGACGAGTCGCCGAACTGGTGGTGGCACGTGAAATACAACATCGACGCAATCTCGACCCGGCTGCAGGGGTTCTCCCAGTCGTTCACCGGACGCCGGTTCTTGCTGAAGCAGGCCTGGTTAGCCTGAGCGGGGTTCTTCTCGCGGCGCGGCGGGTTCGCATCCCCCGGGATGCGCCCGCCGCGCCCGTCTAATCCCCGATGCGTTACCTCCTCCGCCGCGGCGCGTGGACCGTCGCGGCCCTAGTCGGCGTTTCCGCCCTCATCTTCGGCCTGGTGCGCCTCCTCCCGGGGACGATCGTCGACATCCTCGCCGGAACGGAGGGGCGCCTCGGCCCCGAGCAGCGCGCGATGGTGCTGCACCAGTTTGGCCTGGACCGCCCGCTGCCCGTGCAGTACGGGCTGTGGCTGTGGAACCTCGTGCACGGCAACCTCGGGTGGTCGTTCCGCACCCAGCAGCCGGTCGGCGAACTGATCGCCGCCCGGCTGCCGATCACCGTCGAGCTCGCCGTGCTCACGATCGCCGTCGTGGCGGCGGTCGGCATCCCGCTCGGCATCCTGGCCAGCGTCACGCCGAGCGCCCGCGTCAAGGCCCTCGCGCAGATCGTGGGGCTGCTCGGCCTGTCCGTGCCGAACTTCTGGACCGCGATCATGCTGATCATCCTGGCGTCGTACGCGTTCCACTGGCTGCCGGCGCTCATCTTCACGCCGCTCTGGGTGTCGCCCTGGACCAACGCGCAGCAGATGCTGCTGCCGGTCACGTCGCTCGCGCTGGGGCTCGCCGCGGTCGTGGTCCGGATGACCCGGTCGTCGATGCTCGAAGTCCTCGGCCAGGAGTACGTCAAGGTCGCCCGCGCCAAGGGGCTGCGCGGCGCCACGGTGCTGCTCCGGCACGCGCTGCGCAACGCGCTCATTCCGATCATCACCATACTGGGACTGCAGAGCGGGTTTCTCCTCGGCGGCGTTGTGATCACCGAGCAGATCTTCGGGCTGCCCGGCCTGGGCTGGATGCTGTTGAACGGCGTGTACCAGCGCGACTATCCGGTCGTGCAGGGGACCGTGATGCTGTTCGCGGTGACGTTCGCCGCGGTCAACCTCGCGGTGGACCTCTTGTATACGTCGCTCGATCCCCGGATCCGGTACGAATGAGTCCGGGCTCGAACCCCACGGACCTCGGTCCGCTGCCCGGCGCGTCCGCCACCCGGCGGCAGAGCGCGCGGCCGGGCGGCGGTGGGGCGAGCGCGCGTCTCTGGCGCCTCGCGCGCCGCAACCCGACCGCGGCCGTCGGCGCGGTGATCATCGGGCTCACCGTCTTCATCGCGCTCGCCGCGCCGCTGCTCACCGGGTACAGCCCGGTGTCGCAGATCGCGCAGCCGCTGCAGGCGCCGGGCGGCGCGCATCCGGCCGGGACCGACGAGCTGGGCCGGGACGAGCTGAGCCGCCTGATCTACGGCGCGCGCGTGTCCCTCTACGTCGGCGGGCTCGCGGTCGTGATCGCGCTGGCACTCGGCGCGTCCTCCGGGATCGCCGCGGGTTTCTACGGCGGCTGGCTCGACAACGCGACGATGCGCGTGATGGACGTGCTGTTCTCGATGCCGGCCCTCGTGCTGGCGATCACGCTCACGAGCGTCCTCGGGCCAAGCCTCACCAACGCGATGATCGCGATCGGCATCGTCTACGCGCCGACGTTCGCCCGGATCGCGCGGGGCCCGACGCTGTCCGTCATCGGCCTGCCGTATATCGAGGCGGCGCGGGCGATCGGCGCCTCGAACGGCGCGATCATCGTGCGGCACGTGCTGCCGAACGTATCGGCGCCGCTGCTCGTCCAGACGACCGTCTCGCTGTCGACGGCGATCCTGACGGAAGCCGCGCTGAGCTTCCTCGGGCTCGGCACGCAGCCGCCGACGGCGTCCTGGGGCCTGATGCTCAGCGCCGCGCGGCAGTACATGCTGATCGATCCGTGGATCGCGGTCCTGCCGGGCGTCGCGATCGCGGTGACGGTGCTGGGCTTCAACCTCCTCGGCGACGGCCTGCGGGACGTCCTCGATCCGCGCATCCGGACCCTGTGAGCCGCCGGGCCGCGGAACCGCACCACGGTGACGAAGTTGACGGACATGCACACCACGCATAGGGGGGACACGCGGGATGCCTAAACAGCCGTACCTGTACGAGCACATGACCTGGGAGGAAGTCAACGACGCCGTCCGCGCGCGGCGGGTCGCGCTGATTCCCGTCGGCACGATCGAGGATCACGGGCCGCACCTGCCGGTGGACGCGGACGTCGTGATCGCGTCCGCGTTCTGCGAGCGCGCGGCGCGGCTCGCGCCGGAGGAAATCGCGCTGCTGCCGTGCGTCCGGGTGGGCTACAGCCCGCACCACATGGACTTTCCGGGGACGCTCACGATCCGCTGGAACACCTTCGTCGAGTACCTGGCCGATATCACGCGCAGCCTCGCGCACCACGGCTTCACGAAGATCCTGATGGTGAACGGCCACGGCAGTAACCGGCCGCTCGTCGAGATGGCGGCGCGGATCACCGTGGTCGAGCGCCCGGACGTGCACTGCGCGTACACGTCCTGGTGGGATCTGCACGATGTCCGCAACGCCTTCAACCCCGTGCGCGGGTCCCGCGTGACGTCGCACGCCTGCGAAGCCGAGACGTCGGTGTACCTCGCCGTCGACGCCTCGCGGGTCCGGATGGACCGCGCCGCGGCCGACGACACCTACCGGCAGTCGCCGCACTTCTGGGGCGACCTCGCCGGCCGGAAGCCCGATCCCGCGTTCAAGAATCCGCTGTGGATGACCGAATATTGGAGCGCCGATTCGACCAACGGGATCAAGGGCGATCCGACGCCCGCGACCGCGGAGAAGGGCGAGAAGATGCTGGCCGCCGGCGCCGCGGAGCTCGTCGAAATCGTCCGCGAACTGCGGGAGCGGCCGATCAAGCCGCGCGTGCCGCACCAGGTCAGGCCGGCGCAGCCCCTCGGGATCGCCAAGACGTAGGGTCGGGCTCGTGTTTACGGTCGAGGAGCGCGACCGCATCCGCGACGGGATCCTGGCGATGGCGCGCGAGGATGCGCGCATTGTCGCGGGGGCGCTGATCGGATCGGCCGCCCACGGGCCGGGGGACCGCTGGTCGGATCTCGACCTCGGCTTCGGCGTCGGAGAAGCGGCGACGCTGGGCGAGGTGCTGGCCGACTGGACGCCCCGGCTCGAGCGCGAGTGGGGCGCGGTGCACCTCTTCGACCTGCCGTCGGGCGCGGCGATCTACCGCGTGTTTCTGTTTCCCGGCGCGCTGCAGGTCGATCTGTCGTTTGCGCCCGCGACGGCGTTCGGCTCGCGCGGGCCGAAGTTCCGGCTGCTCTTTGGCAGCGCGGTCGACCATCCGCGCGCCGAGCCGCCGTCTATGACGCATCTCTTTGGTTTGGGCGTGCACCACGCCGTGCGGGCCCGGTTCTGCGTCGAGCGCGGCCGCTTCTGGCAGGCGCAGCACTGGATCGGGGAGATGCGGGAACTCGGCCTGACGCTGGCGTGCCGCCGCCGCGATTTGCCGGCGGCGCAGGGCAGGGGATACGACGACCTTCCGGCCGAGGTCGCGGCGCCCTTCCAAGAGACCTTGGTCCGCTCCCTCGATCGGGCCGAGCTCCTGCGGGCGCTCGGCGCCGCGATCGAGGGGCTGCTGCGGGAAGCCGGCGACGCCCGGGAGTTGGCTTCCAAGGCGGACGGTCAGTTGCGCGACCTGTTGTCTCCTCGGTTTGTGTAGAGACGGCGGCAGTTTACCAGCCGAACGGCAGCGCGAACGTTGGCGGCGCCGCGTGGTGGTCGCGCCGCTCCGGCCGCGGCCGTGTCCGGAACCAGCGCACCATCTCGACCATCTGCGTGACCGCGTGCTCGAAGACGTGGCGGCCTTTCTCCGCGGTCGCGCGCGCGGCTTCGCCGATCACGCCGCTGTCCGTGTAGGTCGAGGTCCACTCCACGATCGCCGCGGGCGACGACGCCGTCAGATCGACGGTGTGCCACCGCTCGGCGCCCGGCAGTGCCATGAACGCGGCCAGCTCGTTCTTGATCTTGTCCGCGCGGACCCCGTCCGGATCGACGTGCTGGTACATCGACGTCTCCAGTTCGCACGCGTGGGCGCACCCGCCCGGCAGCACCGACTCGCGCCACTCGCGGTTCCAGCGTTCGCCCACCAGTTGCCACCACGACAGCGTCAGGCACAGCGCGTCGGTTTGGAGGATCGTCTGGCGGCCGACTTCTTCCACGAGCGGGTGGTTGGAGCCGTGGCCGTTGACGACGACGATGCGCTTGAAGCCGTGGTAGGCGACGGAGCGCGTGATGTCGAGCAGGAACTTCACGAACGTGCTCGGCTCGATGTTGATCGTCCCCGGGAAATCCATCACGTGGTGGCAGTAGCCATAGGCCACGGGCGGGAGCACCAGCATCTCCGCGGGCGACCGCCGCGCGGCCTCGTAGACGACCGCGCTGCTCAATTTCGCATCCACGTCGAGCGGCAGGTGATGGCCGTGCTGCTCGGTGGAGCCGACGGGCAGGACCACCACCTTGTTCATCGCCACCGCCTCGTTGATCTCCGGCCACGTGAGGTGCTCGTACCGGTACTCCTGGTCGACGGACTTGCGGGCGCTCTGCGCGTGTGCGATCGCCATGGTGTCCTCCTCCTCCGTGGTATGGTGCGGGGTGGCGTTAGACCCGGCCTAGGAAGGTCCGGACGCTCTCCATGAACGCCGCGGTCTCTTCGGCCTGCGGCGAGTGCCCGCTGCGCTCGAACACGTGCAGCTCCGCGCCGGGGATCCGGCGGGCGATTTCCTCGGATTCCGGCACCGGGCAGATCCAGTCGTGGCGGCCGACGCCGACCCAGGTAGGGACGCCGATCCGGCCGAGGCCGTCGCGAACGTCGTACCGCTCGTAGTCGCGGATCAGCGCCCGGCGGGTCACCGGGTCGAAGTCCCGGCCGGCCAGCGACGCCGGCGCACGCCCCTTGTCGCGGTAGTACATCGGCTGAATCGTCTCGAACGCCCGCTGAAACTCCGCCGGATCCTCGATCGACCCGTCCCAGAGCCGCCGGTACGCGTCGCGCATCGCCGGCGTGCCGAGACGTTCCATGTTCGCGGTGGCGCGCGGCATGAACGCCTTGCTCGCGGACGTACCCACCAGAATCAGCGCCCGCGGCGTCTCCGGGTGCGCCGCGGCGTAGATGAGCGAGATGAAGCCGCCGGCCGACGCGCCGAGGAGGATCGGGTGCTCGATCCCGAGCGCCCGGCACAGCCCGTCCAGGTCGCGGGCGAGCTGCTCCTGCGTGTAGGTCTCCTCGGGCGCTTTCGATGAGCGGCCGTGTCCGCGGTGATCGTAGGCGATCAGCTGCACGAGATCGCCGAGCGGTGCGTACTGGGTAAGGCGCCCGGGGTGGCCGACCCCGGGCCCGCCGTGCACGAGCACGCACGGCGGGCCCAACCCCGCGGTCTCATAGAACAGGTCGACGCCGTTCACACGCACCTTCATGCCGGTCTCCTTCGGTCGGCCGCGATGACCTTCACCGGCGGCGCGGGTCGAGCGCGTCCCGGCGGCCGTGAAGAGCGTAGCCTGCACGATCACGGCAGCGGGAGTAGTTCGCGCTGCGCGGCGGCGGTCCTGGACGGCCGGTGGGCCGCCCGGCGGTGATGTGCTACGATGCCCTGGCCGGGGAGCGACGTGCCGGCCTTCACCGCGCGGCGCGATGCGGCGCGGATCGTGCGGATAGGAGGGGAGATGGGCGATCGCGTGCTGTTTGAGCGAGGCATGAAGATCCGAAAGACGCTGTGGCCGGATCGGGAGGGCGGCATCGCGGTCTTCCGGGCGCTGGATCCCGCATACGCCGACACCATCGTGGAGCAGGCGTACGGGGCCGTCTACGGCGACCCGACGCTCGATCTCCGGACGAGAAGTCTCCTCACCTGCGCGGTCCTGACCGCGCTGGGCCGGTCGCGCGGGCTGGAGAGCCATCTGCGGGGCGCGCTCAACCTCGGGATCCCGCCGGCCGAACTGATCGCGATGCTCAAGCAGGTGGCGCTGTACGCCGGCTATCCCGTGGTCAACGACGCGTTCGGGACACTCAAGCGCCTCATCGACGAAGGCCCGGCCGCCGCGGCGCCGTAACTCCGCGCCGGCGCATCACAGGAGCGTCTCCGGCCACCAGAGAACCAACACCATCCGTGTCTGTTATACCGACCAGCGCGTTTCTCCGCGCGTGCCACCGCCTGCCCGTGCCCTATACGCCCGTGTGGGCGATGCGGCAGGCCGGCCGGTATCTGCCGGAGTATCGCCGGGTCCGCGAACGGATGAGCCTGCTCCAACTCTGCAAGAGGCCCGACGCCGCGGCCGAGGTGACGGTGCAGCCCGTGGACCGGCTAGGCGTCGACGCGGCCATTCTGTTTGCCGACATCCTGCTGGTCGCGGAACCGCTCGGCGTGGGGCTCGACTACGCGAAGGGCGAAGGGCCGGTGATCGCGCGGCCGATCCGAACGCGCGACGATGTCGCGCGGCTGCCGGACGTCGATCCCGACGATGCGGTGCCGTTTGTCTACGAGACCGCACGGCTGGCGCGGCGTGCCCTGGCGGGGCGGGTGCCGCTGATCGGGTTCGCGGGCGCGCCGTTCACCGTGGCGTCATATCTGATCGAGGGCGGTCCGTCCCGAAACTTTCTCCTGACGAAGCGCCTGATGTACACCGATCCGGACGCCTGGACGGCGCTCATGGAACGGCTCACGGCGCTGACCGCCCGATATCTCCGCGGCCAGATCGCCGCGGGCGCGGACGCGGTGCAGCTCTTCGACAGCTGGGTGGGCTGCCTCGCGCCGGAGGCCTACCGCCGGTACGTACTGCCGTACTCGCGCGCGGTGTTTGCCGCGCTGCCGCCGGAGGCGCCGGCGATCCACTTCGGCACCGGGACGGGGGGCCTGCTCGAGGCGATGCGGGACGCGGGCGGCCACGTGATCGGTCTCGATTGGCGGGTGGAGCTCGGCGCGGCGTGGACGCGCCTCGGCCCCGGGGTCGGCGTGCAGGGCAACCTCGATCCCGCGGTGCTGTTGAGCACGCCGGCGGAGATCAAACGGGGGGTGGGCGGCATTCTGGATGCGGCCGCGGGGCGGCCGGGGCACGTCTTCAACCTCGGCCACGGGGTGCTCCCTGAGACGCCGTGGGAGAACCTCCGCGCGATGGTAGAGATGGTCCACGAGATGAGCCGCCGGTGAGCGGCACGCGCGTACCGGGCGCCGGCCGTTACGACGCGGTCCTGCTGATCGGCTACGGCGCGCCGGAGCGGCCGGAAGACGTGCGCCCGTATCTCGCGGCCATCCTGCACGGACGGCGGGTGCCGCCGGAGCGCCTGGAAGAGGTGGCGCATCACTACGACGTGTTCGGCGGGCGCTCGCCGCTGACCGAGCTGACGCGCCGGCAGGCCGCCGCGCTCGAAGCGACGCTGCGCGCGCGCGATTTTGCGCTGCCGGTGTACGTCGGAATGCGCAATTGGACCCCGTACCTCCACGAGACGCTGGCCGCCATGCGCGACACGGGCGTGCGCCGCGCGATCGGGATCGTGATGGCGCCGCACCGCAGTTACGCGAGCTGGGAGCAGTATCAGGAAAATGTCGTCGACGCTCAAACCCGCGTGGGCGCGCAGGCGCCGGCGGTCGACTACCTCGGCCCGTGGTTCGAGCATCCGGGGTTTGTCGGCGCCCAGGCGGATCGCGTCGCCGCCGTCCTGCGCGCGATGCCGGACGAGGAACGGGCGGGCGCGACGCTGGTCTTCACCGCGCACAGCATCCCGGCCGCGATGGGCGCGCGCAGCGGCTACGAATCGCAAGTCACGGCGTCCGCCCGCAGCGTCGCCGCCCGTCTCGGCCACCCGGCGTGGCAGATCGCCTATCAGAGCCGCAGCGGCGACCCGCGCGAGCCGTGGCTGGAGCCGGATGCGAAGGACGCCCTGCGCGACCTGGCCGCGCACCGGACGCGCGCGGTGGTGTTCGTGCCGATCGGTTTCGTCTCGGACCACATCGAGGTGCTGTACGACCTGGACACCGAGGCCCGCGCCGCGGCGGCCGAGCTCGGCGTCGCCTACTATCGGGCGGCCACGGTGATGGACCACCCGGCTTTCATCGGAATGCTGGCCGACCTCGTGGCGGCGCAGGCGGGATGACCCCGGAATGACGGCCGGCAGCATCGGAGATCACCCCCCTGCGGGGACTAGCCCGCTTGAGTTACATGGTGGCCGGCCGCTTGTCGGCCGGCAGGATGCGCAGGCGTCGCCGGACGCGCTCGGCGTGGACACCGCGCCCCGTCCGCCGCGCGTCGTGGTGGTCGGGGCGGGCATCGCCGGGCTGGCCGCGGCGCTGAGGATCGCGGACGCGGCCCGCCGGGTGGAGCTCGTGGTCTGCGAGGCCGGCTCCCGCGCCGGCGGCGTGATCGCCACCGAGCGCGACGGCGGCTACCTCGTCGAAGCGGGACCGGATTCGTTTCTTACGGAGAAGCCGGAGGCGCTGCGGCTGTGCGAACAGCTCGGTCTCGCGTCCGGTGTGGTTGGGGTGCAGACCGGCGCCGGCCGCGCCTACGTCGTTCGCGCGGGCCGCGTCGTTCCGATTCCGGACGGGTTCCGGCTGGTCGCGCCGACGCGCCTCCTGCCGTGGCTGCGCTCGCCGCTGTTCTCATGGCCGGGCAAGGCGCGGATGGCGATGGACCTGGTGCTGCCGCGCGGCCGGCCGGCCGCCGACGAGACCATTCGGTCGTTTGTCACCCGGCGGTTCGGCCGCGAGGCGTTCGAGCGCGTCGCGCAGCCGATGATCGGAACGATCTACACGGGAGACGCGGCGGCGCTCAGCCTCGAGGCGACGATGCCGCGCCTCGCCGAGGTGGAACGCCGCTACGGGAGCGTGATTCGCGGCCTCGTGCTCGCCCACGCGGCGGCGCGGCGGTCGGGGCACGGGACTCCCGCCCGAGGGGCGCAGACCGGCCGGCGCCTCAGCATCTTCGCGACGCTCGCGGACGGGATGCAGGCGCTGCCCGACGCCGCGGCGGCGCGCCTGCCCGCGGGCACGCTGCGGCTTCGCACCCCGATCAGGGCGGTGGCGCGGGCCGCGGACGGCGCTCGTTACGCGGTCGCGCTCGAGGACGGCCCGCCGATCGAGGCGGACGCGGTCATCGTCGCCGTGAACGCGCCGGCGGCGGCGCGCCTTGTCGCGGGACTCGACGGCGCGCTCGCCTCGCATCTCGGCGCGATCGCCTACGCGTCTTCCGCGAGCGTCACCCTCGCCTACCGGCGCGACGAGATCCGGCATCCGCTCGACGGCCTCGGCTTCGTCGTGCCGCAGATCGAGCGCCGCCCCATCCTCGCGGCCTCGTTCGCCAGCGTGAAGTTCCCCGGCCGCGCCCCCGCCGGGCGCGTGCTGATCCGCGTGTTTCTCGGCGGCGCGCTCGCGCCGGAGATGGCCGACGTTCCCGACGACCGGCTGGCCGCGATCGTCCGCGGCGAGATGGAAGCGCTGCTCGGCGCATCCGGCACGCCGGATTTCGTGCGGGTGCTGCGGCACCGTGAGACGATGCCGCAGTACGTGGTGGGGCACCTCGCGCGCGTGGCGGAGATCGAGGACCGGCTCGCCGGCCACCCAGGCCTGGCGCTGGCCGGCGCGGCCTACCGGGGGATCGGGATTCCGGACTGCATCCGCTCCGGCGAGGCCGCCGCGGACCGGGCGCTCGACGCTATGCGCGTCCCGAGAGCCGGGGATCCAACGCGTCGTGAAGCCCGTCGCCCGCCAGGTTGAACGAGAGGACCACGAGCGCGATCGCGAGCCCCGGAGCGAGAGCGGCCCAAAAATCGGTGAGCAGATACCGGTAGCTGTCGGCCAGCATCGCGCCCCACTCCGGGCTCGGCGGCTGTGCGCCGAGCCCGAGAAAGCCGAGCGCCGCGGCTTCGAGGATCGCGCTGCCGATTCCGAGCGATCCCTGCACGACGAGCGGCGCGGCGGCGTTCGGCACGATGGAGCGCAGGAGGACCCGCCACGGCCGGGCGCCCATGGCCCTGGCCGCCGTGACGTATTCGAACTCCTTGATGGCAAGCGTGGACGCGCGCGCGACGCGCGCGAACGACGGGATATTCACGATGCTGACGGCCAGGATCGTGTTGTTGAGTCCCGGGCCCCGCACGGCCACGATGCCGATCGCGAGGATGATGGACGGGAAGGCGAGCATCACGTCCATGATCCGCATGATCGTGCTCTCGACCCGGCCGCCGGCATAGCCGGCCGTGATACCGAGCAACGCGCCGGTGGAGAGAGCGCCGGAGACCGCTACGAAGCCGACCGTCATCGAGATGCGGGCGCCCAGGAGGACCCGGCTGAACACGTCGCGCCCGAGGTTGTCGGTGCCCATCCAGTGGTGCGCCGACGGCGGCTGCAGCCGCGCGAGCAGGTCTTCGTCGTCCGGACCGGTCGGCGCGATCTGCGTGGCGAAGATCGCGATGAGCGCAAAGAACAGAATCATGCACAGGCCGACGCGCGCGTTGGCATTCGCCCAGAACCGCCGGGCGGCCATCTTGACCGCGGAGCGTGCGTGCCGGCGCACCGGCGCGGCCGGGGCCGCTGCGGCCTGCGCGCTTCCCGTTCGTTCAGGCGTAGCGGATGCGGGGGTCAAGGAAGGCGTACAGGACGTCGACGAGCAGATTGACCAGGACGAACATCAGCGAGAACAGCAGAATGCCGGCGAGGATCACCGGGTAATCGCGGAAGAGAATCGAGTCGTACATGAACCGGCCGACGCCCGGCCACGAGAAGATCGTCTCGGTCAGGATCGCGCCGGTGAGGAAGCCGCCGAACTGGAGTCCGATGACGGTCACGACCGGCAGGAGCGCGTTGCGAAGGCCGTGTCCGATGATCACGGCGGGGCCGGTCAGGCCTTTCGCGCGCGCCGTCCGGATGTAGTCCTGATGCAGCGCGTCCAGCATGGAGGCCCGGGTCATGCGCGCGATGATCGCGGCGGGAATCGAGCCGACCGTGACGCTCGGCAGGACGAGGTGCCGCAGCGCGTCGCCCGCGGCGGCCCAGTTCCCCGTGAGCAGGCCGTCCAGGATGTCGATGCGGGTGATCGGCACGAGCGTGATGTTGACGTCGAGCTGCCCCGAGGTCGGCAGGGCGTGGACGTACACGCTGAAGATGTAGATCAGCATGAGGCCGAGCCAGAACACCGGGATCGAGACGCCCGTGAGCGCCACGAACATGCCGAGCCGGTCGAAGATCGAGTTGGGCTTGGCGGCGGACACGATGCCGATCGGCACCCCGATGCAGAGCGCGACCGTGATGGCGCCGATTGTCAGCTCGATCGTCGCCGGGAACCGCGGCACGAATTCGGACAGCACCTTGCGGTGGCTGTCCAGCGATTCGCCGAAGTCTCCGCGCACCGCGTTCCAGAGGTAGATCCCGTACTGCACCGGCAGGGGCTTGTCGAGGCCGAACTCGTGCTGGACGCGCTCGACCGATCCCGGGGTGGCGTGGTCCCCCACGTAGACGGTCGCCGGATCGCCGGGCAGCAAGTGGATCATCAGGAACGCCGCGGCGGACACCCCCAGCAGGATCGGGAGCAGCGCGATTGCGCGGCGGGCGATATAGCGGGCCATCGACTAGAGATACGGAGGGGGCGCGAACCCGGGTTCGCGCCCCCGTCCCTGCTTTTGTCCTAGTGCGACGAAACCAGTTCCCAGTACTCGTTCGAATCGGGCTGGCCGATCAGCCCGTCGACGTTCTTGCGCACGATCATCGGCACTTTGGCATGCGCGAACCAGATATTGGGCAGGTCGTGCGAGATCAGCGTCATGGCCTGGGCGTACATCTGCGCGCGCTTGGCCTGGCTGTTCTCGCTCTTGGCCTTGTTGATCAGGTCGAAGACCGCCGGGTTGTTGTACGACCAGCGGGCGCTGGTGGCGTCGTACTTGGGGAAGAAGAACCCGAGCCAGTCGTCGGGATCCCCGTTGTCACCGATCCAGCCGGCCATGTACATCGGGAACCGGTTGCTCTTCTGGTCCTTGAGGTACGTGGCCCAGTCCTCGGTCTGCAGATGGGCCCGGATGCCTACCTTGTTGAGGTCACTCGCGATCGCCGTGCCGATCTCCTTGCCCTGCGGGAAGTACGGCCGGCTGACCGGGATGTACCAGAAGTCGAACGAGAACCCGTTCGGATACCCGGCCTCCGACAGCAGCTTCTTCGACTGCGCGGGATCGTACGTGATCGGGTCGGGACTGGAGGCGCGGCCCCACATCCCGGGCGGCATGGCCTGGTTGGCGACCTCGCCGTAGCCGGCGTACAGGCCCTGCACGATCGCCGGCCGGTTGATCGCGTAAGCGACGGCCTTGCGGAGCCGGATGTCCTTGAAGAGCGAATTGTTCATGTTGAACTTGAGCCAGCTCGTGTCGAACGGAGGCCGGAACACGATCTTGAGGTTCGGATCGCTCATCGAGGCCTTGACGTCGTCGGTGTTGGGAAGCTCGATCGCCTGAACCTCGCCGGATTTGAGCGCCAGGTACCGCGCGGCGTTGTCCTTGATCACGCGCATGATCAGGCGCTGGGTCTTCGGCAGGCCCTTGCGGAAGAAACTCGGGTTGGCCTGCAGCGTCACATGGTCGTCACGCACCCACTCCACGAACTTGTAGGGCCCGGTGCCCACGGGGTGCTGGCCGATGCCCTCCGCGCCGTACTGCTTCATTGACGCGGGGCTGTTGAACTGAAAGGCGATGATCGTCAGGTTCTGCAGCAGCGGGGAGTTGGGCTGTTTCAGAATCACCTGCAGCGTGTACGGATCGACGGCTTTGGCCTCCTTGAACGAGTCGGCCATGAAGTCGCCAAAGTACTCGTATTCGCCGCCCTTCACAGCGTGGTACGGGTTGTTCTTGTCCGCCCAGCGGTCCCAGTTGGCCTTCGCCGCCTCGGCGTTCCACGGTGTACCGTCGTGGAACGTGACGCCCTGGCGCAGCTTGAACGTCCAGGTCAGCCCATCCGGAGAGACGGACCAGCTCGTTGCGAGATCCGGCTCGATGTCGGTCTTGCCCGGCTGCGCGCGGACCAGGAGGTTGAAGATCTGCGTCGTGACCTGGTAGGCTTCGCCGTTCGTGCTGGTAGGGCTGTCGAGCGAGTCGGCGTCCCCCGACTTGCCGTAGACGAGCGTGGTCGGTCCCGCAGCCCAACCCGTTACCGAGCCGGGGACGACCAGAACTCCGGCGATAAGGGCGGCGACGATCGCGAGCGAGGTAGCCATGCGCCTCCACCCCTGTGGCGCTGTCACCATGCGACGCCTCCTTGCAGAGCATAATGTCGTTAGAGCCCAGGTAGATTCGGTGCCACCTGCGGCACTCCTTGCCTACCAGCCGGATGTTACACGGCCGCCATCATCCCCGCGGCCGTGTCATGCGGCCGTGCTATAATGGTGGGCGTTCGGCGATGACGGGGACGAGTAAGCCGGACGGTGGCCGAAAGAGAGGCGGGATCCAGGCTGGAAGTCCCGCCCGTACGCCGGGCTGAACACCTCCCCCGAGCCGCCAGGCGGACGCCTGTCCAGGGCTACGCCGGCCGGGTGCGCCCGTAATCGCGCGTGGAGTCGTCCGCCGTCCCCAGGACCGGGGTGCGGCGGGAAGGTGGGTGGAACCGCGGAGCCTCCGTCCCATTGGGACGGGGGCACTTTGTTGTCGTGCTCGGACGGCAGGAGGCGCGAAGGCGCCGGAGGTCCTGCGAAGACGGGACAGGAGGCGCGAAGGCGCCGGAGGTCCTGCGAAGACGGGACAGGAGGCGCGAAGGCGCCGGAGGTCCTGCGAAGACGGGACAGGAGGCGCGAAGGCGCCGGAGGTCCTGCGTAGACAGGGGGAGATGGTGGCCATGGCCGAACGGACGCCGGCAAGAGGCCGCTCTGCGGCCGGAGGTCCCGCGCGAGACGGGGCAAGAGGCCGCTCTGCGGCCGGAGGTCCCGCGCAAGACGGGGCAGGAGGCCGCTCTGCGGCCGGAGGTCCTGACCGGATCACGCTGCGCCTGCCGGACGGATCGACGCGCGCCTTTCCGCGCGGCGTCGCGCTGGCCGAAGTGGCGCGGGAGACCGGGGCGCGCGACGCGCTTGCCGCGCGCGTCGACGGCGAGGTGCGGGATCTCGCGTTCCGCCTGGACGGCGACGCCGCGGTCGAATGGCTGACCTTCGCCGACCCCGGGGGCCGCGAGGTCTACTGGCACAGCACGTCGCATCTCCTGGCGCAGGCGGTCCGCGAGCTGTTCCCCGAGGCGAAGCTCGCGATCGGGCCGCCCATCGACGACGGCTTTTACTACGACTTCGATATCGGCCGGCCGTTCACGCCGGAGGACCTCGAGCGCCTCGAAGCCCGGATGCGCGAGCTCGCCACGCGCGACCAGCGGATCGAGCGAATCGCCGTGCCGCGCGGCGACGCCGTCCGGCTGTTTCGCGACCGGCAGGACGTCTACAAGAGCGAGCTGCTCGAGGGCATTCCCGACGACCCGGTCAGCTTCTACCGGCAGAACGGCTTTCAGGACATGTGCCGGGGTCCGCACCTCCCGTCAACGGGCCTCATCAAGGCGGTCAAGCTGCTCAGCACGTCGGGCGCCTACTGGCGGGGCGACGAGCGGCGGCCGATGCTGCAGCGGATCTACGGCATCTCGTTTCCCACGCAGCAGGCGCTGGACGAGTACCTGGCGCGCCTGGAAGAGGCCAAGCGGCGCGACCACCGCAAGCTGGGCCGCGAGCTCGGTCTCTTCGCGTCGGTCCAGGAGGTCGGGCAGGGGCTGCCGCTGTGGCTGCCGCGCGGGGCCACGGTGCGCCGGATCCTCGAGCGCTACATCATCGACCTCGAAGAGAGCCTCGGCTACCAGCACGTGCACACCCCGGATCTCGCCAACGTCGAGCTGTACAAGATCAGCGGGCACTGGGACCACTACCGCGAGAACATGTACCCGCCGATGAAGGTCGACAACGAAGAGCTCGTGCTGCGGCCGATGAACTGCCCGCATCACATCATGGTCTTCAAGCAGGGCCAGCACAGTTACCGCGACCTCCCGGTGCGCATCGCCGAGCTCGGCACGATGTACCGCTACGAGCGGTCCGGCGTGCTGACCGGCCTCGCGCGCGTGCGGGCGATGACGCTCAACGACGCGCACATCTTCTGCCGCCCCGACCAGCTGATGGACGAGTTCATCAGCGTCGTGCGGCTGATCCAGCGTGTGTACGCGGATCTCGGGCTGCATCCGTTCTGGTACCGCCTGTCCACCCGCGACCCGCACGACCGCGAAAAGTTCGTGCAGAACGACGCGATGTGGGAGTCGGCGGAAGGGCAGCTGCGGGCGGCGATGCAGACGCTCGGACTCGACTATGTCGAGGCCCCGGGCGACGCCGCGTTCTACGGCCCCAAACTCGACGTGCAGGTGCCCAACGTGATGGGCAAGGACGAGACGATTTCGACCGTGCAGCTCGACTTCTACCTGCCGGAGCGGTTCGGCCTCGAGTACATCGGCGAGGACAGCCAGCCGCACCGGCCGGTGATGATCCACCGGGGCGTCATCAGCACGCTCGAGCGCATGATGGCGTTTCTGATCGAGCAGTACGCCGGCGCGTTTCCGCTCTGGCTCGCGCCCGAGCAGGTGCGCGTGCTGCCGATCGCCGACCGGCACCTCGCCTACGCGCGCCGAGTCGCCGACACGCTGCGCGGCCGGGGCATCCGCGTCGAGGTGGACGTCAGCAGCGAGCGGACCGGGCACAAGATCCGGGAAGCGCAGTTGATGAAGATTCCGTACATGCTCGTCGTCGGCGACCGCGAGGAGGCGCAAGATGCCGTGGCCGTCCGCAGCCGGGCGAAGGGCGACGAAGGCACGCAGCCGATCGCGGCGTTCGCCGAGCGCGTCGGCGCGGAGGCCGCGCACCGCGCACCGGCGGCCTCCTAAGGGGCGCGGGCGACGATATGCAGGGTGACCGTGACCGGATCCCGCGCCACGAAGATGAACGCGCGCGGGTAGGGGATGCCGTAGTCGGCCATCCGGACCGTCGCGGTCGCGTCGGCCGCGTACTCGGCGGCGAGCGCGAGCACGCGGGCCGTAAAGGCGGTCTCGCGCGCGACGTCACGGATGACGAGGCGCCCGCGCACTTCCGCGGGGAACGGCTCGACGGCGAGGCCCGGGCGCGCCGCCGCGGTGCCCGTGAACGTGATGGTGGGATACGTGCCGGTCTGCAGGAACGTTGCGTGCATCGCGCGGTCGCGCATCCCGATGCCGGTGGTCAGGCTGCGCGCGTCGACAACGGCGGAAATCCGGGCCGCATAGGCGTCGCCGTCGGCCGGCTCGACCTCGACGCGGCCGCTCACCCGGGCCGTGTGGCCGGAAAACCCTCCGCGGTTGTCGGGGACGGCGAAGGTCACGGACGATTCGCCAGGCACGATCGCGAAGCCGTGGAGCGGGATGGGCGCGGCGCGCGGGGGCGTCGCGGGGACCGGTGCCGCGGCGGCACGCCACGCCATCGTTGCGGCGATCGCCGCCGTCAGCAGGACAATCCGCCGGGTCCGGGCCGAGGTGAGGGTGCGCATCGCCAGATTCTTACCGCGTTCGTGTATCGGGCGCGTCACAGCGGCGCCTCTTCTCGCCGGCGGAAGCATCGCGTGCCGATGTCGCTGACATCGGGTCCGCGGCCGTGAGCGGCCCCCCCTCCGCGGTCTATCTGCTCCTCGGCGAGGAAGACGTCCGCGCGGACGAGGCGCTGCGGACAATTCTGCACGAGGTGGTGCCGGACGAGGAGCGCGCGCTCAACCTCGACGTCATCGACGCCGGCACGATGCCGATCCAGGACGTGATCACGCGGTGCGAGACGCTGCCGTTCTTCGGCGCGCGGCGCGCGGTGGTCTTCCACGTGCGCAATCCGGAGTCGTGGCGCGCGGCCGAGCAGGACGCCCTCGCGGACTATCTGAACCAGGGGGTGCCGCCGTCCGTGCTCGTGATCGTGGCCCCGCGGCTCGACCAGCGGCGCCGGCTCGCCGGGGTGCTGCAGCGCAAGGCGCAGGTGATTCGGTGCGACCCGCTCGACCCCGGGCAGCTCCCGGCGTGGCTCGTCGCGCGCGCCCGCGAGTCCGGCAAGACGATGACGCCGGAAGCCGCGAATCTCTTGGTGGAGCTGGCCGGCGGCGGTCTGCGCGCGCTCGGGCTCGAAGTCGCGAAGCTGGCCGCCTACGCCGGGGACCGCGAGACGATCACCGCCGCCGACGTGCGCGAGGTCGCGAGCCACGTCGCGGCGCAGGTCACGATCTTCGAGGTCATGGATGCCGTCGGCCACCGGCGTCCGGACGACGCGTTTCGTCTCCTCGATTCGCTGATCGCCCTCGGCGAGCCGCCGCTGCGCATCCTCTATATGTTGGAGGATCAGGTGCGCATGCTGGCCCGCGTCCAGGAGCTCGTCGACCGCGGCGTGCGGAACCGCTCAGACGTGCAGAAGGCGCTCGGGTCGCGGGCGTGGCGCTACCGCGATTATCAGAAACAGGTCGATGCGTTTGGGCGAATCGACGTGGAGACGCTGCTGGGACTGCTGCTCGAGACCGACGGCGCGATCAAGACGGGGCAGATGCCCCCGCGCCTGGCGCTGGAAACCTTGGTCGTGCGGATGAGCGGGGTGTAGGGCCGGGTCCTACGCCGACGCGCGCGTCTGCGAGTTCGCCCAGCGCGTCAACCGCGACTTCTTGCGGGCCGCCGCGTTGGGATGCAGGATGCCCTTGCGGGCCGCGGCATCGAGTGCGCTGATCGCGGCGAGCAGGGAGTCTCCGCCGGGCTGCTCCGTCGTGCGCGCGTCCTTGACGACCGTTTTGACCCTGGACCGGATCGCCTGGTTGCGGACCGCGCGCTTGACGTCTTGACGCTTCCGCTTCAGGCCGGACTTCGTTCGCTTCGCCACACCGCCACCTCCACATAATCCCGCCGCGGCGTCGTGCGGCCTCCGCAGCGGGCGACGCCCATTGTAGCACAGGGGCGGCGGGTGCGCGCGCGCTCAGTCCGGGAGGGCATCGGCGTGCTGGAGCGGGTGCCCGTCCATGTCCGCCGCGGGCAGATCAAGATGGCGCAGCACCGTTGGCGCGATGTCGAGCACGGACGTCGGTTCGAAGTGTGCCGCGGCGCCGTCGAATCCGCGGCCATCGATCATCAGGAACGGCGCCTGCTCGTACGCGCCGAGGCCGCCGTGCTGGCCGAATCCAAGGTGGTGCGACTTGCCCGGCCCCGGAAGCGCCTCGAGGCTCAGCCCGGGCACCCCGAAGTCGTTGACGCCGTCCTCGGCCGGCATCGAGACGGCAAAAGCCAACCCTTCCCGCGGCGCCTGGCCGACCTCGCCCAGCCGGTCGGGCGGGAACACCCGGCCCGCCCAGTCGGACGACATGAGGAAATCGCTCAGCGCCGGAATTCGCGTGCCGTTGTCGGGATGTACGTACACCAAGGCGGCCGTCCCGCTGGACACGGACACGACGTCTCCCGACGAGGGCCCGGCTTTGAGACCCGCCGCGATCAGCTCCGCCTCCACGTCCACGACCCCTGTGACCGTCTGGTGCCCATGGTCGGATCCGATCGCGACGAGGACGTCGTCGCCGGCCGCGCGCAGACGGTCCACGGCCGCGATGACGAGCGCGGCATGCGCGTCCGCCTGGCGAAGCACGGCGAGGTGCGCGGGCGAGCCGAGCGGCAGTTCGTGCTGCATGTGGTCCGGCTCGTGCAGCCACAGCACGGCCAGCGCCGGGCGCCTCTCGAAGAGGACCTCGGCGATGAATCGATCCGTCATCGCCCGATCGCCGGCGAGATCGCCCGTCACCCGGAGCTCGTCGGCGGCCGGCACCGGCACCCGCCCGGGCCCGAACGATCCCGCGCGATTGTACAAGAAGCCGTGCCCGTCGGGATCGTGGGCGTAGGCCGCGCCCGGCGAGGCGTTGCTGAACGTGATCGCCGCGCCGCGTCCCTCGAGCCGTTCCGTCATCGTTGGGACGGCGAGCGAGGTCCCGGTGATCCGGCGCTTATGCTGCAGAAAGTCAGCGCCCCCGGCGTCGTGGCGGACGAACACGCCGTTCTCGAGCAGCGCGACCGAGTTGCCCTGCACGCCGTGGCGGGCGGGGTGGCAGCCCGTGGCAAAACTGGCGGCGACGACGCGCGTCGCGGATGGAAAGACCGAACGGTGCGCCCGGAAGTCTTCCGCCCGTGCGCGGAACGCCGCAAGCGACGGCGTATACGCGGCGGTGACGAGATCCCGCCGCAGCCCGTCGAGGATCACCACGACGACGCGTGTCACTCCGTAAAGATACCTCCACGTGTCTTTGGGCGTCCAGGCGCGTGGTCTGAGCCGCGCGTGGCGAAAACGGTTGTCCGGCGGTATAATGGCCGCGATATGACAGCTCCGGATGTGCCCGCGGCCGTGTCCGCCACCCCGGGAACTGCCGCCGGCGCATCGACCGCGGGGACGATCGCGCGGTCGGCGGGACTCATCGCGGCCGGGACGGTCGCCAGCCGCGTGCTGGGTCTCGCCCGCGACGTCATGATCGCCGCGATCTTCGGCGCGACCGCCGCGCGTTCCGCGTTCGTCATCGCCTACTCGCTTCCGTTTTTCGTGCAGCGGCTCTTCCTCGGCGGCACGCTCAGCATCGTGTTCATTCCGGCGATCACGCGCGTGCTGGTGCAGGGCGATCAGGACGAGATCGACCGCGTCGTCTCGAGCACGTTCACCATGGTGCTGCTGATCGGCGCCGCGATGGTCGTGGTCGGCGTGATCGCGGCGCCGCTCCTCGTCCCGATCGCCGCGCCAGGCTACCTTCGCACGAACCCGGGCGTGCTGACCACCGCGGTCGAGCTGACGCGGGTGATGTTCGTCTCGATGGCGTTCCTCGCGCTGTCCGCGTTTGCGACCGGCTACCTCAACGCCCACCAGCGGTTCGGCACGCCCGCGCTTGCCCCGGTCGTCTTCAACGTAGTGATCATCGCGTCCGTGTACGTCCTCGCGCGCAAGATCGGCATCCTCGGGGTGGCGGTGAGCTTTCTCCTGGGATGGGCCGCGCAGTTTCTCGTGCAGCTGCCGGAGGCGCGCGCCGCCGGCTTCCGGTGGCGGTTGTCGATCGACCTCTCCCATCCCGCCGTCCGGGAGATGGGGCGGCTCGCGGTGCCGGCGATGCTCGGCCTCGCGGTGATCGAGATCAACTCGAACGTGGGACGCTTTTTCGCCTCGTTCCTGCATCCGCAGCCCGGGGTGGACTATCTCGCCGTCCTCGACTACGCGTTCCAGCTGGTGCAGGCGCCGGTGAGCATCTTTGCGCTCTCGATCGCCACGGCGCTGTTCCCGACGATGGCGCGCCACGCCGAGTCCGACACCTGCGCGCTGCGCGACGCCACGTCGCTCGGCCTGCGCGGCGTGCTCTTCACGATGATGCCGGTGATGGCGTGGACCCTTGTCGCGAGCCCGCTCATCGTGCGCGTGATCTTCCAGCGCGGCGCCTTCGGCCCCGCCGCGACCGCGGCGGTGGCCGTGGGCTTCGTCGGCTATGCCGTCGGAGCGGTGCCGTACGCCGCCTACTACATCGTCACCCGCACGTTCTACGCGCTGCACGACACGCGCACCCCGGTGAAGGTCGGGCTGTACATGGTGGCGCTCAACGCGCTCGGCGACTACCTGCTGATGCGGTGGTACGGCCACCTCGGCATCGCGCTCGCGACGTCGATCGTCGCGTTTGCCAACGTCGCCGTGCTCATGTGGTTCTTACGGAAGCGGCTCGGCCGGCTCGACGGCAGCGCGCTCGCCTCGACCGCGGCGCGGACCGGCATCGCGGCGCTCGGCCTTGCCGCGGCGATGGATTCGATGCTGCGCGCCGGTCCCCATCTCGTGTCGACGGTCCGGCTGGGCGGCGCGGTCACGGTGCTGCTCGCGGCGACCGCCGCCGGGGGGATCGTCTATCTGGCCGTGTGCCGGCTTCTCGGCGTCAGGGAGTTGCGGCTGCTGCGCTTTGGCCGTCCAGGCGCGGCATAGGCGCGCCGGCAGGGGCGCCTTTTGCGACGTCGCGGCTTGACACCCGTTTCGTGGGGATGATACGCTCGGTCCCGGACGTTTAGCACTCTAAGGACGTGAGTGCTAAATCGTTGCGATAGGCATGCGGCGGAGGTCCGGCGATGGAGCCCATCGAGGGCCGGCGGCGCGAGATTCTCAGGATCGTGATCGACGATTACATCGCCACCGCCGAGCCGATCGGCAGTGAGGCGGTGCGGGAGCGCCATGGCCTGAACGTCAGTTCGGCCACCGTGCGCAACGAAATGGCCGCGCTCGAAGACATGGGATACCTGAATCAGCCGCACACTTCGGCGGGACGGGTGCCCACCGACCGTGGGTACCGCGTCTACGTCGACTCGCTCGTCCCGGAAGAGGCGCTGCCCTCCGCCGAGCAGACGCGGCTGCGCGAGACGTTGTTCCTCCGGGAAGAACCGCACCGCGCGATCGCGCGCGTCGCCCACGCGCTCGCGGCCGGCACCGAGTACGCGTCCGTCGTTGAAGCGCCGCACCTGCACGAGCAGGTGATCCGCCACCTCCACTTGATCCCGCTCACGGCGCGGCGGGCGCTCATCGTCGTCGTCACGGACGCCGGCGTCTTCGAGGGGAAGACGGTCGAGCTGGAAGCGGCCACGTCGCCGGACGAGTGCGACCGGCTGTCGCAGGAGATCAGCCGCCGGGTGGCCGGCTGGCGCCTCGGCGATCTGACCGTACGGGCGATGGATCAGGTGATCGGCGAGGTGGCGCTGTACCGCCAGGTCGTAACCGAGGTCGGCCGGCTCATCGGCGATCAGATCGCGGCATCGTCCCGCATTCACACCGAAGGGCAGGCGAACATCTTGAAGCAGCCGGAGTTCCGCGACGCGCGGCGCGCCGAGCCGGTGCTGTCGGCCCTCGAGCGGCACGAGGTCGTGACGGAGATTCTGCACGACGGCGGTTCTGCGCCCGTGCGGATCACGATCGGCGCCGAGCACCGGCGCGGGGAGATGCGCGACACGAGCGTCGTGGCCGCGACCTACTACGTCGGCGGCCGGCCGGCCGGCGAGCTCGCGATCGTCGGGCCGACGCGGATGCGCTACGGACGCGCGATCTCCCTGGTCCGCTTCCTCGCCGATACGCTCGGCGAAGCACTCGGCCGGCTCTAGTCCCGTCGCGATGCCGCGAACCGACTACTACGAAGTGCTCGGGGTGCCGCGCGCCGCGTCCCAGGACGAGATCAAGCGCGCGTTCCGGCAGCTGGCCCGCGAGCACCATCCCGACGTCAACAAGGATCCCGGCGCGGCCGACCGCTTCAAGATCATCAACGAGGCGTATCAGGTGCTCGGCGATCCGGAGCGGCGCGCGCGGTATGACCGCGGCGATTTCGTCGCCGCGGGACGGCCGGACGGGCGCGGCGGCCCCTTCGGCGCGGGCCCGTTCGAAGATCTGTTCGACATGTTCTTCGGACAGACCATGGGCGCCGGCATGCGGTCGGGCGAGCCAGGGCCGGAGCGCGGCAGCGATCTGCGCGTGGCGCTCGAAATCACCCTCGAGGACGCGGCGCGCGGCGCGGAGCACACGATCCCGATCGTCCGGGAGGAGACCTGCCCGGCATGCTTCGGCACCGGGGCGGAGAAGGGCAGCGCGCCCGAGACCTGCCCGTCGTGCCGCGGCGCCGGACAGGTCCGGTACAGCCGTCAGACGCCGTTCGGCTCGTTCCAGCAGATCACGACGTGCCCGGAGTGCCGCGGCGCCGGCAAGGTCATCCGCAAGCCGTGCCGCGAGTGCCGCGGCCGCGGCCGGATGGATACGAAGCGCAAGATTACGGTCGCGGTGCCCGCGGGGGTCGAGGACGGAACGCGGCTGCGCCTGCAGGGCGAGGGCGAAGCGGGCATGCGGGGCGGAGGGCGTGGCGACCTGTACGTCGACCTCCGCCTTGCCGAGCATCCCGTTTTTACGCTCGAGGGACGCAATCTGCACTGCCGTGTGGACGTGTCGATGGCGCAGGCCGCGCTCGGCGCCGAGGTGGAAGTGCCCACGCTCGACGGACCCTCGGCCCTCCGCGTGCCGGCGGGGACGCAGCCCGGCGCCACGCTCGTGCTGCCGGGGAAGGGCATGCCCCGCACGCGCGGGGGCGCGCGGGGCGATCTCGTGGCCCACGTGCGCGTCGCGATTCCGACCCGCCTGACCGCGGAACAGTCCGCCGCCCTCGCCGAGTTCGCCAGACTGCTGGGCGAGGCGCCTCGGACCCGGCGGTCCGGGCCGGCCCGCCGGAAGCCCCTCTTCGGTAAACTCCGTTCGGCCGACTCGTGACGGCGCCGCGGCGGCGTCCCGCCGTGATTCGCTCTCCATGGGTCGAACTGCGCGTGACGGTCTCCGCGGAGGCCGCCGAAGCCGTCGGGGAGATCCTCCGTGACCTGCGCGGCGGCGGGCTCGTTGAGGAACGTCCCGCCGCCGGCCGCGTGCGGTTCCGTTCCTACCTCCCGCCGTCCCGGCTGCTGGACGGCCCGCTGCGGGCGGCGCGCCTCCGGATCCGCGAACTGCCCCGGTACGGGCTCGACCCGGGACGGATCACGATCGCCCGCCGGCGCCTTCCGGCGCAGCGGTGGGGGACGGCCTGGCGGGCCTATGCCAAAGCCGTCCGCGTGGGGCGTCTCCTCATCCGGCCCTCATGGGTGCGCGCGGCGCCGCGGCCCGGCGATCTCGTCATGGCGATCGATCCGGGCATGGCCTTCGGCACCGGGATGCACGCGAGCACGCGCCTCGCGCTGCGCGGGCTCGGGCAGGCGCTTGCCCGGCGGCAGGGCGCCGCCGTCTTCGACGTCGGCACCGGCTCGGGGATCCTGGCGATCGCGGCGGCCGCGCTCGGCGCGGGTACCGTGTGGGCGGTGGACAGCGATCCGGTCGCGACCGCCGCGGCGCGCGCCAACGCCAGGCTGAACGGATGCGCGCGACGGGTCCGCGTCGCGGACGGGTCCGGGATGGGCGCCGCGCCGGGCCGCGCCGACGTCATCGTCGCCAACATCGTGGCCGCCACGATCATCGAGCTGCTGCCGGAGGCCCGCGCCCGGCTGGCCCCGGGCGGTTTGTTCATCGGATCGGGAATCGTCGCGGGGCGGGTGCGCGGGGTGCTGCGGGCGGCCCGGGCCGCGGGGTTTCAGAAGAGGGCGGTGCTGCGGGAGGGGGACTGGCGGGCGGTGGTTCTTAGTGCGAGGCCCAGATCTGGCTCGCCAGCGTCAGCAGCACGAAGAACCCGATCAGCACGACCGCGGTGATCACGAACGCCCGGCGCGGCGGCCGCGCGGCCGAGCCGG
>Ga0209579_10000512_pt1 | contig 38978 bp, 38 predicted proteins | sample Coa_R1_2_FD_187152 | JGI IMG/M metagenome (GOLD analysis project Ga0209579, IMG submission 187152) | Surface soil microbial communities from Centralia Pennsylvania, which are recovering from an underground coalmine fire - Coalmine... | ecosystem: Environmental > Terrestrial > Soil >...
CCCTGACCGGTTCCTCCACTTTCAGCGGCAGCGTCCCCGTAGTGGCTGGAACGAACACTGTACAGGTTGTGGTGACAGATACAAGCGCCAACGTCACGACCAAGAACTACCAGACGGTCATCCCCACCGGAAGCGCCAGCGCGCCTGCCTATGACATTGATGGCAATCAGACCCAGGACACCACCGGCAACACTTACGCTTGGGACGCAAAGAACGAGTTGGTTCAGATCACCTATCCTGGTGGCGCGAAGAGCCAATTCAGCTACGACGGTCTTGGACGGCGCGTGGCAATCGTTGAAACCGGCAGCAACGGAGCGGTCACCAGCACCAAGCAGTTTGTTTTCGACGGCCTGAGCATGGCCGAGGAACGCGATGCGAGCAACAATGTTACAAAGCGCTTTTTCGCGCAAGGCGAACAAATCGCGGGCGTCAGCTACTATTACACCCGCGACCACCTCGGATCGATCCGCGAGATGACATACGGAACCGGGGCTATACAGGCGCGTTACGACTACGACCCGTACGGAGTGCCAAGCGCCGCTGGAAGCCCCACGCTCGCCAGCGATTTCCAGTACGCAGAATATTATGAACATATTCCGAGCGGATTAAATCTGCTGGCATTTCGCCCGTACGCGCCGCATTTCGGCAGGTGGTTTAGCCGCGATCCACTTGGGGAAGCGGGAGGGATCAATCTTTATGGGTATGTGAGCAACAGTCCAATCAACGGAATTGATCCATTAGGTCTCTGGGGCGGAGTTCCCTCTGGTCTCGCTGACGCATTGTCTGGAGGCGGAGCAACAGCCGCGGAAGGCGCTGGTGCAGGTGGGGCGGGCACCGTTGCGGGAGTAGGGTTAGGAACAGCCGCAGCCGCCGCTACTGTCACTGCTGGTGTCAGCTTTGGAATTGGTTACGGAATCGGCAGCTTAATAGCAGATCCAATTGCAAATCTTATCTATCCTACAAATGATCATGGTGGGCGCGGCTGGGAAAGAGGGCGCGGAGATGACTGGATGTGGGATTTAACTCCGGCGCAACTACGAGAGATAGAGAATGATCCTAACTCAACCTCGGCAGAAAAGCTACGCGCGAAAAGAATTCGAAAACAGGAAGAAAGAAAGTGCAAATAGCATGGCTTTCAAGCGTTATAACTTCGTGAGACAAAAGCTAGATGCAATTGTTCGTGAAGCCGTCAAATCCGCGAAGAATGGTGGCATCGAAATCTGCGGCCTTATCCTTGATAACGGATTATTTCTCGAGTTGGTGCGCGTCCGAAACAAGGTGAAGAGAGGGGGAGGTTTTAGCTTCTATTTCAACGAAGTCAGGGCGATTGAGCGAATGAGTAATGTGTGTGGCCACAGCATTGTCGGAACTTTTCATAGCCATCCAGTAGGCATTGCAAAGCCGGGGTCTTCAGATGTAATTAATGCTGTTGATGATTCGCTTATGCTTATCATTGATGTGTCGGACAGAAAGGCGCAGCTCTGGCACATAAAAGATAGGAGAGTGCGCCAGTTACAACTTGCTCTGATCGAAGCGGTAAAGGGCGTCAACTCTTCCCACGGAGCGAAATCATGCTCGTGACCAAGACATAAGCGCCCTTCAAGCAACCCACCCAGCCCCCCGCGCTTGCGCGCGGGGGGCCGGTCGGGAACCCTTGAATCTTTCCGCAGCTTTGAGTTGTCAAAGGCCGGCGGTGGCGGGTCGCCATCTCCCTAAACTGAAATCATCTGCCGGGTGTCGATGAACCGGAAGACCGACTTCGAGAGCGTAAGCGCCGTTGCCGTGCCGAAGAACTTTTCAAACTCATAGCGATCCTTCCCTTGCAGACTTTCCGCAAGGTCTTTGCACGTATAAGCCGCGCCGCCAAGCGCAGGCTGGAAGACACGGACGCGGGCATGGCCGCAACGCAGCTTCTTCTCCCAATAATGCATGAGATAAAAGCACGTCTAAAAAGTGAAAGCAAAGACCATAGCCAGCGGCGCGCCACCGTGGCAGCTCGGCTTCGCCTCGGCTCTTGTGACAACGCCGTGCAGCAGCTATAAGGCCGGTGGCTGTCTTCTTTATTCCTCCGCACGCCATTACACGGGTCCGCCCAAACCAGTATTGTTTCCCATGCCCAGATGGTGTTACATTGAGCGATGCTGACGCCTTGAGGATCAATTGATCCGTGATATCGTCGAGACTAAAGAAGAAGAGTGACCCGGAGAGCGGCAATTCACCCGGCGTATTGGATGGGCGGTTCAAAAATCATTCTTCAAAAGCCGCAAGTTCTTCAACGGCCTTACGCAAGTCCGCAAGGTCGAATGGCTTGAAGATAAAGGTCTTCACACCGAGTCTCCGGTAGGCATTTTTTACATTGGTTTCCAGGTAGCCTGACAGAACAAGTATCTTCCCGGGAAAAGCGATTTTTTTAAGTTGGGTAACGAGCTCCAGCCCCGTAAACTTCATTTGGTGGTCGGTGATGACGAGTTGGTAACCGGCAGGTTCGTGGGTGATGGCCAATAAAGCCTCTTCGCCATCGTGGACAACGTTTACCCGATGGCCGACTTGTTTTAGAACGACTGACACGGCCACTGTGGTTGATTTGTCATCATCCGCCAGCAAGATGTTCAGGTTCCTGGAGTTCTTCGTCACGGGTTTGATCTTAGAAATATGACAATTGCTTGCAATTCTAACGATTCGCTATTTCTTGTCCGTTATCGGCTTACAGAATGGCGAGTGTGATTCAAAGCCCTTCGCGGTCGTCTTCGCGGTCGTCTTCGCGGTCGTCGATGCGGATGTCGAGGGTGTCGGACGGGAGGCGAATTTTGAAATCGAAATGCGCCCGTGCAGAGTCGAACTGCAAACCTTCTGATCCGTAGTCAGATGCTCTATCCAATTGAGCTACGGGCGCTTTACTCTAGAAAATCAATGGTTTAGGAGACTTTTGACTTGCGTTTTCACGGTCATATTCTACGGTGTAGCCATGGAAGCGACAGTCACCGTGAAAACATGGGAAAAAACGCGGCTTCAAAATCTCGTGCGCCATAAATCGGGGGGATACTACGCCAGGCTTTACCTGAATGGCAAAGAGATTTGGAAGTCCTTGAAGACTTCACACTTCTCCGTCGCCGAGGCCCGCCTTGCAAAAGCCCAGAAGGAACACCGCGAGCGGAAGACCAAGGAGATCGATCCGTCCGATGCCAAGATGACCTTCGGCCAAGCTGCGGCCCTCCACATGCAACGGCTCGATGAAAAGCTGAGTATCAAGCGCCGCACGCGGGAGTATTGGAAAGAGACGCTTAAAGCCCTCGTGAAAAGTTGGCCGGAACTTTCTGAGAAAGAGGTTCGCCGGGTAACGCCCAACGCTTGCCGCGAATGGGCAGCCCGCTACGCCAAGATCGCGTGCTCAACCCGCTACAATAATTCACTGGCGCTGCTCCGCCACATCATGGACTTGGCCATTGAGACTGGCGTCATTTTCGCCAATCCCGCCACGGGTCTTGACCGCAAGTCGATTCGTCCAAAGAAACTTGAGCTTCCAACACGCGCGCAATTTGCCGCTTTCATTGCCGAAATGCGGGCAGGACACGGCCGCGACTCCAAAAACTGCGCTGATTTCGCCCAGGGACTCGCATTCACCGGCTGCCGCATTGCTGAAGCCGGCCAGATCGAATGGCGGGACGTGAATTTTGAAACGGGCGAGGTTCTCGTCAAAGGCGATCCCGAGGAAGCCACCAAGAACGGTGAAATCCGGCGCGTGCCAATGATTCCCCAAGCCAAAGACCTGTTTGAAAGGATGCGGACGGAACGTGCTGAAGAACCGATGAACGCCAAGATTTTTCTTGTCCGCGAATGCCAGAAATCCATGGATCGTGCCGGCAAGAAAGTTGGAATGACGCGCATTACCCATCACGACCTCCGGCATTTTTTTGCGACTGTCAGCATCGAAAGCGGCGTAGATATACCCACCGTTTCCCGCTGGCTCGGCCACAAAGACGGCGGCGTGCTTGCCATGAAAACTTACGGCCACCTTCGCCGCGAGCACAGCGTCGCCCAAGCCCAGAAAGTCTCCTTTGCGCCCGCATTGGCTTAAGGAGCTCTCCACGATGCCTGTCAGCCCTTCTTGAGCGGTATTCGCTTGTCACTTTTCACCTTGGTGGGACGTAACCGCGCCAATGCCGCCGATCTCTTTGGTTTTCCACTCTCGGATTTTGCCATTTTCCTGCCTGCAATAAATCGTTTCCACAACTCCGCTTTGCTTACCTGCTTCGATACCCTCTTCTTTTCCCCGTTATAAATCCCAGCCTCTGCAAGAATTCGTTCCACCTCCGCCGCAGGGATGAGGATTCGCCCGTGCGCTGTGATCGTCTTCACCGTTCCCGCGTAGATTTGACGATAGCCCCACGTCTGGGACTTCCCGAATAGCACGGCGAATTCGCCAGGGGAAAACGCAACCCTCTCCATGTTTGCAGTTTTCATTTTTCCTCGATCAATCGTTCAGCCGCTTTCTTCAACTTGCGCATCAAGGCCGCGGCCTCCCGTTCAGGCTCCGTCCCGAGAGCGGTAAATAGTTGATACGCCTCAACGTATTCCCGAACGGGAAAACAGCGAAGAAATATACGCCTTGACATATATCATGAAGGAATGATATGCTATGGCGTATAAATGAATACCATACAACAACAGCTGCGTGACGTTCGTCGTACCCAGCATATCAGTCAGAAGGCCCTCGGTTCTCGAATGGGCCTGCCGCAGAGTCACCTATCGGCGATTGAAACAGGAAAGGTGGATCCGCGTCTGTCCAGCATTATCGAAATCGCGCGTCTTCTCGACTACGAGCCACTGTTGGTTCCCCGTACTCTTCTACCCACCGTTCGCGCAATGCTTGAGGGCCAGGCCGAAGCGCCTCTTTGGCAGGTTGATGATAATGACAAGGATGCCACATGACCGCAACGCTCGACGTTTTTCTTGAAGCGCGGCACGTTGGTATGATCTCTCTGCTGCCCGGTGATTCATCTCTTTTTGTTTTTGATGAGGCGTATGCAGCCGATCCCGAGCGCCCGGTCTTAAGCCAATTTTATTTGGACACCTCGGGTGGACTGCGACACGACACGCGACCCACACGAATAAAATCGCCAGCCTGGTTTTCCAATCTGCTGCCGGAAGGACGGTTGCGTGATTATCTGGCTCAGCGCGGCGGCGTTCATCCGAGCCGTGACTTTCAACTTCTGCGCCTTTTGGGTGAAGACCTGCCCGGCGCTGTGCGGATCATTTCTCATTCCGACGAAGGGCACCCCGGCGTTCCACCAAAACAAACGCAGCCCGCAAATTCACCGCTTCGCTTTTCCCTGGCAGGCGTTCAGTTGAAGTTTTCCGCTTTATTTCACCAAGGGGGACTGACTATTCCCGCCTCCGGAATCGGCGGCGACTGGATCGTCAAACTTCCTTCGCCAAATTATTCGGCAGTCCCCGAAAATGAAGCGGCAATGCTGACGCTTGCCAGAGCAGCTGGAATAGAAGTCCCGGAACACCGGCTGGTATTTGTCGATTCTATCGAGGGTCTGCCTGATCTCGGGCCATTCGCAGGCAAAAAAGCTTTGGCGCTGCGCCGCTTCGACAGAAGCCCGGGTGGCCGCATTCACATGGAAGACCTGGCGCAGGTGTTCGGCGTTTTTCCAAATGATAAATACGAGAAAGTCGGGTTTGCTCGCATCGCTGAAATGATCGGTATGGTGATGGGGCAATCAGCCGTGCAGGATTTTATTGCCCGGCTGGCTTTCACAGCATTGACCGGCAATGGCGATATGCACCTCAAAAACTGGTCGCTGATTTATCCGGATGCTCGAACCCCTCATCTCGCTCCCGCTTATGATCTGGTTTCAACCGTTCCTTATCTTCCCGATGACAGATTGGCTCTCAATTTTCTCGGAGAGAAGAATTTCTCCAAAATTACGCTCGCTCTATTTCGACGCTTGGCTCAAAAGGCTGCGCTCTCTGAGCGTGAAACCATCTCTACCGTATCGCGTGTCGTGGATGCCGTGAAGAGATCCTGGCCCGAGCTGCGCCGCGCGTCGGAATTACCACCGGAAATTGCTGACCGCATCGAAAGGCACATGTTAACGATGTTCGTTTAATCATCCGCCGCCTCGCGATCGAACGGTCACGTCCCAAAAAAACACAATTCAACCCTTGAAACAGAATCCTGGAATTCTGTTTCATGTGGGGTGCGATGAGAAAAAGCGTGAAAGGCGCATACGATGCCGAGGGACGGCGGAAATACTTGAGTCGGGCGGAGGGGCAAAATTTCCTGCAATGCGCGGCGCTCCTGCCAAGGCAGAACGCTTTGTTTTGCCTGACCATCTATTACACCGGTTGCCGCATCTCCGAGGCTCTCGCGCTGCGTTATCAGGACATTGACCCGGAGATGAACGTGATTCTGATCCGCTGTCTTAAAAAGCGGGGGAGAAAAGAAACTCGCCGCGTTCCCGTGCCCGAATTTCTAGTCAAAGAATTGATGGAAGTCTCCACCACCGCCGAAGGTGAATCCATCTGGCTGTTCTCGCGGACAACGGGCTGGAGGGTTATTAAAGGCGTGATGAAGGCCGCCCGAATTTCGGGCGTTCACGCCACCACCAAAGGGCTCCGACACGGCTTCGGAGTCCGCGGAGCAATGGTGCATATTCCCGTAAGCCTCATTCAGAATTGGATGGGGCATTCTGATCCCTCCACCACGGCAATTTACCTTGCTGTGAAGGATGAAGAAGAAAGGGAACTCATCGAGAAAACGTGGTAACCTAAAAGCCTTGATTTTTCGCCGCCTTGGATCCAATATCGCCTTACTCTCATGGGTGTAATTTACAGATTGAGATCGTCTGGGATTCAATTGTGTCAAGGGCAGCACTCTGTGGACCGGTAACACAGCGTAACACATTAGCTTGTTTAATAACAACGAATAATTGCGGGGACTGTTAAACCAGTCTGCCGATTGCATGAAAGCCCACAAAAACGCAGCCATTGACTTTCGTACCGCAATTTGATAGACTGATACCATAATGCCACCACAACAAAAGGGAAAGAGGGCAATGGAACATATTGAAACCAATGAACGAAGCGCTCTTACGATTCGGCCATCATCAGACCTGCACAGCCGTATTGCCGACGCTGCGGGTTGGCTCGGCCTGTCCCTCAACAGCTTTATTTTAGAAGCCGCCGCCGAACGCGCCGATGAAATCATCGAGCACCGCCAATCGGTCAAGCTATCGCCCGACGATGCGATCATGATTTTGAAGCTGCTCGATTCTCCGGGAAAGCCCAACGAAGCCCTGAAACTGGCATTCGAAAATCGCAAGCGGCTCTTCCGTGCATAAATTTGAGCCGCTGTCGCGCGGCCACGACCGCGAAGGTTTCGATTGCGGTGTGCCAGCGCTCAATCAATTCCTGCGCCAGTCGGCACGCCAGGCACAAGACAAGGGTTTGTCCCGAACTTTCGTTGCGGTAGGCGAGGGCACGGAAGACCCCAAGGAGATATTCGGGTTCTTCACTCTGTCCGCCACCGAGGCCGAAACCGCCACGCTGCCCGCGGAACTTGCCAAGAAATTTCCGCCGAAGATTCCGGCGGTCATTCTTGCCCGCCTTGCAGTCGCTGTGCGCCACCAAAGCAAAGGCTTCGGCTCCTCGCTCGTCGCCGAGGCTCTGGTTCGCATTGCCGAAATCGCCGATAAACTCGGCATCGCGGGAGCATTGGTCGACGCCAAGGATGACCGTGCCGCCAGCTTCTACGCCAGGTTCGGATTTATCCCCCTTCCCAGCGATCCGCTTCGCCTCTTCATGCCGTTAGACCGGATCAAGACGTTTCTTTAAATTGCCGCTCTGATGTGGAGCGATAATTTTCCCTCTCGCGAGGCATTCTTCGGCTCCCCATTTTTCCATCCAACCTTCCATTTCGGTTTCCAGAGAGCAGAGGAGGCGAGAACCAATTTCCAGCCGGCCATGCCACCGGAGATTCAGCTTCGAATCACGGCGATCAGGCAGGTGACTTTGTTCCTCTGCTTTTCTGCCAAACCGTTTACGAAATTTGCCCGCTTCTTCAATATCTCACCTTGAATGTCGGCGAATCCGCCGGCTTCGTCTTCCGCCGATCATAAAGACGCGTCGTCGAAATGTTCGCGTGCCCGAGCCATTCTTGCACCTTGGCGATATCGGAATCGTGATCCATCGCGACGGTCGCAGCCGTCGCCCGGAGTCCATGCACGCAGATTTCCCGCGGGTTCATTCCGAGTTGGAGCGCATACATTTGAACCACGTCTTTGTAAATCGCATGCCCCGTCAATGGCTTCTCCGAAATACTCTTCTTGAGCTTTCTGCGCTGCCTCCGCTTCTCGCCATCCTTGCCCTTCTTGCCGGTCCTCCAGACCCGAGCGAACAGGGAGGCATCGTTATTTCCAAAATCCTTGAGCTCGAATTCCCTTTCTAAATCTTTGGCCGCCTCGCCATCCTCATCGTCTCTGCCGCAACGCTTTCGCTCCGCGAGGTAATCGGTCACCCGCTCAATCGTTTCCAAATGAATGGGGATGTAGCGGATTTTTCCGCCTTTGCCATTCACGCGGAAATGTAAAATCCCGCGCCGCGATTCAATATCTCCTACTTTGAGCGTGCATAGCTCAGCGCGGCGCAGGCCATGCTGGAGCAGGGCGGAGAGAATCGCCCGGTCCCGTAGCCCTTTCAGCGTGTCCACGGCGGGCGCGTTCAATAGACGACGCGCTTGCTCATCGCCCAAGGCGGGCGATTTCCCCTCATTCGCGTCGGCAGCCGGCCGCTTCACTCCGTTTGCAGGGTTGAATGCCACCGCGTTCGCGTTACACAGATATTCGAATAGGGAGGCGACCGCAGAAAGCTTTCGACGCACAGTGGCCGGCTCCAGTTCCCGGCCCTTTAGGTCTTTCGGCCCTTCGAGTTCTTTCCGCCACGCGATCAAGTGAGCGCGCTTCACCTGGCGGAATTCCTCCGGGCGCTCGATGCCCGTGAATCTCATGAATTCGGTCACATCATTCCGATATGCCCGTTTCGTATTCGGGTTCTGGATATTTCCGAACCATTCTAATTCCGGCGGCACGTCCGCCAATTTTTGGAATTCCTGCGCGGTCAATTTTCGCGTCTCCGATTGAACCACCAAACCTTTCGCTTCTTTAACCATTTTCACTCCCCTGACCGCTGGCACTTTAGTATTGATAAAATACATTATCAATACTAAACCTCAGCTTTTCGACACACCACGATATTAACTTCCTTTTGCCCTATCCGTTAGTTACCTTTCAGCAACAGATTTCTGGTACGAGTGTCGGACACGTTAGAGACCCACTTATCTTCCAGGAAACAAGGCTCTCTTCTGGGGTTGCTTGTTTGTATTATGTTAGGGCAATACGACAAATTAAGACATCACCGCACCTAGCCGAAAGAAAAAGTCCCATTCGGGCTGAAACTACAAAGCTTCATTCTCTGACACTCAAACTCTGAGGAATAATCCAGTCTCGATGCAATAGTCACAGAACTCCTCAATCTGCGCGGCTACTTGGCCTCTGACAAGCACGCCCATTTCTACCTGTCCCGACAGGCCGCGTCCCGTCAGATTTGCGCTTCCGATGTAGCCAGCGCGGCCATCGCCTACGCAGAACTTAGCGTGGGAACCGATGAAACTTTCGTCCAGAACATTGGCTTGTGGGCGAAAGGAACGGAAGAGGCTGCCCGCCTGTGCAAACTCCGCACATATTGTTTGCAGACTCTTCCCGCTGCTGATGACGTCCACGCTAACGCGACGCGCAAGTGCGAACCGAACGGCATCGCAGAGCGGTCCGGCTGACAATCCGTAGCCAGCCTGCATAAAGGGAGCCGAAATGACTACACGACGCTCGGCCTCAGCAAACAGCTGAGTCAGCACACCAAGTGTTGTTCGACAGCCCAGACGATAGGCCATCGGTGCCGTGAAGGATTCTAGGCCGGTGATGACGAGATCAACTGATTCCATCACGAGCCCAAATCAAGAGACGAATCGAAATATCCGACCTCTATGCGCCCGAGTTGAGCATCTTCTCCGCCAAAAAGAAAAGAACGGCTCAAATTCAGATTGAAGAAGCGGCAACTGGTTTCAGCGAGATGCGTGCAGGCGTGGCAGTTCCCTTCGCGGTCACGGCAGACCGGATCGTAGACGCAACGTCGGGCATCGCGTATGGCGTTTAGCCATTCCGAAAGCGACTGTTCAAATAACGCGGTGAGCGCGCCGATGGTGGCACCAAAGCGATGGTTGCAATATATCGCAACAGTAAGAGAACGCGGGAGCAGATATTCGGCGAGGCTGGTCCTATCTAAGCCGCAGAGCAACGCAGACTGGCGCACCGCGAAATGACTGAGCGTGTGCAAAAGCCCGAAAACCATGCGCGCCTGCGGTTGATCGACGCCAAGTGTCTCTCGCAAAGAAAGGTTGTCGAAAAGCTGAACGAAATAAGCTCGGAGAGCGTTGGAGGAATCACTGCCGTTCGGTAGTGTCGGCGCGAATCCATTTCTGGTAAGCCACTCGCAGACACGCTCTGGATGGAGGCCCAATAACAACGCATCGGCCTGGACTTGATCGACAAAGATTGGGATTCGCCCGCCCTGATTTGGATCAGGCGGGAAAGGATTTAATCGGCACTCATTGGGCGAATATTCGGCGCGACTGAAACCGTACGTCGCCGTGACAATCGGATAATCGGCAACAAGGGCCACGCGCGTCAACCCAATACGGCGCGCAAGTGCCGCGGGCGCCGCCGAAGCCGTAGTTGCGAAAAGCTCTACCGGACGCCCCGTTTCGCTCGGCAATACGGACTCGAGCAATTCCTGGCCCGCTTGCTGCCATGTCGCACGTGGCACCCCCGTCCGCGAGACTACGCTCTCTAGAATGCCGGAGGGCGAAGTTGCTTGCCTCTCCTGCTGTCTTCGCTCACGAAGAACTTGCATTGCCGCAACAAACTGCTCCGAAGTTAATTCGCCTGCCAATTGTCGACGGAAGAGATCATCCAAATCCGCGCCGGATAGGCCAGGGTCTGATCCGCCCGATCCCGTCGCGACTGACGGAGCGAAGTCGGCAAACCGCCGACCCGCAACTTCGGGGATTCCAAGGAACTTGGCAGCAGCAATGAAACTCCATTCGGCCAGATTAAAAAAGCCTTCCATTTCTCTGTGCGGTACGTTCAGCAGCACCGCAGTATGCGCGTAAAACGTTCGGCCCGAGCGGTGCAGTTCGATATCCATATTGCGCGGGTCTTTGTTCGCAGCGCCTTGACCAGGCGGCCACTGACACTGATTACAATGCCCGGCATAGAGCGCGGCTCGCGCCCCGCATTGCCGGCAAATCCAGCGAAAATTTGAAATCCGCTCGCTGCCGCGAGTGTCGAGCGCCATCTGGTTGGAATTGTGGCAACCTTGGCAACGTGGCGGTGCAAGAGGTTCGAGCGCGCCGCAGCGGTGAATTTTTACAAACCGGAGTTGGACGATTCCGTCGGTCCCGCAAGCTCGGCAACGGTTAGGAGGCAAAGCATCGCTTCGGCTGTAGTCGAAGATCCGTCCACAAGCGCGGTTTTGGCACCAGAACACTCGAGGGAAAAGCTCCGATTGGACTTCACGGGGATCGATGAAAATGAATCGGGTCGCATCACCCAAAACATCGTCGCGCAGGATTGGACGTAAATCCGCTTGCCACGCCCGTGCGTCCTCGGCAACTTTCCGCAGGAGCACTGCGGCATTCAGATTCGTCTTTGGTTCGCCACGAATTCCGCTAACGCGAGCAATGGCGCTGATGCGACGAAAATCAAAGGTCTTTCCTGGCAAATAGTTAAACAGCACCTGCTGTTTACCGCGGTTCATTTTATACCCCATAAATCGTTACGGCTGTTCCGCAGCGCCTGCCCACTGTGTGCCTGCATTATCCAGCTCAATGGATACGGGTTCATCTACATCTCTTAGGCTCGTTAGCGGCGGAGGAATTAGTACCGCTGAGACAAACCTGCTGCTCGGCCCCGCCCCGATGATCTGGTCGAGAAACTGCGGAATGCGCCGACCGATTTCATCACGAAAGACCTGCTCGCGAGGGGATACCGGATTGCTCACACCGTAAGCCCGTTCAAGTAGAGGGATGAAATCAGCGGCACGGATGGTTCCATCACTGATGCGCTGTTTAATGAAATCCAGCATGTAAAAGCGGTTCCCATCTGCGCCGGCACGGTTCGACAGGAGTTGCAACAGCACGCCCATAAACAAACCAGGCAGGGTACGGTTAATGCTAAACTTCGCCCATCGATTCAGCGCGACCGGCTCAACCAATTGACCTAGAAATTCGTGGTATTTCACGAAGTATGTATAGTGGCTCTGGTCTCGCTCGCGAGCCGGGTGCAGGCACATAAATATCACCCCAACGCATGAGCGCCCAACGCGGCTCGATGCTTGGATGTATTCTGCATTCTGCCGTGGCATTCCGTAGAAAATCATTGTATTTAGCCGATCCACATCAACGCCGTGGCTAACCATACTGGTGGCAAGAATCGCGTCAGATCGACTTTCTGCGTTGCCAGAACGTTCCAGATTCTCGAGAATGCGCGTCACCTCGTCCGTTCCCACACCACTCGTAAGTTCGGAGATATCGAGAGGTAATAAACCATCGGCCTGGAGGTTGGGATTCACGTCTCCATTCAAATCGGTGCGAATCGAATTCAATTCCCGACCAGACAGGAAGTATGTCAGCGACGTGACGTAAAAGTCCAAAAGCGCTTGCCAAGCCGCCGTGCCCGGTAGAAGCGTGCCGCCGTATGGATTCGGCTCGTTCGCGGCCAACCGAGCAAGGGATTGCGCTTCGCAATGGAAGAGCTCAAGAAGTTCCAAAATTGTATTAAAGATCGTTTTGTTGTGGGGGATTAGCCCCACGAAGAGCCGTTGCGGATAATCGAGCGTCTCAGCGTAAAACGAGCGCCCAAGTGTCGGTCCGGGACCAGGGAACACACGCGCCTGAGCCAAGGTACGACCATACAAATGTTCGACCTGTCGCTGAAAAGCCTCGATCGTTGCGGACGACGCAATTATCTTCAACGAGTCGCGCTCGCCAAATTCACGTCGAATCTGCTGCGTGAAAGTCTCGTAATGCGCGTCAAAAGTGCCTAAACCCTCTTTAAGTAAATGCAACTCGTCCTGAACGAACAGCGTCGGTCCTGACAAGCCATTCGGTCGTCTCGGCTGTAGCCGTCTTTGCCCCGAGCAATCCTTTTGCGTGCATTTGCCCTTATAGTAGCCATGAACCGAGCACCTGCCATCCACCTGCCCGAAGACTTGCGCCAACTTTCGCTGATTGCCGATTCCGGCGAGCTTGTCAATCGTCCCAACGATTACGCTCGGCAAGTATCGGTAGATTTCATTGTCCACCACAAACACCGGGACGACCCCCTCGGGAAACCGGCAGTTCGGCTCAGTGCAGCGATGAATTACGCGTACCGAGGCCGGGTCGAAATCGACCTGCACCGTGTTCGTTTGACAAGCAGGACATCGAATTACACGTTGCCAGCTTTGACGAGCAACAGGATCATTCGCTTTACTCCAATTCACTTGGTCCGGTGCCTTAGCATAAGAGTAATTGGTGGGGTCAATCAACTCGTTCGGTGTGGCTTCCGCACCGACAAAGTACCCAACCGCAAAACCGTCAACATCACGCCCGCTCAATCGTACGTCGGTCTGCTCCCGACGCACGATTTCGGCGACGCCGATCACATCCGCTACGCGCTGGGTTTGCTGAAGTGTGAGAAGTCGCAACGGAAAGCGCGTCCAGCACGTTACTCCCGCAGTTTTGCCACGTAAGCGGTCAAAAAAGCAGTGTAAGACAATGGTTCCAAGGTACGCTTCGGTTTTGCCACCGCCGGTCGGAAAGTAAATCACATCCACGACTTCGCGTTCGGCTTGTGAACCATTCGGGTCCCCAAGCGCCGCGATACCTGCTATTTGGCTCACCACAAAGACAATTTGAAAAAGGCGCCAGTTTGTATTTCGTCCGCGGCGAAAGGCTTCGTTTGTTAGTTGAAAAGCCAAGCGCACATCGGCGTTGGTTCGAATCATCTCGCAGCCTGCACGGAAGCGCTCAACCTCGTTGCCAAACTGGGCACGGTCGAGATCGAACTCTATCCCGAAGGCTGCTTCCCAGGTAGAGTCGGACGCAACATAGTGCCGCCGGGCGTTGTCCCACTGTCCGCGATAGTCTTCCATCGCACCCAGAATGGTGCGGAGCGTTGGTAAAGGATTCTCCGCAAGCTCGTCAAAACGTGCGCTTGGTGTCATCTGTGTGACGAACCGCATTTGCCGGTAAATAGGCGCAGCGGTCGTCAGAAAGGTCTGTGCATCCTGGCGCTCGACCGCACAATTCAGACCACGACCCCAGACGGTCCGGTCGTAGCGAAAACTCCGAGTAGCCATTTCCAACTCGAATGGCCGAACTGTGTCAGCCGGAAATCCAAAACCTGCGTGGCAATCGAAGAGAAACGGCTCCATATTCGGCGGGTTCTCAGTCATTGGCGACACGTTTACGAACTCAACCGCAACGATACGTTCGACCGGGTCATCTGTTTCAGCCAAACGGAGTTCTCCTCGCACCTCCCAGCGCCACTGCGGGAAAACGTCATTCCGCAAAGATCGCCGAAACGTGCTAAAGTCCGCGTCCGAGGCGAGCGCAGTTTCCGGCACGCGAAGTTTTTCGTCCGCTGCCCCTGCGGTTCGAATTCGCTCAGGATCATCCATCGCGATTTGCTGAGCCCGCAGCATCTCCCGGTCCAAGTCCGCTTGGAACTCGCCGACTTCGGCTATCCACACGCCAGCTTGCAGACGTAGCCGGACAATGCCGGCAGCACGACACGGAATCTTGCGAAATCGGATAAACATTGAATCGCTCGGAATTCGGCGGCGCCTGCGATCTGCCGCCGATTCGGCGACTTCCGGGGAGTCCGCTTCGGCTGCCTCTTGCTCGCGATCATCGGCTGCCTCGCCTAAAGCCAATTCATCATTTTGACTAAGCGTTTCTTGCTGCCGCCCCGCGTCGACGGAGATTAGACTGGTTGCCCCCGCTTCGCCCGTCTCACCCTGTTCGCCTCCTAGGTGCTGGCGCTGCTGGGCGAGTGTAGGGAAAACTCGGTAATAGCACGCCCATTCCATTCTAACGTTGATTTCGCTCTCATCACCGAGTGGCCGTACCAGAAACTCGGCGCCGAAAGCCATCGGCGCAAGTTTATTGCGTAATTCGCGCATGTAAGCTGGCTCGCCCGCCGCCTCGCCAAGATCGATTGGCCGGGGCCGGAGATTCCCAACGAAATAAATGTCGCGCGGGTAATTGCGCAAGCATTCCGTTTCCGCCCGTCCGCTCGCTCGTTCGCAGACTCGCGCGACGAAATATTCAGCGAGCCGTGTCTCCTCTTGCGGTGTCCATTGTCCGTTACTCATAATCGCCGCTCCTCACGAGCACTCCGAGGCTGCTCCGCAAAAAGGGGCCGGTCATAATCTGCACGCTTTTGACCTGGAGATTCAAGAGCGAACTGCGGAAATCCTCAAATGTTAAGCCAAGCTGTTGATCAATGACTTCATCGCCTAGCTGATCGGGCGAGCCGGATGCTTGCTGCCTGAGCCAAGAATTGAGCTTCAGGGACAGCCCAATGTGCAGGCCGCGCAGCCGGGTAGCGGCCCCATGAATGCGGCGATAATGTTGGCGCACGAAGCTCAAATCCAAGACCTCAGCCAAACGCCGTAGATCCTCGGGATCGTTCGGGCACAGCGTTCGTCCTGCCAGCCAAAACTGGATCGTAAGCGCGCAACTCAAATTGCACCCACGCTGGTGCATCGCCCTCAGCAACCCATTTAGGTCCCGATGCCCGCCACCGCGTTGGTCGCTGACCGATTGCCCTTCCCATTGGCCGTAGGCTCTCTTAAAATCCTCTTGCCAACGGCGAATGAGCGCGACGTGAAGTTCGATTGACGGGTGCCGGTGAATACGCGACAGGATGAGGTCGTAAAGGTTTTGCCGCCGCTGGCCGTGTATGAACAGCACGGTGTCCCCAGTTTTAAGGGCGCGAACATACCGTTCGTCAATTTTTGCACCGGTCGGGACATTCACGACTGCGTTAATTGTTTCGTTTGGCGCAAATAACGCGCGCCAGCCTTGATTGAAGCGCACATCAATCGCTGACTCACACCAAATTCCATCATTCTCTTCTCTGGCCGCTTCGTCTGCCGGCCCTTCGGTCTGATCTTTTACTGGCAAGTCCTCGCTTGCCTCCTCATCGCCTTGCAGCAGCCGAGTGATCTCCGCGACAGGGTCCTCTGCCGTCCAGATTGGCCCTGCAATGGCTGGGCCGGTTTTCCTCGCACTCCGCACCTCAACGCCGACCGGTTGGCGCATCGAAAGTTTTGTTCGCCCACGACTCATAGCGCGCGGAGCCAATTCTCCAGCGAAATGGCCCAACATTGCGGCCAGCCTGTCTGTATTTGGAGTTAACCGCTGCGCCCAATCATTCGTCCGTCGTCCAAGCGCAAAGAGCTGATGCGGATATATGAGAGCCTCAACTTCGACTTGCAGCAGCACGGGTAACAGTTTGGGGGTTAAAAGCGGGCTCGGCACACCCACGAGGAGCGGGCACCATTTGAGTCCCTCGTCCGGCATCAATGGATCGGATTCATCGCCCTCGACAGCCGACAGTCGCCGCATCCACCGCCGCAGGTCATCCAGACCGACGACCCATATTCGCCATCCGCGCATATCTTCTTCAGTCACGTTGTAACGCGCTAGGAGCGCTGAAAGAAAAAGGTCCTTTCGGCTGCGGCTTGGAAACGAGATAAGCCGCGCGATGCCTGGCGCCGGCTCATCCACGCAGAAGTTGCTGAGTGCAGTCCAAAGCGGAGTTTCGCTTTCACTCAACAGCGCAAGGGCTTGGTCGAGTTGTTGGGAAGCCTGCGCGAATGGAACCATTGCAGCGGCGTCAATTTGGCCATGGGCCGCTCGAAAATGAGCACAACTGCTCCGAAGCTGAGCAAACGTCTTCAATCCCCAGAAATGTGATACTTCGGCCTCGTTGAAGTCAACAGGTACAGGCAAGCCTTCGAGTCCACGCAGATATTTCCAATGAATGTTTAGGGTGTCTCTTCCAAGCCGGCCTGCCGACTTCTGTCCGGCCTCGACAAGAGCATGGCCCGCTCTTTGCAAGAAAAGACTGAACGCTTCAGCTTCCGTACCTCCGAGCACGAGCGGTTGCATTTCGAAGACAGGCGAGCGCTCGACGATTGTCTGCACGTTGCTAGTGCCAACGGCATTCGGAGGCCATAAAAAATCGTCGCTCTTTTTCTCAAATTCTGGGACGGAGTGGGCGAGTGGGTTTTGGCCCCAAGCGATAATACTGAGCCTATGAGCGACTGCGCTTTCCAGCAGACTCTCCAGCCAAGCGCAAGAAGGGGCGTCACCACAATCAATTGCAATCCAACGCGGCTTGTATTCGGCAACCGCAGCCGCCGGATCGGTCGGCGCATACATCGTGATTACGTGCGGGAGCGAGTTGGTTTGCCGCTTCACGTCGTTACGGCCTTGACCATTGCGCCCGATATTCTGCTGGCGAAACACGCTGGCAAGAGTGAGATTCATTCCCCGGATACTCGTTTGGCGAAGCTGCTCGCGAATGCCGACCGTCGTGCCGAAATACAGGACAGGACCGGCGTGATTATCATTGCACCGGGTGTCGATCCACTCTCGTATCAAACCTGTCGCTAGGAGCAGCGCGGGTCGGTGAGGGCGCGAGTCAGGCAACCCGATGAATACAGACTGTCCTACGCTTAACGCGGCACAAACCAACCGCGCATTATATTCATCAATTGCATCAGCGGCGTAACTCTGGTTTCCGAAGCGCAGGCGCTTCTCCGTCCACAGTTTTCGGAAAAGGGGATCATTACATCCCGGCAGTGAAGCGAACCTCTCTTCAATCCACTCCCAATCCATTGGTCCTCCTGGCGGCGGCGAGCGCAGACTTTGCCAGGCACAGGCGCTCAAATGTGACGATAGTCAGCACACTCGTTTCCCGTAAGGTTGGATAGTGCTTAAGGAGTGCGCGACGCAGATCGACCACGTTTTCGAAACCATCATTCACCGCATCTCCGTTGACGAGATTTTCGACCCTAGTCTCCCTCACCTCAATTACGTTGACGGGTTCAAAGCCTTCTCGTGAGGTTAGCAATAGCAGACCTTTCTCAAGCACAAGTCGGCCCTTCCGCACCGTCGTACACTTGCGTCCGGAACGAATCGCCGGTAGATATTCCAGTGCCACGCTCAGTGATGGAGCTGCAAAGCGTGGATGCGCGTTTGGGATCGCACGAAGAAATTCGACGCCCGGCATCACTCGATGTTCCCAAGCCGTTGTCAATTGAACTACTTGGTCCGGTTTAAGAGCATGTGCAAATGTTTCGGGCTGTGAAGACGCAACGATTAGCACGGCCCGCAGTCGGCGGGCGAGGCGCTGTAAACGGTCGGCCACTACGTTGGCCGTTAACGGATCGAGATTCGCGCAGAATTCGTCGGCCAACCACACGTTGTTGCCGCTCGTGATCAACTGTGCTAGCATAGCCCGATATTGCTGCCCATTGCTCAATTCCGCGAATCGCTTGAGGTATACGAATGCGTCCGAAAGGCCGACCATACCCATGAGGTGAAGTGCCGCATTGACATCACCGCCGCCCAATATCTCAATAAGTGCCTTTTGCGACTGGATTGGCGCAAACGCGCCAGCATGATAATTGGCCGGTAGGTCCAAATGACCCTCTTTCGGCATTCCGCTTTTCACGCCAGAGAAGAGTTGCAGCAACGTGGTTTTCCCCGCGCCCGACGATCCCGTAATCAGAACGACATTGCCCGGGTCAATTGTTAGCGACAAGTTCCGCACGACAGTGTGCCGAAATTCGCCAGGCGAGATCGCGAACGCTTGCTGGATCGCATGCGTTTGCTGCGTACGACGGACGCGCGATTGAAACTCCAATCGCACATCCTCTACCACCACTTGCGTTGCGATTGGCTGTAGGCAAATCGGCGCTGGTACATGGCCGTTCTTTGGAGCGACTGCGGCGGCCCGCTTTTGCAAATAATTTTCCGCCTCGGGGGTGAGGCCCTGCAAATATGTCGGTTTCGGCAGGCTCACAATCTCACGAAAAAGGTCGAAATCCCGCAACACTGCAACGCTGGAGAGTCGCTTTAGCTTGGTATTCAACTCGTCCAAGCTCCAGCCCTGGCGTTCCATCAGCGCAGCCGCTCTGTCCATCCGTGCCACCTGTTGATCGACTATACCGCAAGCATCCTCTTTGACAATCGTACCCGCTTTTACTCGCAGCCGATTCTTCAAAAGATAATTCATGTCCTTCGCAACACGGCCGAGATTTCCTTGCGTTTCCCCGATGAACGTCATTCCGGCCCGCGCTGCGAACGGGACGTATTTCAGCATATCGGCAGAGATTTCTAGGAAGTAAGGCTTCATGCTCGCGACCTGCCATCGCTCGACAGCGAAAGCCGCGGCGTGTTTCAACAGCACTTGGCCCAACCCTAATCCCCGGAACTCCGGGTAAACAACACATCGCCCCACCCGCACAATCAGGTTAATGTAACGCCTCGTCGTCTCCATGTCCCAGCGTTCCCACTCGATTCCATCTGCCGCGAACGGCGCATCCAGGATCGCTGCGCGCGGTTTGTTCATATAAAAAGGTGTGGTGAGTTCGATGTAACCGACCACTTTCGGGTAATTCGGGTGAAAGTTGCGCGCCACCAATCGTGCCGTCCGCCCATGTAGCGTTTGCTCGCGATAATGAAATTCCGACAGACCCTGATAGGCCCCGAACTCTTCTGCGTCGGTAATCTCTTTAATCACGATCTCTAGAGTCAGATTACCGGCTCGTAGGTCTTCACACGCCGCGTAGTTTGGCAGAATGCGGGCGAGTCCATTGCCGCATCTCACCAAAGCGCCGCGTTGATCGTGCGTTACCATGTCCCCCTTTGACACGCATGCAGAGCGGGGCACCCGAAAAGGAACGGATTCACCCGCGAGAGAAATCTCTTTGAACCAGTCTCGCCATTGAATTTTCTGTGCTGCCCGCTCGTGGGCCACGCCTTTCTGCGTTCGTTCGTGAATTTCTTCCGTGCTCCGATGCATGTCTCTCAGGCTATCGGGTTTCCGCGGGTTGGCAACTCCTCCGATCCTGTATCTCGGCAGCAAGCCGCCGCCCAATTCCCGCACCACCCTTTCCCACCGCCATCGCCGTCTGTCTCTCCTGTGGGGGCACCTGACCGCGCTTCCAACATGCAGACGCACCGAAAGAGGCATTCAAGCGGCTCGCTTCACTGCCGCTCCGCTTTGAGCCGTCTGAAATCTCTCCCCTTGTCAGAAAGGAGCCGCGCTTTCAGCGCGGAATGGAAATTCCCGCCCCCTCGTGGTTTCCCCCTAGGGATTTTGGCAGCCGTATCAGCCGCGCGGGTCAGTCAATACCCGGCCCGCTCCAAGTATCCGTGTAGGGCATGACAACGCCCCGCTTCACCGGTTGCTCGCACTTTTGCCAATCCCATTCGGGAGAAACCAAAGGAGACTTACAACGACTGAATCATTCAGCAATCCATCTTCAACCTCGAAAGCACCAAGCCACACCGCCTACCACATCCGCGACAGGAAGAGCGGTGAAGCCATCTGGACTCGAATCGGAAGTGCCTGGCAGCACGCCGACCGCAAGGGCTTCAATATCCAGATTGAAACCGTGCCGCTCGACGGGCGTATCAGCCTCCGCGTCCAATCCGAGAAATCGGAGTAGTCTGCCCCGGGCGGGAGTAACATCCCGCCCACTAGCCATGCTTGTTCTCAAAATCCAGTTCTGAGCCTTGGTCGGCTGGATGTTTCGCAATCAAGCTATCGAAGTATCCGTTTTGAAATGGATCAAGGGACTCTGCAAATCGAAGTGCCCAATCGCACCAATGCATCACCGCTATCCTATCATATTTTCCGCTTTCAGCCCGCTCTTTTTCCGCCAGTATCCGAACCAAATCCCGAATTTCCATTGCTTTCTTCAGGCCATCGCACTGGCTCAAAAGAGTTTGTCGCCTCTCTGCCTCGTCTTTGATGCGATTCTCCGTCTCTTCGCGAATCCGTTTGGCCTCCTCTCGGGCACGCTCCGTAGCGGCCCGTTCAAGCCTCTTCAACCTTCGGTTATGAGAAGCGAGTGTCAGCCCCTCGACGAAGCCTCCGAGAATCTTCTCCAACCTTTGATGCTTGCCATCACCCCATGTGCTGCGCAAACCGTCCCAGAGATAGTCCGTGATATGGAGTGTCAGACGGCCGGTCGGGCGGTGACGAAATTCCGGTCGATACCATGGTTGTGCTTTTGCCTTGGCGATGGCTTCCACCTCATAGCGCTCCAGTTGCTCGTACAATTCGACGTGCACCGGATCCTCACCGATTATGACGCATGTGGCCGCTTCCGTTTCCGAACTCTCTACACTCCATCCCTTTGAAAGACATGCCCGTACAATCCCCTCCATTATACGGAGCGCTCGCGACAAGCTTTCCCTTCCCGCGATAATTTTCAGTGTTCCAGGTTGGCCGGTCCACAATACACCATCTGCATTTGGCTTCGTGATCTCCAGAGCCTCGCGAGTCGCAAGAACCAGCGGATGGCAATTCTTTAGATCCCGCGGAATCTCAATCGTCTGTAAGGTGTCTTGTTTCGCCATCAAAAAGACGGATAGTTACGTGGTTCCCGCCGTAAAATTTTGTTTTTGTTGTGCCGCAAAAGCCCACAGAGAAGCAGCATTATCTCCCAGTCGCATACCTCAGGCAATTTTCGATCGATCCTGCCGTAGAACGGAAAGACCTGACGATTTGGCGGTTGGACCAAAGGATACACAAACCGGTTCCCACCGAAACCCAGTGTCACAGACGGTTTTTCTATTCGGCTACAGATGCCGATGAAGCCGAGCGCTTCTTCCACGAGATTGAGAACCTTTCGCGGACGTAGCCAGGCGAGTGCGGGGTCGCGAGCCATGCCGCGGTCGACGGGATTATTTTGGTCTGATCATTTTCATGATCAGCGTTCACATTCGCAACCCTGCATATCGGATCGATTTGCCGCTCTCTCGCATTGGCGCCTATAAGCTTCTCGAGCAGCAGGTCGTTCATCATGTCCTATTGCGGGGTTCGTCGTCGGCGCCCTCCGACGACGAACTGCTCGCCATATTGGAGAGCAACTGGGCAGTGCTCATCCTCACGGTTCCAGACCAAGAAGAACATATTCTTGTCACTTCCGACAATCCATCGCTGTGGTTCACCTTGGATGACAGTGGGGACGTGCATTACCTGCTGCTTCCGATGACGCCGAGGTGCTGCGCTATCGCCTTTGATCGAACCAAAGTCGATATCCATAGGACGATCCTAAATACCGCGGAGGTGGAGGCATTGAACAAATTCCAGTGCATTTCAATGCTGGGCGCACTCTACGGGAGCACGGCCTTTTCTTGCGAAGACGAAAAGACAGCCCCTGATCTTTGGAAGCTCCGAAAACTGCCGAGCGGATTTCTAGGCGAGTCAGATTGGCAGATGAACGTCCTCAAGAATCGCAATGGCCTTTCGTTTGTCCGCGCCGTATCGGTGGGCTAATGCTGAAAGGAATCCGATGAAATAAGGGGAGGCGCCGCAGCCGATCAGGCATGCACATGTCCCTGGTCTCTTTGCCGAACCGCAACAAACCGAATCTCAACTCGCCTGTGCAGCGCCTCCGCGATTCTGTTCAGCATCGCCAGGGAATGCCCCTCATAATCCGCATCCTCCACACGGCAGATTGCTGCCGCGCTGGTTCCAACCATCTTTGCCAGTTCTCGCTGGGATAATCCGGCTTTCGAGCGCAGTTCGTAAATCTTTCTGCCAACCGCGTCGTCAGCCCGAATTCTTTGAAGTTCCGCCAGCTTTCCGGCATCCCCTCGAACAAAGCGACGATGCAGAATTTCAATCGCATCACTCGTCTTTTCGTTTTTTGGTTTCTTCATGTCTTCACTCCTCAAATGTGTGAACTTTTGGATTACCCTCGAACTTCAGTCTTCTTTGGATCGCCTTATCAATCTCCTTTGGTGGCACCTCCCTTTCCTTGATGATTCCATGCGAAACCACCGCCGCAACGTTCCCGTGGAAAAAATACAACATCCGATAATTGATTCCCTGCAATCCCACCCTCAACTCGTAGATTTTGTCTCGCAGAAAATCCGCTTCCGGCCTTCGTAACTCGTGTCCCTCATCCCTTAACCTTTCAAGCCGCGCCAGACATTTGAGTTGCGCCTTCTCAGGCAATTTGTCGAGCCAGTCCAATACTGGAACCGTCCGATCCTCCTCCTGGTAAAATACGACTCGCGTGCGGGCCATCCAAAATCTTCCTTCCCCTTGATGTTATCACATTTGAGAACGCCTGTCAATGCCATTCAACCATCGGAGTGCTCTTTTCGTTTGACGGGGGAAACGACTTTCCCCACGCGCCGACTTCGTGAGGCGCTCCCCATTCGAGCGGGGGGTTCCCCGCAACGCCCCCATGTCGGCTCCGCCGACCGGTTCTTTCAAGGCAGGAAATTGAGACTCTGCCACCGCGAGCCCAATCCCCCTTCTGCTCGGGCAGAGACTCATTTCCTCAAAATTTTTGAAAGGCGACCATCTCTGTCCGGGAACAGCGCGGAACCAGGCGCCCGGTTCCCCGGACACCCTGACCCAAGCCCGTTTCCCGCGCTGTTCCCGGCCAGAGATGGTCGCGATAGACCTTGAAATGTAACCTTCCGGCGATTGGCCGCCGCTTTCCGCTCGTTTACTCGCTTCAAAGGCTTTGGGGTGCCTACGGCGGCATTTCAGTTGGTCACGCCCACGCCGCAAAGACAGCTAACGGCTCTGCCCCGCTTGACTCAAAACATTTATATAAACACCGCACACCACGCCAGTATTGTTAGCTAAATATGTATTTCCGTTATAACAGATTCCGCTATTGTATTCGGTAACTACGCTCCCGGTCTGGGCAAGGCCATCATCAATTTTAGAATCAATTGCCAGAAGCGTTGAAGGTTTCGCCGCTACCCCCGCCGCGCCATAATCGCCGTCCAGGTTCCCTCCGCCGCCACCAGCGCCTTGCGTAAAACCAATATAGTACTGCGTCGGGTAACCTGCTTTTTGAACAGGAAATATGCCGGCATCAACGTCCAACGTTACCTTTGGGGTGTTCGGTGTACTAGAATTTATGTCGAATCCCCCAGCTGGAATTGATACGCTGAATTGCTTGTTCGACATGAAGCTAACACCTTTTTGTAAATCGGGCCAAAAATTGCAAATCTCTCCACCTCCGTTGAATCCTGTTCCACAAAACGCGTTCCCGCAGCCTCTGGCATCCTGTAGTTGTCCATCGTTGTTTCCGCCACTAAACAAATTTGAGTCGCCGGGAAATTGGTTGAATTTCGTTTGAAAATTGGAAACTGCCGCATCAAACTGTTGTATGGCTCTGATAAAGCTCTGAATCCTCGCCGCGCTTATCATACTTTGTGCGACAAGAATCCCGCCGATCAAAAGGCCAATCACTACCAACACAATCGACAGTTCAACCAACGTAAAGCCAACTCTATCAGTCCGGCTCTGATTCTTCATGCAATCTCGCCAATTATTTTCCTGGCAGCAGGCTAATTGAAACATGCGAATTGTGCAATCGCTATTTCCCCCTGTAAGCACTGCGGTTCCGATATCGCTGGCCAGTATGAGATCGGAACAACGGCGGGCTTTCAAGAGCTTTGTGCCGAAAGGCAACATTGCTCCGCTAAATAGGGCGGCGGGACAGGCTCATTGCTTGTAGGCGTGGCCCTATCAGACCCCCTGTGCTACATCTTTGTTTCAAGGAGACAATACGTTATACACGTAGAGCCGACTTCAAGCAGAGGATTCGCCCTCATCATACCGGCCGTGATTCTGGCTATCGCTGGAATATTGATGATCGCTTTGATGAGCTCGCCGCCCGACAAGGAACTTAAAGACACCGTTAAGACCGTAAATACCAAAATCAAACGAATCCATGACGCGCTAATAGTTTATTACAATATAAACAGCACTCTCACACCACCCTTCCCAAAGCCGGCGAGCCTGACCGCTACCGGCGGCACGGGTTATCTCACGTCTTTAACAGCTTGCTCGGGCCTAGCCACAAATGGTTGCGTCAGCAATGGAAATATATGGGTCGGCGGCGTGCCGACCAGGACGCTTAACCTACCAGACGATTATGCCTTTGATGAATGGGGCAACCGCCTGACATATGCCGTGGATACGGCAGGCGGAACAGGGATCACGCTTAATTATACGAGCGGAACGGCGGTTCCCGTTACCGATATCACGGGCGCCGTGGCGCCTTCCGGCCAGGTAAGCGCGGTGATTATCAGCCACGGCAAGGATGGTGCCGGTTCCTATTCTAAAGCCGGTGCGCAGAATGCGAAAACCTGCTCTTCCGTAAGCACCTTCCCAGAATATCAGAACTGTAATTTCGGAGCCGGTACGACGTTTTATTCGGACAACAGACAGGTCGATGGCAGTGGAATAATAACATATGACGATTTCACGAATTACGTCGCCCTGACGAATCCCGGCATTTATGTAGTAAGCAGATATTCCACAACCAACGTGGCACAGAAATTCACTACAAGCGGCAGTTTTATAACTTCGTTCGGCAAGAATTACGGACCAAATGGCGAATTTGCGAGTAATGGCACCAGCAATGCAATGGGTATTGCTATCGACTCCAGTGGCAATAGATGGATAGTTGACTATACAAATACCAGCACCCTGAGCGGTGTAGTTAAATACGATAGCGCCGGAAAGTTCCTCCTGCATTCGCAAGCTGGCATATTTGGTTCGCTTCCAGGAACGATAGCCATTAGTGCAAGCGGCAGTATCGCCGTGCCCGATCCTGGCGGGTGTGGTGGATGGAATTGCATTAGATTTCTCGACAATAACGGCAATTACCTCTATAATATTGGAGAAACCCATTACTTCAACAGTGGAGCGGCCCTCTTTGGCATAACCTTTGATCCCAGCGGCAATCATTTATGGCTGTCGAGCCTTACCTACCCCCAATATTTTCCATATAACGGGGATTATTTTGGGGAATTTTCGATACCGGCTCCGAACACTGATACCACTAATCTTTACAGCAGCACCGAGTGGCAGGGATCGCCGATTCACTATAATTATCTTACTGGACTTGCCCTTAATTCAAGCGGCAATAGCTTATGGATGACGGACTACTTGAACAACCGATTAATGAACTGCAACGCTTCCGGCTCTTGCACGCAAATTGTCCCTCCTTCCGGCACCGCCGCAGGAGCCACCACTACCACATTTAACGGGCCAATAGACGTCGTCCTTGACAATGCGAGTCCAAATCAGAATATCTGGGTATCGGACACTTTCAATAACCGCGTGCAGAAATTTGATTTTAATGGCAACTGGCTACTGACAATCGGCGGTGGCGGCGTGTGTATCTCTGGCTCGTGTACCCTTAATCCATATCCCACCAAATGCACAAGCTCTTCCCCGTCCTCTGCAAACCTGACCATCGGTTGCTATAGCGACCACCCTTGCGATCCACCTCCGGGCAGCACCTCGGGATCCTTGGGTCCAGGTGCATCATACTATTTCAATCAGCCTTATGGAATCGCTTATGGCAAATAAATGCCGCGCATAAAGGCATCAAGAACAAGCGCCAATATCCTTTAAGAATCCCGATCTCGTTTTTCCATCAAGGGAAAGGACTTTCCCCACGCGCCGACTTCGTGAGGCGCTCCCCATTCTAGCGGGGAGGTCCCCGCAACGCCCCCATGTCGGCTCCGCCGACCGGTTCTTTCGAGGCAGGAAATTGAGACTCTGCCTTCGCGAGCCCAATCCCCCCTTCTGCTACGGCAGAGACTCAATTTCCTGAAAATTCCTTTGGGCGCGACCATCTCTGGCTAGATACGGGCAACGGTCCCCCGCGCGCCCTGCCCTACAGCCAGTTTCTATTCAGAGAGCGTCGCAAAAGGGCTTTAAAGTCACCGCCTCGCGGCGGTTGATTAGCCGCTTCCGCTCATACTTCGCCTCCGCCGGCTCTTTAGATGCCTACGGGCGGTGATTCGTAAAGGGCATCCAACGGTTTCCCAAAATTGTCCTCACGGCGCGTCTCCGCAGCGTCCGTTGCGGGACTTTCGGGATTCCCTCCGTCGGAGCCTCCCTGTGACTAATCACCTAACGCCCTTCGGCGGCTTGTCTCTCATAGGTTTTTAGCAAAAGCGCTGTGCTTTTAGCAAAAACCACATAGGAGAATTATGAAACAAGACATATACGAACTGGTAACTAACCGCATCATCACTCGGCTTGAACAGGGAGTTGTGCCCTGGAAATCGCCTTACTTTTCTAAAGTGGGTTTTCCGCGTAACTTCTCATCACAGCAGCCTTATCACGGAATCAATGTTTTTCTGCTAGGAAGCCTTCGATTTACTTCTCCCTACTTCTTGACGTATATTCAAGCCAAAGAGCTTGGCGGCAATGTCAGGAAAGGTGAGCACGGTTTCCTTGTCGTAAAGTATGGCACCTACACGAAGGAATCAGATGCAGCCTCAAACAATGAGCCAGCCGACGGGCAGCGCCGATACTTGAGAGCTTACACCGTCTTCCATGCCTCGCAGATTGAAGGAATAAGCTTCCCTCAAGCCGAGACGCCCCAGCTTACAGCTACCGCAGCTTGTGACCGTGCCCGCGAATTGGTGGCGGGGATGCCGAAGGTGCCTGGGATTTTTGAGGGAACCGCAATTCCCTGCTACCGTCGCAAGACCGATAGCGTCCACATGCCGGAGCGCCGTTTCTTTACCAGCGAGGAAGCTTATTACTCAACGCTGTTTCACGAACTGACACATAATGCCGCAGCCCGGATTATGCCGCATGGCCGCCCGATGTGGCGGAATGGCCGACCGTTCAGCCATGCGGTGTCGGCATAATCAGAGCGATTCCAGGAAGACGAGCAACTGATCGTCCGGACGGTAACGCCCCGGCTTGCTTGGCGGAACGGTGACGTGCGACAACGCTTGCTCTTTCAGCCGCATGTCGGCGTGAAGATAAATTTGCGTTGTCTCGACCGATTCATGCCCCAGCCAGAGCGCGATCACGGATTGATCGACGCCGTTCTGTAGAAGTTCCATTGCGGTGCTGTGCCGAAGCGTATGAGGGCTGACACGTTTGCCAGCGAGACTCGGGCAAGATCGCGCAGCCTTCTCGCAGTGTTTGCGCACAAGATACTCCAAGGCGTCCCGGCTCAGCGCTTCGCCACGCATGGAGGGGAAGAGCGGCTGATCAGGACCGCCCCGCCGCTCATTGAGCCAAGCCTCAATCGCTTTCACGGTCTCTCGTCGGAGCGGTGTGCATCTTTCCTTGCGTCCTTTTCCGACACAGCGGATATGAGCGCCCGTTCCCAATGCCATGTCCTTGCAGCGCAGGCCCACCAGTTCCGATGCCCGCAGGCCGGTTTGCAACGCGACAAGTAGAATGACATGGTCGCGGCGTCCGGCCCACATGGTTTGATCCGGTGCCGCAAGCAATGCCGCGATTTCAATCGCATCGAGGAAAGACACGGTGCGCTTGACGTACCGTTTGCCGGGCAAAGCAAGAACCCGCTGGCATTGCAGCAGCCATGCCGGTTCGCTCATGGCGACGTAATGGAAGAACGACCGGATCGCGGCCAACCGGGTGTTACGGCTGCGCGCGCCATTGCCACGGGTGGTTTCGACATGCAGCAGGAAGTCGCCGATCAACTCGGCATCAAAATCCTCGATTCCGAGTCTTGTCGGCGACTTGCCCCGTTGCTCGCTTGCGAAGCGGAGCAAAAGACGGAACGTGTCGCGATAACTCGCGACCGTGTGAGGACTCGCTTGTATCTGCGTGCAGAGTCGCTCAGTAAAGAAGCGCTGGAACAGTGCCGGGAATGGTAACGCGGTCATGGGCGCACCTCCCCATTTTTGGAAGCAACAACCCGTTGCGAAGCGAGTTCAAGCAGCTCTGGAACCGCCTCTATATACCAGTATGTATGTTCTGGGCAGGTATGGCCGAGATAGGTTGTGAGCTTAATCATCTCGCGCGCCGGGTCTTTGCCGGTGCGATACCAATTGATGATCGTTCGCGCGGCGAAGCTGTGGCGCAGATCGTGGATGCGTGGCCCGCGACCGTGGCGGCAGTATCGTTGAGCGTCTCGCAGCCCGATCCGTTGGCACGCCTGAGCGAAGTTGTATCGAGCCGTGCAATCTCCGAGCCGTTTTCCATCGCAATCCACAAAGAACGGCTCCGGCTTGTGCCCGAGCAGCCGGTCGCGTTCGGCGATATAACCGCGCAATTGCGCCGTCACACTCTCGGCGAGCGGAATGAGCCTTTCCTTTCCGAGCTTGCCGCGACGGATGTGTAACACGCCGTCGAGCAAATCGACATCGGACGCATCGAGTCCGAGCGCCTCGCTGATACGCAGACCCGTTGCCGCAATCAGCCCGAACAAGGTCGAGTAAGTGAGGCCGCGCAGTCCGTATGCCGAGGGCAACTCGGCAGCAGCTGTGACGATGGCCGCGATTTCCTCTTCGCCATATATATAAGGTGTCCCGCGTCGGGTGCGGCCCGGAATAAGGCCTCGCGGCGGCACCTCATGGGCAGGGTCCAACCCGTTCAGCCACTGAGCGAATAGCCGGATCATCCCAAGGCGCGCGGCCCATGTCTGCTGCCGCGCCTGACCGAATGTTTCCTGCCAGCGCAAAAACAGAGCCGTCGTGATATATTCCGCCCGCTCGCCTTCGGCGAACTCGATAAAGCGACGTAGCACTCTTTCGGCCGTTCCGAGATCGTAACCCAGATTACGGCGCAGGCCCAGATAGCGTTCAAGTTCGCGATGGAGATTCATTGGGCACCTCCCGCGACCGGCCAGGGCTGCGCAATCGAGCGGAGGCCGTCGATGTCCAGCCTCGCGTAGATCATGGTCGAGGAGCGCGAACGATGACGCAGCATGTCGCCGATTTCCGCAAGCGACGCCCCGTTTCGCACCATGTTGGTTGCCAAACTGTGCCGTAGCACATGCGATCCGGCGTAGGGGCACGGCGGCTTCAGACCTGTTGCAACGAAGGCTTCTTTGAGGACGGCATTCACTATCTGGCCGTCCTTGAACGGTCCGTGTGGTGCGCGCTCGGTCACGAGCAATGCTCGCGAGGAGGAAACGCGATCATGCCGGATGTAGGCGGCGAGCGCTTCGCCGACATCTGGCGGAATCGGCACGCGATCATGCCGCTGTCCCTTGCCGCGCACGAGAAGTTCACCGGCTCGCCAGTCAATATCGCCGAGTTGGATGGCGATGACCTCCGGCGCTCGCAACCCAAGACGGGCCATCAGCAGCGTCATTGCATAATTGCGCCGCCCATGTTTCGGGCGGCTCCGCACGGCTGCCAGCAAGGCTTCCACCTGCTCGGGCGCAAGATGTCGGGGAAGTCGCTGCCCATATCGCTGGGCCACGCGCGGCACGCATAAGGCAAGATTTGCCGAAGTCAACCCGCATTTGAACAAGTATTTGAAGAAGTTCCGCAGGTGAGTTGGCGGCGTCTTGTCTTTGAACGGCGGTTTGCGCGTCGTGAGGTGCTGAAGGAAAGCAATAACGTCGGCGGGCGTGATGCGCCGCAGATCGTCCGCCTCATCGCCGAACCGATGGGCAAGAAACCGATCAGCGAAACGCCAGCAGTGATAGATCGTCCGTTCGCTGAGCCCCATTTGACGGCGCAAATACTCTTCATAATAAAGCAACTGCTCCGCAATTCCATCGACCTTGCCGTAATCGCGGCAGGCGATGTCAGCCTTCCATCGCTTTATCGGATCATAACGTCCGCCCCTCGCTCGCCGGATGAAGCTGCAAATGAACAATGGCGGAACGATTCGGACTGCTTCGGGTTGATCGAAGTCGCCGAGAAGAAGTTCTCCGAAGCTGCCGATACACACAAGGCCGCAAACACCAAACCCACCGCCGCGGAGCGTATCCGCGAATCGGATTTCCGGCTGACGCGGGATTACTGGATGCGGGAGTTTCCGAGCCTCGCCATCGAAACCCGCTCCGTTATCGTCAGCACTTTCACCAGTATGGCCGACTGCTTTTTGCGCGGCGTCCTTGGACGGCTGTTTTGCAACGATGTTAATTTCACTCCGGAGAAGACCTTCGAGGGTAAGATCATCATTCTGAATTTGCCCGTGAAGGAGCATAACGAACTTGGCCAGTTCGCCCAGGTGCTCTTTAAATTCATCTGGCAGCGCGCGGTGGAACGCCGCATCCCACCCCGAATCTCACGCCAGGACGCGCAAACGACCATCCGGCCTGTTTTCCTGTGGGCCGACGAGTCGCAATTCTTCGCCAATTCCTATGACGCGCTTTTTCAAAGCACCGCCCGCAGTTCTCGCGCCTGCACCGTTTATCTGACGCAAAACTTCCCCAGCTACCTTTCCGTTTTTGGCGGGGCAAATTCCCGCGCCGAAGTTGAAGCGTTCGTGGGAAATCTTCAAACGAAAATCTTTCACGCCAACGGCGACCCAACGACCAATAATTGGGCGGCGGAGTCCATTGGCCGGACACGGCAAACCCATTACAGCGGCGGAATGTCAGAGCAGCTTGGTAAACCCACCGCCGCAGGGGGCCTAAGCCAGAGCGCCGGCGGAAATCAATCCGTGGATTACCTCGTGCAGCCCCAAGAATTCACCTTGCTTCGCACCGGAGGGGAGGAGTGCGAAATGCAAGTCGATGGCATTGTCTTCCAGGGTGGAAGGCGTTGGATGGTGCCCGACAACTCCGCCGCGAAGGTGCAGAATCACATCCGGCACGTCTTTCCGCAGGTCTATGAAAGACATCCACGGTGAACGCCCCGCGCCGGGCCGGATTCCCGTATTAAGCCCGACGCTGCATTGCATCGCAATGACGGCGCTGGTTTATTTGCGCGCCTCATTCGGGTTCACGCTATTTCGCCCGCGGACAATCTTCTTCGCATTGTCGGTGGCCGTTGCCGTCTTCGATTACATCGCCTGGCACGAGCCTGACCTGTGGCAGGGATACCGAGCCGTCTGCACTTTCAGCGGCGGCGCAGTCGCGCTTTACTGGCTGCACTATGGTATTTGCCTCGTCGGTCAATGGCGTCGAAAAAGCGAACCCGACGACTATTCGGGGAGGTCGCACGCGCTCCGTGTCCTCAAAAGCTTTGGAATTTCCATGCCCGCTATGCAAATGCACATTCATCTTTGGGTCGAGCCAGCGGCAGTCCTTCTGTTCGCCGCAACGCTGCGCTATGCCTTCAACGAACACCATCTCTCGGCTTGGCTCGTCCTCGTCGCGGCCTGCATCATCGGGACGGAGACGCTGAATTACTGGACGGAAATCCGCCGAGAGAAGATTGCAAAGGACATCACCGCCGAGGCCGAAGATCGAGGGAAAACGCTCGAAAGCGACCAGCCGATAACCGAAGCGCCCCAGGCCGCACGCGTCGCCGGTCAAACAATCCCGCGCAAAGTGGTCTTGAGCGAGGAGGAGGCGAGGGCGAAGCGTTTCGGGGAAGTGTTAGAAATTACCGAGCCGTATGACCTCGATGAAGCAGAAGCAAACTACCATCGCCTCATCCAACTTCACCATCCGGATACCCACGGAAATTCGTCCGAGAGCAATCAGCGCACCGCCGAATTGAACGAAGCTATTGAATTCTTTCGCGAAAGGGTGGGTGGATAACCGCTCCTTGTTTTTGGCCTCAGATTTTGATAGACTGCTGTCAGTGATATTTTCTGTAGAAGTGCCAGACTCATTCACCAAGCCGCTGCATCTCGATGGGCCGCAGCCGGATCGGCGCGCCCTGGACGCGCTTGCCTTGGATGGTTATCGTTCTGGCGAATTGTCACGCGGGCAAGCCAGCGAATTGCTCGATCTTGAGTTCAATGAAACCATGGGCTTTCTCAAAAAGCATGGCTGCGTTCGCAGCATTACGCCTGAGGAATTTGAAAAGGACGCCCAGGGGCTGCGGAAGCTTCTTGGACGGTGAGTCTCATCGTCTCAGATACTCTATTGAATCCAATCTCGAATTCTGCTACGCTAGGCCTTGTGCAGATTACAGAATCTAGAACGTAAATTTGAAAGGGAGAGTAACATGATCGTCACCGTTGATATTCCCGACCAGTTTGCCAAGCAGTTTCACTTGGATGAAGCGCCACGCTCCCGGCAGCTTCTTGAGTCTTTTGTATTACAGCGATATGCCGAAGCGGAGCTTACCGCAGGCCAGGTTGGAGAAGTCCTCGGACTTTCATTCGAGGAAACTGAGCAGTTTCTGCACGACCACGGCGCTCTGGGACTCACCCAGGAAGAACACCTTCGAGGATTGAAGAACCTCGAACGCTTGATCGCCAGATGAGCGAAGCCGCAGTCGTTTCTGATGCTTCACCTCTCCATTATCTGATTCTGATCCGAGCCGTAGAGCTTTTGCCGCGCCTCGTTGCCGACGTTTTCATCCCTCCCGCCGTCGCGCAGGAACTCGACCGTGAGTCCACACCGCCCGAAGTTCGTCAGTGGATGGCTCAGCCTCCGGCATGGCTGAAAACCGTCGCTCCCCGGCAAATCAATAGATCGCTTGGTCTTGATTTGGGCGAAACGGAAGCCATTGCCCTGGCAATCGAACTTGGTATCCGTTCGATCATAATCGACGAGCGCAAAGGCTTTCGCGTTGCAGCCGCCCAGGGTCTTGAACCACTTGGCCTGCTCGCCATCCTCGAACTTTCCGCGGCAAAGGGTTGGATTGATTTTGAGGAATATACGAACCGGCTTCGGAGAACGAATTTCCGATTCCGTGAAGGACTGATTGCCGGAGCGCTTCAGCGACTTCAGGGGAATAAATCCTAGGTTTTGGTCGGGAAAGGCATTTCCCTTCGCGCCTACTGCGTGCGTCGCTACCCATTCGAGCGGGGAGGTCCCCGCAACGCCCCCATGTCGGCTCCGCCGACCGGTTCTTTCGACGCAGGAAATTGAGACTCTGCCTCCGCGAGCCCAATCCCCCCTTCTGCTACGGAAGAGACTCAATTTCCTGAAAAACCCTTTGGGCGCGACCATCTCTGGCCAGGACCGGGCACCGGCTCCCATGCGCCCCCGGCCTATAGCCCGTTCCCGGCCAGAGAGCGTCGCCAGGAGCATTAAAGTCCGCCTCGTGGCGTTTGTAGCCGCTCTCCGCTCCATTCCTCGCTCCGGCGGCTCTTTGGGTGCCTGCGGGCGGCGTTTCGTCAAGGGCATCCAACGGCTTCCAAAAATTGTCCTCATGGCGCGTCTTCGCAGCGTCCGTTGCGGGACTTTCGGGATTCCCTCCGTCGGAGCCTCCCTGTGACTAAACGCCTCATGCCCTCCGGCTTTTAGTGCTTATCATTTTGCGAAGCAGAAATATCTGCAAGTAGCAGCGATCAAAATTTGGCGATACACCCGATCAGTGCAGTCGTTTATGCCGCGGACTTTTGCTCGCTCGTCACGACAACGATATTTTGGACATCATACCCCACCGACTTCCACGCTTCTCGCAGACGACTGCGATAAAGAGACTGGACTTTTTCACCGATAAATTTCGTGGGAGCGCGATAGGCGAGGGTGCCATCTTCAAAACCTAACGGGTTGCAACGGCTTCAGCCAGGCATTCACCACATCTGTCCCGAGGTGCTTGCGGAGAAAGGCCAAAGCGTTCTCCCATGCTTCCTCAAGCGGCGACTGTTCTATCAGAAGCATTTGGTCATGGCCGGCATTTTCTATCCGTTCGCGCTTTTCAATCTGCTCCATAAAGAGCGAAGCTGCGCCATTGGCGCCCGCACGGATTTCAAGCCGAAAACCCGGAAGTTCGTTCTTTTTTGCCAGCTTCCGAAGAGTGTTGGCGTAGTGCTTGTAATCCTGCTGTGAAGCGGATTTCGTATAGAGGCTTTTGAAGCTCTCTGTCCATTGCCCGGTTTCGCCGCCGGTTGCCTTCCGCGCATAGAGGTAAAGCCATCGCTCAACAGCACCTTCGATATCAAAATAGCGCTTGTCCAGCGTCAGCACATGGAATCCTTGAACGCTCTCGAAAAGCCATTCGGCAAGCACCACCTCGACCCCGTTGATCTTACCTTCTTCTTCCACTGTTCCGAATTCGGAAATCCACGAAAACTGCTTGATTCTGTCTCGGCGGGTCGATTCCGAGCGAATCGTGGTTTCAATACTTGTGGTCCGTAGCCTGTGCAGTGAATCTCGAAGCCGTTGATACGCACTGCCAGTCGGCGTGCGGTTAATCCAGCCGAAGAACTGGTAGGGCGTGAATCTCACGCGTCGACTCGCGGGAAGACCTTTTTGGTTCGCTTCAACCAGTTGAGAAATAACGAAAATCAGCAAATCCTGATCATGCACTGTGGCGATGCCATATTCCTGAGTCCCGGTCACTCGCACCGTTTCCTTGCGTTTAGATCGCCTGTCTTCAAAACTATGCTCGATTGGGTCGGTTCGGTTCGCCGTGAGACTGAACCAGCATCTCGACATCAAATCCATTTGGTCTTTCACGGCCACATCGGCTGCCACGGCCATGAACGTAGCCATGTCCTGATGCTCCGTAATTCCCCCTTCCACCTGTTCCATTCGCCGTTCATACCAGAAATCAAAGTTGAGTACAATATCGTCGGACCAGCGACCTTGAAAGCCGCCGTTTGAGGTTGTCCCGACTATCGTCGGACCAGCGACCGCCACTATCGGCGCTCTGGCGACCCTATCGTCGGAGTAGCGACCAATTATCGTCGTTGCGGCGACCCGGCTACCGCCGAGGCAGCGACCCATCTATCGTCGGACCAGCGACCAAATCATCTCCCAAGGGCGCGGATTCAAACGATCACAACGCCGCTAAACCTTATCTTAAACTTAAGTATAAAACACTTAAACGCATCCGGCAGGCAGCGAGCCTTAGATAGGCTCGCCTGCCGGTCGCTTTAAAAGAGGACAAATATTTTGTCAGGGTTAAAGAAAGACGTGCCTTTATTCCTGCGTCTCTGACGGCGGCATCAGAAAGTCGGCCAGAAACTTGGGCTCGTCCCACTCTTTCGTCCAAGGCGCGGCGGCTCTGCCTAAAGCCAGGTTAAACGCTTTGTCTTCGGTTGCTGAAAAAAGCGTGCGTGCGAGGAACGTATAAATTCGGTTCACCACGCCGATCATGAGCGTTTTCATTTCATCTTGGTTTATACGCGATACCTCGTTCCATAATATTTCCCTGCCGTCGGCGTCGATTACTTTAACATCAGAATAATCGCCAGTGTGGGTAATTGGTGGCGTGCCGCAATGAAGCTTTTCAAGGTATCCGCGCCGCACGCAAGCGGCAGTCATCATCTTGGCTAATTCTCTTTGTGACTTGTCTGGATTGAACGTCATAGCCCCTCGTTACTTTACTGGATGCTGGAACCATAACAGAATGAAAGATGAATGGGAAGCTAGTCTGTGCGTGAATGGTTTGGAAGGACATTTCATAACAATCTCGCACCCCTGAGATAGCCGATCCATTCTGCATGCAAGCATGCACGCCCGCATGCCCGCATTGTTGCAAACATGCAACCCTCTCCGTCAAAACGTCCAAAGTTCTTCCCCGGTAGCGCGGCTTCGCTACGTTTTCCGAAGGACTTGCTCTATAACTGCGATGGGAGAGTGCATGATTTACGGACTGACAAATTCAAAGGGAGGCGTAGGGAAAACCACGATTGCGGTTCACTTGGCGGCATTCCTCGCCAAAAAGAAGCGCAAGGTCGTTTTTATCGACGCTGATCCCCAGCAATCCGCTTCGACCTGGATCATGGAACTCGCGCTCCCAATACAGCTTGAGACAATCCCCGACGCGGATGAGATAATTCGTCGAGTCGCGGAATTCGCGGCCGATGCGGATGACATCGTCATCGACGGGTTCGCAGGACTCTCCGAAACCACACGCGCCATCATGATCCGCGCCGATAAGGTTTTTCTTCCATGCGGACCGTCTATTCTCGATTTCCGTGCCGCTTCCAAAGCTGTCCAGCTTCTCCACGAAGCCCAAAGACAAAGGGCGAAAAAGGGATTCCCGAGAGGGGCTCTGATTCCGAACAAGCTGCAAAAGCGTGGACGTTTAAGCCGAGAGATGCTCGGCGCAGTCGAGCGTTTGAAGACTCCGGTTCTCGCCGGTCTTTCGCTTCGCCAGGCTTTCGCCGATGCCGCGGGGCAGGCAAAGACAGTATCCGATATGGGAGCAGGGGCCTTTCTCGCCGCTCACGAGATGAAACAGCTATTGAAGAAGATGACCCGGGGTTAAGCGCCGATCATTCGAAGACGGGCTCACAGCCGACGAGAAAGCGTTTGTCAAACAGGGCAGGGCGACTTCAGCCCATGAGAAACCCAAGCCCAAATCTCCGCAGAAACCCCAACCAAAAAAAGAGGAGCCCATTATGAGCAAACCCGCACTGAAGCACGTCCCCGAAGAAACTCCATCCGCCCCAACTGCCCCGGCATCCGCTCCCGTCGCCATGGGAATCTCAGCGTCAGAATCGATCCGCGCATTACGGCAGCGACCCTTCGTGCCATGACCGACCGTAGGATCGAAGGAATAACACCCGCGACGCAGCAGGATATCGTTGCGGAAGCAATGGTCGATTGGCTGAAAAAGCACGGGTATTTCCGCTAACTAATGCGAACGCCGGAGGTAATTGATTTACTGCTACGCCAATCGCACGAGATTCCCCACCCCTGCTTTCCATCGGTCTTCTACGGTCTCCACGGGGGGTTTTCTACGGTTTCCGCGAGGGCCTTCTAACGGTTCTTCTACGGTTTCAATCGCTTGAGATTGGAGCTACGACTCCAAATCAGTCGGCTAATCTGATGGCCATGGATTTCACAATCAACCGCGAGAATTTGGGGATTTTTGCGTTTTGTGGGCCACGTATTGTGAGACGATTGCCGGCCAAACTTTCACGGTCACGTTCTACGGTCGAGACGAATTTTGATGGATTTCCGCGCAAAGCATAGAAAAGCCAAATCGCCCTCAAAGCTAGGATTCATGGGCCTTCCAGCCGATTTTGCAAATCCGTGAAAAACAGCGCAAACCCCCTTTTCTCTATCCGTAGTCAGATGCTCTATCCAATTGAGCGACGGGCGCAAGGACGGTGACCGTATCCCCGCGCGGCGCGGATTGCAAGCACGGCAAAACGGTCAATTTTCTACAGGCTGTCTTTTTGCACGCATCCATTCGCAGGGAGGCGTATTTTTAACTTGCTGGAATCAAGAGACTTACGCCGATCGATAGCCTCATGGCACGGGCGATGCTCAGAACGCCTTACCGGAGGTAATTGCACTTATGCATATTCATATCATTCCGCTCCGGTTCCAACTCACGGACCCCATTCACGCCTTCGCCACGGAAAAGGTGGCTCACCTGGACGTGATCACCGATGCGATCAGTTCCGCGCAGGTTACGCTTTCGCGCGACAATGCGGCTGAGCCGGCACGGCGATTCACGGCCAAGGTGCGGCTCGCCCTGCCCGGCAAGGATGTCCACGCCAGCGAAAGCTCGGCCGATATCTATTCGGCGCTCGATCGCGTGCAGGGCAAGCTGGCCCGCCAGCTTCGCAAACGCAAGACGAGGCTGATGGACGCCGTGTTGCGCCACGGCCAGCGCGCCCGCCGCCGGGCGGACTGGCTGCTGGCGGCTTAGTGCGTGTTATGCACTTTCGCCCGCTCTTGGTTGTAGAGGCGGCTGTGCCAGCCGCCTAGACTAAAGCCTGTTGCAAAAGTCGGTAGCCCTTGGGCTGGGTGGCCCCGGCAATTTTTTTTAGAAGATTATGGTTGCCAGCCTGTTACCTAATCGAATATAT
>Ga0209579_10000513_pt1 | contig 38939 bp, 29 predicted proteins | sample Coa_R1_2_FD_187152 | JGI IMG/M metagenome (GOLD analysis project Ga0209579, IMG submission 187152) | Surface soil microbial communities from Centralia Pennsylvania, which are recovering from an underground coalmine fire - Coalmine... | ecosystem: Environmental > Terrestrial > Soil >...
ACATGGAATCCTGGCGGGTGGGACTGGCACGGCGTCGATCGTCGTCGACGCAAAAGGCCTCGTGCCCGCGCAGTGGCGCGCGGTGGTGGCGAGCATGCATGACTACGGTCTGACCGCCACGAAGGATGAAGACGAGGCGCTGGTCCGCTATCTCGTCACGTACCTCGGCCCCAATCCGCCGCCCTCGACGCCAACCAAGGGAAATGTCGCGTCGAAAGCCGACGGCCACGCGCTTTATGCGCAGAATTGCGCGACGTGCCACGGTTCCGAGGGTCAGGGGCAGCCGGGCGTCCACCCGCCGCTCGCGAAAAACCCCGACCTTGCATTGGAGGGCGGCGCGTTTCCGGTGATGGCGGTGCTGCACGGAATCGACGGGCCGATCGATGTCGCAGGCGCGCATTACGACTCGGCGATGCCGTCGTTTCGACATCTCTCCGATGCCGAGATCGCGGCCATCGTCAATCACGTCGAGCACGCGTTCGGCAACGCGGTCAACGCGTCACCGAGCATCACCGAGGATTCCGTTGCGAAGCAAAGCGCCGCGTCTATGACGCCGGCGCAGGTGCGTGCGCACCGGACGAGCGTTACCGGCGCCAGGTAGCAGGCGGGCCTTACCTTGCTGTCGCGCAGTCGTCGAGCGGAAGTGCGAGCGCCTGCAGCACGTCGCCGTTCGATTCGCGCTCGACGAACGCGACGAGCGCCGGCTGCATTCCGCGCTCGGCCGGGCGCGCCAGCGTGAACGTCGCATCGATGTTGCCATCACTGCGCGCCGGGCCCGCGTCGCGGAACACGCGAACGACGTGATCGTGAACAAGCTTGCGGCCACGGTTCTCGCCGCCGGTCACGTTCGAGACCAGTCCGCTGTCGGCGTACGCAACGAAAAGATGCGCATCCTCCGCCGCGGAACGCTCGTCGATCCGCGCCCGAGCATGAACGGCCAGGCCGCGCTCGCCCGGCGTGGCGTCGATCGCGATGGTTGCGCCGGCCTTCGTGCGCGCGGCCTTGTCGAGGGCGAGCGCGTCGCCTCCGTGCCATTGCCCGAAATCGTGGCCTTGCAAAAGCACCTGCGGTGTGTAGACGAACGAGGCGCCGTTCGCGCGCATCGACTCGTACTGTCGCGCGGTGTATTGCGGGGCGGCGAAGCGATCGCGCCAGGTTGGACCGTCCCAGTAGTCGACGTGAAATTCGAGCGCGATCGTCGATGCAGCGCGCGGTTTGTCGAAGCGCGCCGAAAGCCACGCTTCCGCCGGAGGGCAGCTGTCGCAGCCCTCGGACGTGTAGAGCTCGACGAGCGGCGTGACGAGCGGCCCGCTTGCGGCGCGGCACGCGTCGGCGGCGCTTACCGGCGCGACGATCGCGAAAGCAGTAGCGGATACAAGCAACGAAAGGTCGCGCATGTGGGTTCCCGATATCGGCGCTTTACGGGGTTTTTCGCGCGCTTGTGGCGGTCAGCCGTTGGTCGCGCGCCACACCGGAAGCTTACGTGGCGCCCGCCGCAGTTATGCTACGCTGCACCCCCGGCGAGCGGTTCGCCAGTCATCGAGGAGGGTTCGCGTGGGCCTGCTTCACATCATCTGGATGATCATCGTCGGTTTCATCATAGGCGTTCTCGCGCGCTGGTTTTATCCCGGTGCGGTAACGATGGGATTCTGGGCCACCGCGGCGGTCGGCATCATCGGCTCGCTGGTGGGTGGCGTGATCGGGGGTTTGCTCTGGCGCTCGCCGGACGGAAAGTTCCACCCCGCCGGCTTCATCCTCTCGATCATCGGCGCGTTGATCGTGCTGTGGCTCTACCTGACCTTCGTCGCGGCGCACTAGACTGGAACGCACCAATGCAGGGTCGGAGACGACTTTTGCAGGAACCGCGAAACTCGTCTCCGACCCTTCAGAAATCGCCGGCCGGACCCAGTATCTGCTCGCGCAGTTCGCGATAGCGCGGCAGTTGCGGCGGATAGATGCAGACGTACTTGACCTGCGCGGCCTGCAGGCAGCGCTGCTTGATCGTCTCGAGCTTCTGGTCGCGCGGATCGATCACCTGATCGGGCTCCTTCGCGTCGACGATCGCGACGATCGTCATGTCGCGGTCGCAGATGACGAAGCCGACGTGCTGATTCGCGATCTTGCGAAATGCGCGTAGCCGCTCCATGCCCTGCGGCCCGATCTTCACCTGGAGCACATCCGAGAGTCGCACGCGCGCGAACACTTCGTGGCGGGGGAACGCGGCCTTGAGCAGAAGGAAGACGATGCTTTCGGCCTTCGAGAGGAACCGCGGCCGCAGAAGATAAAGCCCCGGGACTTCGGCGGACGACAGCAGGCGGGTCGTTTCGCCTTCGGTCCATTGCGGAAGGGCTGTCGGTCCATCGAGCGACGATCGCGGACCCGCGGGCGCTTCGCGACTTCGGCGCCAGAGACCCGCGACGATAACTGCGGCCAGCGTGGCGACGGCGAAGCCGAAGACGAGTCCCGAGGTCATCGGCCTCCGGACGGCGACGTATGGCGAGCGGAAACCGGCAGCGCGGATGACCGATGCATAAGCCTTGCAGTTCTTGCCGATCTGGCGCGGCTTGCGAACAGTCTAATGCATTTCTTCCAATTCACGCCGGGAAACCCGCGCGATGCAACGACAATGCACGCGTCGCGTTGCAAAAAGTGCAACGCAGCGAGATGCGCGAAGGCCCGCATCGCTGCGGGCCTTCGCTTGCTGCGCGGAGTCAGATGTCGGACGTTACATGTCCATGTCGCCCATGCCGCCCATGCCGCCGCCCGGCATCGCGGGCTTATCGTCCTTGGGCAACTCGGCGACCATCGCATCGGTCGTCAGCATGAGGCTCGCCACCGACGACGCGTTCTGCAATGCGGTGCGCGCGACCTTGGTCGGATCGAGCACGCCCATCTCGACCAGATCGCCGTACTCGCCGGTCTGCGCGTTCATGCCGAAGTTGCCCTTGCCTTCGACAACCTTGTTCAGCACGACAGAAGGCTCCTCGCCGGCATTCCCGACGATCTGACGCAGCGGCTCCTCGAGCGCGCGAAGCACGATCTTGATGCCCGCTTCCTGGTCGGCGTTGTCGCCCTTCAGGTTCTTGAGATTCGCGCGGGCACGCAGATACGCGACACCCCCGCCGGGGACGATGCCTTCCTCGACCGCGGCACGGGTGGCGTGCAACGCATCTTCCACACGCGCCTTCTTCTCCTTCATCTCGACTTCGGTTGCCGCGCCGACCTTGATCACCGCGACGCCGCCGGCCAGCTTGGCCACGCGCTCCTGCAGCTTCTCCTTGTCGTAGTCGGACGTCGCTTCCTCGATCTGCTTGCGGATGTTCTTGACCCGCGCCTCGATCGCCGCCTTTTCACCGGCGCCGTCGATGATCGTCGTGTCTTCCTTCGCCGCTTCGACGCGCTTCGCGCGGCCGAGATCCTTGAGCGACGCGTTCTCGAGCTTGAGGCCCAATTCTTCCGCGATGACCGTGCCGCCGGTCAGGATCGCGATGTCCTCGAGCATCGCCTTGCGGCGATCGCCGAAACCGGGCGCCTTGACCGCAACGGTCTTCAGGATGCCGCGGATGTTGTTGACGACGAGCGTCGCAAGCGCCTCGCCGTCGACGTCCTCGGCGACGATCACCAGCGGACGGCCCGCTTTCGCGACCTGCTCGAGCACCGGCAGAAGATCGCGGATGTTGGAGATCTTCTTGTCGTGCAGCAGGATGTAAGGATCCTCGAGTACCGAGACCTGCTTGTCGGGATTGTTGATGAAGTACGGCGAGATGTAGCCGCGGTCGAACTGCATGCCTTCGACCAGATCCAGCTCGTTCTCGAGGCCCTTGCCGTCCTCGACGGTGATCACACCTTCCTTGCCGACCTTGTCCATCGCCTCGGAGATCGTCTTGCCGATCGACTCGTCGGCGTTCGCCGAGATCGCGCCGACCTGGGCGATTTCCTTGCTGGTCGAGCACGGCTTGCTGACTTTCTTCAACTCCTCGACGACCGCGGTCACGGCCTTGTCGATGCCGCGCTTCAAATCCATCGGGTTCATGCCGGCGGCAACGTACTTCATGCCTTCCGAGATGATCGCCTGCGCGAGGACCGTGGCCGTCGTGGTGCCGTCACCGGCGACGTCCGACGTCTTGGACGCGACTTCCTTCACCATCTGCGCGCCCATGTTCTCGAACTTGTCCTTGAGCTCGATCTCTTTCGCGACCGACACGCCGTCCTTGGTGATCGTCGGCGCGCCGAAGCTGCGCTCGAGGACGACGTTGCGGCCCTTCGGACCGAGCGTGATCTTGACGGCGTCGGCGAGGGTGTTCACGCCTTTCACCATCTTGTTGCGGACGTTTTCGCCGAAGCGAACGTCTTTGGCTGCCATGTTGAATTCTCCTGATGCGTGTTACGTGTGGGGTGGATCAGTCGACAATGCCGATGACGTCGTCTTCGCGCATGTGGAGCAGGTCCTGACCGTCCATCTTGAATTCCTGGCCGGAGTACTTGCCGAACAGGACCTTGTCTCCGGGCTTGACGCCCATCGCGATGAGCTTGCCGTGATCATCGGTCTTGCCGGGGCCTGCGTAGAGGACTTCGCCGATCGACGGCTTTTCAGCGGCGGTGTCGGGGATGACGATGCCGCCGGCGGACTTGCGCTCCTCTTCGAGCCGCTTGACGATGATCCGGTCGTGCAGTGGACGAAGCTTCATGTTAGTGCTCACTCCTGAAATGGATGCCTTGATACCGAATTTGGGAAATCGAAACGCCGGGCCGATCGCATGTGCTACCTCACATCCATGGGGACGCGCCGATTAGCACTCAACCCATGCGAGTGCTAATAGTACGGGTTCTCCGGAGGGAATTCAAGAGGAAAAAGGGGCCAGGCTCGATTCTCGGTCGCGTTCCCGATAAATCCCTGGCCCCTTTTGGTCGCGCATCGTTACGGGTGAGCCGCAGCGGCGATGGATTCCGCCTGCCAGCCGCCGCCCAGCGCCTGGATCAGCGCAATGGCCGCCGCCTGCCGGCCCGACTCGAGTTGCGAAAGCGTCTGGCGCGCCGTCAGTGCGGTCACCTGGGCAGTGACGACCGTCGTGTATGGCACCTGGCCCTGAAGGTACTGATTGAGCGTCAACTGCTCGGTCCGATCGGCGTCGGCGGACGCCGCGCGGCGTGCGCCTTCCTGCTCGGCGAGCGCGCGCAGGCTCGATAGCTGATCCTCGACCGACTGGAACGCGGTCAGCACCGTCCCGCGGTAGTTCGCGATCGCGACGTCGCGCGATGCGCGCGCGGCCTCGACCTTGGCGGCCGTTGCGCCGGCGTCGAAGATCGTCTGCGCGACCGACAAACCCAGCGACCAGACATTGCTCGATGCGCGAAACAGCGCGGGCAGTGTTGTCGCGACCGAGCCGTCGGAAGCCGTCAGCCCGAAGCTCGGGAAATAACCGGCGCGCGCGATGCCGATCTGCGCGTTTGCCGAGGCGACGGCGCGCTCGGCCGCTGCGATGTCGGGGCGCCGTTGCAATAGGTCGGACGGCACGGTCAGCGGGATTGCGGGAATCGTCATGTTCCACGGTGCCGGCGCGATGGTGAAATCGCCCGGCGCCTTGCCGACGAGAATCGCGATCGCGTGCTCGAGTCGCGCACGCTCGCCGACCGTCGAAACGAGGTTCGCCTGCGTCGTCTCGAGTTGCGTCTGCGCCTGAAGCACATCGGTGCGTTGCGCGATCCCGACGTCGTACTGGTTCTGCGTGATCTTGAGTGACCGCGCATAGGCATCGACCGCCGCGGTCAACAGCTTGATCTCGTTGTCGGCCTCGCGCAGCGCGAAATAGTCGGTCGCAACGGCGGCTTGCGCGGAGAGTTTGGCGCCGGCGAGATTGGCGTTACTCGCCTGCGCATTCGCCTGCGCACTGGTCACCGCGAGCCTCAGCTGTCCCCAGACGTCGGGCTCCCAACTTGCCCCAAGCGTCCAGTCGAAGCTGTTGCCGGCGGCGCGCGCCTGCGACGTGCGACCGCCTCCGCCCCCGCCGCCCGCGCGCGTCGCGCTCGCGTTCAAGGCGAGCGTCGGAAAGAGCGCCGCGCGCGCTTCGCCAACGAGCGCCTGCGCCTCCGCGTACTGGGCGACGGCGGCTGCGACGTTCTGATTCGACACCTCGACCTGCCCGAGCAGGTCCGACAACACGGAGTCGCCGAAGAGGTTCCACCAGGGACCGCGGTCGAGCTCGTCGGCGGGCGCCGCGGGAAACCAGGTCGCGTGCGCAGACGGCGATTCCTTGTACGACGCGGGCGCGGGCGTGCTTGGGCGCTCGTATGGCGGCGCAAGCGAACAGCCGGCGAGCGCCGCGATCGCAGCGACGGCAACAATGAAACCGGATTTCATGCCGGTCCCGCGGCCGTCTGCCATTCGTCGGTGCCCGCGCGGCTCAGGCGTCGCTCGTCGGCGCCTCGCCTTCTGAAGTTGTCCAGGAGCATGTACACGACCGGCGTCGTCAACAGAGTGAGCAGTTGGCTCGCGATCAAGCCGCCGATGATCGCGACGCCGAGCGGCTGGCGAAGCTCGGCGCCCTCGCCGAACCCGATCGCGAGCGGCAGCGCGCCGAGGCCCGCGGCGAGCGTCGTCATCAGGATCGGACGGAAGCGCAGAAGGCTTGCCTCGCGTATCGCTTCGAGCGAGCTCAATCCGCGCGCGCGCTCCGCCTCGAGCGCAAAATCGATGATGAGGATCGCGTTCTTCTTGACGATGCCGATCAGCAGGAACACGCCGATCAACGCGATGAGCGTGAAATCCATCCGGAAGAGCAGCAGCGCGAGCACGGCACCCACGCCCGCGGACGGCAGCGTCGAGAGCACGGTGATCGGATGCACGAGGCTCTCGTACAGGACGCCCAGGACGATATAGATGACAATCAGCGCCGCGACGATCAGAAGCCCCTGCTGCGCTGATGTCTGCTGCGCGAGGAGCGCCGTGCCCGCGAACGCGCCGCGCACGCTGGTCGGCATCGCGATGTCGGCCTCGGCTTGCGCGATCGCCGCGCGCGCGTCGTCGAGCGTCGCGCCTTCGGCGAGGTTGAACGAGATCGTGTCGGCGAGCTCGGTGTCCTGGTGATTCACCGACGTCGCGGTAGGCCCTTCGACGAAGCGTGCGATCGCCGAGAGCGGCACGAGGCTCGCCGGGGTATTCGAAAGCACGTTGCCAGTCGAAGCGTTGCGCAGCGCCGGATTCGGGGAAACCGGGATCGCGGGCGTGGTGGTCGTCGCGCTCAGCGACGATGTCGCGGACGTCGATGTCGCGGAGCTCGATCGCGTGCCCGACGCACCGGCGGACGACGCGCTGCTCGACGAACCTGTTGGCGTGCCGGCACTTTCGACCTGCACGATCTGCCCGCCCTGGTTGACGAGCGTCGTCCCGGGCACATAGATGTCGGCGAGCGCGTTCGGGCTTTGGGTATACGTGGGCGCCCATTCGAGCACCACGTGGTACTGGTTGAGCGCCGTATAGATCGTCGCCGCCTGCCGCTGGCCGAACGCGTCGTAGAGCGCCGCGTCGACGGCCTTCGCGCTCACGCCGAGGCGCGCCGCCGCGTCGCGGTCGACGACGACGTTCGTCTGCACGCCGTTTTCCTGGATGTCGCTGTTGACGTCGGTCAGCTTGTCGTGCGTCTTCAGCGCATCGACGAGCTTGCGCGTCATATCGCCGAGCGTCTGGCTGTCGTCGCCCTTCAACGTGTACTGGTACGTCGCGTTGCTCGATCGCCCGCCTGCGCGGACGTCCTGCACCGGCTGCAGGAACGCGCTAAGGCCGGTGACGCGCTCGAGCTGCGGGCGAAGCCGCGCGATCACCGCGAGCCCGTGCTCGCTGCGCTCGGAGACCGGCTTCAACTCGACGAACATGAATCCGCCGCCCGCGCGCGAGCCGCCGATGAAACCGACGACCGATTGCACGGCCGGATCATGGCGCACGATGTCGACGACCTGGCGCAGCTTCTCGCCCATCGCATTAGTCGAGATGCTCTGGTCGGCCGAAAGCCCGCCCAGCAACTGCCCCGTGTCCTGCTGCGGAAACAGCGCTTTCGGCACCATCACGTATAGGTAACCGTTCAGCACGATCACTGCGAGCAGGATCAGCATCACGGTGCCCTTGCTCGAAAGCGCCCAGTCGAGGCTTCGCTCGTAGCGCGCGAGCATCCATCGATAGCCGCCTTCGAGCGTTCGCGCGAGCCAGCCTTGGCGCGCGCGGGCTTCCGACGGACCGCCGGGCCGCAGCAGCCACGCGCACATCATTGGCGTCGTAGTCAGCGAAATGACCAGCGAGATCATCACGGCGACCGAGAGCGTGACCGCGAACTCGCGAAAGAGCCGTCCCGGCAGCCCCGGCATGAACAGCAGCGGGATGAAGACCGCGACGAGCGACAGGCTGATCGATACGACGGTGAAGCCCACCTCGCGCGCACCGAGCAGCGCCGCCTGCATCCGCGTCATGCCGGCCTCGATGTGGCGACTCGTGTTCTCGAGCACGACGATGGCGTCGTCGACGACGAAGCCCGTCGCGACCGTCAGCGCCATGAGGGAGAGGTTGTCGAGGCTGTAGCCGAGCAGGTACATGACGCCGAACGTGCCCAGCAGCGCCGTGATCGTGGCCACTGCCGGCACGAGCGTCGCGCGTGCGCTGCGCAGGAACGCGCTCACGACGAGCACGACGAGGATCACCGCGACGATCAGCGTCACTTCGACCTCATGCAGCGACGCGCGGATCGAATGCGTGCGATCGGAGGCGACGTGAAGCTCGACGTCCGCCGGCAATTCGGCCTGCAGCGCAGGCAGGAGCGCGCGCACCGAATCGACGGTCTTGATCACGTTGGCGGCCGGCTGCATGCGGATCAGCACGATGACCGCGCGATCGCCGTTGTACAAGCCCAGCGTGTGCGAATCCTCGACGCCGTCGACGACGTCGGCGACGTCCGAAAGCTTCACGGCCGCGCCGTTGCGCCATGCGATCACCATCGGCGCGTAGTCGCTCGCGTGAAGCCCCGGCGTCTGCGTGTAGATCCCGAGCCTGCGCCCGCTTCCCTGCACGAAGCCCTTCGGCCGATTCGCGTTGCTCGCCTGGATTGCCGCCCGAACGTCCTCGGTGCTGATGCCGTAGTGGTTGAGCGCGAACGGCTGCAACTCGATGCGGACCGCGGGAAGCGAGCCGCCGCCGATCTGCACGTCGCCGACGCCGTCGACCTGCAGGAGCTGCTGATTGAGGATGTTCGACACCTCGTCGTAGATCTGGCCGGGCGTTTTCGTCTTCGACGTGAGCGCGAGGATCATCACCGGGGCCGCCGACGGGTTCACCTTGCGGTACGTCGGGTTCTGGCGAAGCGTCGACGGAAGATCGACGCGCGACGCGTTGATCGCCGCCTGCACATCACGCGCGGCGCCGTCGATGTCGCGATCGAGGTCGAACTGCAGCGTGATCCGCGTCGCGCCGACCGAGCTCGTCGACGTGATCTCGTTGACGCTCGGGATCGTGCCGAGGTGCCGCTCGAGCGGGGTCGCGACGCTTTGCGCCATGGTCTCGGGGCTCGCCCCGGGAATGTTGGCATTGACCGAGATGACCGGCAGGTCGATCTGCGGCAACGATGCGACGGGCAGCAGGAAGAAGCCGCCGATGCCCGCGAGGGCGACGCCCGCGGTGAGTAGCACCGTGCCGATCGGACGCCGGACGAACGGACGCGAGAGGTTCATCGCGAGTTACGCGTCACCGGCTCCACCAACCTCGCGGGCGCCGGCAGCTTCCTGCTCGCCGATCTTCCGCCGGGTCCGCCCGCCGCCCAGGCGATCGAACGCGAGATAGATTACCGGCGTCGTGAAAAGCGTCAGAAGCTGGCTCACGATCAGCCCGCCGAAGATCGCAAGACCGAGCGGGCGGCGAAGCTCGGCGCCGACGCCCCACGACAGCATCAGCGGAATGGCCGCGAAAAGCGCCGCGAGCGTCGTCATCAGGATCGGCCGCAGCCGAAGGAGCGCCGCCTGACGAATCGCATCGCGCGCCGGCAGGCCTTCGTCGCGCTCGGCGTCGATCGCGAAGTCGATCATCATGATCGCGTTCTTCTTGACGATCCCGATCAGAAGGATGATGCCGATGATGCTGATCACGCCGAGATCGTTGCCGGTGATGATCAGCGCGAGCAACGCGCCGACCCCCGCCGACGGCAGCGTCGACAGGATCGTCAGCGGATGGACGTAGCTTTCGTAAAGCACGCCGAGCACGATGTAGACGCAGACGACCGCGGCGAGGATCAGCCACAGCTCGTTCGACAGCGACCGTTCGTACGCGCCCGACGCGCCCAGGAAGTTCATCGTGATCGTCGAAGGCAGGCCGATGTCGTGCGCGGCCTTGCGGATCGCGTCGACGGCCTTGCCCAGCGCCACGCCAGGCGCCGTGTCGAAATTGAGCGTGCTCGCCGGGTACTGCCCTACGTGCGTGATCTGCAGCGGCGCGAGCTTTTCGCTGATCGTCGCGAACGCCGACAGCGGCGTGGGCTTCCCGCTCGTCGAGATGAGCTGCAGCTTGCCGACATCCTGGGTGCTCGTCGCGAGCCCCGGCAACGCCTCGAGGATCACGCGATACTGGTTCGTATCGGTGAAGATCGTCGACACGATCCGCTGGCCGAACGCGCTGTAGAGGGCGTCGTCGACGGCGGACGCCGAAATGCCGAGGCGCGATGCGGTGTCACGGTCGACGTCGACGTAGCTCGTCACACCTTGCGCGCCTGCGTCGCTCTGGACGTTTCGCACTTCCGGCACCGTCGCGAGCTTCGCGATCAGCGTGTGCATCCATTGCGTGATCTTGCTCGCATCCACCCCTTCGAGCGACGCGCGGTATTCGGTCGGACCCGTCTCCGCGTCGATCGTCAAATCCTGCGTGGGCTGCACGTAGAGCGTCACACCGGGCACCGCGCGCACGCGATCGCGCAGGCGATTCATCACCGCCTGCTGATCGCCATGCGACGGCACGAGATTCACGAGCATGCTGCCGGTCGACAGCATCGTGTTGTTCGCCGCGTCGACGCCGACGATCGAGCTCAGGTTCTCGACGGCCGGATCGGCGAGGATCGCGCGCGCCGCCTGCGCCTGAAGGTCGACCATGCGGTCGTACGAGACGTCCTGCGACGCTTGCACGCGCGCCTGGAGCTGGCCCGTGTCCTGCGTGGGGAACAACCCCTTGGGAATCGTGATGTAGAGAAGCACGGTGAGCGCGAGGGTCGCGAGCGCAACGAGCAGCGTCGCGCCCTGATGGTCGAGCACGAAGTCGAGCGAGCGGTCGTAGCGATGGAGCACCTGCTGGAAGAAGCGCTGAGCGCGCGAAACGACGCTGCCGGCGGCCGCCTCGTCTTCCTTGCGCCGGAACCAGCGTGCGGACATCATCGGCACGAGCGTCAGCGACACGACCGCCGAGATCAGGATCGTCATCGCGAGCGTCACCGCGAACTCGCGAAAGAGCCGACCGACGACGTCGCGCATGAACAGAAGCGGAATCAGCACGGCGATCAGCGAGATCGTGAGCGAGATGATCGTGAAGCCGATCTGCGTCGCGCCCTTCAACGCCGCGCGTAGCGGCGGCTCGCCCTCCTCGACGTAGCGCGCGATGTTCTCGATCATCACGATCGCGTCGTCGACGACGAAGCCGGTCGCGATCGTCAACGCCATCAAGGAGAGGTTGTTCAGGCTGTAGCCCAGCAGGTACATGAGCCCGAACGTGCCGATCAGCGAGATCGGCACCGCGACGCTCGCGATCACCGTTGCGCGGAGGCTGCCGAGGAACGCGAAGATCACGAGCACGACGAGGGCGACTGCGAGCAACAGCTCCTTCTCGACGTCGTTGACCGACGCCCGGATGCCGTTGGTGCGATCAGCGAGGACGTCGACCTCGATCGACGCCGGCAATCCCGCCTGCAACTGCGGCAGTTGCGCCTTGATCGCGTCGACGGTCTTGATGACGTTCGCGCCCGGCTGCCGCTGCACGTTGACGATGATGGCCGGGATCAGCGCCGCGCTGCCGCCCGTGCGGCACTCCTCGCGGGGCATCGGCGCAGCGGCGACGGAGCCTTCCGGCTGCGCGCCGCTGCATTGCATGCCTGCCCATGCGCCAAGCTGGTTGTTCTCCGCGCTTTGCAAGACGTCGGCGACGTTGTCGAGGCGAACCGGCGCGCCGTTCTTGTAGGCGACGATCAGCTTGCGGTAGTCGTCGGCCGTCAGAAGCTGATCGTTCGACGCGATCGTGTACGCGCGCTTGGGCCCGTCGAAGTTGCCCTTCGCGGCGTTCGAGTTGGCGTTCGAAATCGCCGTGCGCAGCGTGTCGATGCCGATGCCGTAGGAGGCGAGCGCCTGCGTATTCGCCTGAATGCGCACGGCCGGCCGCTGTCCGCCCGAAAGCGACACGAGGCCGACGCCCGAAACCTGGCTGATCTTCTGCGCGAGCCGCGTGTTGACGAGGTTCTGCACGTCGGTGAGCGGCATCGTCTTCGAGCTCACGGCGAGCGTGAGCACGGGGGCGTCGGCGGGATTGACCTTCGCATAGACCGGCGGCGCCGGCAGATCGGCCGGAAGGAGCGAGCCGCTCGCGTTGATTGCCGCCTGCACTTCCTGCTCGGCGACGTCGAGTGAAAGATCGAGCGAGAACTGCAGCGTGATCACCGACACGCCCGGCGCGCTCGTCGAGCTCATCCGATCGAGCCCCGACATCTGCCCGAACTGCCCTTCGAGGGGCGCGGTGACGGTGTTGCTCATCACCTCGGGACTCGCGCCGGGGTAAAGCGTCTGCACCTGGATCGTCGGGTAGTCGACCTGCGGCAGCGCGGACAGCGGCAGGAAGCGATAGCCGACGAGGCCCGCGAGCACGATCGCGAGCATCAAAAGCGACGTCGCGACCGGCCGCTCGATGAAGGGTCGGGACGGGCTCAGCATGGCCACGACAAGGACGCGTTACTGCTGCGTGCTGGAATTCGCGTCGGCGCGCGCGCCGCGCCGGCGGCCGCCGCTGCGACCCGCTTCGGTGCCGGTGGGCGGCGTATTGCCGGCACCCGGTGCGTTCGCCATTCCCGCCGGCGCGTTCTGGCCAGCACCGCTCGCCTGCGCGGCACCGCTCGCCTGGGCACCGTCATTCCCCGGCTTCGCGCCGGACGCCCTTGCATGGCGACCGTTGCTTCCATTCGCGGCCTCCTTGGCAACGTCCTCGCTCGTCTGGATCCGCGCGCCGTCCTTCAAGCGGTCGCCGCCTTCGGTGACGACCTTTTCGCCGACGTTCAGGCCCTTCGTGATCTCGACATCGTCGACGCTGGCGATGCCCGCCGTCACGTCGCGAAGGCTCACCGTATGATCGTCGTTGACGACGTAGACGAAATCGCCGCTCGGCCCGTGGCGAAGCGCGATGACGGGCACGACGACGGCAGCGTCGATCGTGCGCAACAAAAGGCTCGCGTTGACGAACTGATTGGGAAACAGCACGCCGCTCGCATTCCCGAAGCGTGCCTTCGCCTTGACGGTGCCCGTCTGCACGTCGATCTGGTTGTCGAGCGTCAGGAACTCGCCGTCGTCGAGCTTGCGCGTGCGGCTCGCGTCCCATGCCGATACAGGTAGCTTCGCCTGCGCCGCAACCTGCGTCTTGATGTCGGGCACGCGCTCCTGCGGAATCGAGAACTGGACATCGATGGGCGAGATCTGCGTGATCGTCGCGACGCCTGCCGTGTTGCCGGCGGCGATGTAGTTGCCGACGTCGATCGGGCGCAAGCCGACGCGACCGCCGATCGGCGCGACGACGCGGGACCATTGCAGGTTCAGGCGCGCGCTGTTCTCGTTCGCGCGATCGACGCCCACCGTGCCGATGAGCTGCTTCACGAGCGCGTCCTGCGTGTCCACCGTCTGGCGCGCGATGGAATCCTGCTTGAGCAGGACCTGATAGCGCTCGAGTTGCACGCGTGCGGCGTTGAGCTGCGCCTCGTCGCGAACGCGCGCCGCGGTCGCCTGATCGAGCGTCATCTGGAACGGTCGCGGATCGATCGTCGCGAGCACCTGTCCCTTCTGCACCATCTGCCCTTCGGTGTAGGGCAAGCTGGTGATCACCCCGGACACCTGCGGCGCAACCGTCGCGACGGCGATCGGCGTTACCGTGCCGAGCGCGTCGATGTAGACGGGAATGTTCGCGTGGCGCGCGGTGGCGACGCCGACGGTGCTAGGGGGCGCACCCCGCGCTGCGCCGCCACGCCCACCGCGGGACGCGGAAGTCCCTGGAGGACCTCCATTCGCAGAAATCGGCGAGGGACGATGCGTCAGGTACCAGGCGAGCGCGATGATCGCGGCAAGCACGATCAGCGCAATCACGGTGCCGAAGCGGCGGCCGCGCCGGGAAACAGAAAGCGCGAGTGCGCTTTTCGACTCGGGTCGTTTCGACGACGGGGGATCTTCCATTCGAGTTTCAGTGTGGGCGGCGCGCGAATCGATCGTCGCGGCGTCGTCGCGTGGGCGCGAGCGCCATCACGCGACTCGAGCGCGAGCGGACACGAAGTATGAACCAGCAAACGACGTCGAAGCCCTCGGGGAACGTGATGCCAGCGTCATGAGCGTGGGCGTTCCGCTGCCGCCGCTCGCGCCCGCGACTTCCGAAAGCGAGCGCTCGCTTTCCCGGCTTTGCAAGCGCTTGTTGCCCGCAAGCGACCGCCGACTCTCGCCTCCTGCCGATCACGTCAGACGGCGACGCGCGCGAATAGGTTCGGCGCACGCCGATGCGCGGCGTGCGACGCACGCGCTCAAATTGCAAGGAATCGTTGCAGCGCGATGAAAGATGGCGGGCGAAAAACCGCGTCAGCAGCGCTCGACGCTGCGATCGAGCGGTGGGGCCGCGAGCTTCGCCGGACGCGCCGTCGCCGAGCCTGGAAACGCGATCGGCGCGCCGCGCTCGACCGAGTGTCCCGCGGCGATCCACGCATCGATCCCGCCCGCGAGCGGGCGAACGCGCCGATAGCCTTTGGCGAGCAGGATTTGCGCGCCGCGACGCGCTGAAGCCTCGTTGGGGCAGGCGCAATACAGAACGATGTCGCGATCGTTCGGGAAATCGTCGAGGCACGCGATCGCGTCGAGGTCGAGGGGGACTGCGCCGGGAATGCGCGGGCGAGCGTCGTGCGCGAGCGACGATCCGACGTCGATGATGAAAGGCCGCGGCTCGCGTGCGTTGCGCTCGCGCAATTCGTCGATCGACATCATCGCCGAGGCGAGCAAGCGCGTCATCCGGTAACGCTGGAACGCGCGGATCGTTGCGTACAGTACGACTGCGGCGCCAACGACGAACGCGGCGACGGTTGCGTGCGCCACCATCCATGCAATCGCGAAATCGATCTGCGAGGCGAACAGTGCACCCGCGCCGATCGCAGCGCCGGCCCATAGCGCCGCGCTCGCTGCCGAGGCGACGATGAACGCGCCCACCCGCATCGAAAGCGCGCCGGCGATCGGCGGGGCAACGGTCGAGAAGCCGGGAACGAACTTCGAGACAACGACCGAGTAGAAACCCCAGCGCTCGAAAATGCCTTCGGTTTGCCGCACGCAGGTGTCGGGCGAAAGGGAGATACGGCACAGGAAGCGCAACACAGGGTAGCCATAGCGTCGCCCGGCCCAGAACCACAAAAGGTCCGCGACGAGCGATGCCAGCACGGCGAGACCGAATGCAGCGATGCCGCTGATGCGCCCCGACATCGAAAGCGCGCCGGCGAGCATCATCGTCGGCACCGCGGGAATCGGCAGCCCCAGTTGCTGGAGCAGGACGTTCAGGCCGACGAAAGGGACGCCGAAATGCGCGAGCTCGTTTGCAATTGCATCCATCGCTGTCGCTTGCCGTACGGAGAGGCGTTTAAGATGGGAGCGGAAGCACGGCTTCCCAAGGCCTGCTCGTTTTTTGGCGAAAGGTACGCGACAATCTCGTCCCGGCGCCACAAGGCCGTCTTGCATTCGTGAGGAACGCGCGTGGATAGCTCGCGGTCGTCTCGCGATAATTCTCGAGGAAGAGGACATGGATAACCAACCGTTATCCCCATCGCTGTCGCCCACTGGCGACTTCGAGGGAACCGCGCCCCCGCCGCGGCTTCTGCCAGCAAGCGACGGCGCTGCGTGGTGGGGCGAAAGCTGGCGCATCTTTTGCGCCGCGCCGCTCGCATGGATCGGCATTTTCGTCGTGTTCGTCGTGCTGTCGTTTCTGCTCATGAAGATTCCGATCATCGGCAGCCCCGCCCACGCGGTGCTCACGCCGGTGTTCGCCGGCGGCGTGATGCTCGGCTGTCATGCGCTCGCGCGCGGGAAGCCGCTTTCGGTCGCGCATCTGTTCGAAGGCTTTCATGGCGAGCACCTGGCGCCGCTCCTCACGCTCGGACTTCTGTGGCTTGCCATGCTGATCGGGGTGGCCGTGCTGATCGTCGGCACGGCGTTCCTCGCGCTCGGCATCGCCGGGGTCGCGGCGCTCGTCAACTTCGCATCGTCACCGATCGACTATTACTTCGCGCTGACAACGGCCGGCATGTGGATCGCCATCATCGCGCTCGTCGCGTTGACGCTGCTGCTTCTCGCCGCGATGGCCTACTGGTTCGCGCCGGCGCTCGTCGTGCTGAACGGAGAGCCGCCGATTTCCGCGCTTTCGAAGAGTTTCGCCGCGTCGTGGCGAAACTTCGGCGCGTTCCTGCTGTACGGGTTGATCTACATCGGCCTCGCGATCGCGGCGACGATTCCGCTGATGCTCGGCTGGTTCGTGCTCGCGCCGATGCTGGTCGGCAGTTGCTATGCGGGGTGGAGGACGATTTTCGGCAAATAGGCAGGGTGGCAAATGTACGGTGTTACGTTTTCCGAATGGTTCGCGCAAGACACGTCGACAACTCGCCCGCGGCGCGCATGCGCCGTTCGCGCCAGACGCTGCGCCGGCGTGGCGGCCGCCTGGTCCAGTTCAAGCTCGACGTCGCCGGGCCCCGCGCCCTGCCGGCGCTCGAATTGACGCAGTACGCCGCGACACGTCACGGGATCGGCACCGACGCGCTTTCGAAACTCGCGAGCGAGCAATGTTTTCCGCTATTGCTTTCGCGCGAGGAGGAAGTTCGGCTCGCGACGCTCGCGACCGGCCGGGTGACGATCGACGCGTTCCGGGCGCTGGGGAGCCCGATCAGCCTCCGTCGCTTGTTCAACCTCGTCGATGCCGAGCGCGCGATTGCGGCAGCGCGAGGCGCTCGATGAAACAGCGGCGCTCGCCGCAGTCGCTACGTCGACGCTTTCGCGCGACTCATCAAGCGGATCGAGGCACTGCTCCGACGCCAATTGCAACGACATGCTCGGGCCGCTGCACGAGAATGCCTTCGGGCCGGTCGACCTCGCGATCACGAAGCTCGCCGTTTCTCCAAAGCACAATCGCGAGGACACCGAAGCGCTCGCGCGCGCGCGTTTGCTCGCCGCCGACCCTTTCGAGCGCCGCGCCAAAGAAGCGCTCGATTACTACGTCGGCCGTCCGGCGGCGCCGCGAGCGAACCTTCGCGAAGCGGTGAAGATCGTGCGCGCCTGCTCGAAGACGCCGAAGTCGTCTCGCGGTACACGACGCCGAGCCTCTTAGGGCCTGTTAACAGGCCCTAGTGGGCGCGCTCCCAATTCGGCCCCTGCCCGACGTCGACCTTTAACGGCACGCGCAGCGTTGCCACCGACGTCATCAGCGCCGGCAGCTCGCGCACGATCCGCGGTACTTCTTCGTCAGGCGCTTCGAGCACGAGCTCGTCGTGCACCTGCAGGATCAGCCGCGTGCGCATTTTTTCGCGGTCGAGATGCGCGAGCACCGCGATCATCGCGAGCTTGATCAGGTCGGCTGCGGTGCCCTGCATTGGCGCATTGATCGCCGCGCGCTCGGCGCCGGCGCGACGGGGCCCGCTTGCCGCGCGAATGTCGGCCAGAAAAAGGCGGCGGCCGAACACCGTTTCGACATAACCCTGCGCGCGCGCGAGCTCGCGCGTGCGCTGCATGTAATCGGCGACGCCGGGATAGCGCATGAAATAGCGGTCGATGAACTGCTGCGCGGCGGCGCGCTCGATGTTGAGCTGCGTCGCGAGCCCGAACGCGCTCATCCCATAGATCAGCCCGAAATTCACCGCCTTGATGTAGCGGCGCTGATCGGCGGACACGTCCTCCGGCGCAACGCTGAAGATCTCGGCTGCCGTGACGCGATGAATGTCCGCATCGCCGTGAAAGGCGGCAAGCAGCGCCGGATCCTGGGACAAATGCGCCATGATCCGAAGCTCGACCTGCGAATAGTCGGCCGAAACGATCGTGTGTCGGGGCGCGGCGACGAACGCTTCGCGAATGCGGCGACCCTCCGCCCTTCGCACCGGAATGTTCTGCAGATTCGGCTCGAGCGATGCGAGGCGACCCGTGACCGCGGTTGCCTGCGAGAACGTCGTGTGCACGCGGCCGGTCTTCGGATTGATCATCGCCGGCAGCTTGTCGGTGTACGTCGATTTGAGCTTGGTGACGGCGCGATAGTCGAGCAGCACCCTCGGCAGCGGATAGTCGGCGGCAAGCGCTTCGAGGACGTCTTCGTCGGTCGACGGCTGGCCGGTGGCCGTCTTCTTCTTCACCGGCAGCTTCATTCGCTCAAACAGCACCTCGCAAAGCTGCTTCGGCGAGCCGAGATTGAACGGCGTCCCGGCGAGCCTGTGCGCTTCGTCTTCGAGCGCCTTCGCGCGCGCGCCGAGCTCGCGGCTTTGCGCGGCGAGCAGATCGCGGTCGACGAGCACGCCTTCGCGCTCCATCCGAAACAGCACGTCGCGAACCGGCAACTCGATGTTCTCATAAATGAAGCGAAGCTTGTCGTCGCCTTCGATCCGCGGATAAAGATGACGGTGCAGGCGCAACGCGACATCGGCCTGCTCCGCGGCATACGCCGTCGCAGCGTCGACCGGGACCTGATCGAAGGCGATGCGCGCAGCCCCGCGGCCGGTCACCGCATCGTAGGTTGTCGCCGCGACGTCGAGATGGCGCAGCGCGAGCGTCACGATGTCGTGCGGCTTGTGCGACTCGAGCACGTACGATTCGAGCAGCGTGTCGTGCGCAACGCCCGCGAGCGCGATGCCATGATTGGCAAACGCGTGCTCGGCGAACTTGAGATCGTGGCCAGCCTTCGCGCGTTTCGCATTGCAAAGCCAGGGCGTCAGGCGCAGGAGCACATCGTCGCGCGAAAGCTGCGACGGCGCACCCGCGTACCGATGCTCGAGCGGAACATAGACGCCGCGTCCGGCATCGGTCGACAACGCGATGCCCGTGATTTCCGCGGTCATCGGATCGGCACTCGATGTTTCGACGTCGATCGAGACGATCTCGGCTGTATCGATCGCGGCGAGCCAGCGATCGAGTGCGTCGCGTGTCACGATCGTCTCGTATTCGCCGCGCGGCGGAGCAGCAGCCGGGGGTTGCGATTCGCGCGGCTCTCCGTTTCGCACGCGTGGCGCAGGCGCGACTTCGACGTTCACGTCGGTACGTCCGAGGTCGCGCGCCCAGCCCTTGAACTCGTAGCGCTCGTAAAGCTCGCGCAGCCGATCGAGCGCCGGCTCGGCAAGCGTCAGATCGGACACGCGCGTCGGAAGCTCGCAATCGACCTTTACCGTGAGGATCTGTCGACCCTTCGGCAGCCATTCGAGCGCGCTTCTCAAGTTCTCGCCGACGACGCCGCTCACTTCGTGCGCGCGCGTCATCAGGTTGTCGAGCGTCTGGTACTGCGACAGCCATTTCGCGGCGGTCTTCGGGCCCACCTTCGCGACACCGGGAACGTTGTCGATCGCATCGCCGGTCAGCGTCAGAAGATCGAGCACCTGCTCGGGACGCACGCCGAACTTCGCGATGACGCCCTCGCGATCGAGACGCTCGTTGGTCATCGTGTTGACGATCGTGACGCCATCATCGACGAGTTGCGCGAGATCCTTGTCGGATGTCGAAATGACCGTCTGGATGCGCGCCGCCTTCGCCTCGCGCACGAGCGTGCCGATGACGTCGTCGGCCTCGACGCCCTCGACCATCAAAAGCGGCCAGCCATGCGCGCGCACGAGCTCGTAGAGCGGCTCGATCTGCAGCGATAGGTCATCGGGCATCGCCGCGCGGGTCGCCTTGTATTCCGCGTAGAGACCATCGCGAAACGTCTTGCCGGGCGCGTCGAACACGACCGCGAAGTAATCGGGCTTGTCGTCGATGACCAAACGGCGCAACATCGACAGCACGCCGCGCAGCGCGCCGGTCGGCTCGCCCTTCGACGTGCGAAGGTCGGGCAGCGCGTGGAAGGCGCGGTACAGATACGACGAGCCATCCACGAGGACGAGCGTAGCCATGCGGTTAGAAACCCACAAGATTCCCGAGCTGATTGACCCGCAGGCGCTTTATTCGACGAACGGACAGGAAGCGTGGCGGGTGCTCGGAATTATGGCAGAGTTCCAGATCGCGTCCGATCGTCTGAACGGCGTGCGGCCTGCGGTCAGCATGTTCGGCAGCGCGCGCATCGGAAGCGGCCATCCGTTTTACGACACGGCGAAGACGATCGCGCGCAAGCTTTCCGATGCCGGCTTCTCGGTGATCTCCGGCGGCGGTCCCGGATTGATGGAAGCCGCGAATCACGGCGCACACGCGGGACGCGCGCCCGCCATCGGACTCAACATCGCGCTGCCGCACGAGCAGCCGAGCAATCAGTTCCAGGACATCAGCCTCGACTTCCGCTATTTCTTCGCGCGGAAAATGATGTTCGTCCGCTTCGCGTCGGCGTACGTCGTGCTGCCTGGCGGCTTCGGCACGCTCGACGAGCTGACCGAATGCCTGACGCTCGTGCAGACGGGAAAGAGTCGGCGCATTCCGATCATTCTCGTGGGCGGCACGTTCTGGCAAGGCTTTCTCGATTGGCTCGACGACAAGGTCGCCGCCGAAGGCATGATCGGCGAGAACGATCTCGGCCTGATGCGCGTGATCGACGAGCCCGACGCGGTCGTCGAAGCGATCTTCGAGTTCTACGAGAATCGCGGCTTCCAGCCGTCGCGCGACGAGCGCGAGAAACTGCTGAATCTGTGAGCTTCACGTGTGGGCGTCTCGCGGACAAAACAATCCGCTGCGCGCCGACACGTTTTCGCGGCCGCGGAACGCGCCGAGCGATACCTCCTTTTGCTAGAATGACCACGTCGCATCGCACTCTTTCGCCGCTCACCCTTCCATCCCATTCTTCACTTCTCGCCATGGATGCACGTCGCCCTGCATTGATGCTGCTTCTCTCCATGGTCGCCGGATGGAGCTTTGCCCAGGCGCCCGCCAGGACGGAGCGATTGCCGCAACCACCTCCGCCACCCGACGTGCTCGGCGATTCGGACGTCGAGCCGCAGGTCACGGTCATTCAAAACGCCGACGGCGGATTCAGCGAGGAAGTGCGCGTACAGGGACAGTTGCGCTACATTCGCGTGACGCCGCGCTACGGACGATCGTACTATCTGCTGCCCGACCCGAAGGACACCGCGTACATCCGCCGCGACGGCATCGATCCGACGGTGAAGGTGCCGATGTGGACGATCTTCTCGTGGTAATGGGTGGCGCGAGCGCGTGCAGCGTTTCCAAACGCGCCTTTTGATCCGAACATCCTGAAGTCGTATCTTCCCGTGCCGCACCGCCTGCGGCGCGCGCGTTTGGAATGTCCGTCTACACCACGGTCACTGCCGACGAACTCGATGCCTGGCTCGCGCGCTACGCGCTCGGCGCGCTCGTCGATCTGGCGCCGATCGCCGCGGGGATCGAGAACACGAATTACTTCGTGACCACCGAGGGCGGGCGCTACGTGCTCACGCTCTACGAGCGCTTGCCATCCGACGAGTTGCCGTTCTACCTGAACCTGATGGCACATCTCGCGCGCTGCGGCGTTCGCGTGCCGGCGCCGGCGCCTGATCGAACGGGTGCGCTGTTCTCGCATTTGAATGGTCGCCCCGCCGGCCTCGTATCGAGGATCGACGGCGCACCGATCGAGCGGCCATCGGAAGCTGAGTGCGCTGCGGTCGGTGGCGCGCTGGCCAGGCTTCATCGCGCATCGCAGGACTATCGCGCGCGGCTTACCAACCGGCGCGGCCCCGCATGGTGGCGCCAAGCCGCGCGAGCAGTGCGGACGTTCGTCACGCCCGAGCAGAATGCGTTGCTTGCCGCGGAGGTGAAATTCCAGACAGGGTTCGGCAAGGTGAAGCTGCCGAAAGGCGCGATCCACGGCGATCTCTTCTGCGACAACGTGCTGTTCGCCGACGACGAAGTCGTGGGCATCATCGACTTCGGATTCGCGGCGACCGATTTCTTCGCTTACGATCTCGCGATTGCCGTCAACGACTGGTGCATTGCCGGCAACGACGACGGCGCGCTCGAAGACGCGCGCATGCGTTCGATGGTTCGTGCATACCACGAGGTGCGCCCGCTCACCGATGACGAGCGGGGCCAATGGCCGGCGCTGCTTCGCGCGGCGGCGCTGCGCTTCTGGGTATCGCGCCTCTACGATCTCTACCTGCCGAGACCCGGCGAGCTCACGCACGCGCACGATCCGACGCCGTTCGAGCGGATTCTCCGCGCGCGCGCGGCCGCGCCGTCGCGTCCGCTCGATATCTGACGTTCGGGCGGTTTCGCGCGATGGCGACGACTGCTCACGACATTGGCTATACGCGCTACGAAGGTCGGCGCGGGATCCTGTGGCTCCGCGAAAGTTACGGAATGTTCGCGCGCTATCGCCGTGCCTGGATCATGCTGCTGCTCGCGTACTACGCGACGCTTCTGCTCGTCCAGGCGCTGCCATGGGTCGGCGCCGTCGTCGCGCCGCTGATCAAGCCGGTGCTGTCGGTGGGTTTCCTCGCCGCGGCGTGGACGCAGGAACGCGGCGGCAAGCCCGCGATGTCGATGCTGTGGCGCGGTTTTCGCGCGAACCTCCGCGCGCTGCTGCCGCTCGGCTTCGTCTTTGTCGTCGGCATATCGATCGCGTTGACGGCGACGGCGCTCGTCGACGGCGGCCAGCTTCTCGATGCGCTGTATGGCACGGGACCGTCGGCCGACGACGATCCCGATGCCGCGACGCGCGCGTTCGTGACCACGCTTCAATCGCCGCGCGTGATGGCCGCGATCGTGTTCGGCGCGCTATGCGCGTTGCCGACGTTGCTCGCGCTATGGTGGGCGCCGGCGCTCGTCGTGTTTCAGGATGCGGGACCGTTCACCGCGCTCCGCGCGAGCATTCGCGCGGCCATCGGCAATTGGCGAGCGACGCTGCGCTACGCGGTTGGCATCGTCGTGTTCGGCGTCGTCATTCCAACATCGATCAGCGCGATGCTCGCGCTCGTGTTGCCGCCGCCGATCAACGCGACACTGGCGGCGCTCATCGTGCTTCCGTACGTCGCGTTCTTCGTCGCGACGCTGCACATTTGCGACTACGTGAGCTATCGCGACGTGTTCCACGCGGGCGAGAAGGCGACGTAGGGAAATCGGTGCCAGAGATGTATTTCCCGAACGAGCGTCGCGATTCGCGACAGCGGAGCCGGGAAATACATCTCTGGCACCGATTTCCGGGCACGCTCCAGCGCTACGCCGCCTCGAGCCGCGCGTAATCGAGCGCGAGCCACTTCACACCGAAGTCGCGAAAGTTGACCTGCACGCGGGCGTCGCTTCCGCGACCTTCGGCGTCGATGATCACGCCGACGCCGAACTTCGCATGACGCACGCTCTGGCCGATGCGCCACGACGGCGCCGGCGGCGTACGCGTCGGGCCGCCGTTGTTCGCGCTCGCTTGCGACGACAAGGCGCTCGCCGCCCATTCGGAGCGCCCGCTCGCGTATGCGCCGCGGCGCTCGCGCGGCGACAGCCATTGCAGGAGATCGGGCGGAATTTCGTCGAGGAACGGCGACGCGAGCCGGTAGCGCGTCTGTCCGTGCAGCATCCGGCTTTGCGCAAGCGACAGATACAGGCGGCGCCGCGCACGCGTGATCGCGACGTACATGAGCCGTCGCTCCTCTTCGAGACCGCCCGGTTCGTCGATGCTGTTTTCGTGCGGAAACGTGCCATGCTCGAGGCCCGTGACGAACACGGTGTGAAACTCGAGTCCCTTGGCGGCGTGGACGGTCATGAGCTGCAACGCCGGCCGGCCTTCGGCCGCCTGCGTCTCGCCCGCTTCGAGCGCCGCGTGCGCCAAAAAAGCGGTCAGCGGATCAGTCGCTCCCTCGATCGCTGCGTCATCGCGTTGATCGCTCCCTGACTCCTGATCCCTGTCCTCTGATTCCTGATTCCTGATAGGAGCATCGACCGCCAGATCCGCCTCGCGAACAAAGCTTTGCGCCGCGTTCACGAGCTCCTCGAGGTTCTCGACGCGCTCCGCGCCATCGCGCTCGTCGCGATAGTGTGCGAGAAGACCTGACGCTTCGATCACGTGCGCGACCGTCTCCGATAACGGAAGCCCGCGCGTCGCCTCGCGCGCGCCTTCGATCAACCGGATGAACGCGGCGAGCGACGATCCCGCCTTGCCCTTGATGGCGCCCGCGCACGCGGCCTGCCACAACGACGTGCCTTGCGATCGCGCCGCGGCCTGCAACTGCTCGAGCGTGCGTGCGCCGATCCCGCGCGGAGGAAAGTTGACGACGCGAAGAAAAGCGCCGTCGTCGCCCGGCTCGGCGAGAAGCCGAAGATAAGCGAGAGCGTGCTTGATCTCGGCGCGCTCGAAAAAGCGCATGCCGCCATAGACGCGATACGGCAGTGCCGCGTTGAAAAGCGCGTGCTCGAGCACGCGCGACTGCGCGTTGCTGCGATAGAGCAGCGCGATCTGGTCGAGCGCGAGTCCCTCGCCGACGAGTCCCCTGACGACGTCGACGATGAACGCGGCCTCGTCGAAATCAGTCGGCGCGTTGAACACGCGCACCGGCTCGCCCCTGCCTTCGCTCGTCCACAGGTTCTTGCCGAGCCGCGTCGCGTTGTTGCGGATGAGCGCGTTGGCGGCGTCCAGGATGTGGCCATGCGAGCGGTAGTTCTGCTCGAGTTTGATCAGGCGCACCGGCATGTCCGGTCGCGCGAAATCGCGCTCGAAATGCTGCATGTTCGCGACGTTCGCGCCGCGAAACGCGTAGATCGATTGGTCGTCGTCGCCGACGGCGAATACGGCGGCGCGGGGTCCGGTCAGCGCCTGCAGCCACCGGTATTGCAGCACGTTGGTGTCCTGGAACTCGTCGACGAGCAGATGCGAAAAACGGTGCCGGTAATGCTCGCGTATCGTGTCGCGACCGGCGAGCAGCTCGTAGCAGCGAAGCAGGAGCTCTCCGAAATCGACGACGCCTTCGCGCTGGCACATCGATTCGTAGAGCGCATAGTGCTCGACCTGCCGCCGCGTGTAGTCGTCGCTCGCCTCGACGGCGTTCGGCCGAAGTCCCTTCTCCTTGGAATCGGCGATGAACCACAAAAGCTCGCGCGGCGGGTAGCGTTCCTCGTTGATGTCGTGCGCGCGATAGAGACGCTTGATCAGCGCGAGCTGATCCTGCGTGTCGAGGATCTGGAAGAGTTGCGGCAGGCCCGCCTCGCGGTAATGGATGCGCAGCATGCGGTTGCAGAGGCCATGGAACGTGCCGATCCACATGCCGCGCAGGTTGATCGGCGTCAACGCTGATAGCCGCGTCAGCATTTCCTTCGCGGCCTTGTTCGTGAACGTCACGCCAAGAATCGACAGCGGCGTCGCCTGGCCGGTGGCGAGCAGCCATGCGACGCGCGTCGTGAGCACGCGCGTCTTGCCGCTGCCGGCGCCGGCGAGGATCAGCGCCGAAGCATGCGGCAGCGTGACCGCTTCGAGCTGTTGCGGATTGAGGTTATCGAGGAGCGTCAAGGGGAAACTGCGAGCGGGACTTGCGTAAAGCGGCGCGCGGTCCGCTTCGCGAAACGCGGCGCCTCGCGCGAGCACGCCGGGGTGCTGCAATTATAATCGCGCGGCCCGCACGAAACGCACCTCGACAATGGCACGCGCTCCCGACGACACGCCGCCCGTCAACTCGGCGACGATGCGCGCGTTCGTGCACTGGATTCGCATGGCCGCGCCTTACGTGCATGCGTTTCGCGCCAAGACGTTCGTCATCGCATTCGGGGGCGAGGTCGTCGCCGACGATTCGTTTCTAGGCGTCGTCCACGACCTGAACCTCCTGCACAGTCTCGGCATCAAGCTGATCGTCGCGCACGGCTGCCGGCCGCAGGTCGAAGCGATCCTCGCGGCGCAGAACATCGAGAGCCGATACGCGAACGGCGTGCGGATCACCGACAACGACGCGATGGATTGCGTGCTGGAAGCCGCGGGGCAGGTGCGCGCACGGATCGAAGCGCTGCTATCGCTCGGGCTCGCCAACTCGCCGATGGCGGGCGCGCGCAATCGCGTCTCGAGCGGCAATTATCTGACCGCGAAGCCGATGGGCATTGTCGACGGCGTCGACATGCAGCTCTCCGGCGAAGTGCGCCGCATCGATACCGAAGCGATCCAGCAACGCCTCGACGACGGCGACATCGTGCTCATCTCGCCGACCGGCTATTCGCCGACCGGCGAAATCTTCAACCTGACGGTAGAGGAAGTCGCGATGCAGTGCGCGGTGCGCATGGACGCGACGAAGCTCATCTTCCTGACCGACGCCGACGGCGTGCGCAACGCGCGCCGACAGCTCCTGTCGGATCTCTCGACGACCGACGCCGAGAAGCTGCTGGCAAGACCCGAACGGCTGGCCGCCGACATTCGGGTCTATCTGCCGGCGGCGATTCGCGCCTGCAACAACGGCGTCGACCGCGCACATCTGATCAGCCGCCACCACGATGGCGCGCTCCTGCTCGAGCTCTTCACGCGCGACGGCGTCGGCACGATGATCGCGGCGACGGCGCTCGCGCATATCCGCAGCGCGACGATCGACGACGTCGGCGGGATCCTGTCGATCATCGAGCCGCTCGAGGAGCAGGGCGTGCTCGTGCGCCGCTCGCGGGAGCGGCTCGAAAGCGAGATCGAGCGCTTCGTCGTCGCCGAATACGACAATCACATCATCGGTTGCGCCGCGCTCTACGCGTTTCCGGGCGAGCGCGTGGGCGAGCTGGCCGCACTTGCCGTGCATCCCGATTTCAGACGCGAGGGCTACGGCGAAGCGCTGCTGAACGAGATCGAGCAGCGCGCGCGAAGGCTCAAGCTCACCGCGCTGTTCGTGCTGACGACGAAGACCGCGCACTGGTTCCTGGAGCGCGGATTTCGGGTCGGATCGATTGCCGACCTGCCCCAGCAAAAGCAGGCGCTCTACAATTACCAGCGCAAATCGCAGGTCTACTTCAAACCGGTGGTGAGCTGATCATGGCCCGAATGGTGAAATGCGTGAAGCTCGGACGAGAGGCGGAAGGGCTCGACTTCCCGCCGTACCCGGGCGAGCTCGGCAAGCGAATCTACGAGAACGTATCCAAGGAAGCCTGGGCGCAGTGGCTGCGGCATCAGACGATGCTCGTCAACGAGAATCGGCTTTCGCTTGCCGATCCGCGCGCGCGGAAGTGGCTCGCCGAGCAGATGGAGAAGCATTTCTTCGGCAGCGGCGCCGAAACGCCCGCGGGTTACGTGCCGCCGAAGCATTGACGCGGATTCCGCTCGCCGATCGCATCATTGCAGCGCCGCGTTGGCTTTGGCGGCTCGTTCGACCAGGCGCGGCGCGTCCATCCGTTCGGCCCAGGATGCGAAGGCCGCCGTCGGCCCGCGCCAGCGCAGCGCATCGACATCGCGAAAGAGCGGTTCATCGCTGCGTAGCGTCGCGAGTACCTTGAAGCGCAGCGCAAGCTCACGGCGCGCCCCGAGCACCCGAGCGGGAAACTGTTCGATCGCGCCGTATTGCCGCAGCAACTGCGCCGCGGTGACCGGACCGATTCCCGCAATGCCGGGATAGCCGTCCGCTGCATCGCCGACCAGCGCGAGATAGTCGGGAATCTGGGATGGGTCGACGCCGAATTTCCTGCGCACTTCGCCGGCGTCGAAAATCTTCTTCGCGCGCCGGTCGACCTGCACGATGCGGTCTTCGCGTACGCATTGCGCGAGATCCTTGTCGGGCGTCCAGATGCACACCTTGTCGACGTTCGCGTCCTCCGAAGCGATTCGCGCCGCCGACGCGAGCGCATCGTCCGCCTCCAGCTCGACCATCGGCCAGACGACGACGCCCATCGCGGCCAGCGCTTCCTCGAGCGGATGGAACTGCGCGAACAACGCGCGCTCGATGCCCTCCCCGGTCTTGTAGCCGGGCCAGAGCTCGTTTCGGAACGACTCGATCACATGATCGGCCGCGACACCCAGATGCGATGCGCCCTGCTCGAACATCTGCAGCACCGTCTGCAATACGCCGACGACCCCGCCAAACGGCCGATCGCGGCCCTTCGTGAAGCGGCGCAGGCCGTGGAAGTGGCGAAAGAGCTCGTAGGTTCCGTCGACGAGATGGACGATCATTCGTCTCGCTCGTCGTCGAAACGCGGGGAACGAAGCCACGCCGCGCAATCCCAGCCGAGCAGCGACTCGAGATCGCGAATCTCCAGCGCGAGGCGCGCCGCGAGCCATTCCCATTCGGCGCGTTGCATCGGTCGTTCGTAGCTACGCACATTCGCTGCGATCGGCTCGTCTGACGGGAACGAAGATACGCCCAGGAAGTGCGCGATCTGCTCGAGCGTCGGCAGCGGCGCCTGCAATAGCGCCTCGGCACGAAGCACGAGCGTTTGCGCGACCGGGAAGTGTTGCCATAGGCGATGAAGCTGCGCGACGTAGCGCCCCCGCGCGAGATAAGACGTTCGCCGATCGTGTCCCGACGACGAAGCCTCGGCGCGCGAGCGCTCCGCTTCGAGCGCCGCGAGAAACGACAGCGCTTCGCGTCCGCGCTGCCGCTCCTTGTTCCAGTGTGAACGAGCGCGCTCGATCGGATTGCGCAAGACGACGATGATCTTCATCAACGGGTTGTAACGGGCAAGCCGCTCCGCCGCGGGCAGCCAGAAGAGGTAGCTCGGCGTCACTTCGCCGCGCAATTGCCCCGCGCGCCGCGGCGCGAAGTTCGCGTGATACGTCGCGTAATCGACTTCGGCGTCGCGAAAGCGCTTGTCGTCGTCGAAGAAGTGCAGCTCCTTCCGCGTGATGGGCATCGAGATCGACGGGTGTCGCCGAAGATGAAGATCGAGCGACGTCGTGCCGCTTCGCTGCGCGCCCGCGACAACGAAGTCGACGACGTCGTCGTCGGCGGCCTCGCCGTGGCAATGCTTGAAGCGCTTTCCGCTGCCGCACGGGCAGAGCGCGTTGCGTGCGATAGGTATCGTTGACAAGCGAAGCCTCGTCCTCGGCGAATTGTATGTCCGCTTTCGCGAGTGACGATGCTGCTACACTCGGAGCGCATGGAAAACCCGCCGATCAGCCGCTATCCGGTGCCTAGGCTCGACGAGCTTCCCGACGACATTCGCGCGCGCATCGACGAAGTGCAGGAGAAGGCCGGATTCGTGCCGAACGTCTTCCTGACGCTTGCTCACCGGCCCGACGAGTTCCGCGCGTTCTTCGCCTATCACGACGCGTTGATGCTGAAGGAAAGCGGCCTCTCCAAGGCTGAGCGCGAGATGATCGTGGTCGCGACATCGGGCGCGAACGACTGCCTCTACTGCATCGTCGCGCACGGCGCGATCCTGCGTATCTACGCAAAGAACCCGCTCGTCGCCGATCAGGTCGCCGTCAACTACCGCAAGGCCGACATCACGCCGCGTCAGCGCGCGGTGCTCGCGTTCGCGATGAAGGTCGCGACCGACAGCGCGGCGATCGTCGACGACGATTTCGTCGCGCTTCGCACGCAGGGCTTCACCGACGAGGACATCTGGGACATCGGCGCGATCGCGGCCTTCTTCGCGCTTTCGAACCGGATGGCGAACATGATCTCGATGCGGCCCAACGACGAGTTCTACCTCCTCGGCCGCGTCCCGAAGCGCTGACGCCGCTTCGTTGCATCGCTGCCAATCAGCGCGACATCCCGGCCGCCTCCGGGCAGCGAATTCGCGACTTCCCTGCGCGGGCAGCGTAGACTCCGCCGGTTTGCACGCTGATCCAATCCCGTCCTGCGGTGCCCCGCAACGCGGGCACGTAGCGACGTGACGAAGGGAGCGAAGATGGGTCGGTCCTTGCGCGATGCACGCCTGCCGAGAACGTGCGTGGCGTTTTGCGCGCTGCTGCTCGTCGCGGCGTGCGGGAAGCAGGAACGCGCGGTCCCGCCGCAGGCGGCGATCGAAGTGACGACGATCACCGTCGCGGCGCGCGACGTGCCGGTTGCCGCCGAATACGTGGCGCAGACGCAGAGCTCGCAGGCGGTCAACGTGCAGGCGCGGGTCTCCGGCTTTCTCGACAAGCATCTCTACGTCGAGGGCTCGCTCGTCAAAGCCGGACAGGTGTTGTTCCAGATGGACCAGAAGCCGTTCCAGGCGCAGGTCGATGCCGCCAAGGCAGCCATGCAGCGCAACGAGGCCGCTCTCGGCGTCGCGAAGGCGAATCTCGAGCGCACGAAGCCGCTCGCGGAGCAGGAAGCGCTCTCGCAGAAAGATCTCGACGACGCGCAGGGACAGTACGACCAGGCGCAGGCTGCCGTCGCACAATCGAAAGCGCAACTCGAGGAAGCGCAGCTCAATCTTTCGTACACGACGATCCGCGCACCGGTGACCGGCATCAGCAGCTACGCGGCCGTCGCCGACGGCACCTACGTCAATCCGCAAAACGCGCAACTGACGGTGGTGTCGGTGCTGTCGCCGATGTGGGTCAACTTCAGCGTTTCCGAAGGCCAGATGGCGCGAATCCGTGACGAGGCGAGCAAGGGCCTGCTCCGGCTCCCGCCCGGCAACAAGTTCACCGTCGAAGTCGAGCTCGTCGACGGTACGATCTTTCCCCACACCGGCGCGATCACGTTCGCCGATCCGTCGTACAACGCGCAGACGGGAACGTTCCTGATTCGCGCTTCGGTCGACAATCCGGACGGCGTGCTGCGGCCGAACCAGTATGTGCGTGCGCGGCTGCGCGGCGCCGTGCGGCCGAACGCGATCCTCGTGCCGCAGCGCGCGGTGCAGCAGAGCGCGAAGGGGCATTTCGTGTGGGTCCTCGGCAGCGACGATCGCGCGGAGCAGCGGCCGGTGACGGTCGGCGAATGGTACGAGAATGGATGGTTCGTCGCCGACGGCCTTCGTGCCGGGGAGCGCGTCATCGTGGAAGGCACGGTCAGGTTGACGCCCGGCGCACACGTCGTCGCAAAGGCGTATCAGGAGCAGGCGTCGCCGGCAACGGATCCGGCGGGTCCCGCGAAGAACGCAGGCAATCCGGCGAGTCCGCGCTCGGGCTCGTAGCCGCGCCTCGCGCAAGAGCCCGCCATGTTTTCGCGCTTTTTCATCGAGCGGCCGATCTTCGCGGCGGTCACGGCGATCGTCATCGTTATCGCGGGCGCCGTGTCGATGCTGCTACTCCCGGTGCAGCAGTACCCGACGATCACGCCGGTGCAGGTGACGGTTCAGGCGACGTATCCGGGTGCGGACGCGAACACGGTCGCTGAATCGGTCGCCGCACCGATCGAGGCGCAGATCAACGGCGTCGACAACATGCTCTACATGTCGTCGACGAGCTCGGCGAACGGGCAGCTCACGCTCACCGTTTTCTTCTCGCTCGACACCGATCCCGACACGGCGCAGGTGCAGGTGCAAAACCGCGTGAACCTTGCGCTCCCGCAGCTTCCGTCCGCGGTCACGCAGCAGGGCGTCGCGGTCCAGAAGAAATCGTCGTCGATCATGATGCTGATCGCGCTCTTCGCGCACGACGATCGATACGGCGCCGATTACATCGGCAACTACGCGAACGTCTACGTGGTCGATGCGCTGAAGCGCGTGCCAGGCGCCGGGCAAGCGCAGATCCTCGGCACCGCCGACCAGGCGATGCGCATCTGGATGGACCCCGATCGGATGGCGTCGCTTTCGGTCACGACGCGCGACATCGCCAACGCCGTCAACCAGCAGAACGCGCTCTTCGGCGCGGGCCAGATCGGCCAGCGCCCGTCCGCGGGCCCGGTCGATATGACGTTCCCGGTCGTGACGCAATCGCCGTTTCGCGATCCCCGCGAGTACGAAAAGATCATCCTGCGCGGCAGCCAGGACGGAAGCGCGATCGTGCGCGTGGGCGACGTCGCGCACGCGGAACTCGGTCTTCGGCAGTACATCGTCGACTCGAAGCTCAACGGCAAGCCCGCGACGCTGATCGCCGTCTACCAGCAGGCGGGCGCGAACGGCCTCGCCGTGTCGGCGGCCGTACGCAAGGCGCTCGCCGAGATGAAGCCGCGTTTTCCGGCGGGCATCGACTACATCGTCGCGCTCGACACGAACGACTTCGTCCGCCTCTCGATCGAGGAGGTGATCCACACGCTGATCGAGGCGGTCGTGCTGGTCGTCGCGGTCGTCTACCTCTTCCTTCAGAGCCTGCGCACGACCGTGATCTGCACGGTTGCCATCGTCGTGTCGCTCGTTGCCACGTTCGGCGGCATGCTGGCGCTTGGCTTTTCGATCAACCTGCTGACGCTGTTCGGGCTGATCCTCGCGATCGGCATGGTCGTCGACGACGCGATCGTCGTCGTCGAGAACGTCGAACGGAACATGGCGCAGTTTCGTCTTGCACCGCGCGAAGCGACGCTGCACTCGATGGGCGAGATCGCGAACTCGCTCGTCGCGGTCGTGCTGGTGATGGCCGCGGTGTTCATTCCGGCGGCGTTCCTTCCCGGCACCACCGGCCAGCTCTATCGCCAGTTCGCCATCACGATCGTCGTTTCGGTGTCAGTGTCCGGGTTCATCGCGCTGACGCTCACGCCGGCGATGTGCGCCGTCATGCTGAAGCACGCGGCGGCGCCAAAGCGCGGCTTCTTCGCGTGGTTCAACCGCAAGGTCGACGCGGTCACGCGCGCGTTCGGCCATGCGGTCGGATTCGTGATCGCCCGTGCCGTGATCGCGCTCGCGCTGCTGGCCTTCTTCCTGTGGAGCATCTATCACCTGTTCACCGTGCTGCCGACGAGCTTCGTTCCGAACGAGGACCAGGGCTACGTGATGGCGGCGGTCGTCATGCCGTCGTCGGCGAGCCTCGATCGCACGCAAAGCGTGGCCGAGGATGTCGACGCGATCTTCGCGAAGACGCAAGGCGTCGACCGGCGCACGATGGTGACCGGCTACAGCCTCCTCGACGGCGGCTACAAGACGAATGCGGCGACGTTTTTCGTGACGCTCGAGGACTTCAAGGAGCGCTATGCATCGGTCGCCAAGGCACGCGCGGAGAATGCGCGCGCGGTGCTCGTGAACCTGTTCCAGGAATCGCGGCACATCCCCGGCGGTTTCGTGATCCCGATCGCGCCGCCGCCGATTCCCGGCATCGGAACGACCGGCGGCTTCGAGTTCTGGATCCAGGACACGGGCACCGGCGACCCGGTGCAACTCGACGAGACGACGCAGCGCTTTCTGGCGAAAGCGCGCGCACGGCCCGAGCTCGCATCGCTCAACACCACGTATCGCGCGAACACGCAGCAATTGCGCGCCGACGTCGATCGCGAAAAAGCGTCACTCCTCGGCGTTCCGATCGAAGATGTCTACAGCGCGATCCAGGCGCAGTTCGGGTCACTGACGGTGAGCCAGTACAACGAGTCGAGCCGCGTCTGGCAGGTGATCCTGCAATCGGATGCAAAGTTTCGGCAGGACCCCAGCGACCTGACGCGGCTCTATGTGCGATCGACGAAAGCGGATACGTCGGCGCCCGGCACTTCGCCGCCACGATCCGCGCAGATGGTGCCGCTGTCGTCGCTCGTGAGTACGCGGTGGGAATCGGGTCCGGACCTGTTGCCGCATTTCAACGGCTTCCCGGCCGCGAAGGTGATCGGCAACGCCGCGCCGGGCTACAGCTCGGGACAGGCCATCGCGGCGATGGAAGACGTCGCGCGCGAAGTGTTGCCGCACGGCTATACGTTCGCCTGGTCGGGGCTTGCATACGAGGAGAAGAAATCGGGCGCGACGTCGATGCTCGCGTTCGCGTTCGGCTTCGTCCTCGTGTTCCTCGTGCTCGCCGCCCAATACGAGTCGTGGTCGCTGCCCGGCGCCGTCATGAGCGCGGTGCCGTTCGGGATTCTTGGCGCGCTGCTCACGAACTGGCTGCGCGGGCTCGAAAACGACGTGTACTTCCAGATCGGGCTTCTCGTTTTGATCGGACTCGGCGCGAAGAACGCGGTGCTGCGCGTGTCGGCCGCGGTCGATTTCCGCAAGCAGGGCAAATCGATCATGGAAGCGACGATCCTTGCCGGCGAGCAGCGCTTGCGGCCGATCATCATGACCTCGCTCGCCTTCGCGTTCGGGGTGCTGCCACTCGCGATCGCGGTCGGCGTCGGTGCGAACGCACGCCACTCGATCGGCACGGGGATCATCGGCGGGATGATCGGCGAGACGACGCTTGCGATGCTGTACGTGCCGCTGCTCTTCTATCTGTTCGACCGGTTGAAGGAGCGCGGAAGCGAAAAGCGCGTCGTTGCGCAAACGCCAGGCGACGCTGGCGCGGCCACGCCGCAGCCGAGCGAAGGCGATTGACGATGCGCCGCGCGGTCTTCGTCATCGTTGTTTCAGCGTCGCTGGCCGCTTGCACGATGGGACCCGATTACGTGCGACCCGCCGTCGATGCGCCGGCCAGGTTTCGGTTCGAGCCTTCGTCGACCGCCGATTCCGCGGACACGAAATGGTGGACGCAGTACGGCGATCCCGTCCTCGATGCGCTGATCGCCGAAGCGCTCGCGCACAACCGCAACGTCATGATCGCGGCCGCCAACGTCCAGCAGGCATTCGCGCTGCTCGAGCAAGCGCGCGCCGGCGCCTTTCCGCAGATCGGCTACGCGACCACCGCGCAGCGCACGAAGGTGCCCGACGTCGGGCTCGTCGCGATCATTCCGAGGTTCCCGAATCCCCAGACGAGCTACGAGGCGTTGCTTTCCGCGAGCTGGGAGCTCGACCTGTGGGGACGCGTCCGGCGCCTGAGCGAAGCCGCGCGCGCCAACGCGCTCGCGAGCGAAGATGCGCGACGCGCGGTCGTTCTGTCGCTCGTGGCCTCCGTGGCGAGCGACTACATTCAACTGCGCGGGCTCGACCGCCAGCTTGCGATCGCGAACCAGACGCTCAAGGCCTACGGCGAATCGGTGCGCCTCTTCGAGCTGCAGTTCAAGTACGGCCGCATCTCGCGGATGAATGTCGCGCAGGCGCAATCGCAGTACGAGACGGCCGCCGCGCAGATCCCGGTGATCGAGTCGCAAATCGCACAGGCCGAGCACGCGCTTTCGATTCTCGTCGGCCGCGATCCGGGCGCGATCGTGCGCGGGAAGTCGATCGACGACCTCGCGATGCCGCCGGTTCCTTCGGGCGTGCCGTCGGATCTGCTTTCGCGGCGGCCCGATCTCATGCAGTCGGAAGAGCAGCTCGTCGCGGCGAACGCGCAGATCGGCGCTGCGCGGGCGCTCTATTTCCCGACGATTTCGCTGACCGGCGCATTCGGCGCCTCGAGCAGCGACCTGTCCAACCTTTTCACGGGGCCTGCCCGCGTCTGGAGCTACGCGGGCCAGGTAACCGGCCCCATTTTCACCGCCGGCCTGATCCGCGGACAGGTCGCGCAGGCAGAAGCCGCGCGCGAAGCCGCGCTTCTCAACTATCAGCAGGCGATCCACAACGCGTTCGGCGACGTCGACAATGCGCTTGTCGTGAAGCAGAAGCTCTCCGCGCAGCTCGCTGCGCAAACGGAGCTCGTCGCCGCACTTAAGGACTACGACCACCTCGCGACATTGCAATACAACGGCGGCTATACGTCCTATTCGACGGTGCTGCAGGCCGAGCAGGCGCTGTTTCCGGCCGAGCTTACGCTCGCGAACATCCGCGCATCGCTTTTGGCGTCGAGCGTGAACCTCTACAAGGCAATGGGCGGCGGCTGGGTTGCGATTGCATCCGACATGACGGTTTCGACCGGCGCGCCGGCGTCGGAGCATCGGACCGAATGAAGCGTAGGTTGCGAGGACTCGGCGGAATCCGCGACGCTCCGAATAGTCAGCCTTCGTGCACGATGCGTCCGGCGAGAAGCGTCGCGCGCACGCGGCCGACGACTTCAAGCCCCAGGAACGGCGTGTTCTTGCCCTGGCTTCGCAGTGTCCCGGGACCGACCGTCCACGCCGCCTTCGGATCGAACACGCAGACATCGGCCGACGCGCCAATCGCGAGTGACGGCGTTTCGACGCCGAGAATCGCAGCCGGCCGTATCGTGATCGTCGACAGCGCATCGACGAGCGGCACCTTCGCGACGCGCGCCCATTCGAGCGTCAGCGGCAGCAGCAATTCGAGTGCGCTCGCGCCAGGCTCCGATTCGCCGAATGGCATCTGCTTACCGTCGTCGTCGACCGGCGCGTGATCCGAGCAGATCGCGTCGATCGTGCCATCGGCGACGCCGCTCGATAGAGCGTCGCGATCGCCGACGCCGCGCAGCGGCGGAACGAGATGCGCCAGCGGATCGAACCAGCCGATGTCGACGTCGCAGAGATGCAGGTGATGCACGTCGACGTCGCAGGTGATCGGCAACCCTTCCGCTTTCGCCGCGCGCACCATCGCAACGCCCGCTGCCGACGAGAGCCGGCAAAGATGCACGCTGACGCCGCTCTCGCGGATCAAGCCGAAAATCTTCGCGAGCGCGATCGTCTCGCCGGCGACCGGAATCCCGGGAAGACCGAGCCGCGTCGCCACCTCGCCGTCGTGCGCGACGCCGCCCTGCGCGAGATACGGATCCTGCGGCCGAAGCCAGACGCGATGGCCAAACGTCCCCGCGTACTGCAGCGCGCGAAAGAGCATCAGCGTGTCATGAACGGGCTCGTCGGCTTGCGAGAACGCGACACAACCCGCTTGTGCAAGCTCGCCCATTTCGGTCAGCGTCGTGCCTTTCAATCCCACGGTCAGCGCACCGACGGGATGAATCTCCGCGATGCCGATCTGACGGGCGCGGTGCTTAAGCATCTGCACGAGGCCGGGCTCGTCGAGCGGCGGATCGGTGTCGGGCGGGCATGCGAGTCGCGTCACGCCGCCGGCCGCTGCGGCGGCAAGCTCCGACTCGAGCGTCGCCTTGTGCTCGAGGCCGGGCTCGCGCAGGCGCGCCGCGAGATCGACGAAGCCGGGACTCACGACGCAACCGCGCGCTTCGATCACGCGCTCCGCGCGCCATTCGCGCGGCCGCTCGCTGATACCCGCGACGATACCGTCGTCGATGAAAAGCGTCGCCTCGCGATCGAGGTTGCTGGCCGGATCGATGACGCGGCCGTCGCGGAGTTCGATTTTCATCTCAGTTGGCAGTTGTCAGTTGACAGTTGACAGTTGTCAGACGCGGCGGCGTTGTGTCGTCTTCGGTGGCGGGCGATTCACGCGCGATCGACGGCTTTACTGACAACTGACAACTGGCTCCTGGCGTGCGGCAGCGAGCGTGGAGGTCGTCATCTATGTTCCGGCGATGATCGACAGCACGGCCATTCGCACAGCAATGCCGAACGTGACCTGTGGCAGGATCACCGAGCGCGCACCGTCCGCGACCGACGAATCGATCTCGACGCCACGATTCATCGGTCCCGGATGCATGACAATCGCGTCGGGTTTCGCGAGCGCGAGCTTCTCGGCGGTGAGTCCGTAATGCTTGAAGTATTCGCCGGCGGAGGGCAGAAGCGCCCCCTTCATCCGCTCGCTTTGCAGGCGCAGCATGACGATCACATCGCAGCCGCGAAGGCCCTCGCGCATGTCATTCACGACCTCGACGCCGAGCGATTGCACCGCCGTTGGCAAGAGCGTACGCGGGGCGATCACGCGGACGCGTGGCACCTGCATCGTCGTGAGTCCGTGGATCAGCGAGCGCGCGACGCGCGAATGCAGGATGTCGCCGACGATCGCGACGGTCAGCTCGCGAAACTCCTTTTTGTAGTGGCGGATCGTGTAAAGGTCGAGCAACCCTTGCGTAGGATGCGCGTGGCGGCCATCGCCGGCATTGACGACATGCACGTGCGTGCGGCCGGTCTGCGTCAAATGCGACGCGATCAGGTGCGGCGCACCCGACTGGGAATGTCGGACTACAAAAAGGTCCGCGTTCATCGCGCAGAGATTGTCGACGGTGTCGAGCAGCGTCTCGCCCTTCGATGTCGACGAGACGCCGATGTTCAGGTTGATCACGTCGGCGGAGAGCCGCTTGGCCGCGATTTCGAACGTCGTGCGCGTGCGCGTCGAGTTCTCGAAGAAGAGGTTGAACATCGCCTTGCCGCGAAGCAGCGGCACCTTCTTGACCTCGCGCTCGGCGATCGACACGAAAGGATCGGCGGTGTCGAGGATGTGCGTGATGATCGCGGGCGGAAGACCCTCGAGCGTCAGCAGATGCGTGAGCTCGCCATTGCGGTTGATCTGCGGATTGCGAGTCATGCGCGTGTCATCGCGCGCGCGGCTCGGCCCGCTCGCGCCGACGCGCGGGCTCGACGCCGAAAGCGAGTTTCCCGTCCGGATCGCGGGACAGCACGATCGACAGATCGCGCGCGACGGCAAGGCGCGCGCCGGTGTACGTCGGCTCGACCGGAAGCTCGCGGCCGCCGCGGTCGACAAGAACGGCGAGCTCGATCCGTTCGGGTCGCCCGAAGTCGAAGAGCTCGTTGATCGCCGCGCGCACGCTGCGCCCGGTGTAGAGCACGTCGTCGATCAGCACGATCGACGCGCCCGCGACGTCGAACGGCAGCGACGTGCGCCGAGCGTTCGCCTTGAGTCCCGAGATCTCGTAGTCATCGCGATAGTAGGAGACATCGATGAATCCGAGTGGGTGCGCACCGGGCAATTGCGCGGCGAGCCGCTCG
>Ga0209579_10000515_pt1 | contig 38876 bp, 42 predicted proteins | sample Coa_R1_2_FD_187152 | JGI IMG/M metagenome (GOLD analysis project Ga0209579, IMG submission 187152) | Surface soil microbial communities from Centralia Pennsylvania, which are recovering from an underground coalmine fire - Coalmine... | ecosystem: Environmental > Terrestrial > Soil >...
GCCTCCGACACGGGCACCGGCAGCAGGCTGAGGACCTCGCCGACGTTCCGGCGCAGCTCGTCGCTGAAGGAGCCGATCGCCGCGTCGATGTTGCCGGCCACCAGGGCGTCGCCGAACGTCTCGGCGCGCTCGCGAACCGTTGGCTCGTCCATCGGCTGGGACCGTAGCCCGGCGGCATGACGCCGGCCTTGCAGCTAGCGGGCTCGGCGCCGCATCTCCGTGGCGACCGCCCGCTCCGTGGGCGAGCCGGCCTCGAGCCCCTCGATCGCGCCCTCGATGTCATCGTCGCTGCGGTTCTGGCCGAGCTTGCGCTTCGCCTCGAGGCGGGTGATGTGCAGCTCGAGCCCGACAATCGCCCGGGCCTGGGATCGGACGTAGTCGTCGGGCGCGTCCGAGAGCGCCCACGGGTGGCTGCGGTTTGCCTCGTGGCGCGCGACGAGCCGGCCGACGTGCGGGATCAGCCAGTCGGGATCGTGCCGGGTCGTGATCGTGCCGTGGGCCTGGACCGTGACGTAGTTCCACGTGGGGACGACCCGGCCCGTCCGGCGCTTCTCCGGATACCAGGCCGGAGAGACGTAGGCGTCGGGGCCGTCGAAGATCGCGAGGGCCTCCCCTGCCCCATCGCCGCCGGCCGCGATCGCCGACTCGAGCTCGCGCCACTGCGGGTTGCCGCGGGCGAGATGCCCACGCAGCGTGCCATGCGGCCCATCAACCGCATCGAACAGCATCGGCAGGATCGAGGCCCGGAAGCCCTCCGAGCCGAGGGTCACGAGGGTGGCCGGCACGACGGCGCAGAGCTCGGCGAGGATCGCGGCGGGATCCCCGACCTCGAACTTCCGGTGGGCCGGCTGGTACATCGCCCGAACCCTAGCCGGCCAGCTGCTCGACCGCCAACGCCGCCGCGGCAACGATGTCGGCGAGGGTCTCGTAGTCGAGCGTGGCCGGGAGGTCGGTGGGCTCGTGGTAGTTCGGGTTCCTGAACTCGCCCGTCGTCGAGACCATGACGGCCGGCAGGCGGGCCCGCCAGAAATCGACATGGTCGCTGCGCGAGAAGTTGCGGGTGGCCGGGATCGCCCGGGCGACCGGCCCGAGGACCGGCAGGTCGTGCGGGTCCCGGACCAGCAGGACGCGGTCTCGGCCGATCGTCGTTGCGAGGCAGCGAGCCCAGGTCCGGGCCAGCTCGGCGCCGCGAGCCTGGTAGAGGTTGAACAGCGTGTCGCCGGCGAACCCGCGGGCTCGCAGCCGTCGGATCTGGCCCGGATAGAGCGCCCCGATCCCGCCGGGCAGGTGCTGCGCCCCGGGCGTCGGGTCGAAGTAGCCGATCGCGTCGAGGACGATCGCGCCGGTGACCCGGTAGCGCTCCCGGAGCCACGGCACGAGGTGGCGCGAGCCGATGAGCCCGATCTCCTCGAAGTCGGGCGTCGCGAGGATCACCGTGCGCCGGAATCGGCGGCCGGCGAGCAGCCGCGCCAGGACGAGGAGGGCGACGACGGCCGCGCCATTGTCGTCGGCCCCGGGCGAGCCGCGTACGGTGTCGTGATGGCCGACGAAGACGATCGCCTCCTTCGACTGGCCGGGCAGCTCGGCGATGAGGTTCACCCCGCTGAGCGCCGGGTAGACGAGGTGCTGCAGGCGGGTCCCGTGCTCCTTGTAGTCGAGGTTGCCGGGCTCGTTCGTGAGGTCCAGCGGCTGGCGCTGCACTCGCCAGCCCGCGGCCTGCCACTCGGCGGCGATCAGCTCATCGGTGGCGGCCATCGCCGCCGGCGCATGCAGCCGGCTCCGTGGCGCCGGCAGGGATTCGACGAGATGCCGGAGGTCCGCCGGATCGACGCGAGCTCGCCACTGGCGGGCCGCCTCGAGCAGCACGGCATCCGGGTCGGCGAAGCGCGGCTCAGCTGTCCAGGCCATCACCTGCACGCTACACGGCCCCACACTCCGCCGGTGAAGATCCGCGCGCTCACCACCGCTGAGCTGTCGCCCGCCGACGTCGGGGCGATCCGCGACCTGCTCACCGCGGCCTTCGCCGAGGACGAGCACGGCGGCTTCACGGAGGACGACTGGCAGCGTTCGATCGGTGGGACCCACTTCCTCCTCGAGGACGCCGGCCGGCTCGTCGGGCACGCCTCCGTGGTCGAACGTGACCTTTACGTGGACGGCCATCCGATCCGGACCGGCTATGTCGAGGCGGTCGCGATCGAGCCGTCGAGGCAGCGGCAGGGCCTCGGTTCGCGGCTCATGGACGCCGTCAACGCCCACGTCGACGCCGGGTTCGATCTCGGCGGGCTCGGAACCGGCAGCCAGCCGTTCTACGAGCGCCTCGGCTGGCAGATCTGGCAGGGCCCGACATCCGTCCGCACGGCCACAGGGACGGTCCCGTCGTCCGAGGAGGACGGCTACATCCTCGTCCGCCGGACGCCCTCCTCCCCTCCCCTGCGGCTCACCGACCCCATCAGCTGCGAGTGGCGACCCGGCGACGCCTGGTGATCCGGGCGGTATCGTCACATCCAGCCGCCCGCGGGTCGTCCGGGCTGCACGCGCCCACCGGATCGATCGCAGCGGAGACCCACCTGATCGTGTCGAAACGCCTTGCGCCCCTGCTCCTCGCACTCGCCCTTGCCCTGCCGAGCTCGGCCGCGATCGGGGCGAAGCCCGCGGCGGCGAGCCCGACGTACGCCCAGCTCGTCGGCCAGAAGCTGATGGTGGCCATGACCGGCACGACGCCGAGCGCGGCCCTCCTCGACCGCATCAAGCTCGGGCAGGTCGGCGGCGTGATCCTCTTCGGCACGAACATCACCGACGCGGCCCACCTCGCCGCCCTCACGGCGAAGCTCCGTGGCGCCGCCACGGCCGGCGGTCAGCCGCCGCTCCTCATCGCCACGGACCAGGAGGGTGGCTCGGTCAAACGGGTCCCGTGGGCTCCGCCGACCCTCACCGTCCCCCAGATGGGGACCCTCGGGAGCGCCTCGACGGCGACCTCGCAGGGCCGCGCCACGGCGACGATCCTCGGCTGCGCGGGCATCAACAACGACCTCGCGCCGGTCGCCGACGTCCCGGTCACGACGAGCTCGTTCATGTACCAGCAGGGCCGGACCTGGTCGTTCAGCGCGGCCACGACCACGACGCTCTCGGACGCGTTCGCGACGGGCCTGGAGGATGGCGGCGGCGTTCCGACCATGAAGCACTTCCCGGGCCTCGGCTACGCGGCCGCGAACACCGACTCGAACGTCGTGACGATCAGCGCCTCGACCTCGGCGCTTGCGCCCGGCCTGCAGCCCTACGAGGCGGCGATCGGTCACGGCATCCCGATGATCATGCTGTCGAACGCGACCTACACCGCCTACGACAGCGCGAATGCCGCCGGCTGGTCGCACGCGATCTCGGTGGGCCTCCTCCGGACGACGCTCGGCTTCACCGGCGTCTCCATCACCGACTCGCTGACCGGGACTGCGGCCGCGCGCGGCGTCACGCCGACGTCCCTCGCCATCAGGGCCGCGATCGCCGGTACGGACATGATCCTGCTCACCGGCTCCGAGGCCTCGACGAGCGCCAGCTATTCGAGCCTGGTGACCGCGGCCACGAACGGCACGATCCCGCTCGCGACCCTGGAAGCCTCGTACACGCGCATCCTCGCCCTGAAGGCGACCCTGCAGGCGCCGACGGGGGACACCACCGCCCCGAGCCTCACGGCGCCAGTCTCGAACCCCTTCTCGGCATCGACGCTCGGGACGACGACCACCCCGATCCGCACGGCCTGGACCGGCTCGGACCCGTGCGGGATCTCCCGCTACACCGTCGAGCGCCGCGTCAACGGCGGCGGTTGGGCCGTCCAGGCGCTCGCGAGCCCGGGCACGGCGCCATCGATCGTCCAGTCGCTGACCTTCGGCGACACCTATCGCTACGTCGTCAAGGCGACCGACGGAGCGGGCAACACGACGACGTGGCGCTACGGTCCGACGTTCGAGGCCCTGCTGACCCAGAACTCGAGCTCGGCGATCGCCTACGGGCCAGGCTGGCTGGCGGTCGGCAACAGCTACGCGTCGGGCGGGACGCTGGCCTACTCGACCGCGGGCGGCGCCTCGGCCACGTTCCACTTCACCGGCCGGGCGGTCAGCTGGGTCGCCATGCGCGGCCCGTCACGTGGCTCGGCCAAGGTCTACGTCGACGGCGTCTACCGGACGACCATCAACCTGTACGCGACGACGTTCGCGGCGAAGCAGATCCTGTTCGCGGCGACGTGGGCGTCGAACGGCAGCCACTCGATCACGATCGTGAACGCGGGTACGGCCGGTCATTCCCGCGTCGACATCGACGCGTTCGTGCGCGTGGTGGACCTGTAGCGTCCGCGGCCGAGTGCCACACTCGGCCGGTGTCCGACCTGACGTCCGTGGTCGCCGACCTGCCAGCCGCGCCGCCGGCAGCATCCGTCGAGGTCGCCGGTGCGTCGGCGCCCTTCCGGCCAGGGCCGGTGAGTCGCCTGCTGGCGTGGCTGGCCGGGCGCCCCGGAGCCGGATTGGCCTTCGTCCTCGGCAGCTTCGTGGCCTTCCTCGTCTGGGGCACGGCCGTCGAATGGCTCTCCGGACGCATCCCGCCTGGCACGCTCGATCCGAATCTCGTGCCCGGCCTCGGCTACGCACCCTACTCGCTCGGAGCGCTCATCCTGGGCCGCCGGATCGGCCTCCGGGCGCTCGACGACTTCTGGCCGGCGACCGGCTGGCCGGAGTCAGCCCGTCCGGAGTGGGCCTACCGGCTCGCGAACGCCCCGGCGCGCAGCGAGTGGGCGGCCCTGGCGATCGGATTCCTCGGCGGGGTGGCCGCGCTCGCGTCGGCCCCGCCCACGGTCCTGGGTCCCGAGCCGGGCCGCGTCTTCACATACATCGCCTTCATCCCGGGCTACTTCGCCGGATACACGATCTCGGGGGTGGCGTTCCTGTGGGCCGCGCGCTGGATCTACCTCGTTGCCGGCATCCATCGCGGCGCGAGGGCGATCGATCCGTTCGACCGGACGCCGATCTACGCGTTCTCCCGCCTGACCGTCTTCCTCGGGATCGCGTTCGTGTTCCTGGCGTACTACTCGTTCACGGTCAACGTGCAGAACCAGATCGGGAACGTGCCATCCCTGACGTTCATCGGCGCCACGATCGTGCTGGGAATCGTGACGTTCATCGCCCCGCTCTGGGGCATCCACGGCCGGCTCGTCACCGAGAAGGACCGGCTCGCCCTGGACGTCGAGCGGCGGGTCAACCGGCTCGCGACCGAGATCTACGGCCGCATCGACGCCGGTTCGTTCGAGGCCACGACGCCGCTGAACGGGTCCCTGGCCGGCCTGATCACCCTCCGCGATCGCATCGCCCACCTGCCGACCTGGCCGTGGCCGCCGAACGTGCTGCGCGGCTTCCTCACCGCCCTGCTCCTGCCGATCGCGGTGTTCGTCGCCGGCCACGTGATCACCACGCTGATCGGGACCTGATCCGAGCCGTTCCGAACGGCGCTAGCCGAGGCGCCAGAACTCGCCGGTCAGCCCGAGCCGATCGAGGATCGCCTGGTTCTGCTCGCGGATGTGCGGCTGCCAGTCGGGTGACAGCCGGTCCGACCACCAGGCGTTCGCGAGCTCGGCGAGCTTCGTGATCGGGATCGTCGTGCCCGGAGACCGATCGCCGAGCCAGCGCTGGACGTGGGCTTCCGACCGGAAGACGAGCATCGTCGATCAGGTGAAGCCGATGTCCGACCACCACTGGGTCGCGGGGACGAGGATGTGGAAGACCGAGCCCGGATCGGTCGGCCGGCCGTCCCGGACATCCAGGTCGACGGGCTCATCGCAGTCGGCGCAGGTCGTGTGGATCGTCGAATCGACGTGGAGCGCTGCCCCGATCCCGAAGGCGTCCCAGCCGCAGTTCGCGAACCACCGCCGCCCGTCCGCCTCGACGACGAACGGCGTCTCGACCACCGAGAACGGGTTGAGCATCCGGATCCCGCCCGCTCCGTCGAGGACGAGCGCGTGGGCGTCGTGGAGCCGCCGCCACGCGGCCGGGACCGCTTCGGAGGCGATCCCGGTTAACGCAGCAACCTCGGCCGGGGTCGGCGCCTGGCCCAGCTGGACGAACAGCCGGTAGGTCGCTTGCCGGACGGCGAGGTCGTCGGGCGTCATCGGTCGGTCGTCAGGCTCGATCGAGCCAGGCACGCACTCCCGCGACATGCTCGTCGTGGAGATGGCCGGTGAAGTCGACCTCGATGAGCGGCGCGCCGACCCACTCGAGGGTCGTCATGAGCTGCTCGTCGGCGAGCAGGGAGAGCGCCCGGATCAGCCGATCGTAGGAGGCGTCGTAGTCGGCGACGAGCTGCGTCGGCGTCCGGCTCGCATGGTGCTCGTGGATCCAGTCGTTGATCCGATCGTCGTCATCGAGGCTCGTCGGCCACGGCGGCGCGGGTTCCGGCTCGCCGTTGGCGAACGCCTCGAGCCGAGCGATCGTCCGGTTGCGCCAGCCGACGAGGTGACCGGCCAGGTCGCCGAAGCTCCACGCCCCCATCGGCCCGGGCTCGGCGTAGCGGGCAGGCCCGACCTCGGCGGCGAGCGAGCGCCAGAACAGCTGATCGGCGCGGATGGCCGCGACCTGGGCGTCCCTGCTCTGCATCGGGTCCTCCTGGTGACCGTTACGGTAGCCGACGGGCCGCCAGACGCTCTCAGGAACCGGCAGGCATGTCCGGGCTCGCGCGGTACTCGCTCAGCTCGAAGAGGTGGCCGTCGGGATCGCGCAGGAAGCAGCGGGTCTCCGAGCCGTGGGTGACCGGTGGTGTCAGGAACTCGCCGCCCCGAGCCCGGACGAGCTCGTACGTCGTCTGGCAATCGGACACCCGGATCGTGAAGAGGTTGTCGCGCCGATCCGGGTCCGCGGGCGGCGCGAGCGTCACGGTCGGCTTGTCGTCGGTCGGAGCGCCGGCCTCAACGAGCAGCAGCCACGCCCCACCGAAGCTGAGCACGACCGATGAGCCGTATTCCCGGTAGAGGTCGGCGCCGAGGACATCGAGGTACCAGCGCTTCGATCGAGCCGGATCCGCCACGACCAGGATGTGCGTCAGCACCGTGTCGGCCTCGGGGAAGGTCATCGGCAGATCTCCGTCATCAGCTGAACTTCAGCTCGCGCTCGAGCGTCCGGGGCGCGGGCCGCCGGCCGTCGACGTCGTCGATCTCGAGCTCGTTCGCCAGGGTGCCGATGTCGAATGCCTGTCCCGTCCGGCCCATGACGTCGGGATCGGCGGCCAGGCGGGCGACGACGCGGCCATTGAACAGCGGCGTCCAGCCCTGGACCGCGTTCGGGAACAGCTCGGGATGGGCCAGGACCCCTTCGGTCTGGGTCAACCGCGGCCAGATCGAGACGACCGCCACGCCGTGGGGCCGGAGCTCCTGCGCCATCGCATGGGTCAGCATGTCCACGCCCGCCTTCACGACGTTGTACGAGACGTTGCCGGTGTACCGGATGGCACCGAGCGACGAGACGTTGACGATCAACCCGTGGCCCTGCGGGACCATGACCCGCGCGACCTGGCTGCTGGCCACGAAGGCCGATCGCAGCCCGACCCGATGCATGTCGTCCCAGTGGCTGATAGGTTGCTCCCAGAACGAGCCCTCGCTGGAGGGCCCGTACGGCGTGGCGTACTTCGTGGCGACGTTCACCAGCAGGTCGAGGGCGGGTTGCTCCGCGCGGACGCGCTCGAAGAGGGCGGCCGTGTCCGCGTCGTCGGCGTGGTCGCATCGAGCGGCGATGCCGGTACCGCCGAGGCGCGTGACCTCGGCCGCCGACGACGCGAGCGACCCGCCGAGATCGCCATCGCCGCCGATGAGGGTCCGGCCGGTCAGGTAGACGGTCCAGCCCGCTTCGCCGAGGCCCAGCGCGATGCCGCGCCCGACCCCACGGCTCGCGCCCGTGACGATGGCGACCCCGCGGCCGGTTGGCATGGCCGTGAGGCTAGCGCGGCGGCGAGCTTGCGCTGGGACGGAATCCTCATCCGAGCCGGGACCTTCGACGGGCGGCGTCCGGGTCGGCACGTGCCGGACATTCGATGGCTCGGGGCAGGTGGCGAAGGGAGACCGAGTTCGGTGTTCGGCAGCAAGGGTCGCGACACCCGGAACGACGACGAGCGGCCGCACGCGTACAAGCCCGGCTTCGGGCATGCGAGCTACTGCCTGGCGCTGCTGCCGTCCGGCATCCACTGTGGCCGCAAGGAGATCGACCCGATCCACATCGTGGATCCGCGGAACCCGTTCCGCCATCGCGGCTGACGCCGCGCTCACCATCGCCGGCTAGATCTCGAGGTTCTCCGAGACCGGCACCGCGGGCATCGCATGGGGCTGCGGCGGCGCGCCCGGCGCGAACGACGCCGCCCGCAGCGACTTCACCTGGCTGAAGACCGCGGCGATGGCGAGCATCGAGATGCCCATCACGAGCAGTGCGCCGGTGCCGCTGATCGTGTCGATCAGGTAGCCGCCGATCAACGAGCCGATCGGCATGAGCCCCAGGGCCATGACCCGGGCCGTGCTCGCGATCCGGCCGACGAGCGCGTCGGGCGAGTTCGCCGCGCGGGTGGCGATGTAGACGACGGCGAGGGCTGTCTCGCCGGCTCCGGAGATCGCGGCGAGGAAGACGAGGGCCGGCACCGAGGAGACGAACGCGGTGGCGGCGAGCGGCACCGCCATGACGACGACCGACGCGAGCAGGACGCGGGCGACGTTCGTCTGCTGCCCGAGACGCGCCGAGATCGCCGATCCGGCGACGCTGCCCACCCCGAGGCCGGTGAGCGTCAGGCCGAAGATCGCCGGGCTGTAGCCGAGGTCGTGGACGATCCGGAACGTCCACGCCGCGCCGATCGGGGTGAGGATCGCCGAGGTCGACGCGAACAGCAGGATCACCACCCGCAGGACCGGGTGTCGGAAGACGTAGACGACACCTTCACGGATGTCGTCGACGATCCGGGACGGCGGTCGATCCTTCGGCGCCTTCATCTCCCGGCGGATCAGGAACAGGCCCGCCGCGGAGACCGCGAACGACGCCGCGTCGACCGCGAGGGTCTCGCCCGGCCCGATGACCGTCACGAGCAGGCCGGCGACGGCCGGGCCGATGATGAACGTCGTCGAGTAGGCCGTCTCGAGGATGCCGTTGCCACGCGCGAGCTGCGATCGGCCGACGAGGTTCGGCATCGCGGCCAGGTAGCCGGCCCGGAAGAAGCCGCGCAGGATGGCCAGCGGCGCGGTGATCAGGAACACGACCGCGAGCGTGGGACCGTGCAGCAGCACGCTGATCGGGATCAACGCCGTCAGGACGGCCCGGCCGGCGTCGGCGAGCAGCATCATCCGCTTGCGATCGCCCCGATCGGCCATCGCCCCGGCGATCGTGCCCATGACGAAGTCGGCCCCGGTGTTGAGGGCCAGGATCGTGCCCATGACCAGGCCGGATCCCGTCAGGGCGTAGACGAGAAGCGGGAAGGCGGTCGTGCTGACCGAATCGCCGAGGACCGAAACGCTCTGGCTGGCGAGCAGGGTCAGGAAGTCGCGGTTCCGGAGGAGCGGCTCGTCCGCCGGTGGCGCGCTCACCACCGGCCGTCGCCGTCGCGGCCGGCCCCGATCGAGCGGTCGAGGAAGGCGAGCACGTCGGCCCGCTCGTCGATGAGCTTCGAGATCGGCTTGCCGACGCCGTGGCCGGCGTCGGTGTCGATCCGGACGAGGATCGGCGCGTCACCCTGCTGGGCGTCCTGGAGCGTCGCCGCGAACTTCAGGGAGTGCCCCGGCACGACCCGGTCGTCGTGATCGCCCGTCGTGATGAGCGTCGGCGGGTAGCGGTCCGGCCTGATGTTGTGGAGTGGCGAGTACGCCCGCAGCGTCGCGAAGGCCCCGGGATCCGACGGCGAGCCATAGTCGCTCGTCCAGCCCCAGCCGATCGTGAACTGGTTGAACCGGAGCATGTCCATCACGCCGACCTCGGCGATCGCCGCGCCGAACAGCTCCGGATGCTGGGTGATCGAGGCGCCGACGAGCAGCCCGCCGTTCGAGCGGCCGCTGATGCCGATCCGCGCCGCCGTCGTCCAGCCGGACGCGGCGAGCCATCGGGCGCAGGCCGCGAAGTCGTCGAACACGTTCTGCTTGTGCTCGAGCCGGCCGGCTTCGTACCACGCCCGGCCGTACTCGAGGCCACCCCGGAGCGACGCGACGGCCAGGAGGCCACCACGTTCCATCCAGGCGAGCCATTCGGGCTTGAAGGTCGGGCCGACGGCGATCTGGAACCCGCCATAGCCGTAGAGCAGCGTCGGGATGTCGCCGGTGGCTTCCAGGTCGCGCCGATGCGACAGGAACAGCGGGACGGGCGTGCCGTCCGCCGATGTCGCGAACACCTGCTCGGTCACGAAGTCGGCCGGGTTCCAGGAGAGGGCGTGCTGCCCGACCTCGCGGACGCGGCCGTCCGATATCCGGACGCCGAGGACGCGCTTGGGCCAGGCGAACGACTCGAAGGCGAGGAACAGCTCCGCGTCCTCCGGCCGTCCCCGAAGGTCCTCGATCTTCCCGATCCCGGGCAGCCCGACATCGAACGCGTGGCGCCCATCCAGCTCGACGGCCTCGAGCCGATGGTGGGCGTCGTGGAGGTAGTCGAGCGCCACGCGGCCGCCGACCAGGATCGCCGTCTCGAGGGCATCGGCGCCTTCGGCGACGATCTCGTGCAGCACCTCGGGATCGTCGAGGTCGATGGCGATGACCCGACCGAGCGGCGCGTCGAGGTCGGTTCGGAGATAGATGGTCCGCTCGAGCGTCGCGAGGTGGACGTAGAAGGCATCGGCCTTGTCGAGGAGTGGCCGGAGCTCGGCGCGCTCCGGATGTCCGGCGACCGCCGCCAGGTCCGCCACGTAGATCCGGTTCTCCGGGTCGGTGCCCCGCCAGATCGTGACGATCAGGGTGCGACCGTCCTCCGACGTCTCGGGGAGATAGCCCCACTCGGGCTCGTCGGGCTCCTCGAAGACGATCGGGTCATCGGCCCCGGACGTGCCGAGCCGGTGGTAGCACAGCTGCATGTTCCGGTTGGGCGCCTCGAGCCGGGCGTCGGCCGGCGGTTCCGGGAACCGGGCGTAGAAGAACCCGGCGTCGTCGGCGGTCCACGCCGCGGTCGAGAACTTGCTCCACTCGATCCGGTCCGGCAGGTCCTCGCCGGTCGAGACGCGGCGGATTCGCCAGCGGACCCAGTCCGATCCGGCGAAGCTGAGGGCGATCGCCGCCAGCTCGCCGCTCGACGAGATCGAGACCTCGGACAGCGAGGTCGTGCCTTCGCCATCGACGACATTGGGATCCAGCAGGACCCGGCCCCGAGCCTCCGGCCCGTCCGACGTCCACAGCACGTCCTGGTCCTGGAGGCCGCTGTTCCGGAGCTGGAACCAGCGGTTCCCGCGACGCCACGGAGCGCCAGCCCGCGGGTGGTTCCACAGCTCGCCGAGCCGGCGGCGGATGTCGGGCCGGGCGCGGACGGCCTCGAGGAGGTCCTCGGTCAGGACGTTCTCGGCCTCGATCCAGGCGCGGGACGATGGGGCGTCGGTGTCCTCGAGGCCGCGGTACGGGTCCGCGATCAGCGTCCCGTGGTAATCGTCGACCTGATCGGAACGCGGCGCGGCCGGGTAGACGAGTCTGGGCATGGCCGCGATCCTACCGCCGGAGGGCGGGCCGGTTCGCGCCGGAGGGTCAGTCCGCGGCGGCCACCGCAGCGGGTCGCGGCCGGAGCAGGCCCCCCGCCCGCACGATCACGACCCCGGCGATGCACAGGACGCCGCCGGCGATCGCCAGGAGCGGCGGCACCTCGCCGAGGAGCAGCCACGCGATCACGATCGCCACGGGCGGGATCAGGTAGGTCGTGATCCCCAGCCGGCCGGCCGTCGTGCGGCTGAGCGCGTACGCCCAGGTCGTGAAGCCGATCGAGGTCGGGAAGACGCCCAGGTAGACGAGCCAGCCGAGCTTGCCGACCGCCCCGGCGCCCAGCGCTGCGCTCGTCTCGGTCACGAGCGCTGGCCCGAACGGCAGGCACACGACGAAGCCCACGGCGAACGCCAGCCAGGTCAGCTGGAGGGCGGAGACGTTCCGGGTCGCGGGTTTCTGGGCGGTGACGCCGAGGGCGTAGGCGACGGCGGCGACGAGGCAGAGGACGATCCCGGTGATCGGCGCCGGACCGAACGTGGCCTCCGAGGTGGCGACCCCGATGACGATCGCGCCCGCGAACGCCACGGCCAGGCCGACGAGCAGGCGTCTCGGCAGCCCTTCGCCGAGCAGCAGGCCGGCGAACGCGGCGACGAGGATCGGGCCGGTGTTGACGAGCATCGAGGCGGTCCCGGCGTCGACGCTCCGCTCGGCCTCGTTGAGGGAGAGGTTGTACAGCGCGAGCCAGAGCACGCCCGAGGTCGCGACGAGCAGGACGTCGCGCCGGCTCATCGGCCGCCAGCCCCGTCGGAGCAGCAGGACGCCGAGCAGTCCCGTGCCGATCGCAAGTCGCCCGAGGGCGATCGAGCCGGGCGAGAACGTGTCGGCGAGATCGCGGATGCCGACGAACGCCGACGCCCAGAGGACGACGGTGATGCCCGCGGCCAGCGCCGCCCGACGATCGATCATCGGGAGATCTCCGCATCCATCGTGTGATTGAACACGGTGACCGCTCGATCCGTTGCGGCAAGACTTCCGACCGGTTCCGGCTCTAGGATTCCGGGGCCGTGGCGGACACCATTGCTCGCGCGACCCCGGGCGGCCGGCTCATGCACATGCTGGCCAGCCGCGCGTTGAGCGATCCGAGCGCGCCGGCGATGGTCATCCAGCACCGCGAGGCCCTCGTCTACACCCTCGGCAAGGCCGCCCAGCTCGAGCAGCTGGTCATGTGCCAGTACCTGTACGCGGCGTTCTCGATGAAGGAGCGCGATGACGAGGGCCTCACGAGCGAGCAGCTCGACGCGGTCCGGCGCTGGCGTCGGGAGCTGATCCACATCGCCGAGCAGGAGATGCTCCACCTGGCGCTCGTCCAGAACCTGCTCTCCGCGGTGGGCGCGGGCTCGTCGTTCGGGCGGCCGAACTTCCCGCTGCCGCCGTACGCCTACCCCGCGGGGATCAAGATGGCCCTGCTCCCCTTCTCCGAGCCGGCGCTCCGGCACTTCATCTACCTCGAGCGGCCCGAGGGCATGGACGTCAGCGACGACGAGGCCTTCGCCGCGCTCGAGAAGGCCGCGCCGCTGCCACTCGCCGATGACGACGAGATCGGCGCCCGGCTGCAGGAGTTCCCGACGATCGGGGCGCTGTACCGGGCCGTCGAGGTCGGCCTGGACCAGCTGGCGGGGCGTCTGGGCGCGGATCGCCTGTTCATCGGCCCGCGGGCGGCCCAGGCGACGAGTGCCGACTTCATGTTCGACGAGCTCCGCCCGGTCACCGACCTCGCCTCGGCCCACGCCGCGATCGACGTCATCGTCGAGCAGGGCGAAGGCGCCCGTGGCGCCTGGCGGAGCGCCCACTTCGGGCGCCTGGTCGCGGTCCTCGACGAGCTCGACGACGCCCGCGACGCGGATCCGTCGTTCGAGCCCGCCCGGCCCGTGCTGGCCGCGCTCGTCCGGGAGCGGGAGGACGGCCTGGCCGTCCCGCTCATCACGGATCCGTTCGCCAACCGCTGCTCGGACCTGCTGAACGCCGTGTACGAGGTCCTCCTCCAGGTCCTGTCGCGCTACTTCGCCCACACCGACGAGTCGGCCGAGCAGCTGTCGGTCCTGGCGAACGTCGCCGTCGGGCTCATGAAGAGCGTGATCCGGCCGCTGGGACAGCTCGTGACGCGGCTGCCGGTCGGTCCGGAGCACCCCGGCCGGACGGTCGGGCCGAGCCTCGAGCTCTTCTATGACGTCGACTACCTGCTGCCCCATCGCGACGCGGCATGGATCGTCATGGAGGAGCGGCTGCGCGACGTGGCCGATCTCGCGACCCGCTGCAAGGCCTCGTGCAGCCCGATCTACATGCCAACGCTCAACGCGATCACGAACGCCCTGCGCTACCAGGCCGAGCAGCTCGCCGCCGGCCGCTGACCGAGCGGGCGCCGCTGCCCGAGCGGGCGCCGCTGGCGCGGTCCGGTCCCTCGTCCGGTCCCTACGCCGCACCGGCGTGGGCGATGTGCTCGAACTGGCGCCAGAGGACGATCACGAGGATCGCCGAGCCGGCGAACGCGAACCAGTACGGGGCCGTGATCCCGTACGCGCTCGCGAGGAGGCCGCCGATCGGGGTGCCGACCACGAGGCCGCCCATGATCGCGACCCGGTATACGCCACCGACGCGGCCGAGCAGCTCGTTCGGGACGGCTCGCTGGCGGACCGTCTGGGAGATCGTGCCCCAGATCAGCGAATGGGCACCGAACACGACGAGGGTGCCGAGCGCGACGATCGAGGACGTCGTGATGGCCAGCGACAGATGCGTCAGCGTCTCGATCGTCAGCCCGACCCGCATGATGTTGGCGAACGAAAACCGCCGTTCGATCCGGCTGTACGAGACGGTGGCGATGACGCCACCGATCGCGATCGCGGTCGTCAGGAGGCCGAAGCCGACCGCGTCCATCCCGAGTCGCTCCCGGGCGTAGAGGACGAGCACGCCCCAGGCGGCGCCGTAGGTCACGTTGAAGGTGACGATCGTGAGCGCCAGCGTTCGCATCGGCGGATGGCCGAGCAGCCAGCGGACGCCCTCAAGCATCTCCGCCCCGATCGATCGCGGCTCGTGGCGCTCCGCCCGCGTGCTTGCCCGAATCCGGGAGATCAGCACCGCGCCGAGCACGAATCCTGCGGCGTTCGCGGCGAACGGGATCGGCGGCCCGACCGCGAAGAGGAAGGCTCCAACGGGCGGGAGCACGAGCTGGTTGAGCAGCACGAACGCGCCCTGCATCCGGGCGTTGGCGATCCCGAGGTCGGCCCGGGCGACGAGGCTCGGCATCAGGGTGCTGCTCGCCGAATCCGCGAACGTCTCGCCGGTCCCGAGCACGAACAGCGTCGCGAGGACGAGGGCGATGTTGACCGTGCCGCTGACGATCGTCGCTACAAGCACGGCGAGCACGAACGCCCGGCCGGTGTTCACGAGGATGACCATGACCTTCCGGTCGGACCGGTCCGCGATGGCCCCGCCCAGGACCCCGAACATGAGGACGGGCAGGTACTCGCTCAGCAGGGCCAGCGACACGAGGAACGGGTCGCGGGTCTGCGATGCGACGAGGAGCGGCCCCGCGGCGACGGCGACCCCGTCCGCGGCGCTGTTGACGAAGGCCGCCGACAGGAGCCGCCGGAAGTCACCTCCGAGCCGGGGTGGATAGATGGCATCGATGATCCGGCCGGGCAGGCCGCCGAGGAGGCGCACCCGGCGGAGGATAGCGACGCCGGCGGTCAGCTCGTGGCTGGTTCCTCGCCAGGCCCGATGGTGATGACGACCTTGCCTCGATTCCGGCCCTCGTCCATGTACCGCAACGCGTCGCCCACCTGATCCAGCCCGAAGCGCCGGTCGATCACGGGCCGGAGCTTGCCGGCGGCGACGAGCTCCTCGACGGTCGCCACGTCGTCGGCGGCCCGGTTGAACGGGCGCCAGCCCATGAGCAGGCCCATGTCCTTGCGCTCGCGCCGACCGACGAGCGGAGCGACGATCAGGCCGAGCATGTCGAGCGTCCCGCCGCCGAGCGTGACGTAGACGCCGCCCGGCTTCAGCGCCCGACTCCAGGCAAGGACCGAGTGGTGCGAGTCGACGTCGACGATCCAGTCGAACCGCTCGCCGCCCTGCGTGATGTCGGTCGAGGTGTAGGCGAACACGTGGTCGGCTCCGAGCGACCGGACGAAGCCGACCTTCTCCGCTCGAGACGTGGCCGTGACCTCGGCGCCCCATGCCTTCGCGATCTGGATGGCGAACGGTCCGACGTTGCCCGAGCCGCCGTCGATCAGGACCTGGTCGCCGGCTCGCATCCGCCGACCTCCGGCATGCGGTCGGAGCGCCTGGACGGCGAGGATCGCCGAATGCGGCAGGCAGGCCGCGGCCTCGAACGAGACGCCGTCGGGGATCCGGGCGAACGCCCGTTGCGGGGCGCAGGCGAGCTCCGCGAACGCCCCCATCCCGAAGGCGAACAGGTCACCGAACACGCGATCTCCGGCTTTGAAGGTGGTCACCGCCGGACCGACCGCCTCCACCGTCCCCGCCGCGTCGAGCCCGAGCCTCGGGTTGCGTGGCCGGCGGATGCCGGCGATCAGGCGGTAGAACCACCAGCGCGGATAGAGCTGGTCGAGGTCGGCCCGATTGAGCGACGCGGCCTCGACCCGGACGACGACCTCGTCCTCGATCGGGACGGGCGGGTCGACGTGGCGGACGCGGACGACCTCAGGCCCGCCGTAGACGTCGCGCATCGCGGCTCGCATGGGGGCCTACCCGGCTGCGGGCTCGATGTTCTGATTGCTCCGGAACACGTTGTCGGGGTCCCAGGCGCGCTTGAGGCGGGCGAGCTGGTCGTACTTCGCGTCGCCGTAGATCGAGCGGGCGACGCCGTCGCCATCGTCGGAGATCTCGTTCACGTAGCGACCCGGGCAGGCGTCGCGGGCGAGGATCGCCATGGCCTCGCGACACCAGCCGATGTAGCGGTCGTCGTCGGCAGCATCGTCCCAGGCCCCGGCGTCGGCGCTCATCTCGAACGCGGCCGTCCGGCTCGGGAACGCCGTGGCGTCCTCGGCGACCCGTCGCACGGCTCCCCCGAACCGGGCGAGGCCGATCCCGGCCTCACCGGGTGCGCTCGCCACGTGCTGGACGGCGGCGTCGAGCGTGCCGGCCGACAGGCCGTTCGTGAACAGGCCGTCGATGTACGAGCGCTTGCCCCAGGCCATCGCCTCGTCGTTGGCGGTCTGGATCGTCACGTAGTCGACCTGCCCGGACAGCGTGTTGAACGGCGCGGGGCCGCCGAGGAGCGCCGCCGTGTCGCGCTCGACGTCGGCCGCGTCGCCGCAGTGGTTGACGGCGACGAAGGCCATCGGCCGCCCCGCGACGTCGTCGGGATAGTCGGACTCCGGCACCGCGCGCCCGATCCCGAAGGTGAACGACACCTCGTCCGGCACGGTCTCGGCCAGCTGTGCGGCCATCGCCCAGACGTCGTGCACGTAGCGCCCGTCGTACAGTCGAACGCTCCGGTTCAGCTTGCCGTCGAACGGCCGGAGTCGGAACTCGAACCTCGTGACCACGCCGAAGTTGTGACCCGCGCCGCGGATGGCCCAGAACAGGTCCGGGTGCTCGTCGGAGCTGGCGGTGACGATCGAGCCGTCGGCGAGCACGACCTCGACGGCCTGGAGGTTGTCGATCGTCAGCCCGAACTTGTTCTGGAGGCGGCCCATGCCGCCGCCGAGCGTCAGCCCGCCGACGCCCGTGTGGCCGATCACCCCGACCGGCACGACGAGCCCGTGCGCCTGGCCGGCCTTGTCGAGCGCGCTCAGGAGCGTGCCGCCGCCGACTCGAGCGGTCCGCCGCCGGGCGTCCACCTCGACCTCGCCGAGGGACCGGAGATCGATGACGACCGCGCCGTCGCCGGTCGAGTGCCCGGCCGGGCTGTGGCCGCCGCCGCGAACCGCGATCGGCAGGTGCCGCTCCCTGGCGTATCGGACGGCCAGCGCCACGTCCGGCGTCGCGGCGGGCCGCGCGACCAGGGCCGGTCGCCGGTCGATCGCCGCGTTCCAGACCCGACGGGCGTCGTCGTAGCCTGGGTCGATCGGGCGGATCCACTCGCCGGCGAAGCCCGTCGGCGCGGTCAGCTCAGTCACGAAACCCTGGCTCAGCTTCCGGCCACGCCGAGCTCGGTCGCCGGCGTGGCGGTGCGTGCAGGCGGTGCCGCGCCTGCCTTCGCGAGCTCCGCGTCGAGGAGGGCGAGGTACGGCGCCGCCTTCAGCTCCGTGAAGATGGTCCGCGCCTGGTCGGCCGCCGAGCGGACGAACGGGTCGACGAGCCCGATCCCGCGGAGCAGGTCGAGCCCATAGCGCGCCACCTCAAAGCGCGATTGGACGGCTGCGTGGCGGTCGATCGCCTCCCGATAGCCGCGCAGCGCCTCGTCGACTCGACCCTCGAGCGCGGCGGCTGCGGCGGTCGCTGCCACGCGGTTGGCGCTCGACAGCGCGTCGCGGGTGCCGACGTCGCGGTACCAGGTCATGAGCCGGGTCATGCGGTCTGTGTCGCCGGCCCAGAGCGTGGCGCGGACCGCATGCGGCAGGAAGGAGGTCCGGGCGTTGAAGTCCTCGCACGACGCCTCGAGCTCCGACGCGGCCGTCGCGAACTCAGCCCGCACGAAGGCTCGGTCGCCGCGGATGTAGTGGTACTGCGCCGGCCCGAGCGGATCGTCGACCTTCGCCATGACCCGCTCGTAGACGGCGAGGTGCTCGTCGACCGATTCGCCGCGGGCATTCAGGATGATGCACGCCACGATCAGGTTCCGGAGCCGGTCGAGGGGCCCGATCCCGGCCTGCTCCATCTCGGCGGGTCGGACGGCAGGGTTCTCGCGCAGGATCCGGTCCCAGTCCTTGCCGAGCGCCTCGGCGAAGTACCAGCTGCTCGCCTCGGCCCAGGCGGCCATGGTCCGGTTGCCCAGCTTCCGGGCGAGCTGCGCCGCGGCGTCGACGCGTTCGAGGCCGAGCCGCGGGTCGAGCGAGTTGCCACCCGAATTGCTGAGCGCCCGGAGCTCCGCCGCGACGAACCCGCCGGCGTGGGCGATGTCGATGGCCGCCTGCATCAGGGCGTCCGACTCCCGACTCCGGCCGAGGTATCCGAGTGACGACGCCTTGTTGTTGAGCGTCTCGGCGATGATCCGATCGAGGCCCCGGGGCTCGGCGATCGCGAGCGCGAGGTCCGCGGTCCGGATCGCGTCCTCTGCCTGGCTCGTCCGCATCAGCGCGCGCGAGAGATTGGAGAGGACGGCGGCCCGTGCGTCGCCGGCCTCGTCGGTCGTCAGCAGGTCGGCCGCTCGCTTCAGGACGCGGACTGCTTCCAGCGCCGAGCCGGAGTCGATGAGGATCTCGCCGTAGACGGCCCCGGCCCGCCCTCGGCCGGTCGGATCGTCGAGCCCATCGGCGAGCTCCACGGCGCCACGCGCCAGCTCGAGGGCCAGGAGGTAGTCGCCGCTGACGTCGGCGGATGTCGCCGCGCGCAGCGTCAGGTCCAGGCGTTCGCTCGGGTCCGAGGTGATCCCGATCGCCTGGCGGAGATAGCTGACCGCCTGGGCGTGTGCGCCGAGCGATGCCGCGCGCTCCGCTGCCGCGCTGAGGGCGATCCGCGCCTGGATCGCGACCGCATCGGCCTCGGGCCCCGGCGTGGAGGCCTCGTAGGCGGCGAGGTAGTGCGACGCGAGGAGGCTGGCGAGCTCCTCGTCCGCGGCTGCCTCGAAGTAGCGAGCGGCCGCGAGATGGCGGGCCCGGCGTTCGCGCTTCGCCAGCGTCCCGTACGCGACCTCGCGGATGAGTGACTGGACGAAGCGGTGCTGGCCGCGTTCCGGCGACCGCGGATCGACCTCGACGTCGAGCAGCTCCCGGCGGACGAGGTTGCGCAGGTGCCGCTCGAGGACGTCCGGCGGCTGGCCCGAGACGCCGGCCAGGCCCGCCAGCGTGAACGACTGGCCGAGGACCGAGGCGTCGGCGATGAGACCGCGCTCGACCGGGTCGAGGCCATCGAGGCGGCTGGCGATCAGGCTTCGGAGCGTCTCCGGGACAGCGAGGTCGCCGATATCGCCGACGGGGCGGTAGGCATCGCCGATCCGCTCGAGGCGTCCGTCGGCCACCAGGGCCCGCACGGTCTCCACGGCGTACAGCGGGATGCCGTCGGCCCGACGCAGGATCGTCGTCACCGCCGCCTCGGGGAGGCCCGGCACGAACCCGCCGAGGAGCTCGCGCATCGCGGCGTCGTCGAGCGGCTCGAGGGCGATCTTCGTCAGGTGTCGTGTTGCGGCGCCCCAGTCGGGCCGGCGGTCGAGGAGCTCCGGCCGAGCCAGCGTCACGACGATCACCGGCACGTTCCGCGTCCACTCGAGCACGTGCTCGATGAAGTCGAGGAGGCCCGAGTCGGCCCAGTGCAGGTCCTCGAAGAGGAGGATCGTCGTGCCCCGCTGGGCGACCTGCTCGAAGAAGATCCGCCACGCCGCGAAGAGCACGTCGCGCCCGCCGGCCGGAGCGGGCTCGAGGCCGAGCAGGGTCAGGAGCGCCGGCTCGACCCAGCGGCGGTCCTCCTCATTGGCCACGTACTCGCGGACCGCGGCGGCGATCCCCGCGCGGGTGGTGGCCGCGTCGTCGGTCTCGGACAGGCCGGCGCGCCGCCGGACCATCTCGCCGAGCGCCCAGAAGGTCACACCCTCGCCGTAGGCCGGGCTGCGGCCACGGTTCCAGAAGATCTGCTCGTCGATCCCGTCGATGTACTTCTCGAGCTCCCAGGCGAGCCGGCTCTTGCCGATGCCCGCCGGACCCGTGATCGAGACGAGGCGGGTCCGCCGGTCCCGGCCGGTCGTCGCGATGAGCTCCTTGAGCTGGCGCAGCTCCTCCTGCCGCCCGACGAACGGCGGCTCGGGCAGGTCCGAGCGACCCTGGCCGCCGCGCTGGGCGACGACCCGGATCGCGCGCCATGCCGGAACCGGGGCGGCCTTGCCCTTCAGCGACTGCTCACCGGCCGCCTCGAACGTGACGGCGGAGCTGGCCGCCCGCATCGTCGCCTCGCCGACGAGGACGGTGCCGGGCCGGGCCGCCGATTGCAGCCGGGCCGCGGTGTTGACGATGTCGCCGACGACGAGGCCCTGGTTGACGGCCCCGAGATTGACCGCGGCCTCGCCGGTGAGGACCCCGGCCCGGGCCTCGATCCCGGCACCGAGGCTCGGGATGGCGTCGACCAGCTCGAGGGCCGCTCGAACCGCCCGTTCCGCGTCGTCCTCGCGGGCGACCGGAGCGCCCCAGACGGCCATCACGGCGTCGCCGATGAACTTCTCGACGACCCCGCCGTAGCGGCCGATGAGCTCGCGGCTCAGGTCGGCGTAGCGGCTGAGCATGTCGCGGGTGTCCTCGGCGTCCCGTTCCTCGGCGAAGGGCGTGAAGCCGACGAGGTCGGCGAAGAGGACGCTCACGAGGCGGCGTTCCGCGACCGGGGCGTCGCCTGGCCCGGCGCCGTCGCCCGCGACGCCCGTCGAGCCCGGACGGGCGGCGGCCGATGTCAGCCCGGCCTGCAATGGCAAGCCGCAGTCGCCGCAGAAGCGCCGCCCCTCGGGATACGGAGCGTCGCAGTTCGAGCACGTCCGAGCGAGAGCCGTGCCGCAGTTGCCGCAGAACCGCTGACCCGGGTCGTTTGCGCTGCCGCAGGTGGGACAGGTCATCGGAGGCGGAGCGTACAGCAGACGCCCCGCTGGGCTGGCTATGATCGCGTCGCCGATTTCCGGGGCACGAGCAGGTCGGCGGCACGAGGAGGAGGGACTGCCCGTGGGAGGCCTCGCCGCTTACCGACAGTTGTTCGGTAACGGTCCCCTCATTCGTCTCCTCGTCGGCGAGGCGATCAGCGGGATCGGCGACTGGCTCTACATCGTCGCCATCTTCGTCGTGATCTACGAGCAGTCCGGCAGCGCGGCGCTCGTCGGGGCGTTCGGCGCGATCCGCCTGATCCCGTACGTGATCCTGTCGGTCCCGGCCGGCGTCATCGCGGACAAGTTCGACCGCCGGCTCGTCCTGCTGTGCTCGGACGTCTACCGGGCAACCCTCCAGATCATCATGGCCATCCTCGTCGCCAACCACGGGCCGGTTATCGTCGTGGCCGCCCTGGCGATCGCGGCGACGTGCGGATCCGCGTTCTTCTACCCGGCCATCGGGGCGTACATCCCGGCCCTGGCGAAGGACGAGACCCAGCTCGGGCCGGCGAACAGCCTGTGGGCGACGATCCAGAACTTCAGCTACATCGTCGGTCCCGCGATCGGCGGCATCGTCCTCGCCCTGGGCAACGTGACGAGCGCGTTCATCCTCAACGCGATCAGCTTCTCCGTGATCGTGGTCATCCTGTGGTTCCTGCCACCGTCCCACGCCAAGCACGAAGCTGGACCCACCCCGGCGGCTGGCGCCGACTCCCCGGACGCCGCGCCCGCACCCGCCTCCCCGCCGGCCACGTCCACCCTCAGGCGCCGGCCGCTCGCGGGCCTCGGGGTCATCCAGGTCATCGCCGGGTTCCTCGGCGGCGGCTTCCAGGTCATCACGGTGGTCCTGGCCCTCGACATCCTGAAGGCCGGCGACGCCGGCAACGGCTACCTGAACGCGGCGATCGGCATCGGGGGACTGCTCGGTGGGTTCCTGGCCGGCGCGCTCGTCCTCCGCCGCGGCCTCGACGGGCCGATGATCATCGGGGCCGTGATCACCGGCATCGGCACGCTGGCGCTGGGCCTGACGACGAACCTGTCCGTTGCCCTGATCGTCATCGGGGTCGCCGCCGGCGGCGCGATCATCATCGACGTCGTCACCACGACCGTGTTCCAGCGGCTCGTGCCCGACGAGCTCCGCGGTCGCGGGACCGGGGTCCTCATGGCGCTGACCACGCTCACCGGGGCTGCCGGTGCGTTCCTCCTGCCGATCGGCGTGTCGTCCTTCGGGGCGTTGCCGGCGTTCGGCACGCTCGGGATCGCCACGGTCGTCGTGTCGATCGTCGGGATCGGGCTGATCGGCCGGGCCGCGGACCGCGCCCCGACCCTGTACGAGGCAACGATGGAACGGGTTGCGAAGCTGCCGCTGTTCGCCGGCGTGACGCGCGCCCGGCTCGAGACGGCCATGCACCAGGTTATCGAGGTGCCGGCCAAGGCCGGCCAGGCCATCGTCACCCAGGGCGACACGGCCGACCGGTTCTACATCATCGAGTCGGGCAGCTTCTCGGTGACACAGGTGCCACCCGAGGGTGGCGAGGCCGTCTTCCTCCGGAAGCTCGGCTCGAACGACGTCTTCGGCGAGCTCGGCCTCCTGCGTCGCGAGCCGCGCTCGGCGACCGTGACGGCCGATACCGACGGGCTCCTGCTTGCCCTCGAGCGTGACGAGTTCCTGGCGCTCGTCGGCGCCACCGGCAACCTCCGCGGCCGGATGCTCAACCTCTACACCGGCTACAGCGGGGTCGGGCGCTAGGCCTCGGTCGCGGCCACCGCCACGGTCAGGCCAGGAGGCGCGGGAGCAGCTTGGCGCTCTGGCAGTCGGTCCGGATCGCGACCTCACGCTGGATCGCGGCCAGGAAGTGGCGATCAAACGCGCCGCGCGGGAACGCCGCGTCGATCGGCGCCCGACGATCTGCGACGAGATCGGCCCCGATGGCGCGCACGTCCAGCCCCGTGGCCCGGTCGAGCAGGACCGACTCGGCGCCGTCCGCGGCGGTCACGGTCGGGGCCATGTGCAGGATGATCGCCCGGGCCACCCGGTCGGCGTCGAGGGGGCCCATCCCCGCGCGCAGGAGGAACCGCCGTGCGACGTCCGCGCCGTCGTACTCGAAGCACGCTCGCGAGCGACCAATCCGCGTCAGGCCAACGTCATGGAGGAGCGCCGCCGGCCAGAGGATGCGTGGCTCGAACCCGAGCCCGTCGTGCTCCGCGAGCAGGGCGCCCCAGCAGTACGCCCGCACCGAATGATCGAACAGGTACCGGGGCAGCACCGTCGCCGCGTGCCTCCATGTCGCGGCCGAGATCCGGTCCTGTGGCACCGCGACCGGCCCGATCCGGCCCGGCAGCGCTGGCATCCCAGGCCTCGCCAGATCCGTCATCCGAGCCGCGCCCGTCGCGCTCGGACCAGGCGCCGAACCACGTCGTCCGGGAGCGGATGGTCCGCGTCGTAGTTGATCGTTCCCTTCCAGGTGCCGTAGGCCGCGAGCTCGCCGTCGACCATGTCGGACGGCAGCCGGCCCGGATAGAACGAGAAGCCCTTCTTCGTCGCCGCGAAGCCGAGGAAGTACCTGCCGTCGATCCGGAAGGCGGGCATCAGATAGGCGATCACTTCGACGGCCTCGGGTGCCTCCTCGTGGACGATCGCCCGGAGGCGCTCGAGCTCCGCGCGCTGCTCGGGCCGCAGGCCGGCGAGGTACTCGTCGAATGATTCGGGAGCGAGCATCGCGATCGAGTCTACCGGCGGGTCGGTGGCGGCACCGCTAGCCTCGTGGCCATGGACGTCTCGCGAGCGATCCCGATGGCCAGCGGCGCCGAGTTCGAGGACTGGCTCGTCGAGCACGGCTCGACGGAGCGTGACGTTCTCGTTGCGATCTTCAAGAAGTCCACCGGGCTCCAGACGGTCGATCTCGAGGGCCTCCAGGAAGCCGCGCTGGCCTGCGGCTGGGTCGACACCCAGATCCAGCGGATCGACGACCTCCGGTATGCGATCCGGTTCGTGCCGCGGCGACCCGACTCGAGCTGGTCGGCGACCAACCGCGAGATGGCGAGGCGACTGCTGGAGCAGGGCCGCATCCGCGCCACGGGCCTCGCCCTGCTGCCGCCCGACCTCTGACGTCTTAGCGGAAGAGCTCGCGAAGGTCGTTCGCGCTGCAGGCGTCGGCGATGCAGCCGAGCCCGAGGAGCTCCTCGGCGGTGTGCAGCAGCGAGTAGTGGTTGTGGCTCGTGGCCGACCGGTAGCCCGTCTTGGCCAGCGGGCTGATGACCAGCGTCGCGACGTGGCCGCCACCGCCCGTTGAGGTGGTGCCCTCGTCCCAGGTCAGCAGGACCACGCCGTTCGTGAAGGCGGCGCTGGTCAGGATCTTCGGCAGGAATCCCTTCAGGAACGCGTCGCCGTGGGCGACCGAGCAGTCGTGCATGTCGTTGCAGAGGTTCGGGACGATCAGCCAGAAGCTGCCGCTGTTCGGGTTGAAGTGGCTGAAGTCCGTGATCCGGCTGCAGCGGGTCGAGCTGCCGGAGACGGCCGTCCAGCTGATCGCCGGCTCGTGCTTCCGGGCGTACGTACCGGGCCCGTCCTCCCCGCCCGAGGCGGTCGAGCCCTTGTAGCAGCCGAGCGGGACGTTCTCGGCCGCGACGTGCCAGGAGAGCCCCTTCGACTCGAGCTGGCTGGCGAGCGTCGCACCGGACGTGAAGTTGTACGTGCCATCCGTGGTCACGCCCCGGGTCGTGCCCGCCCACAGCGCGAAGTAGTTCGGCTCGGAAGGGTGAGCGACCGCGTCGTAGTTGGTCGCGAGCCCGTACCGGGCGATCAGGCTGTTGATGTACGGCGCGGCGCTGCTGCCGACGATCGATCCGTATTCCTTGTTCTCCATCACGATGACGAAGACGTGGGCGACCCGGGGGACCGTGGCCGAATCGGGCGCCGGCAGCGACCCGACGATGACCCCCGTGGGCGAAGGCGCGATGGCGATCACGCCGGCGCTGCCCGGGGGTGCTGGTGACGCCGCGGCGCCGGCGGGTTCGTTCGGCTCGACTCCGGCGATCAGGAGCGTGGCGCCCACCTCCCCCGCCGCGAGGAGCGCCAGGATCGCGATGGCCGCGGCGCCGAGGGCGAGCGCCCGCGGTGGGACACGCCTGGCGCCGGGGCGGCGGATCGCGCGCTGCATCGACCTCGCCACCGTAGTCCCGCGGGACGGGTCTGGCAACCAGCCCGATGGTCCCGATGCGGGGACTTGACAGACCCAGCGCGAGCGGGTTCAATAACGCCGTTGTTCCATAACATAGGAGTTATTGATGGTCCTGGCGAACCTCCCGCTGTCTTCGGCGGATCCGCTCAGCAGCATCTTCGGTGCGCTGGCTGATCCGACGCGGCGAGCGATCCTGGCCCGGCTTGCCGACTCGCCCGACGACCTCACGGTGGCGCAGCTGGCCGCGCCGTTCCCGATGTCGCAGCCGGCGATCTCGCGGCACCTCCGGGTGCTCGAGCAGGCCGGCCTCATCTCGCGGCGGCGGCGCGCCACCGCCCGGCTCAGCCAGCTCCGGGCCGAGCCGCTCCGGGACGCCTCGGATTGGCTGGCTCGGTACCAGGCCCTCTGGAACGAACGGCACGGGCGACTCGACGCCCTGCTCGTCGCCCTCAAGGAACAGGAACAGGAACAGCAACAGGAAGGAAGGACCGATCGTGGCTGAGACAAAGATCACCGCCCCTGCCGGCACGCCGTTCATCGACATCGAGCGCGAGTTCGATGCACCTCGTCGCCTCGTGTTCAAGGCGTACATCGAGCCTGCCCTCATCAAGCAGTGGCTCGGCCCTCGCCGGTACGAGATGGTCATCGAGCGCTGGGACGACCACGGCTACCGCTACCTCCATCGCGACGACCGGGGCCACGAGTTCGGGTTCCGCGGTGCCTTCCACGCCCCGATGACCCTCGACGGCGGCACCCAGACGTTCGAGTTCGAGGGCGCTCCGGGCCACATCTCGCTCGACTCGCTCGTGCTCGAGGATCGGGGCGATCGGACCCTCGCCCGGACGCACTCCGTGTTCCAGTCGGTCGAGGACCGCGACGCGATGATCCAGGCCGGCATGTCCGGCGGCGTCATCGAGGGCTACGAACGCCTCGACGAGACCCTGGCGGCGCTCGCGGCTCCGGTCTCCGCCTGACCACTCCCCTCCCCGCGCGCTCTGCGCCCCGGGCCGGCCACGGTCCGGGGCGCATCCGTCACGCGAAGCTCGGCGTACAGGCGCGCGAGCGCCGGCAGCTGGTAGCTGGCGTTCAGGCCGCTCGGGTTCGGCAAGACCCACAGCTCGGCGCCGGCGAGCGGCTCCGGCTGCCGCCCGATCGCCGCCTTCGGCCGGCCGAACCCGCGCCGGTAGCCGTCGACGGCGAGGATGGCGACGACCCGGGGCGTGGCCCGTCGCACCGTCTCCCCAAGCCGGTCAGCGCCCGCGCGGAGCTCGGCATCGTCGAGCTCGGCCGCGGTCGCCGTCGTCCGGTTCACGAGGTTCGTGATCCCGATCCCGAGATCCAGCAGGACGTCCCCCTCGTCCGGCGACAGCAGGCGCGGGGTCAGGCCGGCGGCGTGGATCGCCGGCCAGAACCGGTTCCCTGGCCGGGCGAAGTGGAGCCCGGTCGCGCCCGAGTACAGGCCGGGATTGATGCCGACGAACAGGATGTCGAGCCCGGGTCGCACGAGGTCCGGTATCGACCGGCCCGCCGCGGCGCGCAGCTCGGCCGGCGATGGCCGGGGCACGCTCACCGGAGGCCCTTGCGGCCGGTGGGATCATGTCGGCCATGGTCGAGTACGGCACGGGGATCAGCCACGGTCCGGCCGGGCAGGTCGCGGGCAGCGGGAGCAATCCGGCGGGCGGTCACGTCGGCAGCATCGACGTCGGGTCGTCGCTCAGCGGTCTCGTCAACAGCGCGTCGACCGCGTTCTCGGCGATGCCGCTCGTCGAGCAGGTCGTGATCGTGGTCGCCGTCGTCTTCGTGCTCGGCTTCATCCTGCGGAAGGTCTTCTAGGCCCTCTCGAGCCCGATCAGCGGCCGCGGTTCGGGTCGCGGCCGGCGGAGCCCCGGAAGATCGGCTCGCCCGACGCATACGCCCGCCCGCGAACCAGGTCGATCAGGCGGTCCAGGACGCGCTCCCCATCGTTCCGCAACGCGCTGTGCTCGTACTCGTTCGTGATCCACGGCCGGACGTTCCCGACCTCCGCCGAGGTCTCGAGCGCGAACTCGCGCTCGACGAAGAGGTCGTTCACGTAGATGGTGCAGGCGACCGGGACGCGATTCCGGGCGAGGGCGTCGGGGTCGTAGAGCCGCGGCCAGGGGTGCTCCGCGAGCAGCTGGGCGACGTCGCGCTGCCCGTGAAGGTCGCCGTAGTCCTCCCACATCCACGGGAAGACGTGCTCAGCGGTGAAGTAACGCTTCGCGACGACCTCATCGGGCAGGAGCCGGTCGGCGGACCAGCGGGTCGCGCAGCCGTCGGCATAGGACGACTCGTGGAGGGTCGCGTAGATCGGGTTGCGGTGGAAGCGGACGCCCTGCTCGGCGTCGTGCAGGAAGGCGTTCGAGCCGAACGGCAGCTCGATGACGTGATGCAGGAGCTCGAAGCCAAGCGCGTCGCCCAGGTACAGCCCGAGCTGGCGGAACCGGCGCGAGGTCAGTCGATCGCCCGATGGCAGGCGGATGTCCTCGTCGTCGAGGCGGCGATGGATCTGGTCGACGCGGGCGCGATCCTCGGGATACCGGGTGTAGTAGGCCTCGTTCTTTTCGAGCAGCCGCCGGTAGGTCGCCCCGTAGACGTCGTCGACGTGTCGCCCGATGGGCGTCATCCCGCCGGTGTTGAAGACCTCCCGAAGCCCGTCCGGCGCGATCGACAGGTAGGTGAGCGAGGTGAACCCGCCGAAGCTCTGGCCGAGGACGCTCCACTGCTCGACGCCCAGCTCCCTGCGGATCAGCTCGCAGTCTCGGACGATCGAGTCGGCGCGGAACAACGCGAGGTAGGCCGCTTGCGCGGCCGGCGTGTCACCCGGCGGGATCCGGCCCACCGGCGTCGAGCGGCCTGTGCCGCGCTGGTCGAGCAGCAGGATCCGGTAGTCGCGGAGAGCCCGCTTCATCCAGCCCGACGGCGGTGACGTCGGCCGGGCGGCCTCGAAGCCCGGCCCGCCCTGGAGGAAGACGAGGTAGGGCCGCTGGAGGCCGTCGGGCGCGGCCAACTCGCGGGTGAACACCGTGATGGACTGGCCGGCAGGCTTGCCGTGATCGAGCGGCACGCGGTGCTCCCGCTCCGTGATCAGGGCGCCCTGGATGGCGATCGGCGTTGCCACGCGGCAACGATACGGGGCCCGAGGGAACCATGCGCCCCGCAGCGTCGTCTCGCGGCGGACGTACGTCCGCCGCTCAGTGGGGTTCTGCATGCGCGCACGCGACACGCTCCGGCTCTGGCTACCGCTCGTCTTCCTCCTCGCCGCCTGCTCGGGCGGCGCGACGGCCTCGGCGACACCCGGCGGCGGGACGCCCGCCCCGACGGCCGAGCCAGGCTCGCCGGCTCCCTCGCCCAGCGCCGCCACATCGGCGGCGCTCCTCCTGCGCGTCACGACCGAGGGCGGGTTCATCGGCCCGGCGGCCAATCTCGCCGCCCTGCCCCAGGTCTCGGTCTACGCCGACGGTCGGATCCTCATGCCGGGCGCGGTCGACGCCATCTATCCCGGCCCGCTCCTGATCCCCGTCCAGGTGCGCGACGTGGGCCCGGCCGGCGCCCAGGCGATCGTCACGGCGATCCGCGCGGCCGGCCTCGACAAGCCGCGCGCCGACACCGGCGGCGGCATCCCGGCCGACACGGGGACGACCGTCTTCCAGGTCCAGGTCGACGCGACGGCCGTGACGACGCGGCTCGTGCTCGGCGGCGGCCTCCCCGGGCATCCGGGCGGCGGCGATGCCAGCCCCGACCCCGAGGTCGCGGCGGCGGCCGATCTCCTCACGAAGCTGAACGACTCGAACGAGACCTGGGGCGCCGCCAGCGCGCCGACCACGACCCTCCAGCCCACGGCGTTCCGGATCTACGTCGCCCCGGGCGCACCCCCATCGGATCCGTCGACGGCCCAGGCTCCCGTGGTCTGGCCCCTGTCGACGCCGCTCGCCTCGTTCGGTGTCCCCGCGACCCCCGATCGCGGGATCGCCGGGCTCCGGCAGGGCGCGGTCCTCGGCGCGGATGCGCAGACGCTCTTGCCGATTCTTAACCAGGCGACGGTCCTGACCCCGTTCAGCAGCGGCGGCCACCTGTATACGCTCTACGTCCGGCTGCTCCTGCCCGACGAGGTGCCTGCCCAGGGGTGACGAAGCTCTCGGTCCCCGCGATCGCCCTGCTGCCGCTGCGGCTCTTCTTCGGCGTCACGTTCCTCTGGGCGGGCCTGGACAAGCTCCTCGACCCGACGTTCTTCGACGCGACGGCACCGACGTCGCTGCATGCCCAGCTCCTCGATTACGCCCGCCAGTCGCCGCTCGGTGACCTGATCCGGGCGAGCCTTCCGCTGGCGACGCCGATCGGCCTGGTCATCGCGCTCGGTGAGCTCGGCGTCGGGATCGGCACCCTGACCGGCCTGGCGTTCCGCCTCGCAGCGGTGGGTGGCGCCGCCTTGTCGCTGCTCTTCTGGCTGACCGCCTCGTGGCCGACGCATCCGTACTACTTCGGGGCGGACCTGCCGTATCTCTTCGGCTGGCTGGCCCTGGCCGTGGCCGGCCACGGCAACCTCCTCGTCCCGGAGCGGTTCCGGGAGGACGCCGCGACGGGGACATCCGGGGCGGGTGGCACGGCCAGCCGACCGAGAGCCGACGGCTTCACCCGCGCTCGACGGCTGCCGGCGAAGGGACCGGCCCGGACCGGACGTGCGGCGTCGTGGGCGGCCTCGTCGGCCCCGCCGCGGAGCTCGTCGGGTCCGTCACGACCGAACGAGCCGGAGTCGCCGCAGCGACGGCTGTTCCTCGAGGCCGGGCTGCTCGCCGGCATCGCGGCGATCGTGGCGTCGATCTCGGTCCCGCTTCGGGCGCTGGGCCTCGCCAGCGAGCCGACCGCGGCCCCGACCCTGGCACCGACGCCGGCACCGACGCTCCCCCCGGGTGCGAGCCCGACGGCCGTCACCGCCGGATCCGGCACGCCGGGGGTCTCCGTCGGCGACCTCGCGATCGCGCGGATCTCGGACGTCGACCAGACAGGGTCGGCCTCCTTCACCGTGCCGTTCGACGCGCCGGCGCCGCTCCCGGCGGGAGATCCGGGGATCGTCGTGAAGCTCGGGGACGGCTCGTTCGTGGGCTACGACGCCATCTGCACGCATGCCGGCTGCACCGTCGAGTACGACGCAACGTACAGCGTTATCTTCTGTCCCTGCCACGGGGCCGAGTTCGACCCGGCCCATGACGCCGCCGTGCTGGCCGGTCCGACGCGACAGCCCCTCACCAAGCTGCCGCTGGTGGTCGACGAGGCGAGCGGGACGATCAGCCTCGCCGGCTGACCCGACGGCCCGCGAGGGCCGCGGCGCGCTTCAGCAGCAGGCGCCGCTCGGGCCCGTTGCGGGTCAGCGAGGCCGCGCGCGCGAACTCCGCGGCCGCCTCCTCGCGGCGGTCGAGCTTCTCGAGCAGGTCGCCGCGAACCGCCGGCAGCAGGTGGTACGAGGCCAGCGCCGGCTCCTCCCGGAGCGCGTCGACCAGCTCCAGCCCGGTATACGGGCCGAACGCCATCCCCACGGCAACGGCTCGGTTCAGCTCGACGATGGGCGACGGGGCCAGCTGGGCGAGCGCGTCGTACAGCGCGACGATCCGGGGCCAGTCCGTCTCGGCTGCCGACCGGGCGCGGGCGTGGCACGCCGCGATCGCTGCCTGGAGCGCATACGGCCCGCGGGCGCCGCCGAGCGCCTCTGCCCGGGCGAGGGCGGCCAGTCCCCGGCCGATGAGGAGGCGGTCCCAGCGGGCCCGCTGCTGCTCCAGCAACGGGATCGGATCGCCCTCGGGGGTGGTGCGAGCCCGAATCCGGGAGGCCTGGATCTCCAGCAGCGCCGCGAGCCCATGCACCTCGGGCTCGTCGGGGACGAGGCCCTCCAGGACCCGGACGAGGCGCAGCGCGTCGTCGCACAGGGCCGGCCGGACCCAGTCCTCGCCGGCGGTCGCCGAATAGCCCTCGTTGAAGATCAGGTAGACGACCTGGAGCACGGAGCCGAGGCGAGCCTGGAAGTCGGGCCCGGTGGGAACTTCGAACGGGACGCGCGCCTCGGCCAGCGTCCGCTTGGCCCGCGAGATGCGCTGCCCGATCGTCGCGGCCTGGGTGAGGAATGCCCGGGCGATCTCGTCGGTCGTGAGGCCGCCGAGGAGCCTCAGGGTCAGCGTGACGCGGGCGTCCACCGACAGTACGGGATGGCAGCAGATGAACACGAGCCGAAGGAGGTCGTCGCCGATCGCCGTGTCATCGACGGCCTCCGCCAGGTCGGGCTGGTCGCGCTCGTGCCGGGCGAGATCCGCGGCGAGGACCTGCTCCTTGTCGCGCAGGCTGGACGCCCGTCGGATCTGGTCGATCGCGCGGTGCTTCGCGACGCCCATGAGCCAGGCTGCCGGGTTGTCCGGGACGCCCTCGACCGGCCATTGCTGGACCGCCGCGACGAGGGCATCCTGGGCGAGATCCTCGGCCTGGCCCACGTTGCGGGTGATCCGCGCGAGCGCGGCGATCAGCCGGGGCGACTCCATCCGCCAGACCGTGTCGATGACACGGCCGACCACGTCGTCCCGGCTATCGACGTCGACCATCCGCTCGCTCAGGCCCCGGCGGCGTCCGTGGGCACCTCGCCCGGGTCGTAGACCCGCTGGATCGTCCCGCGACCATCGCCGACGATGCGCCAGAAGCGCTTCGACAGCTCGATCGCCTCGTCGTGCGACGCGACCTCCACGATCGCCCAGCCGACGACGGCCTCCTTGGCCTCGGTGAACGGCCCGTCGGTGACCGTGAAGTCGGCGCCGTGGTGGCTGATGTAGGTCTTGCGGGGATCGAGGCCGCCCGTCGCCACCAGCGAGCCGTCCGTGAACCCCTCCTGGACGAAGCGGCCCATCTCCTCGAAGAGCTCCGGCGTCGGCGGGGTGTCGCTCGGATCGGGGATCGTCTGCATGAAGTACTTCATCACCGGGCTCCCTGTCGCGCCGCGACCTGCTCGGCCATGCGGGCTTCCTGCGCCCGCAGCTCGGGCGTGAACTCGGCGCCGTAGTCGTCGGCCTCGGCGATGGGTCGGATCTCGACCTCGACGCCGCCACCGAACGGGGCGCGCTTCAACCACTCGATCGCCTCCTCGAGCGACCGGACCTGCCAGATCCAGTAGCCCGCGACGAGCTCCTTCGACTCCGCGAACGGCCCGTCGATGACGGTACGCTGCCGGTCGTCGAACCGGACGCGGACGCCGCGCGAGCTGGGCAGCAGCCCGTCGGCCGCCAGCAGCACGCCGGCGTTCACGAGGGACTCATTGAAGCGACCCATCTCCGCGAGGAGCGCCGTGCTCGGGACCGCGCCACCTTCGTAGCGCTCGTCCCCCTTCACCAGGACCATGACTCTCATCACGTCCTCCTTTCTGACACCACGTCGAACGGCGGGCGCGGATTTCGACATGCGTCGTAGCCTATGCACGAAAGGGTGGTGTCATGGCCGAGCGGGTAGTGCTCCTCGTCGGGACACGGAAGGGCGCGTTCCTCCTCGACGGCAACGCCGCCCGGCGGAGCTGGCAGGTCAAGGGGCCGTTGTGCGAGGGCTGGCCGCTCCACGATCTCTCGATCGAGCCTGGGTCCGGCGCGATCATCGCCGGCGGCGGCTCGGAGTGGTACGGCCCGGCCGTCTGGCGGAGCGATGACCTCGGCAACACCTGGAGCCACTCCAGCGAGGGCCTGACATACGGCGACGCCGGCCCCAAGGTCAAGACCATCTGGAACGTGACCGCCGGCCCGGGCGCCCTGTATGCGGGCGTGGAGCCCGCCGGCCTGTTCCGCTCGACCGACGGCGGGGCCACCTGGCAGCACGTCGAAGGCCTTCGCAACCATCCGACGCGGCCCGACTGGCAGCCCGGCAACGGCGGGCTCTGCCTGCACTCGATCGTCCCCCACCCCACAGACGCGAGCCGCGCCTGGGTCGGGATCTCCGCCGTCGGCGCGTTCGAGACGCGGGACGGCGGCGAGACCTGGGAGCTGCGCAACAAGGGCGTCCGCGCCGACTTCTACCCCGACAAGTACCCCGAGTTCGGGCAGTGCGTCCACAAGCTGGTCATGGCCGCCGACGGCGGCGAGCACCTGTACCAGCAGAACCACTGCGGGGTCTACCGAACGACGAACGGCGGCATCCAGTGGGAGGAGATCACGGCCGGGCTGCCGTCGCAGTTCGGCTTCCCGATGGGCGCCCATCCCCGCGACGCGAACACGGTCTGGACGATCCCGCTGAACGGCGACGATCGAGGCCGCTACATGCCGGACGGCAGCGCCGGCGTGTGGCGATCCCACGACGGCGGCGACACCTGGATCCGGTCCGGCGAGGGCCTGCCCCAGCACGACGCCTATATCAACGTGCTTCGGGAAGCCATGGCGGTCGACCGTCTCGACCCGGTCGGCGTCTACTTCGGCACCAGCAACGGCCAGGTCTTCGCGAGCGCCGACGAGGGTCGCACCTGGTCACTCGCGGCCGAGAACCTCCCCGCCGTCTGGTCGGTCGAGGCCGCGATCGTCGGTTGAGCACGGCCGGCGACGCCCCCGCGACGGCCCGCGATACCTCCGCGCCCGCCGCTGCGCCGGCCGTCGTCCACCTGCCCCGGTCGCTCGTGGCGCTGTTCGCCGACGCGCCCCGCCGCTGCGACGCTCGCGGGGCCACGGTCCTCGAGCTTATCGACGATCTCGATGCCCGGATCCCGGGCCTGCGAAACCGGCTCCTCGATGCCGGCCCGACGATCCGGACGCACATCAACGTGTTCGTCCAGGGTCGGCGGGCGTCCCTGGACACGGCGGTGCCGGCCGGCGCGGACGTCCACGTGATCCCGGCCGTCTCGGGCGGCTAGACCTCGAAGTCGCGACGGCCGGCGAACCCGGCGAGCACGAATGGCCGGCTCGACTCGTAGAGCGCGATCCGGTGCCCGCCGGGCGTCACGAACGACGTCGCCGGGCCGGGCGGCAGCTCCAGGCTCCGCTCGCGCGACCAGCCGCGCGACGCAAGCTCGTCCATCGCGGCCGCCAGGCTCGCGACCCGGTAGACGAGGATCGGTCGCTCGCCGTCGAGGTGATCGGTCAGCAGGATCGCCGGCGGCGAGGCACTGAGGCTGACCATCGCCACGCGGGTGCCGCCGTCCTCGATGGCGAACACGAGCTGGCCGCCGAGCACCCGGGTCAGGTACCGCGCCTCGGCGGCCACGTCGCGGCTGGGTGTGTACAGGAAGTCGAGGTCCTCGAACGGCGGCTCGTGGTCCGGGCCGGTCATCGGTGGAAGGCCTCGAGGGCCGCACGCTCCGCTTCGATGGCCTCGCGTTGGTGTCCCTCGAGCGGCTCGAGCTCCTCGACCACGATCCGCCCGTCGCGGACGACCCAGGTCGCGGCGACGCGGCCGTCGACCAGCACCGTCCCCACCGAGAACGGGTTCCGGACGTTGAAGATCCTCGACCGGTGCGCCTCCGGCAGGATCCCCGTGGCGCGGAAATGCACGAGCAGGGAGTTGTCGAACTGGGCGAGGAACCGGACCGGAGCCGCGGTGTCGGCATCCGGGAGCATCGCGTCGGCGAGGTCGACGAGCTCCCGACCGCCGTCGTCGACGAAGCGTCGGAGCTCGAGGTTCGAGCCGCCCCGCTTCGCGTCGGCGACCGGGATCCCGGCCCAGCCGGCCAGGTCCGACCAGCGGAGCGGGCCGAAGCCACGAAGGCCGGCTCGCACCAGCCGCGTGAGCCCCTCCTCCTCCGTCGCTTCGTCGGGACCGACCCACAGCTCCGCCAGCCCCAGCCGGTCGGCCCGGCGTCGCTCCCACGTCCCCGACGGCGGCACCCGGACGAGGTCGACCCAGAGGCCGACGCTGCCGATGAAGCCGTCGGCCAGTCCGTCGAGCTCCTTGACGTACCGCGGACCGGCGGCCAGCGCCGCCGCGAGCCGGGCGGCCTTCTCGGCCACGACGTCCTCCGGCGGCAGGGCCGCCACGCGCAGGGCCCACCGACGGCGCGCCATCCGGACCGCGGCAGCGAACGGCCAGTAGTCGGCCCGGGCAACGGTGTGGATCGTGGTCCGCATCATCGTCGCCTGGACGGCGGCCCCGCTCTCGAGCGCGCTCGTCAGGCCGGTCCGCTCGAATGACCGGAGCCTCGACCACAATCCCACGTACCCGGCTGGCGCGTACTGCGTCTGCAGGGCGCCGAGCTGATGGAGCGCCGCGGGAATGGACAGCGTCGATCGGTCGAGCAGCAGCTGACGATGGAGCAGGGCCCGATTCCGGACCCTCGCGCTCAGGATCGGCGCCGCCACGTGGATTCAGCGAACCTCGAGCTCGATCGGAACCGACCGCCGTACTGTGTCCGTGACGGGGCAGTGATCGAGCGCCCAGGCGGCGAGGGCCTCGATCGTTCCGCGGCTCGCGCCCGGTGCGTCGATCGTCACCAGCGCCCTCACGGAGAGCGCCCCGGCCGGAATCGATTCGTCGAGGCCCAGGATGCCGCGATCGTCGGACTCGCTGTCGACCTCGACGTCGACGGAGCGGAGCTCGACCTCGAGCGACGCGGCCCGGATGCCGATGAGGGACGCGAGGCATCCGGCCTCGGCCGCGCGGAGGAACCAGCCGGGCGATGGCGCCGTCGCCGTGCCGCCGATGCCCGTGGGCATGTCGGTGCGAAGGGATTCGCCGGTCGGACCGGCGACGTCGACGACGAGGCCGCGCTCGAGGTGGGCTCGGGCCGCGGAGTCGCGGTAGCGCGCCTCCTCGGGGTGGGCGGCCAGGTATGCGTTGGCGCGCTCGACAGCTTCGGCGATCGACACGGGTGAGCCTCCCTTGGGCTTGACACGCAGGCGCGCTCGCCCACGGTGACACAGATCGAGAGCCGTTCAGCGGCGGCGCAGCGTCCTGCCGACGAGGACCGCACCACTGACCGCGGGTCGATCGTCGCGACGCCGACGTTGCGTGGGCTGGCGCGGACCCTGCACCGGCCTTGCAGCAACCGAACAGGCACCTTGACGGCCGGGCTCGACCGGTCGAGCATCGCGCCATGGACGAGGACGACCTCGATCCCCGCGAAGCCGCCCGGACCCGGCGCCGCGATCACGATGCGGCAGCCCAGGAACGCGAGCTGCTCCGGCCCGGCATGGGCAAGGTCTTCAAGCAGATCCTCGATCGCCAGGAACGCGAGGCCGACGAGGACGTCGAGCGCCCCCGCGATCGGGCCCGCGCGAAGCCGCGTCCCGATGAACGCTAGCCGTGCACCCTCGCGGAGTTGGTTCCGCCTCGGTCAGACGTCGCGGCCGTACAGGCGGCTCTCCCCGGCCTCGTAGCCCAGCCTGGACCAGAACCCCTTCGCCGGGTCATTGGCGTCTCGCACGATCGCGTTGATCCGCGGCGCGCCCATCACCCGGAGCCGCTGCTCGACGCGCTTCACGAGGCGTGTCGCGATGCCCCGGCGGCGAAAGGCGTCGACCACGGCCACGTGGTAGATCCAGCCCCGCCGGCCATCCCATGCTCCGAGGGCCGAGCCGATGACGACATCGTCAGCGGTCGCGACCACGAAGAGGCCCGGGTTGCGCTCCACGAACGCGGCCAGGCTCCGATCGTCGTCGCCGGTCGCGCGGAAGCCGGCCGTCTTCCAGATCGCTCGCAGCGCATCGGCATCGGCCGCCGCGAAGTCGCGCAGCTCGATGGCCGGCTCGCGAGGCCTCGTCGGCGTCTTCGTTGCCGCCTGGGCGCCAGGGTGCCCTCGGGTGCCCGCGGGGCGCCGGCCCGACCGTGGCCCGGGAGCGGCGCGCTTCGGCAGGTCGGAGCTCGGCGGCGGCCCCGAGCGCGCCTCGCCGATCGCGGCCCGGGCGTCATCGAGCGTCGCGAACGGCCCGCGGACGAGCGGCAGGCCGAGGTCGTCGGTCGTCTCGGCGTCGATCGCGAGCCAGCGCCCGGACGACTGCTCGACGGTGAACCGGCCGTCGGCCGAGACGTAGCGCCCGGCCCCTTCGCGCCTGAGCTTCTCGGCGTCCGCCATCAGGCCCCCGCTAGCGGTGGCGTCCCCGCTGCGGGGCAGGTGCCTCGGGCGGGGCGCTCATCTCCATGAGCCGGTCGATCTCCTGACGCAGGCGCTTCCCCTCGGGCTTGTCGCGGAGCCAGGCGAGGTAGCCGCGATCGCGGCGGATGATCTCGCCGAGCGACCAGCCGGCGTAGATCCCGAAGTCCAGCACGGAGCCCCACGGACGACCCGGTGGCGGCCCTGCGGCGCCCGTCCAGGCCGGCTGCGAGCCGAGGTCGTAGCTGTTCGCCGCCCCCTGGGCCGGTCCGCCGGTCGCGCTTCCCGACCCAGGACCACCGCTCCCGTTGCCGCCGGCTCCCGGACGCACGCGACCGTGGGCCGCGTCGTGGGCGGCCCGCTTCTCGGGATCCTTGAGCTCGGCCCAGGCCTGGTTGAGCGCCCGCATCTCGTCGAGGCCGGCCTCGCCGACGACATCCGGATGGAGTCGCCGCGCGCGCGCTCGGTAGGCTTCGCGGATGTCGGCGTCGGAGGCCTCGGCCGGGACTCCGAGAACCTTGTACGGATCTCGCTCCTCGGTCACGGGCGGCTGTCGACTCCCTCCCAGCGTCGGTCGAGCACGAGATGGATCAGCGTCGGTCGATCCGCCACGAGGGCCTGCCGGAGGGCCGGCTCGAAGCTCGGATCGTCCTCGACCCGGATCCCTCTCGCCCCCATCGCCCGCGCCACGGCCGCGAAATCGATCGGCCCAAGATCGGTGCCGACCCCCGCCCCGTCCGGTCGCCGGTCCTGGTAGCTCCGGATCATCCCATACCGCTCGTTGTCGAACACCAGGATGATCGTCCGCAGACCGCACCGGACCGCCGTCTCGATCTCGCCGAGGGTCATCCCGATGCCGCCATCGCCGCACAGCGCGACGACGGTCCGGTCACGGTGGACGAGCCCGGCCGCGATCGCGGCAGGCAGGCCGTAGCCCATCGCCCCCGAGGTCGAGCCGAGGAACGTGCCCGGGCGGCGGAACCGGAAGCCGCGAGCGGCCCACGAGCCGAAGCTCCCGGCATCGGTCGTGAGGATGGCGTCGTCCGGCAGCACGCGCCGGAGCGTCGTCACGATCCGGCCGGGATGGATGCCGGGCCCGGCCCACGGATGGTCGTCGACGATCGTCGCGGCCTCGAAGGCCGCCCGATCGACCGCATTGGCCGCCGCTCGGGCATCCGTCGAAGCGGCGTCCAGCACGGCGCGCGTCTCCAGGTACGTGACCGCAGCGCGGAGGAAGAGCCGGGCATCGGCCTC
>Ga0209579_10000526_pt1 | contig 38199 bp, 40 predicted proteins | sample Coa_R1_2_FD_187152 | JGI IMG/M metagenome (GOLD analysis project Ga0209579, IMG submission 187152) | Surface soil microbial communities from Centralia Pennsylvania, which are recovering from an underground coalmine fire - Coalmine... | ecosystem: Environmental > Terrestrial > Soil >...
CGCCGCCGCCCCCGCGATTGCGTCGCCGTCACGAGTTTGTTACAACCCGCTCGCGCGTGAAGCCGCGGGACCGGGCCCGCCGGCGCCGCTCAGCTGCCGGCCATGAAAATCCTCACCTGCAACAGCAATCGGCCGCTCGCCGAGGCGATCTCCGCCTATCTCGGCCTGCCGCTGACGCGGGCCAGCGTGCGGCGCTTTTCCGACATGGAGGTGTTTGTCGAGATCCACGAGAACGTCCGCGGCGAGGACGTTTTCGTCGTGCAGTCGGGGTCCTACCCGGCCAACGACCATTTGATGGAGCTGCTCGTTACGCTCGACGCGCTGAAGCGCGGCTCGGCGCGGCGGATCACCGCGGTGATGCCGTATTATTGCTACTCGCGGCAGGACCGCAAATCGAGCCCGCGCTCGCCGATCTCGGCGAAGCTGGTCGCCAACCTGATCACCACGGCGGGGGCCGACCGGGTGCTGACCCTCGACCTCCACGCCGGCCAGATCCAGGGGTTTTTCGACATCCCGACCGATAACCTCTACGCCGAGCCGGTGCTGGTGAAGGACATCCAGGACAATCACGCCGGCGCCGACCTCGTGATCGTCTCGCCCGATGTCGGCGGGGTCTTTCGCGCCCGCCAGATCGCCCGGCGGGTCGACGCCGACCTGGCGATCATCGACAAGCGGCGCGAGCGGGCCGGCGTTTCCGAGGTCATGAACATCATCGGCGACGTCAAGGGGCGGCGCTGCATCCTGGTCGACGACATCGTCGACAGCGCCGGCACCCTGTGCAACGCCGCCGAAGCCCTGATGGACAGCGGCGCCGAGGGCGTTTATTCCTACGTCACGCACGGCGTCTTGTCGGGCGGCGCGGTGGCGCGGGTCGCCGCCTCGCCGATCAAGATGCTGGTGTTGACCGACAGCATCGTCGCGACCGAGGCGGTGCGGCTGTCGCGCAACGTGCGGCAGCTGACGATCGCCCCGCTGATCGCCGAGGCGATCCTGCGGATCAGCGAGGAAAGGTCGGTTTCGAGCCTGTTCGATTGATCGCGGCGGCGCGCCCCGGCGATGGCGCTCGGGTGGCGGGCGGCTGCGGTGTTGGTTTTTTTCTGAAGGAGTAGGAAGTCGATGCCCGAGATCATCAGCCTCAGCGCCGAGCCGCGCCCCAGCGCCGGCAAGGGCGCGGCGCGCGCGACGCGGCGCGCCGGGCGCGTCCCGGCGATCGTCTACGGCGACAAGTCGGAGCCGGCGATGATCAGCCTCGACCCGCGCGAGCTCGGCCGGGCGCTGGCGCGGCCCGGGTTTTTCGCGACCCTCGTCGATGTCAACATCGCCGGCACGACGCACCGCACCCTGCCGCGCGACGTGCAGTACCACCCGGTCAGCGACGCGCCGCTGCATGTCGATTTCATGCGGGTCGTCGCGGGGGCGCAGGTCACCGTGATGATCCCGGTGGTCTTCATCAACCATGAGCGCTCGGCCGGCTTGCGGCGCGGCGGCATCCTCAACATCGTGCGCCACGGCGTCGAGATGATCTGCTCGGTCGACAACATCCCCGAGCGCCTCGTCGTCAGCCTCGACGGCCTCGACATCGGCGACAGCGTGCATATCGGGGCGGTCGAGATGCCGCCGGGCGCCCGCGTCGCGATCCACGAGCGCGATTTCACGATCGCCAGCATCGCCGCCTCCTCGGCGGTGCGCGAAGAGGCGTTGGCGGCGGCGGCGAGCGCCGCGGTCGCGCCGACCGAGGAGGCGCCGGCGGCGACCCCGACCCCGGCGGCCTAGCGCCGGCCGGCTGCCAGCGCATTGCACAGCGGCGCGCGCGGCAGCGATGCGGCTCATCGTCGGCCTCGGCAACCCGGGCAGAAGCTACGCGCGCAACCGCCACAATATCGGCTTCATGGCGGCCGCCGCGATCGCCGGGCGCTATGGCTTCCCGGCGTTCCGCAGCCGCTTCAAGGGCGAATTGGCGGAGGGGGTGATCGCCGGCGAACGTCGCCTCCTGTTATGCCCGCAAACCTTCATGAACGATTCGGGCGAGGCGGTGCTGGCGGCGATGAGCTTCTACAAGATCGCCCCGGGCGAGATCGTCGTGATCCATGACGAGATCGACCTGCGCCCCGGCAAGGTCCGGGTGAAGCGCGGTGGCGGCGCCGCCGGCCACAATGGGCTGCGCTCGATCGACGCGCTGGTCGGGCAGGATTACTGGCGTATCCGCATCGGGGTCGGCCATCCCGGAATCAAGGAGCTGGTGCAGCCCTATGTGCTGCAGAATTTTCCGGCCGACGAGATGCGGCTCTGGGTCTTGCCGCTGCTCGATGCGCTGGCCCAGAGCCTGCCGCTGCTGCTCGGCGGCGCGCCCGACGCCTTCATGAGCGAGGTGGCGCGCCTCGCCCCGGCGCCCGCCGAGCCGGAGGCCGACGCGCCGGGCTAGGTCTGGATTTCGCCGCCGGCGACCAACATTTACGTTCTGGCCGGGCTTGTTCCGGCCGTTGTGGTGCAAGGACAGCATGGGCTTCAATTGCGGCATCGTCGGCCTGCCCAACGTCGGCAAGTCGGCCCTTTTCAACGCGCTGACCGCGACCGAGGCGGCCGAGGCGACGAAATATCCATTTTCGACGCGCGAAGCCAATGTCGGGCGCGTCGCGGTGCCCGACGAGCGCCTGCAGGTCTGCGCCCGGCTCGCCAAATCGGTCAAGATCGTGCCGACCCAGCTCGAATTCGTCGACATCGCCGGGCTGGTGCGCGGCGCCTCGAAAGGGCAGGGGCTCGGCAACCAGTTTCTCGGCCATCTGCGCGAGGTCGACGCGATCGCCCACATCCTGCGCTGCTTCGAGGACGACAACATCGTCCATGTCGAGGGCTCGGTCGACCCGATCCGCGACGCCGAGACGGTCGAGACCGAACTGATGCTGGCCGACCTCGACAGCCTCGAGCGCCGCATCGTCGCGCTGGAAAAGCGCGTGCGCGGCGGCGACAAGGAGGCGCGCAGTCTGCTCGCCGTGATCGAGCCGGTGTTGGCGGGCCTGCAGGACGGCGTCCCGGCGCGCCGCGTCGCGCTCGCCCCCGAGCAGCAGGCCGAACTGAAGACGCTGCAGCTCTTGAGCGCCAAACCGATGCTTTACATCGCCAATGTCGACGAGGCGGCGGCCGCGAGCGGCAACCCGCTCAGCGCCCGCGTCGCCGACTACGCCGCCACCCAAAACTCGCCGGCAGTGACGATCTCGGCGGCGATCGAAGCCGAGCTCGCGATGCTCGCCGACCCGGGCGAGAAGGCGGAATTTCTCGCCGCCCTCGGGCTCGGCGAAACCGGCCTCGCCCAGGTCATCGGCGTCGGCTACACGCTCCTCGACCTGATCACCTTCCTGACCGCCGGGCCCAAGGAATCGCGCGCCTGGACGATCACCCGCGGCACCAAGGCGCCGCAAGCCGCGCGGGTCATCCACAGCGATTTCGAGAAGGGCTTCATCCGCGCCGAGACCATCGCCTACGCCGATTTCGTCGCCTGCAACGGCGAGCAGGGCGCCAAGGACGCCGGCAAGATGCGTCTCGAAGGCGCCGAATACGTCGTGCACGACGGCGACGTCATGCATTTCCGCTTCAACGTGTGAGCCGCCCCGCCGCCGACTTGAAGAGCGCCGCCGCTACATCTATGTAGTACCCGGTGTATTACGGAGGTGCGTTATGTCCGCCCCGATCTCGATCAGGCTCGATGACCAGGTGCGCGCGGAACTGGAGGCGGAAGCCCGGGCGCGCCGCATCGGACTGGCGACCCTGCTGCGAGAAATCGCCAGCGACGCCGCCCGCCAGGTCAGGCGCAAGCGCATCCGCGAGCAAACCGCAGCCGTCGGCCGCTACGTCGCGAGCCATCCCGAGGCCAAGGAATTTTTCGAGTTCTGGGGCACCCCGCGCATCGAGGGGCTGTAGCGCGTGCCGACGTTCGCTCCGGGCCAGATCGTTCTGGTCGATTGGCGCGACGCCCTACCGAAAGAACCCAACAAGCTGCGGCCGGCAATCGTCGTCGAGGACGCCCTGTTGTTCGATCCCGCCTATCCCAATCTTATCCTGGTGCCGCTCTCCGACGATGCCGATTTCGCGGTCGCCGATCTGGCGCTCGCGATCGACCCGACGCCCGAGAACGGCTGCACCAAGCGCTGCTACGCGCTGTCGCACTGCGTTACGACAAACTCCAAGAATCGCGTGCAGCCGACGCCGTCGCGCGTCCTGCCGGAGCAGCTGCACGCGATCCGCCGCCAGATCGCGGTCGCGATCGGCGTCGAATAAGGCGCCCTCAGAATGCGGCGCGGGCGCCCGGCATGTCGGAGATGAAGTCCTCGCCCGAATGCGGCTGGATGTCGCCCGAGATCTGGCCGCCGTTCTCGATCTCGATCTGGCCGTAGCGGATCGAGCCCGAGACCCGTCCGGTGGCGCGGATGAAGAGCCGCTTGCGAACGACGAGGTTGCCCTCGAAGCGGCCGCGCACTTCCGCTTCGTCGATCGTCGCGGAGCCCTTGAACAGCCCCGATTCGGCGATGTCGACATCCTGGCAGTTCTGCAAATTGGCTTCGACGCTGCCCTCGACGATCAGCCGGTCGCACGAGGTGATCTCGCCCGACAGCGAGATTTCGCGGCCGACGATCAGCTTGCGCGCCTCGTTGTCGCTGCGCCGCGGCATCGCCGCCGGCGGCGCGCCGGGGCGGGGCCCCGCTTCGGGCGGGCGGCCGGCCTCGACCGGCGGGCGCGGCGGCTCGGGGGCGCGCGGTGGCACCGGCATCGGCGTCGGCGCCCGGCTGATCGGCGCGACGGTGGCCGGCGGCGCCGCGGGCCGAGCCGGCTTCATCGGGATGCCGAGATCGTCGGGTGCGTCGGCCATATTGCGATCCTCTGTTTCGGTTCTCTTCCGGGTGAACATGGAAGGGACAATCCATCAGTTGCTGTGGCAGGTCGTGGTTTCTTTGGGCGCGGCAGGGTGCTCCGGCTGATTACTGTGAACTGGGCAGCGGCTCGGCGCGGCGCAGCCCCTCGAAAATGTGCAGCATGAACGCGGTCGCGATCACCGGCGCGATCAGGTTGACCAGCGGCACCGCGAACAACCCCGCGATCACCACGCCGCCGGCAAACACGCGCCGCGCAAAGTGCTGCCGCGCCGCCCGGGTTGCCGCCGGATCGAGCCGCCTCAATGCGACCACCTCGAAATACTCGCGGCCGAGAAGATATCCGTTCAGCCCGAGGAAAACAAAAAAATTTATCCCCGGCGCCAGCAGATAGACCGGCAGCGCCAAGAGATTCACAAGGATGGTGAGGCCCATAAGCCGCGCGCTCGCGATTATCGTCTCGCCAATCGGGGCGCGCCGGGCGGGGCCGCGGCCCGGATAGTCGAGCGACTCGACCGCGCCGGCGATTCGCTCAAGAAAAAGCCCGAGGACGAGGGTGGCGACCGCCGGAAACAGCAGCCAGCTCAGCGCCACAACCGCGAACGCGCCGAGGATGTCGACGAGCCAGTCGAGCGGCCGCCAGCCGAACCGCACGCCGTGGTCGAGCGCGACCGCGACGCCGGTCCACAGTACGAGAAAGAGGAGGAGGGCGAGCCCCAGGCCGAGCCACACGATGCGGCGCAACGCCGGCGCCCCCAGGTCACGAAAGGCGCGAGCCAGCGCGACGAGCATCACCGCTTCTACGCGAAGCGCCGCCAGCGGCCAATGGCGAATCTCGCGGGCGCCGGCTTGCCGGGCGGCGCAATGACCCTATACTCCGCGCCCTTCGCCGCCAGCAGGAACCAGCCGCATGAATTCCGCCGCCCTCGACGTCGTCGGCATCGGCAACGCGATCGTCGATGTGATCGCCCATGCCGACGAGCGGTTTCTCGCCGATGAGGGCCTGGCCCCCGGCGCGATGACGCTGATCGACGCCGAGCGCGCCGAACTCCTCTACCGCAAGATGGGGCCGGCGATCGAAAGCTCGGGCGGCTCGGCCGGCAACACGATGGCCGGGTTGGCCTCGTTGGGCGGCGCCGGCGGCTATATCGGCAAGGTGCGCGACGATATTCTGGGCGAGGTCTTCCGCCACGACATCACCGCGGTCGGCGTGCGCTTCCCGACCCCGGCGGCGACCGCGGGACCCGGCACCGCGCGCTGCCTTATCATGGTGACGCCGGACGGGCAGCGCACGATGGCGACCTATCTCGGCGCCTGCGTCCAGCTTGGGCCGGACGACATCGACGCGGCGCTGATCGGCGCCGCCCGGGTCACCTATCTCGAGGGCTACCTGTTCGATCCGCCGCTCGCGCAGGAAGCCTTCCGCGCCGCCGCGGCGATCGCCCACGGCGCCGGCCGACAGGTCGCGCTGAGCCTCTCCGACCCGTTCTGCGTCGGGCGCCACCGCGCCGCCTTTCGCGAGCTCGTGATGGGCGAAGTCGACATCCTCTTCGCCAACGAAGCGGAAATCTGCTCGCTCTACGAAACCGACAGCTTCGCCACGGCGGCGGCGGCGGTGCAGGGCCACGTCGCGATCGCGGCCCTGACCCGCAGCGCCCACGGCAGCCTCGTCGTCGCCGGCGGCGCGGCGCACAGCGTGCCGGCGGCGCCGGTCGAACACGTCGTCGACACCACCGGCGCGGGCGACCTTTATGCCGCGGGCTTCCTCTACGGCTTGACCCGCGGCCTCGCGCTCCCCATTTGCGGCGCAGTCGGCAGCGTTTGCGCCGCCGAAATCATCAGCCATGTCGGCGCCCGGCCGGAGGTCGCGCTGTCCGGGCTTGTCGAGGCGGCGGGCCTCCTCTGAGCGCTCTGCCGCCGCTTTTGCGTTCAGGATCACATGGACATCCGCAACATCGCGATCATCGCGCATGTCGACCACGGCAAGACGACGCTGGTCGACCAGCTGCTGCGGCAATCGGGCTCGTTCCGCGCCAACCAGCAGGTCGCCGAGCGCGCCCTCGATTCGAACGAACTGGAGCGCGAGCGCGGCATCACGATCCTCGCCAAATGCACCTCGGTCGTGTGGAAGGACGTGCGCATCAACATCGTCGATACGCCCGGCCACTCGGATTTCGGCGGCGAGGTCGAGCGCATCCTCGGCATGGTCGACGGCGTTCTCGTGCTGGTCGACGCCGCCGAAGGCCCGATGCCGCAGACCAAGTTCGTCGTCGGCAAGGCCCTGGCGCGCGGCCTCAAGCCGATCGTCGTCATCAACAAGGTCGACCGCCCGGACGGCCGCCCCTCGGAAGTGCACAACGAGGTCTTCGACCTCTTCGCGCTGTTGGACGCGAGCGAGGCGCAGCTCGATTTCCCGACCCTCTTCGCCTCCGGCCGCGACGGCTGGGCGGTCGCCGACCTCGCCACCCTGGAACACAAGCGCGGCCGCGACCTGGCGCCGCTGTTCGACCTGATCGTCGCGCATGTGCCGCCGCCAAATCTTGGCGCGGACGGGGCCGATCCCGACGCGCCCTTCGCGATGCTGGCGACGACGCTCGATTACGACCCGTTCTTGGGGCGCGTCTTGACCGGGCGCATCCATTCCGGGGTCGCCCGCCTCAACATGGCCGTGAAATCATTGAGCCGCGACGGCCGCACGATCGAGCAGGCGCGGCTGACGAAACTCCTGGCCTATCGCGGGCTCGAACGCCGCGCCGCCGAGGAAGCCCGCGCCGGCGACATCATCGCGGTCGCCGGTCTCGCCGAAACCACCGTCGCCGACACGATCTGCGCCCCCGAGGTGACGACCGCGCTGCCGGCCGACCCGATCGACCCACCGACGCTGTCGATGACGTTCTCGGTCAACGACAGCCCGCTCGCCGGGCGCGACGGCAGCAAGGTCACCTCGCGGGTCATCGCCGAGCGCCTCCACCGCGAGGCCGAGGGCAATGTCGCGATCAAGGTGCGCGAGAGCGCCGAGAAGGATGCGATCGAGGTCGCCGGGCGGGGCGAATTGCAACTCGGCGTCCTGATCGAGACGATGCGCCGCGAAGGCTACGAGATGTCGATCTCGCGCCCGCGCGTGCTCTTTCGCACCGATCCGGTGAGCGGCCAGCGGCAGGAGCCGATCGAAGAGGTCATCGTCGACGTCGACGAGGATTTCGCCGGCATCGTCGTCGACAAGATGAGCCGCCGCAAGGCCGAGATGCAGGAGATGCGGCCCTCGGGCGGCGGCAAATTGCGGCTGTCGTTTCTGGCGCCGACCCGCGGGCTCATCGGCTACCACGGCGAATTTCTCACCGACACCCGCGGCAGCGGCGTGATGAGCCGGCTGTTTCACGGCTATGCCCCCTTCAAGGGGCCGCTCGAGGGGCGGCGCAACGGCGTCCTCATTTCCAATTCGCAGGGCGCCACGGTGGCCTACGCGCTGTGGAACCTGGAAGAGCGCGGGCCGCTCTTCATCGGTCCGGGCACCGATACCTACGCCGGGATGATCGTCGGCGCTCACAGCCGCGGCAACGATCTCGACGTCAACCCGCTGAAGGGCAAGCAGCTGACCAACATCCGCACGACCTCGAAGGACGAGGCGGTAAAGCTGACGCCGCCCGTGCAGATGAGCCTCGAAGAGGCGATCGCCTATATCGAGGACGACGAGCTCGTCGAGGTGACGCCAAAGGCGATCCGGCTGCGTAAGCGCCTCCTCGACTTCAACGACCGCCGCCGGGCCAACCGCGCGGCGGCGGCGGCGGAGTAATTGCAACGCGCGCCATGACGCTGACCGCGAAGAGCGCCAGTGCCAGCGTCGCCAGCCACCATTCCTCCCAGATGCCCCAGCCGGAGCCGGCGATCGCCAGCGCCGCCGCGAGGCTGCCGCCGGAAGCCGCGCGGTAAAGCCGCGGCCACGCCGCCGCGCCGAGCCGCAGCCACAACAACCCGACGAGGAGCGCGGTCAGCGCCGCGCCCGGCGCCCCGAGCTCGAGCCAGACCTGCAGCGCCGCGTCGTGCGGGTGGAGCGGCAGCCAGTCCTGTCCCGGGCGGATTTCGACCTTGCCACCGGGGATCGCGCGTGCCGTATCGAGCCCCCAGCCAAGGAGCGGCCGCTCGGCGATGCGGTCGCCGGTGAAGGACCAGATCAACAGCCGATGCCCAGCGGAATTCTTGAAGGCGTCGACCCGGGCGAAAAGCGCCGGCGAATGCGCGAGGCGCGGCAGCGTCACCGGCGCCGTCAGGATCGCGAGCGCCGCCGCCACCGCCGCGACGCGCGTCACTGCGGCGGGCCGCCAGTAGACGAGCGCCGCCACCGGCAGGCTCAGCCCAAGCGCGAGCTTCGCGCTGGTGTCGTCGAGCAGGCCGACCGCGGCGCCGACGCCTAGCGCGGCCAGGGCGGCGAGGACCGCCCGGCCGCGGCACAGGAGCAGCGCGCCGGCCGGCAACAGAAAGAGCGTCAGCCATGCCGCCACCGAGTTGAGGCGCGGCGCCGCGAACGGGCGGACCGTGACGTAGCGGGCGAGGCCGCCGGCGCTCGCCAAATCGTAGAGCGCGAGCCCAATGCCAAGCGCCGATCCGGCGAAGAGGCAAGCGGCGAGGCGGCGCGGCGCGGCGACCCGCCCGGCCGCCGCGGCGAGCGCCAGGGCGGCGGCGGCGAGGCCGGCGAGGCGCAATTCGAGGACAAGGCTGCGCCACGGTGTGATCGACCAGGCGGCCGACAGCAGCGCCCACAGTAATAGGGCGGCGATGAGCGCCGCCGGCAGGCGCAGCCCGGCGAAGCGTCGCGGTGGCGAGGCCGCGACTAGCCCCGCCGCGCACAACCCGGCGACCCCAACGAGCGCCGCCGCGCCGCGCGGCACCACGGCCAGGAGCGGCGGCAGCAGGAAAGCGCAAGCGTCGAGCCCCGCTTCGCAGGCGCGGCGGAGCGCGGGCATCGCACCGCCGGCGCCATTCGGCGCGCGCTCTGACTTGGCCGGCTCGCTGACGATGGCGCACTCCCGTCCCGGTCCGCCCTGGCGCGCGGCGGGGCGCAGAATATGGCAAAACCGCGCGTGCCACCAGCCGGCCGCCCTGGGGCCGGGCCGCGGATTTTCGCCGCGCTCGCGGAACCAAAGGCAGCGCGGCGGCGTCACGCAGGCGAGGCGGCTAGCAACGGATTGAGGAGAGGAGCCATGGCGAGGCATCAAAGCTCGGGGCAGCAGAAGACGGTCGAGCGCGTCATGCACGAATTCAAGCACGGCGAACTGAAGACCGCCCGCGGCAAGAGCAAGGTCAAGAACCCGAAGCAGGCGATCGCGATCGCGCTGCATGAGGCGGGCGCCTCGAAATACCAGAGCGCGCAGGAAAACCAGCGCAATTTGCGCCGCACCAAGGCCAAGGAACGCCGCCGCTAGACCTAGACCAAGGCCGAGCTTTACGCCGAGGCGAAGCGCCGCAACATCGCCGGCCGATCGAGGATGGACAAGGGCGAATTGCAGCGCGCGCTGGGCCGCTAGATTTCGCCGAAATTCGCTAGATTTCGCCCCGGGCGGTTTTTGGCTCGCGCCATCGCCGCTCGTCGCGGCACACTGCGCACATGGCCGCGCAGGGCGACCGCAGAGGGGCGAAACTGAGATGCAATTCGGGTTCAACCTGCCGAACAGCGGCGCGCTGGCGGCGCCCGAGATCATGCTGCGGCTGGCGCGCGAGGGCGAGGCGCTCGGCTACGATTACCTGACCGTGACCGACCACGTCGCGCTGCCCGACATGGCCGAGCCCGGCTATCCCTATTCCGAAAGCGGCGCGTTCTATTCGTTGGACAGCGCGCATCGCCACGAGATGCTGACGCTTGCCGCCTGGCTCGCCGGCGTCACCCGGCGCGTGCGCCTCGTGCTGGCGGTGCTGGTGGTGCCGCACCGCCCGGCGGTGCTGGCGGCGAAGCAGCTGGCGACGATCGATGTTCTGTCGAAGGGGCGGCTCACGGTCGGGATCGGCGCCGGCTGGCTGAAAGCTGAGTTCGATGCGGTCGTGACGACCCCCTTCGCCGAGCGCGGCGCCGTGACGGATGAATATGTCGCCGCGTTCCGCACGCTGTGGACCGAGAAGAAGCCGGTGATCGACGGACGCTACGTGCATTACGACCGGCTGCTGCTGGAGCCGAAGCCGGTGCAGAAGCCGCATCCGCCGATCTGGGTCGGCGGCGAGAGCGGCCCCTCATTGCGCCGCGCCGCGCGGCTCGGCGACGCGTGGTATCCGATCGGCACCAACAACGCCCATCCGCTCGACTCGCTGGCGCGCTACCGCGCTGGCATCGAGCGTCTGCGCCGCGCCACCGAGGCGGCCGGCCGCAAGCGCGACGCGGTGGCGCTGACCTACCGGGTCAAACGCACCGGCGACGCGCTGCCGCCGCGCGCCTCCGACGGCGAGCGCCGCCTCTTCTCCGGCAGCGAGGCCGACATCGTCGGCGACATCCACGCCCTCGAGGATCTCGGCGTCACCGCGATCGACTTCGATTTCGAGCGGCCCGAGGAGAGCGCCGTCCGCGCCGAGATGCGCGCGTTCCGCGAGCGGGTACTGGCGCTCGTATAGGCAACCCACTATCTGTCGCCGGTGCGGATTTGCACGAAGGAGAAGCCGGTGAGCTCTCTTCCGCTCGATCGGGACGCCCTGGCGCAACTTTGCCGGCGCCACGGCATCCGCCGCCTGTCGCTATTCGGCTCGGTACTGAAGGGCAGCGCTCGACCGGACAGCGACGTCGATCTTCTCGTCGAATTCGAGCTTGGCGCCGTCCCCGGTCTCCTTGGCATGGCGGCAATCGAGGCCGAGCTCTCCGCGCTGCTGGGCGGGCGCCGCGTCGATCTGCGCACCGCGCACGAACTCAGCCGCCATTTCCGCGACGAGGTCGTGCGCGCCGCCGAGGTGCAGTATGCCGCCTGACGATCGGACGCGCGTCCGGCATATGATCGAGGCAGCCGAGGCCGCCTCTAATTTCGTTTCCGGCCGGTCTCGCGCCGATCTGGAGAGCAACCAGATGTTGGTTTTCGCGCTGGTGCGAGCCATTGAAATAGTCGGAGAGGCTGCCAGCAAGGTAAGTGCTGCGACCCGGCAGTCGTCGAGCGATGTGCCGTGGACCTTGATCGTTTCGATGCGCAACCGCGTGGTCCATGCGTATTTCGATATCGACCGCGAGATTGTTTGGCAGACCTGCAACGCAGGAGCTGCCGCAACTGCTGCCGACGCTTCGCGCTTTGGTAAAAGAGTGAAATCGGATCATCCGATATTTACCGCGCGCCGTGTGGCCCCCGCGGCCGGCCAATCAATATCGTAGCGTTATCGGTCCGCCGTCCTCGCCGAGATGCGCGCGTTCCGCGAGCGGGTGCTGGCGAAGCTCTGATCAGCGTTCCGCCGTGCCGAGGAGGCGGGTTTGGCCGCCGTTCTTAGCGATCAGTTCGGTTGCGCTGCGATCAAAGCTGGCGAATACCTCACCACCGAGCCGCCGTCCGTCAAAGGCGATCACGCCATCGGCGAAATCACCGCCGGTTTCAAGTAGGGCTAAGCCCGCCTCGATCGCAGGCCGATCCACGATCACATTTGGTATGGCGAGAAGGGTTCGGATCGCTTCCCCTACCTCACCGGCGCTCCGGCGGTAGACGCGCGTCGTGACCCAGACGAACTCACACAGCACCGCAAGCGGTATCGCGATCAGTTCCGCGCTTCGCAGCAATTCCTCGGCGAGTCTCGCTTGCTCCGGATCATCAAAGACCATGGCACGCACAAGGACATTTGTATCGACCGTGATTCTCAAAGCTCGCCTGCCCAACCCTTTTCCGTGATCTCCTTGATCTCCTCGATCGACAACGGCTTGGTCCCGGGCCGATACAAGCAGGCGATAACGTCATTAACCGAACCCGCGGGCTTCGCCGCGCGCAATTCCAACCGACCATTCGGCAGGAGATCGATCTCGACCTTCTGGCCGGGTACGACGCCGAGGTGCCGCAACACCTGCTTGCGCAGCGTAACCTGCCCCTTTGCGGTAACGGTCAGGGTGGACGTCATCCAGTGTCTCCAACTCCGTTCAAATAGCATGTAAGGCTCTATCACCTTACATGCAAGCGAATGCCAGACTGGCGGACAAACCCGTGGCATTGGCCCGCCGGTCGGGGCAGACTTGGGCCAACGCGAAACCTCAGCCGGGAGGACTCCGAGCAATGCAATCGCAATCAGCCCCGCAGCGCCATTTGCCGATCCGCAAGGACTGGCTGGCTGCGACGCAGGAGAAGGCGCTGGAGCCCGACCGGCCGATCATCGACCCGCACCACCATCTGTGGGACCGGCCGGGCAACCGCTACCTGTTCCACGACCTGATGGAGGATCTGGACAGCGGCCACAACATCCGCGCCACGGTGTTCCTCGAATGCCGCGAGATGTACCGCGCCGAGGGGCCGCCGGAATTGCGCTCATTGGGCGAGACGCAATTTGTCGCCGGCGTCTCGGCGATGGGCGAAAGCGGCAAATACGGCGAGGCGCGCGCCTGCAAGGGGATCATCGGCAACGTCGATTTCCGCATCGGCAGCCGCGCCAAGGGCGTCCTCGAACAGCACGTCACGCTGTCGGGCGGGCGCTTCCGCGGCATCCGCAACGGCGCGACCTGGCACGCCGACCCGAGCCTGCGGGTCTTCACCTCGGGCTCGGGCGAGGGGCTTTACCTGGACCGCGCGTGGCGCGAGGGCTTCGCCGTGCTGGCGCCGCTCAACCTCACCTTCGAAGCCTGGATGTTTCATTCGCAGCTCGGCGATCTGATCGACCTCGCGCGCGCCTTCCCCGAAACGAAAATCGTGCTCAACCATATCGGCGGCGCGTTGGCGGTCGGCCCCTATGCCGAGAAGCGCAAGGAAGTCTTCGACGAGTGGCGCACCCAGATCCAAAAGCTCGGGCAGTTCCCCAACGTCTACATCAAGCTGGGCGGGCTCGGCATGCCGTCCTTGATGGGGTTCGAGATGGGGCAGCAGCGCGAGGCGCCCTCCTCGGAGCAGCTGGCGAAGGCGTGGAAGCCCTATCTCGACACCTGCATCGAAGCCTTCGGCCCCGACCGCGGCATGTTCGAAAGCAACTTCCCGGTCGACAAGGGGATGTGCAGCTATTCGAATTTGTGGAACGCCTTCAAGCGCGTCGCCGAGAACTATTCGAACGACGAAAAGAACGCGATGTTTCACAACACCGCGCTGAAGTTCTACCGCTTGTGGTGATCAGGGATCCACCCCGGCGAAGGCCGGGGCCCATCTAAGCGCTTCCCGTGCCGTCGCCGGCATGGGCCCCGGCCTTCGCCGGGGTGGACCTAGAAAGGGAGAGACGCATGCCATTGCCCAGACAAGAGGTCGACGCGACCACACCCAAATACCTGCGCGACAAGTATGCGATCGTCGGGGTCGGCGAGACCACCTACACCCGGGGCTCCGACAAGACGACGCGGGCGCTCGGCACCTGGGCGGTGCGGAACGCGATCCTCGACGCCGGCCTCAAGCCTAGCGATATCGACGGCATGCTGGATTATTCCGGCGGCGACTCGACCTCCGCCACCTTCATCGCCGGCGACCTCGGCATCCGGCTCAATTTCTACATGGACGTGGTTGGCGGCGGCTCGTCGACCGAGGCCCTCATCGGCATCGCCATCGGGCTCATAGAAGCCGGCTGCTGCAAGACCGTCGCGATCTTCCGCGCGATGAACGGGTTTAGCCAAGTGCGGATCGGCGGCACCGGGGCGCGCTCGGCGGCGCCCGTTTCCGGCGACATGCTGCACAACCGGGCCTATGGCTGGCAGAGCGCCGGGCAGAGCTTTGCCCCGACCTTCATGCGCCACATGTACGATTACGGCACGACCCCCGAGCAGGTGGCGCACGTCAAGATGTTCCACTCGCGCCACGCCTCCAACAACCCGAAGGCCTATTACAAGAAGCGCTTCACGGTCGAGGACGTCATCAACAGCCGCTTCATCTGCAAGCCCCTGCATCTGCTGGATTGCTGCGTCGAGACCGACAACGCGACCTGCGTTATCGTGACTAGCGCCGAGCGCGCGAAGGACATGAAGCAGCCGCTCGTGCTGATCCGCGGCGTCGTCGGGCGCTGCAACAAGCCGCGCATGGACATGCATTACCAGCACGGGCCGATCTCGACCGTCGCCGGCTATTACGCGCGGCAGATCCTGTGGCCCAATTCCGGCGTTGGCCCCGAAGACGTCGATATCACCGGCTCCTACGACGCCTTCACCTTCACGACGATGCTGCAGCTCGAGGATTACGGGTTCTGCAAGAAGGGCGAGGGCGGGAATTACGTCTCGGACGGCACGATCACCCTGGGCGGCAAGCGGCCCAACAATACCAGCGGCGGCCATCTGTGCGAGGGCTACACGCACGGGATGAACATGGTGATCGAAAACACCCGCCAATTGCGCCACGACGCCGACGACAGCTGCCCGATCGGGCCCGACGGCAAGCGGCAACACACCTACGATTACCGCGAGGGCGGCTGCCGCCAGGTCAAGGATGTCGAGGTCAGCGCCAATCTCGGCTGGGCCAACCCGGCGACCGCGTCCTCGATGGTCATGCGGCGTGGCTGAGCCGCCGATGCTCTCGCAATCACCCCTCCAGTCGTCATGGCCGGACTTGTTCCGGCCATCCACGGAGGCGTTACAGCAGCAGGACGTGGATGGCCGGAACAAGTCCGGCCATGACGTCTCCTTACATTCCTTCGGAGACTGAAATGCCAGGAATCCAGGCGCAATATCTCGGCATGTCGCTGCAATTGGCCGATCTCGACCACGAGAACCTCGAATACTTCAAGCACTGCGCGGCGCACGATTTTCACCTGCAGGCCTGCGCCGGGTGCGGCCGGCTGCGCTATCCGCCGACCACCGCGTGCCCGTGGTGCATGACCTTGGAATCAACCTGGAAGCGGGTCGAGGGCAAGGGCGCGGTGCATTCCTACAGCGAGGTGCACCACGCGATCCAGCCGGCCTTCCGCGAGCACACGCCCTACCTCATCCTGCTCGTCGACCTCGACACCCAGAAGGGCGAGCCGAGCGCCGACGAGGCGCTGCGCGTCATCGGCAATCTGTGCACGCCGGACGGCAAATTGGCGCCGCCCGACATGGTAAAGCGCGTCGGCATCGGCAGCCGCGTGCGCATGGTCTTCAGCGATGTCGGCGAGGGGCTCGCCCTGCCGCAATGGACGATCGACGAGACCGCGACGCAGCCCGCGAAAATCTGGCGCTACCCGCAGGAATAGGCGCCGGCGGCGCGGCGCCTACCCTTAGCCTGCAGCGTTAACCCGACCAAATTGATTGTCATTCCCGCGTAAGCGGGAACCCAGGGGCGACCAATCGGTCGCTTGCCCTGGACCCCCGCTTGCGCGGGGGTGACGGGCAAATGTTTCGATCTATCGGATCCCGCTCAAGCCTGCTCGATCGGGTATTTCGCGAAGATCGCCTCGGCCTGGGTAAACGCCTTGGCGATAGCCTCCTTGACCGTCGCGTCGCCCTTGGCAACATCGACCAGCGCCCGCTGGAAGACGTGCTCGTTTTCGACATCGGCCCAGGCCGGGGTGTAGTAATGCCACTCCGGCTGCGTCGGCCTATTGAAGCCCTGCTCGATCATTGCCTGAATGTGCGGCAAGAGATTTTGCGGACCGCTCTTGGTCCACCAGGGATCGGTCTTGAGCGATTGTGCGTAAACCGGCATGAAGCGGCCGATGCCGCCCTTGGTAAACTCGTTGTTGACTTCGGGCTGCATGATAAACTTGGAAAAGTCCTTCGCCACCGCGAGGTTTTTTGCCCCCTTCGGGATCACCGCAAAGCCGACGCCGAAAAATCCCGGAATTACCTTGCCCTCGTTGTCGAGCGGCAGGGGCTGGGTGATGACACTGTTCAGCCCCTCCACATCCGTCGATACCATCGCCATCTCGGTCGACAGCGTGCCGTCGAAATCCACGACGCACAGTCTCGAGTGGAACGCGTTGTTGTCGTCTGCGTCGTTCCAGTTGATCGAGCTCGGCGGGTTGTAGCCATCCTTGTAGATGGTGGCGAGCTTGTTCATCGCCCGCGCGGCGGCGTCGCGGATCTTGGGGTCTTTGGAATTCAGCCTGCCGTCTTTGGTGACCAGGTCCCTGCCGCCGTAGGCGACGGTGAAGTGGTTTTGCGTGTTGATCGGATCGATCCCGACAGTGCCGACGACGAACCCGTAGGAATAGGTGTGCCGCATGCCGGCCTCCTGCAATTTCTTCTGCATCGGCTTGAAGAAATCGAGGAACGCATCCCATTTTTTCGGGATGTCCGAGGTCTTGTACCCGGCCTTCTCGACCAGGCTGCCCCAGATATGGAACGGGGTCAGCGCCCCCCCGGTCGGCAGCCCGTAGTAGCTGCGTTTCTTGGTCGCGCTGTTGTAGCAATAGACGCTGGCCGCCGCCGCGTCGACCAGATCGGCTTTATGCGGCTCGATGACGTCGCTGACGTCTTCCAGCTTGTCGGCCCACGCCTGCGCGGCCAGATAGGGAGCGAACGCCGGTGTGACGACATCGGGGACAACGCCGCTGGTGATCGCCGAGATGAATTTCTGGCGCAGCGGGGCGAACGGCACGATGCTGAGATCGATTTTGTTGCCGCTCACCTTCTCGTAGTCGGCGACCATCTTCTTGAGGGCGATGTCTTCCTGCGGAACGAAGCCCTGCGCCCACCATACGCTCGCGGTTTTGGCCTGCGCGTTGGCGAGGTAGGGACGTGCAAGCGTGCCGGCCGCCAACAGCCCCGCGGAGCCGCGCAATATTGAACGCCTCGTCAGATTGCCCATCTGCGTATCCTTCCTGTTCAAGTCGGCCCGTCGAGCGCGGGTCATTTTTAGTTCGCGGAAGCAGTATAGCGCCGCTCTCCGGCGCCGGCAAAACACAACCGTCTCCGGCGGCCGGGATCGCCGGACATGCTTCGGTTTTGTCAGTATCCCCTAAAGGATTAGGGCGCGGCGCCTGAGGAGGTGGCGCCGCGCTCTGTCGTTACGCAACCGGGGCGCCGGCCGTCGTTTCATTATTCGTCACCCCCGCGCAAGCGGGGGTCCAGGAGGGCAGGCATAACGCGCGCCGCCCTGGATGCCCGCTTTTCGCGGGCATGACGGCAGGGAATAACGATTTAAGTGCCTCAGGCGGCGATCTGGTACTTGCCGAAGATCTCGGTGATCCGCTTCAGCGCCTTCATCGCGGCGTCCTTGACCGGCACCTTGTCGGCGACGATGTCGTGGAAGGCGATGTGGAAGGTGTGCTCCGAGCGGACACGCGCCCAGGCCGGGTTGTAGGCGAAGTAATCGGGCTTGGTCGGGTTGATCAGGCCCTGCTGCACGTAGGGCGGCACGTGCGGGTCGCGCTTCGGGTCGTTCCACCACGGGTCGTTCTTGGCCATCTCGGGGAAGGCCGGCAACAGGCGGCCGAGCCCGCCCTTGAGGAAGGCGCTGTTGATTTCCGGCTGCAGCATGAAGCGCTGGAAGTCTTTCGCCACCGCGACGTTCTTCGCACCCTTGGGGATCATCGTGCCGAAAATCCCCATCTGGGTCAGCATCTGCTTGCCGTTGTTGTCGAGCTGCGGCGGCATCGTCACGACGTCGTTGTATTCGTCCTTCTGCGCGCGGAGCATGCCGAGTTCGGTCGACAGCGTGCCGTCGAAATCCATCACGCAGAGCTTGGAATGGAAGGCGTTGTTGTCGTCGGCGTCGTTCCAGTTGATCGAGCTCTGCGGGATATGGCCGTCCATGTAGTAGGTGGTGAGCTTCTCCAGGGCTTTGATCACCGCCTCCTGGACCTGCTTGTCGTCGCCGTGGAACTTGCCGTCGGTGGTGACGATGCCGTTGCCGCCATAGGCCAGGAGGAACTGCGCGAAGGTCGCGTTGGGATCGTTGCCGATCGTGCTGACGACAAAGCCGGTGGCGTAGGTGTGGCGCATCCCCTGCTTCTGCAGCTCTTTCTCTACGGGGACGAAGAAGTCGATGAACTTGTCCCAGGTTTTGGGGATGTCCGACATCTTGTAGCCCGCCTTCTCGACCAGGCTCTTCCAGATGTGGAACGGGTTGACCGTGGCGCCGTAGGGCACGCAGTAATAGGCGCGGCGCTTCTCGACATTGTTGTAGCAGCTCGCGGTGGCGAGCGCCGCCGGCACCATCGTCGCCTTGTGCGGCTCGAGCACGTCGGAGACGTCGACGAGGTTGTTCTCCCACGCCTGCAGCGCCGGCATCTCGAGGACGCCGATCGTCGTCAGGTCCGGCACGACGCCGCTGGTGATCGCGGAGATGATCTTCTGGCGCAGCGGCGCGAACGGCACGATCGTCAGATCGATCGAATTGCCGCTGGCCTTCTGGTAGCTGGCGACCATCGTCTTCAAGGCTTCGTCTTCCTCGGGGACAAAACCCTGGGCCCACCACACCTGCGCGGTCTTCGCCTGCGCGTTGGCGATATAGGGGCGGGCGAAGGCGCCAGCCGCCGCCAGCCCCAGAGAGGTTCGCAGCAGCGAGCGTCGCGTCAAATTGTTCATGGCGTTTCCCTTCAGGTTTTGGGGCCTGCCCGCCGGCGCCGCGGGCGTGCCTTCTCATCCGCCGACAGCGTAGCGCCGGCCGGCGCGCCGCGCCAGCCTCGACAAAGGCAAGGTCGCCCCGCTCGTCCGGCGGCTCTCGCCACAAACAAAAGCCCCCGCGGATCCGCTCCGCGGGGGCTTGTTCGTCCGGAATGAGCGGGGAGGGGCTAGCCCTTGACGCCGCCCATCGTCAGCCCGGCGGTCATGCGGCGACGGAACCAATAGTAGATGATGACCGGCGGCAGCGCGTAAACGACCGCGGTCGCCATCATGTAGTTCCACGGCGCCTCGTCGCTGTTGAGGAACGAGGCCAACGCCACCGGCACGGTCATCGCCCGCTTGTCCGACAGCATCAGGAATTGATAGAGGTACTCGTTCCACGCCAGGAGCAGCGCGTAGGTGCCGACCGCGACCAAGGCCGGCGCCATCAGCGGCAGGTAGATGCGCAGGTAGATCTGCACCGGCGAGGCGCCGTCGATGCGCGCCGACTCGTCGAGCTCGATCGGGATCGAACGCCCGTATTGCTGGAAGATGAACATCGCGTAGGGCGTCGCGAAGGTCACCATCGCGGCGATGACCGACCACAGATTGTTGATCATCCCGTAGTTCTGCATGATCCGGTAGAACGGGATCGCCAGGAACGACGCCGGGATCACGTAGGTCAGGAGCGCCGCGTTGGAGATCATCCAGCCGTGGTTGATGCGCATCCGCGAGATCGAGAAGCTCGCGGCCGAGGCGATCAGCAGCGTCAGGAACGTCGTCGCCGCGCCGACATAGACGCTGTTGCCGAACTGGTGCCAGAAATTGGCGAGGTACCAGTAGCCTTCGGTGACCACCGCCCAGTAGCCGGAGACCGACGGGTCGGGCGGCAACAGGGCGCCGCTGAAGATGTCGCTGTGGCCCTCGAACGAGACCATCACGATGTTGTAGATCGGCAGCAGCGTCCAGATGATCAGCACGACGCTGAGCACCGCCGCCGCGGTATTTTCGACATAGCGGCGGCGCGCGGCGACGCGCCGCATGGTTTCCGATTGCGACCGATCGGCCGCCGTCAGACGCGGGGTTTCGACAAAGCTTGTCGTGCTCATAGCTGCACCTGCGAGGTCCGGAACTTGCGCATCAGGATGATGACCAGCGGGATCAACAGCGGCAGCGCCGAGATCACCGCCGCGACGCCGAGCCGCGGCTGGGCGAGGTCGAAGGCATAGCGGATTCCGAGGGTCGCCAGCACATGGGTCGAATCCGCCGGCCCGCCGCCGGTCACGAAATACACCGAGTTGAAATCGCCGAGCGAGAAGATCGTCGAGAGCAGGGTGCAGATCAGATAGAGGTTGGCGAGCAGCGGGAAGCTGATGTGGACAAAGCTGCGCAACCCGGTCGCGCCGTCAACCTTGGCGGCATCCTTGATCTCGCTGGGGATCGCCATGCGGCCGGCCAGGAGGATCACGGTCCAGAACGGCATCCATTTCCACACATGCGACAGCATCGCCGAGCCGAACGCGGTCCACCGCGAGGTCAGCCAATCCGGGGCGGTGACGTGGAACATGTCGAACAGCAGGTTGTTGAGGAGGCCGTATTCGCCGTTCAACAGCCAGTGGATCGAGATGAAGACCGGCAGCGCCGGCACCGCCCACGGCAGCACAAAGATCATCAGAAGCGCCTTGTTCCACCATCCGGGCCGCATGAAAAAGCCCGACAGCAACAGGGCGAAAAACATCTTCACGTTGATCGCGACGCCGAGATAGATCGCCGTGTTGACGACCGTCTCCAGGTAGATCGGATCGTTGAACAGCGTCACGTAGAGGCTCGGCTGGCTGCCCATCCAGATGCCGAAGGCGACCGGATAAACCACGAAGGCGATAAAGACAAAGATGTAGGGCACGCAAAACGCCACGGCCCAGGCATATTCGGAACCCTGCAAATGGCCCCGCCAGAAGCGGGACTGGCTCCGCAAGCCAACCAGCGCCTGCGCCGGGAGGACCTGGGTCGTCTGAAGAACGTCCGCCATGGCTGCCTCTCAGGTCTTGATTTCGTATTTGGCGAAGATGCCTTCGATCTGCTTGAACGCCTTCGCCACCGCGTCGGTCGACTTGGTGCCGGAGGTCGCGACGTCGTGCATCGCGAGGTTGAACGGGTGGACGGTGCGAACCTCGGCCCAGGCCGGGTTGTAGACGTAATAGAACGGCAACAGGGTGCGACCGCCAAACGCCTGATCGACGTACGCCAGCCGGTGGGGATCTTCTTTCCACCACGGGTCCTTGACCTGCTCCGCCATCAGCGGCAGCCAGCGGCCGAACGCGCCCTTCAGGTATTTCGAGTTGATCTCCGGCTCGATCAGATAAGTGGCGAAGTCCTTCGCCACTTTCACATTCTTGGCGCCCTTGGGAACCATCATGCAATTGACTTGAAACTGAACCGCCATCTGCTTGCCGTCGTTGTGGGCCGGCGGCGGGTAGGTGATGACGTCCTTGATCTCGTCCTTCTGCGATTTCATCATGCCCAGTTCAGTCGACAGCGTGCCGTCGAAATCCATCACGCACAGCTTCGAGTGAAAGGCGTTGTTGTCGTCGGCGTCGTTCCAGTTGATCGAGCTCGGCGGGATGTAGCCGTCGGTAAACAGCTTGGAGAGCCGCTCCACCGCCTTGACGACCCCCTCGTGGACCTGCGGATCGCCGCCGTTGAACTTGCCGTCCTTGGTGACGATGTTTTCGCCGCCATAGGCAATCATGAATTGCTGGAAGGTATTGGTCGGGTCGTTGCCGATCGTGCTGACGACGAAGCCAGTGGCATAGGTATGCCGCATGCCCTGTTCTTGCAGCTTCTTCTGGATCGGCTTAAAGAAATCGATGAAAGCATCCCATGTCTTCGGGATGTCGGCTTCCTTGTAGCCGGCCTTTTCAACGAGCGGGCGCCAGATGTGGAACGGCACCACCGCGCCTTCGAACGGCACTCCGTAGAAGCTGTGTTTTTTCTCGACGTTGTTGTAGCAGTTGGCCGAGGCGACCGCGATCGGCAGCATCTTCGATTTCTGGGTCTCGACGACGTCGCTGACGTCCTCGATCCGGCCCTGCCAGGCCTGCTGCGGCACGACCTCGGGCGGGGTGGCGTAGATCAGGTCCGGGACGACGCCGCTGGTGATCGCCGAGATGATCTTCTGGCGCATCGGCGCGAACGGGATGATGCTGTAATTGATCTTGCTGCCGCTGCGCTTTTCGAATTCCGCGACGGCGGTGGTGAAAGCCGCGTCTTCCTCGGGGAAGAAGCCCTGAACCCACCAAACTTCGGCCGTCGTCGCCTGCGCGTTCGCGATATAGGGACGGGCCAACGCCCCGGCCGCAACCAGCCCGATCGAGCGATTGAGCAATGTGCGTCGGGTCACACCCGGCATTGCGTTCTCCGTCCCTAACCCGCATTCGCTCGCGCACGGCAGCCTTGCATGCCGCGCAACTCCTAGGAAATGGCAGCTTCGCCCAGCCGAGTCAATGCCTCCAAAGGGGAGTGGAGGACGCCGCTTCCGGCGGGTCGGGCGCGGCGGCCGCGGCAAACCGCCGCCGCCGCATCCCGGTCACGCAGAAATGATCAAAATCGGCGATCCGGCAGGCGATCCGGGCTGGCAATCCCTGCGGCGATCCCGGCGGGCGATCCCGGCTGGCTAGGCTGAACCGCCGCCCCGCGCCCCTCAGGTCACCGGGTATTTGGCAAAGATCTCGGTGATCCGCTTCAGCGCCTTGTCGACCGCCGCCTCCGGCGCCATGCCGCCCTTGGCGATGTCGGACCACGCGATGTTCCAGTTATGCTCGGTCATCACCTGGGCATAGGCCGGGTTGTACGAGAAGTAATAGGGCACGGTCGGCTTGACGAGCCCCTCATCGACATAGACCGGCACGTGCGGATCGCGCTTCGCATCGGTCCACCACGTATCGTTCTTGGCGATCTCCGGCATCGGCGGCAGCCAGCGGCCGAGCCCGCCCTTCAAGAACGCGTTGAGGATCTCGGGCTGGATCATGTACTTCATGAATTCCTTGGCGACCGTCGGGTTCTTCGCGCCCTTCGGCAGCATCATCGTCACCGCGCCCAATTGCGCCGGCATCGGCTTGCCGTCGGCCCCGAGCGGCAGGCCGAGCGTCATCATGTCGTGCCAATAAGCCTGCTGGTCCTTGATCATCGCCAGCTCGGTCGACAGCGTGCCGTCGAAATCCATCACGATCAGCTTGGAATGGAAGGCGTTGTTGTCGTCGGCGTCGTTCCAGTTGACCGATTCCGGCGGGACATAGCCGTCCTTGAACGCCTTCGCCAGCTGGTTGAGCGCCTTGATCGCCGCTTCCTTGACCTGAGGATCGTCGGCATGCAGCTTACCGTCCGGGGTGACGAGGCCGATCCCGCCATAGGCGATCAGCCATTGGTGGAAGGTGTTGGTCGGGTCGTCGCCGATCGTGCTGATCTCGAGGCCGAGACCGTAGGTGTGGCGCATGCCCTGCTCGCGCAGCTTATCTTGCACCGGCCGGAAGAAATCGAGGAAGGCGTCCCATTTGTTGGGGATGTCGGTGCGCTTGAAGCCGGCCTTCTCGACGAGGTCGCCCCACACGTGGAACGGGATCACCGCGGCCTTGTGCGGCACCCCGTAAAAGCTGCGCTTTTTCGCGGTGCCGTTATAGGTATTGGCGCCGAGGATGATGTTGGGGTGGTATTTCGCCTTCTGGGTCTCGACGACGTCGGTGACGTCCTCGAACTTGTCGTCCCAGGCGAGCTGCGCGTTGAGCTGGATGGCCGACTGCTCGATCAGGTCGGGGACGACGCCGCTGGTCAAGGCCGAGATGGTCTTTTGCCGCATCGGCGCGAACGGCACGATGCTGAGGTTGATGCTGTTGCCGCTCTGCTTTGAGTAATCGGCAACGGCCTTCTGGATCGCCGCGTCCTCGTCCGGGACAAAGCCCTGTACCCACCACACTTCGGCCGACTTCGCCTGGGCGTTGACGATGTGGGGCCGCGCCAGCGCGCCGGCCGCGACAAGGCCGATGGAGCGGTTGATCAGCGTGCGGCGCGTGATGCCGGACATGGCGTTTCTCCTTCCCTGTGCACCCGCCCGGTGGCGGCGGTGCGATGATAAATACAACGAAAATACCTGTGGCACCTTCACTGGAGGGTGTCAATGCCCCCTGGGTAGAGGGTAGGCGAGGGGGCCGCCGCTACTTGGGCGGCTACTTAGGCCGCTACTTGGGCCACTACTTAGGACGGCACCGGGCGGCGCTGCGTTATTGCGCCGCGGCCGGCGCGCGATCTAGGCTCCGAGGCATGGGCGCCGCGGGATTGCGGCCGGTGAATTGGGCGGCTGGCGATGAGCCTCGACGATCTCGGCTGGCGCATCGAAGAGACCTGCTTCAACGCCTTCCCGGCGCTGCGCCAGGTGCTGTTCGGCGATTGGCTCTTGCGCTTCGCCGGCGGCGTGTCGCGGCGCGCCAATTCGGCCAATCCGCTGAGCGCCCGCTGCGCCGAGAGCGCCGCGGCGATCGAGCTCGCCGAGAGGCTCTACCGGGCGCAGGGCCAGAAGGCGATCTTTCGCGTGCCCTCGCTCGCCGACCCGGCGCTCGACCGCCTGCTCGCGGCGCGCGGCTACGCCAGCGAGGGCGAAACCTGCGTCCTGCATGGCGCGCTCGCCGGGCTCGCGCTGGCGGCCGATCCGGCGGTGCGGCTGCTGTCGTTGCCCACCCCGGCATGGCGCCGCGCGATGGCGGCGCTGCAGGGCCACACCCCGGCGCAGGCGGCGACCTACCGCGGCATCGTCGGCGCGATCGCGATCCCGGCGCGCTTCGCGCTTCTCGCGGTCGAGGGCAGGCCGGCGGCGCTCGCCTACGGCGCGATCCATCGCGGGCTTCTGTGCTACGAGTCGGTCGTCACCGACCCCGGCCAGCGCCGGCGGGGCCTGGCGCGCCGGGTGATCGCCGCGCTCGCCGCCTGGGCGCGCGACGCCGGCGCCGACGCGGCCTGCCTGCAGGTCGAGGCCGGCAACGCCCCGGCCCGCGCGCTCTACGCCGGCTTCGGCCTCGCCGACCTCTACCGCTACCGCTACCGCCGCGAACCGCCGCGTTGACAACGCGGGCGGCGCTTGCGATCTACACCAACGGGTCGCCCAATCTAGATTGAGGAGAACGATGGCATTCCACGTCAGGGATCCGGCGACGGATTTGGCCGTTCGTTCGCTCGCGAAGCTCAAGGGCAAGAGCCTGACGCAGACTGTCCGCGAGGCGGTCGAGAAAGAATACCAGCGGGAACGGCGCAAGGTCCCGCTGCTCGAACGCATCAAGGCGATCCAGGACCGGGCGGCTGCGCTGTCGCGGCCGGGCGGCAAGCCGGCGGACAAGGCGTTTTACGACGGGCTATCCGGGGAACTGTGATGTTTGCCGATGCCTCGGCAATCGTTGCGATCATCGCCGCCGAGCCCGACGCGTCCTCCCTGGTGACCCGGCTCGCCGCGGCGGGGCGCGTCTATGCCTCGGCGATGGCGGTTTACGAGGCGACTTTGGGGATCGCTCGCAGCCTCAATTTATCGCTCGACAATGCCGCGTCGCTGGTCGACGACTTTCTGAGTGAAACGCAGGCCGAAATCGTCCCGATCACCGCCGAGATCGGTCGCGGCGCGCTGCGGGCCTTTGAGCGGTTCGGCAGAGGGCGGCATCGGGCGCAGCTCAACATGGGCGATTGCTTTGCCTATGCCTGCGCCCGGGCGCTCGGCGTTCCGCTGCTGTTCAAGGGCGACGATTTCGCCTTGACCGATATCGCCTAGGCCCCGCGCACATAGGCCGCGGCGCTGCGGCCGGCGATGCGGCCGAAGACGGCGCCGGCCATCAGCCCGGTGCCGCTCGCGTAATTATGGTAGAAGAGCCCGCCGACCATCTCGCCGGCCGCGAAAAGCCCGGGGATCGCCGCGCCGGTGACATCCTCGACCGCAGCCTCGTTGGTGATCTTGAGTCCGCCGAAGGTGAAGGTGATGCCGGTCGTCACGCCGTAAGCCTCGTAGGGCGGGGTGTCGAGCTTCTGCGCCCAGTTCGACTTGTCGAGCGCGAGGCCCTGGGTGCGCAGCCCGTCATGGATGTTGGGGTTGAACGGCACGTCCGGGCGGGGCGCCGCATTGAACGCGCGCACCGTCTCGAGAAAACCCTGGGGGTCGACCCCCTCCAGCCGCTCGGCCAAGGCTTCCAGCGTATCGGCCTTCTCCTTGGTGGTGCGCGCGATGCGGTATTCGTCGCGCAACAGATGTAGCGTCTTCTGGTCGAACACCTGCCAGGCGAACATCCCCGGCTGCTTCAATATTTCGCCGCCGTATTTCGCATAAGTGTAGCTGTGGAAGTCGAGGCCCTCGTCGAGGAAGCGTTTTCCCAGTGCATTGACGACGATGCCGTAAGGGTAGCCGTGCTTCTGGAAGCGGTCGCCGACATCGAGGTCGCCGACCGGCGGGGCGTTGAGGTCCCAGGCGCAGGCGTGCGCCCCCGACCAGTGCCCGGCCGAGGCGGCGCCGATGTCGAGCGCCATCCTGAGCCCGGCGCCGGTGTTGAAGCGCGAGCCGCGCACCTTGGCGAGGTCCCAGCCCGGACCCAGATAGCGCGCCCGCATCTCGGCGTTGGCTTCGAAGCCGCCGCACGCCAGGATCACCGCGCGTGAGCGCAGATCGACCATGCGGCCCTGGCGGCGCACCCTGACGCCCGCCACGCCGTCGTCCCCTTGCAGCAGTGCGACGGCCGGCGTCTCGTAAAGCACGGAAATCCCCTCGCGGGCCGCGCGGGCGCCCAGCGCCTTGATCAACTCCTTGCCGCCGCCCCAGATGTGGCAGGCCAGCCCGCCCCAGAACTTGAATTTGCCGTCGACCTGAAAAGCCTGCCGCCCGAGCCCCAGCTGAAAGCGCACGCCCTTCTCGCGCATCCACACGCCGGTCTCGAAGCTTTTGGTGATCAGGATTTCGGTCAAATCGGGGTCGCTGCGGTATTCGGTCAGGCGCCCCATGTCGTCGTAATACTGTTCTTCGGTATAGGTCCCGACATCGACGTTGCCGAGTTCATGGTCGCTCAAGTCGGGGATGAGGCGCGCGAGGTCGCCCAACCCGTGATAGACGATCCGCCAGGCGCCGCCGGTAAAGGCCGAATTGCCGCCCCGCCAATGTTCGGGCGATACCTCCAATTGCACCACCGACGCGCTGTTCTCCCGCGCCGACAAGGCCGCGCACGTCGCCGCATTCCCCGCCCCGACAACGATCACGTCAACTTCGGGCATCTCCATCGCGCCTCTCTCCCGTCTCGTTGCCGCCGAGATTGCTTCGCTTCGCTCGCAATGACAGCAAAAAACGGTTGCGAAAAAACGGTTGCCATTGCGAGGAGCCTTGCGAGGAAGCAATCTCGCCCAGGTCAATCTCGCTCGGATCGGGAGGAACGCCGATGGCCGAACATCAAATCCGCTTCGAGGACGGCGCCGCCTACGAGCGCATGATGGGGGTGTGGAGCCGGCTCGCCGGCGACATCTTCCTCGAGTGGCTGGCGCCGCCCCCGGGTTTGCGCTGGATCGATGTCGGCTGCGGCAGCGGCGCCTTCAGCCAATTGCTCTTCGAGCGCTGCGCGCCGGCGGAAATTCGCGGGGTCGATCCCTCCGAGGCGCAGCTCGCCTTCGCCCGCGCCCGCCCGGCGGCGCGCCTCGCGCAATTCCACCAGGGCGACGCGATGGCGCTGCCTTTCGCCGATAACAGCGCCGACGCGGCGGCGATGGCGCTGGTGATCTTCTTCGTGCCGACGCCGGCCAGCGGCGTCGCCGAGATGGCGCGGGTCGTGGCGCCGGGCGGCCTCGTCGCCGCCTATTCCTGGGACTTCCTGGGCGGCGGCTTCCCGATGGAACCGATCCAGGCCGAATTGCGGGCGATGGGCCTCGATCCGCCGCTGCCGCCGAGCGTCGCCGCATCGCGCATCGCGGCGCTGCGGGAATTATGGGGCGGCGCGGGTCTCGACGAGGTCGAAACGCGGGAGATCGCGACGACCCGCACCTTCGCCAACTTCGACGAGTTCTGGGCGCTCAGCTCGGCGAGTTCGGCCCTGGTCGCGATCCTCGGTTCGCTCGCGCCGGCCGATCTCGCGCGGCTGCGCAGCGGGGTCAGCGCCCGCCTGCCGGCCGACAGCGCCGGCCGCATCACCTGCTCCGCCCGCGCCAACGCCGTAAAAGGCCGCGTCCCGCGCTAGGCCAGGCCGCGCGCGCCCTGTGCAGATCGAGATTGCTTCGCTTCGCTCGCAATGACAACACAATGGCGGTCATTGCGAAGCGCGCCGCGCCGAAGCAATCCCGTAGGATGGGTAGCGCGCAGCGAAGCCCATCACCGCCGCCGCACCGCCGCTGCCGGTGAGTTACGCTCCTCTGGATGACCGCATTGCGTCCTTCGAGACGCAGGCTGCGCGAGCTCCTCAGGATGACAGAGCTGGTTCGTGCCATCAAAGCCGCGTCCTTCGAGACGCTCGCTGCGCGAGCTCCTCAGGATGACGGAGCTGGTTCGTGCCATCAAAGCCGAGCGTCATGGTGAGGAGCGCTTCGGCGCAGCCGGGGCGCGTCTCGAACCACGCACAGCATCGCGGCATTCAATTTATTTGCACGCTCCTTCGCCAGAGCGGATTTGTAGGATGGGTAGAGCGCAGCGAACCCATCACCGCCGCCGCGGCTCCTTCTCCTGGTGGGTTACGCCCCTCTAACCCACGCTACGCACTGAAGAGCTCATGCGATATAATAGTATTTGACGAAATATGAGTCATACCGACATAGGAAGTGCAGCGTTGGATTTCGCGAAATTACCGATATACGGCTGTCTCACTGGAATCAAATTGGTGACCGACAGCGTAGAGGTTCTTCCGGGTCTCATTTTCAAGCGAGTTTACGTCGATACCTTTGGCGCTACGATGATGGCATTCGCACCTCCACCCACAGAGGGTGCGCCCCATCCAACTCCATGGGCTGCGGTACGCGGCGGGTTCAGTTTTGAGGGGCGGGTTCAGATAGAGCTGACAGACATGAGCATTTGGGATGGGCTGACCCCATCAGTTGCTGTTTGGCTTGTTGCGGCCGTACTGCGGCTTCGGGTCGCGGCGCCCATTCGTCTCGCGGTGATAGGGAACATGCCTTTCCACGAAATGGGGGGGCGCTGGAAGGAAGTTAAGGCCGTGGCATTTGAGAGCGCGCCACGCCAGATCGGAGCCTTCACAGCCAACTGCATAGAAGCTACCGAGGTTGAGATACTATGGCTTCGCAATACGCTGCCCGTAGCAGCGCGGCTTTATCGTGATGAACGTTTCTTCCGCGCATTTTCTCTCTACGATCAGGCGCAATGGACGCCCACTGCAGAAATCGGAACGGTGCTCGTTTGGACGGCAATCGAAATACTGTTTGATCTCACAGGCACGCTGGAAAAGACAAAGGCGATTTGCAACGCTTTGTCAAATTATGTCGCTGCTGATCGATCTGACCGAGATCACGCTTATCAAGTAATCCGGAAATTATATTATGTGCGAGGTAAGACGATTCACGCCGGCAGGAGTATGACGGCGCCAGACGTGATACAGTCATTTCGACTGGCGAGCGTTGCATTTGAGCGCGTTCTAATGGAGGGCAAGCTGCCCCCTCAGCAAGGCAAAACTCTCCATTAATCAGGGTGCAGGCGGAGGAAGGTACTGATGCCCAACGAGACGATGGAACTTGCCGAATACGCCGCCGCGCTTCGCTATGAGGACCTGCCGCCGGAGGTCGTGGACTGCGCCCGGGATTGCATCGTCGATACGGTGGCGGCGTGCATTTGCGGCTCGGATAAGCCGTGGAGCCGCATTGTTATCGATTATGCCGAGCGCGCCGGGCCGGGCGGCCGGAGCCGCATTCTGGGCAAAGGCACGGCGGTGCAGGCTGGGGCGGCGGCACTCGCCAATGGGGCGTTGGCGCATGCCTTCGAATTGGACGCGCTGACCCGGCCGGGGGCTGGCGCGCATCCCGGCGGCACCGTGCTGCCGCCGGCGCTCGCGGTGGCGCAGCAGCAGGGCAGCTCGGGCCGCGACCTCATCGCCGCCTTTGTCGCCGGCAACGAAGTCATGATCCGCATCGGGCGGGCCACCGGCCACACCAACGAGGCGCGCGGCTTTCATGCGCCGGGCACCACCGGGCCGTTCGGCGCGGCGGTCGCCTGCGGCCATCTGCTCGGCCTCGACGCGGCGAAAATGACCAACGCGATCGGCATCGCCGGCTCATTGGCCGGCGGGCTGATGGAGTTTGCCAAGGGCGACGGCGGCATGGTGAAGCGGCTGCATCTGGGGCGCGCCTCGGAGGCCGGCGTGCTGGCAGCGGGCCTGGCGCAAGGCGGCTTTACCGGGCCGCGCACCGTGATCGAGGGCCAGTACGGCTTTCTGCGCGTCTTTTGCACCGAGTTCGACGAGAGCCACCTGACGCGCGGCCTCGGGCGCGACTGGGTCACCCTAAGTACGGTCCTAAAGCGCTACCCGGTGCATGCGACCGCGCATGCGGCGGTCAGGGCGGTGCGCGACCTGCAGGCGGCGCACGGTTTTTCCGCGAGCGACGTCGAAAGCATCACCGCCACCGCCACCCCGCGGATGATCGAGCGCAACAACATCCTGGAGCCGCCCGATCTGATGCTGGCGCAGTATTCGATCCCGTTCTGCGTCGCGCTGGCGCTCCACCGCGAGGCGCGCGACCCGGAGAGCTACGACGAGGCGGCGCTGGCCGACCCGCAGATCCGCGCGCTGACCCGCCGGGTGCGCCTCGTCCCCGATTCCGGCGGCGCGCACGGGGCCGCCGGCAGCACCGTGGCCGTCACCCTCGCCGACGGAAGGCGCTTCGAGCGCCACGAGCCGAGCGGCCTCCTGGAGCCTGGCGAACTGGCGGACAAGTTTACCCGGCTCTGCCGCGGCGTCGTGGGCGAGGCTGGCGCCGCCGCGCTCTACCGGCGCCTGCAGCGCCTCGACGACGAACCGGACCTCGCCTGGCTCGGCGCTGGTGTCTAACCCCCTTCCGTCATGCCCGCGCAAGCGGGCATCCGGGGCGGCCGGAGTTATGCCTGCCGCGCCTGGCCCCCCGCTTTCGCGGGGGCGACGGCGATCCCGGGTAACCCGACGATAAAATTGCCGCAATTGGGCGCTATAGAAGAGGGGCGCGGTCGGGGTGGCAGGCCCTTCCGCGCGCTGCCCCGTCCCCCCTTGCTGGCTGTAAATCCGCTGTAGAAACAGCAAAAATCGCGGGGCTTTGCAGTCGCCGCCGGGCGCGCTACATGCTGTCGGGATCGAGTTGCCGCGGGAGCGAGTGCGATGTGGTCGTTGCGCAAGAAGCTGGAGATTCCGACGCCGGAGCAGTCGCTCCCCGGGCGCGCGATCAGGATGCGCGTGCCCGATCAGCATTTCGTCAACGGCCACCGGCTCAGCGGCCCCTATCCCGAGGGCTTGCAGCAGGCGGTTTTCGGCATGGGCTGCTTCTGGGGCGCCGAGCGCAAATTCTGGGAGGCGCCGGGGGTGTGGACGAGTGCGGTCGGCTATGCCGGCGGGTCGACCCTCAACCCGACCTATGAAGAAGTCTGCAGCGGCCAGACCGGCCACACCGAGGCCGTGCTCGTCGTCTTCGACCCGGCGGTGACGAATTACGAGGCGCTCCTCAAAATCTTCTGGGAGAGCCACGACCCGACCCAGGGGATGCGCCAGGGCAACGATGTCGGTACGCAATACCGCTCGGCGATCTACACCTATTCGCCCGAGCAGCTGCGCGCCGCCGAAGCCTCGCGCGAGGCCTACCAGGCCAGCCTCACCGGCGCGCGCTACGGCGCCATCACCACCGAAATCCGCGAGGCGCCCGAGTTTTACTTCGCCGAGGATTACCACCAGCAATATCTGGCGAAGAACCCGCACGGCTATTGCGGCCTCGGCGGCACCGGGGTTGCGTGTCAGGTCGGGACGACGGTCGCGGCCTGAGCGCGCCGCCGCCCTCCGGCGTGTCGCCCATAATCTACGTCGACGGCGACGCCTGCCCGGTGCGCGAAGAGGTCTACCGGGTCGCGACGCGCCTCAAGCTCGAGGTTTTTGTCGTCTCCAACGGCTCGCGGCCGATCCGCCCGCCCGGCCTGCCGAATGTCCGGATGGTGCTGGTCGACGCGGCGGCCGATGCGGCCGACGACTGGATCGCCGAGCGGATCGGCCCCTATGATGTGTGCGTCACCGGCGATATTCCGCTGGCCGCGCGCTGTCTGGCGCGGGGCGGGCGCGCCCTCGCCCCGAACGGGCGGGTGTGGACGGAGGCAAACATCGGCAACGCGCTGGCCGGGCGCGAACTGTCGCGCCACCTGCGAGAACTCGGGGTCGCCCGGCCCGGGCCGCCGCCCTTGACCCGGCAAGACCGCTCGCGCTTCCTCGCCGCGCTCGACACCGCGCTGCAGCACGCGCTGCGCGAATGCGTGACGGGGGAGTGACGGGGGAGTGACGGCGGGTGATTGAAGGAGGCCGGCGGCTCGGCTATCACCTTCCGCGGCGCCGGCTTAGCTCAGCGGTAGAGCAACCGCCTTGTAAGCGGTAGGTCGTGTGTTCGATCCACACAGCCGGCACCATTCCGCCCGCGGGGGACGGGCGTTCGCGGATTCTTAACCGTTGCAGGCTCATCACCAATGGCCCGTATTAGGCGCGGCGGTAAGGTGGCAGTATGGGGAACCGAGGCCGGCCCTTCGCATGAACAAGGAATTGCCTTATCTGACCTCGTTGCGCGGCGTCTGCGCCTTCGCCGTGCTGATGGCGCATTGCACGTGGTTTCCGGTGGGCGGCCGCGCGGTCGACGTCTTCTTTGTGCTCTCGGGCTACGTCCTGACCTGGGGGCAGATGCGCCGCCCGCGCGGCGCCGCGGCCTTTTGGCTGGCGCGGCTGGCGCGCACCGCGCCGACCCATATCGTCGCGACTCTCCTGGTCGGCGTCGCGATCATCGCCGCCGGCAGCGACACGCCGCTGCGCCTCGCGGCAAATCTGGGGTTGCTGCCGATCTTCGCCGACCCGCATCTGCCGATCAACCCGCCGACCTGGTCGCTCGCGGTCGAGTGGCTCTGCTATCTCGCTTTCCCGCTGGCGTTCACCGCCATCGTGCGCGCGCCGATCGCCGCTCTGGCGGTGTTCGGCGCGGTCATGGTGTCGCACGATTTCTTTTTTCACTGGGTCGGCTGGCCGGCGGTGATCCTCAACGGCGCCACCGAATTCGGCGTCGGCGCCTGTGTGGCAGCGGCCGGATTGGAGCCGCGGCCGGTGCGCTGGCTCGCCTGGGTCGACAGCGCGCCGTTGCGCTGGCTCGGCGATATTTCGTTCCCACTCTACCTCGTCCAGATATTGCCGCTATTTGTGCTGTGCGACGGCAGCGGCATCAACAACGTCAATCGTCCCGGGTTTCTCCACCACCTCCTGGCCGCCATCGCGGCGCTGAGCCTCGCGGCCGCTTTGCACGTGCTGGTCGAGGCGCCGGCCCGCAACTGGTTCCGCAACACTGGCGGCGGCATCGCGCTGGCGCCCCTCTGGCGGCGCGCGGCGACGGCATCCTGGCGCCGCTCCGTCACCGCCCGCGACTTGCGCTCGGCCGATCCACCGGCGATCCCGCTCGCCGCCGCCGAGAGCACCCCGATCGATCTGAAGTTTTGATTGGATCGGTTCTTGGCCCGGCGCCGGAAATCGGCGCAGACCTTTCCGGCACGGGAAAAATCTTATTGAATCATGGTGCTGCCGGTAAGGATTGAACTTACGACCTCCCCCTTACCAAGGGGGTGCTCTACCACTGAGCTACGGCAGCGTTGCGCCTGCGGACGGGGGCAGGGGAATACACGAGGCCCCGGCGCTTGGCAAGGCAGGTAGCCGGTTTGCGCGCTCGCGCCGCGCGGGGCGCCCGGGCGCGCGATGGAACCACCGCGCGATCCGCCGTGTTTCACGCCAAGGCCCCACGTCCTTTCCGTCGCCGAAGGTCAGGGCGCGACAATGTTGCCGCGCTTGCGATGCAGCTTCCGCCGCGGCCGGTGAACCGGCGAAGGAACCCCGCGATGGCATGGCGCAGTTCGATGACCGATCCGACAAGCGACATTGCGGCCGAGGCGGTGCTCGAGGCCTTCGAGGCGGCGCACCGCGACAGGCGGTCGTCGGTCGAGTGTTATCGCGCCGGCGTGGCGGCGTGGCGGCGCAACCATCCCGACCAGGCGGCCGAATATGCGGCGCGGCAGGCAGTCGCGGTGATTATCGCGGCCAAGGTCTCGCTGCGGGTCGAGGATGGTTGACAGCGGCCGCGCCCCGCCCTTCCATCTCCGCGATGAGCGATCGTTCCGATATTGCCCCGGCTCGGCGCGACAAACCGGCGACGCGCGACGAACGCCTTGCCCGGGCCTTGCGCCAGAACCTGCGTCGCCGCAAGGAGCAGGCACGCGCCCGCCAGCCATCGGAGGATGCTGAGCCGGCCGGCAAGCCCAGCGCTTGAGCGCGGCTCCGCTCTCCCGTAAAAGCAACCGTTACGATCAAGGGTTGGCGGCGCCGTCGCCTCGTTGCGGCCGGCGCCCGCAACCCGGAGCAACATGATGGACAGCATCCTGATCCGCGGCGGCGTGCCGCTGTCGGGCGCGATCAAGATCGGCGGCGCCAAGAACGCCGCGCTGCCGTTGATGGCGGCGAGCCTGCTGACCGCCGAGCCGCTGGTGCTCGCCAATCTGCCGGATTTGGCGGACATCGCGACGATGGCCAATCTCTTGGAGCAGCACGGCGTCGCGATCGGCGCCGCCGCCGATTCGGCGAACGAACCGAGCCGGGTGCTGGAGCTTTCGGCGCGAGACATCACCTCGACGACGGCGCCCTACGACCTAGTGCGCAAGATGCGCGCCTCGTTCCTGGTGCTCGGCCCGCTCGTCGCGCGCTATGGCGGGGCCCGGGTGTCGCTGCCGGGCGGCTGTGACATCGGGGTGCGGCCGGTCGATCTGCACATCAAGGGGCTGCAGCGCCTTGGCGCCGAAGTCGAGCTCAGCCAGGGCTATATCGAGGCGCGGGCGCCGCACGGGCTGCGCGGCGCCGAGATCGTGTTCCCGGCGGTTTCGGTCGGCGCAACCGAGAATTTGTTGATGGCGGCGACCCTCGCCGAGGGCGAGACGGTGCTGATCAACGCGGCGCGCGAACCGGAGATCATCGACCTGGCCGATTGCCTCGTCGCGATGGGCGCCGACATTGCCGGGATCGGCACCGACCGGCTGGTGATCCGCGGGGTCGGCGCGCTGCACGGCGCCCGCCATCGGGTGATCCCCGACCGCATCGAAACCGGCACCTACATGATGGCGGCGGCCGCGACCGGGGGCGAAGTACGGCTGCTCGGCGGGCGGCTCGATCATGTCGACGCGGTGCGCCGGATCCTCGACGCCGCCGGGGTGTGCGTCGGCGAGACGCCGGACGCGATCACGGTGCGGCGCCGCAACGGCCGCCTCGTCGGGGTCGATGTGATGACCGAGCCCTATCCCGGCTTTCCGACCGATCTGCAGGCGCAGGTGATGACGCTGATGGCGATCGCAGAGGGCGCTTCGATGATCACCGAGACGATCTTCGAGAACCGCTTCATGCACGTGCCCGAGCTGGCGCGGATGGGCGCCAGCATTACCGTGCATCGCGCCTCGGCGCTGGTGCGGGGCGTGCCGCGCCTCCTGGGTGCGCCGGTGATGGCGACCGATCTGCGCGCCTCGGTGTCGCTGGTGCTGGCGGGGCTCGCCGCGGGCGGCGAGACCGTGGTCAACCGGGTCTATCACCTCGATCGCGGCTACGAGCGGATCGAGGAAAAGCTGTCCGCCTGCGGCGCGCGGATCGAAAGGCTGCACAATTGATGCTGAAGACGGCGCCGTCCAAGCCGGATCGGTCCGCCGCCGCGCTGCGGCTGCGCGCCGAGGATGCCGAAGACCTCGCGGTGATTTCCGCCTGTCTGCAGGACGCTCTCGTCTCGGTTGGCGATCTTGCCTACGACCGCGATGCCCGCGCCTTCGTCCTCGTTGCCAACCGCTTCTGCTGGGAGGGGTGCGAGCGTCGCGCCGGCCGCGGCGCCACCTTCGAGCGCACGCTGTGCGGTGTCGCGTTCGACGAGATCGACGGCGTTGCGTACCGCGGCTTTCAGCGCAGCGAGCACGACCGGCTGCTGTCCTTGCTGGCGATCCGCGCCACACCGGGGGCGCCGGCGGCTGGCATGGCGATCGATCTGGAATTCGCCGGCGGCGCGACGGTGCGGCTCTCCACCGCGGCGATCCGCTGTCGCGCCCGCGATTTCGGCGAGCCGTGGCCGACCGCCTGGCGGCCGGGCCATGCTGTGGACGAACCGCGATGAGAGGACGCCGCCAAGCCACCGCCGGCAACGCCGACGGCCTGATCATGGCGCTGCCCAACGGCCGCATCCTGGGCGAGGTGATGCCGCTGCTGCGGCGCATCGGCATCGCGCCCGAGCCGGCCTTCAGCGACCCGGCAAGCCGCCAGCTGCGTTTCGCCACCTCCGAGCCGGGGCTCGACCTCATTCGGGTGCGCAGCTTTGACGTCGCGACCTTTGTCGCGTTCGGCGCGGCCCAGCTTGGGGTCGCCGGCAACGATGTGCTGATGGAATTCGACTATCCCGAGATCTACGCCCCGCTCGACCTCGATATCGGCCATTGCCACATGGCGGTGGCGGCGCCGGCCGATTGGGCCGATCACGAGGACCCGCACAGCTGGAGCCATCTGCGCGTCGCGACCAAATATCCCGAGATCGCCCGCCGCCATTTCGCCGGGCGCGGCGTCCAGGCGGAATGCATCAAGCTGAACGGCGCGATCGAGCTCGCCGCGACGCTCGGACTATGCCGCCATATCGTCGATCTGGTGCAGACCGGCGCGACGCTGAAGGCCAACGGGCTGGTCGAGATCGAGCATATCGCCGATGTCAGCTCGCGCCTGATCGTCAACCGCCCGGCGCTGAAGACGCGCCCGGAAGAGGTCGGCCAGTGGATCGAGCGCTTCCGCGCGGTGACCGAGACCGAGCGCCGCCGCGCCGACGCCGCCGGATAGGGCGGGGCGGCATGGCGATAACCCTCACCACCGGCGACCCCGGCTTCGAAGACGCCTTTCGCGCCTTGCTTGCGATGAAGCGCGAGGGCGCAGCCGAGGTCGACGATGCGGTCGCGGCGATCATCGCCGATGTCGCGGCGCGCGGCGATGCCGCCCTGGTCGAATACACCAACCGCTTCGACAGGGTGCGGCTCGGCCCCGCCGGCCTGCGTTTGTCACCCGCCGAGATTGCCGCCGGCGCCGACGCGGCGGCGCCCGAGACGGTGGCGGCGCTGCGCGTCGCGGCGGCGCGGATCGAGAGCTTTCACCGCCGCCAGCTGCCCTCCGACATCGATTACGTCGACCCCGAGGGGGTGCGGCTCGGCCAGCGCTGGCGGCCGATCGAGGCCGCCGGGCTCTATGTCCCGGGCGGCACCGCGGCCTATCCGTCCTCGGTCTTGATGAATGCGATCCCGGCCAAGGTCGCCGGGGTCGAGCGGCTGGTCATCACGGTGCCGGCGCCCGACGGCGTCCTCAACCCGCTGGTGCTGGCGGCGGCGCGCCTTGTCGGGATCGACGAGATTTACCGGATCGGCGGCGCGCAGGCCATCGCGGCCCTGGCTTACGGCACCGCGACGGTGGCGCCGGTCGACAAGATCGTCGGCCCCGGCAATGCCTACGTCGCGGCGGC